>OCVV012823349.1_pt1 | contig 108073 bp, 124 predicted proteins | sample 1539721 | NCBI WGS metagenome assembly OCVV01 (sample SAMN02144230, study PRJEB22623) | gut metagenome | biome: sheep rumen | host: Ovis aries | place: New Zealand
GCCTGTTTAGGTACGACTCGTTCAGCCATCATAATCTCTCCCTTCTACGGCCTTGTGAGAATAGTCTCTCCCTTATATATGTTTTCGAATGTACGCGATTCACTTTTGTATGGTTTTGATACAAAAAGAGCGTCATGACGTGCAAATGGTTATCGTTTTCTTTGATTTCTATGGATTTGGTTTTTATTTCTGTTTAAACGGAGAGGAAAGACCGAATTCTTTTTTGTTGATTTTCAAGGGATAGGGTTCGGAAAGTGATGTTCAATTCAGTTATGAGATTTGTAGAGAAGGAAGAGGGTTAAAAAAAGATTTAGAACAAGGATGAAGGTAAATTGAATTTGTTTCTTAAGAAAGAAAGTTGGAGTTGGAGAGTAGGAATCGGATTTTGGTTGGGACTGATGTTGGGTATTGGATTTGGAATTGGGAGTTGGAAAAGAACAAAAGTTAATTTTCGGAGAAATTCCAAAATCTTTTCAGCGTAAAACACGCACAAGAAGGAGGTACACACATGACCACGTACTACAACGAAATCGTCAAAGCCAATCTTGTAATTGCTGCTGACGATGCTACTTACGCTGTCCAGTTCGACGAGGAATGGCGTCGCGGCAAGACTTGGGAGTTTGATCCCATGTCCGATGCGGTTGGACAGTGGAAGCACAAGCGCACGGGCAAGATCCGTGTTCGCTTGAATCCTGTGAAAGGCACGATGGTGTTCCCGGAGGACGCCAATCGTCGCCTGGATTACGTAATGTCCATTGATGATGCAAGAACTTTCTGGAAGTTCATGCACAAAGAAGTGCACTTCTGGTTTGCACTGGACATGGCGAACCAGGGTGAACTGCACGGCTTTGATGCAGATCTTCTCCGGTGTATGGAAGACTGCGCAGGTTGCGCAACGAATGTCAATCCCGCCTGATGATGACTGTTTGGTTAGCAGTCGAAACGGAGCGTAAGCTCCGTCGTGGGAAACCACAACAAAATAAGCCGAAAGGCAAGGAGGTAGTAGCTATGTCTACTCGTAAGTTCGTTTCTATCATCGTTTCTGCTCTGGTTGTCTTTTTCCTGATTGTTTCTTCTGTTGGTCTCGCTCTCGCGGATGACTCCGTCCGCTCGGTTGCCGCCGTCGTCACCGGTTACAAGACTTCTTCCTTTGGAAACCTCGAAATTGAGGTTGTCGACGCCGAAGGAAACATTTGGGCTTATTACGCCGACAAAGCCCACATCGGGGATCTGGTGATCCTTACGGTCTTCGACTTCGAAGAACTTTCTTACGAAGACGATGAGATCGTTGACGTTGTTACTATTGGTCGTCTCAGCAATCACGAGATGGTTCAGTGGCTTTGCCGCTAAGCACCTCGTTCACTTCGACCAGGAGGGGTAGCACACCCCTCCTGTTTTTGTATCTAAAGAGGAGGAGAGATCATGGATTACATTCAGGTTCTTACTAACGAAGGTGTAAACCTTTGGGACGTTGCCGAGTACATACTGCTGTCCGAGGAATCTCGGGACGGTAAGCAGGACGCGGAATGGGAAAAGCGTTGGCAGAAACTCTACACCTGTGGAGGAACCGGCTATGTCAACGTCATCTACAAGAATCATCTCGATGACAAGCTGACCAGCGATCTGCTGCTTTAGTATCTCGCAAAGGAGGAGAAGAAATGATCTATCTCATCGTTGCCATCATCTTTGGGGTTCTTTGGCTCGAATACGAGATCAAGGACCCCAATGGAAGACTCTACGATCTTTTCCACGATCCCCGTGATTAAGAAATATATTTGAGGAGGTTGTTGTCGTGTACTACGTATACGTTGACGATCACATCGATACGCAGTTCCGCAGCCCTGTGGCTGCGGAACTTCGCGTTAAAGAGCTTCTTCGCTCCGGAGAAGACGCCTATGTCGTCTTCGATGAAGGAGGGAGGTAGCCGTATGAAGATTATCGTCGCTGGAGGTCGCGACTTCAGCAACTACGAGCTTCTCTCCAGAAAGCTTGATGTCATTCTGTCCAGGCAGAAGGATATTCAGATCGTATGTGGAGAGGCTCGTGGAGCAGACGCTCTCGGAAGAAGGTACGCAGAAGAACGTGGCTACACAGTTCTCTCGTATCCTGCCAACTGGGAGAAATACGGAAAGTCTGCTGGGTTCCGGCGTAACGAGGAGATGGCGCGTGTCGCCGATGCTCTCGTTGCTTTCTGGGACGGGAAGTCCAAAGGCACCTGTAACATGATACAGCTTATGAAGAATAGGCCTACCAGAGTTATCAGGTATTAAGCGAGTTGTGCATCGCTTAGAGTTTGCACAAGGTTAGCCGCCAAAGGCTTTTTCTGTTTACCAAAACTACAAACTTGAAGGAGGCAAAACTATGGATACTATCGTAAAGTACAACGTCGCCAGCAACACTTATGAGAAGATCGCCGTCTTCTCTTCCGAGTTCACTCGCAAGCTGGAGACCATCGGCGTCGAAGACGCCATCATCAAGATCTGTGCCGAGGTTCCGTCAGGCAAGAAGTCTGACGTTGAAGCCAAGGAAGCCGAAGCCAAGAGCAAGCTCACCCATTGGTGCGCTCAAGGCTTCGACCACAACGGTCATCGGTATTTCCCGTTCGAGGCCGGCTCTTCCGATATCAGGAAGGCCACGTCCCTCTGGCTCCGGGAGGAGCTCCTGCCCATCATGGGCAAATGGTGCCTTTGCGGCCTCAAGACTGCAGACATCAAGCTTGCGATCAACAAGTACATGGCGTACTTGGGATTGCTGAGTTCTGCTTCCAAGCCTTTCGTCGAGGTGTTCGGCAGAACTATCGATATCCGCCGTGTGGCGATCATCCCGGATGGCTCAGTCACTGTTAACTCCGTCGTTGACCTCGTCAGCGGCGATGTGACCCATGACGTTGATCGTTCCTGCGAGATCAACGCTTTCGATGGATTTGGCATCATTCGCAGAACGCTGACTAACGGAGAATCCTGCACTCTTCGTGGCCCGTGGCTCAAGGCGTTCGTGCAGGCAGTGAACTTCAAGGATATTGCCGCGTTCGCCTACGAACATGGCATCAAGCCGGAGTTCAAAGATTTCTGGGGCAACACCGTTCGCCTTGCGGACGTCGATGTTATCCTCACAGAGTCCTGCTTCAAAGCAGCTAAGCTCTATCAGAGTTGGACTCAGTATCAGGATGCTTTCGAGCAGATGGGTCACACCATCTGCGTGTGCGTTCGTGAGCACAAGCCCCGCCTCAAGGGTATGCCCTATCAGCAGGGTCAGACCCTGATGGGTACTGAAGACGACGCTCTGCATTTCATGCAGCACGCTAAGGCTACCGTCTTCAAGTATCACGATCCGCAGGAAGCCGCAAAGCTTCTGCGTGGTGAGCATCGTCTCGCTGTCCGGATGTATCCGGCTCTCCTGAATGAACGGCATACCCGGAAGTCCGTTCAGGAGAAGTATGCCTCCAAGCGTATGGACATGCTTGGTGGTCGTATTCCTGAACTGGGATACAACGCTTTCCTGGCTCCGGATATGGTTGCCTTCGTTGAGCACCTCTTCGGTCTCGAGATCAAGGGCTTCCTGAAGGCCGGAGAATGCTGCTGCCACGCAGCGCATGAAGGCCCTGTAGACGTGACAAGGAATCCTCATCTGGATAACGCTCACGTCGTCCTGATGAACAACATGGATATGCCCTTCTGCGAAGGTCCCACGATGTTCATCAATATCTTCGACATGACCACCATTCAGATCCGTGCGGATTATGATGGAGACCATGTCTGGTACAGCCAGGACGAGTATCTGCTCGATCTGGTTAATCGCACCTTCGAACAGCTGAAGAATATCCCGATTGACTGGGATGTCGGTAAGGCAGAGAAGGTTGCGATCACGAAGTCTGCGATCTGCAGCTTCATCACCAATCTTCTTCATGGTTCTGAGATCGGTATCTATGCTGACACCATGACGAAGATGTGGAACAGCCAGTACAACCGTGATACCTGCGACTGGCTGACCTATGCGGGTAATGTGCTGATCGATGCTGCGAAGCACGCGGCTGTGAAGATCGATAAGCCTGAACCCGTGAAGGCGCTGTCTGCAGTTCCGCTGCCTGAGTTCGCCCGTTACGCGAAGGCTGATGCAGAGCATCCTGCAGATGATCCCTATTGGGATGAGATCCGCAAGTACACGGGCACTCCTCGTGTGCAGTATAGCGGCTCCTTCCTAGACATGTATTCCAAGGCCGTCAAGGAGAACGTCCCGGAAGAACTGACCATCGACGGTATCGAAGATGAGATCTTCGACCCGTACATGCTGAAGATCAAGGCTGATCGTAAGCTGGTTCCTGGTCTGTTCAAGAAGGGCAAATTCAACATGGAGCTTGGTACCTATGAGGATACCGGGCTCTTCAATCAGATCGCGTTCCGTCACTCTGACGAGTGGAACGCTCTGATGAGCACCGCCGACGCCAAGATGCATCGTGACGAGTGGGAAGAAGCCTGCAAGCATGAAGCTCTGCAGGAGATCGTGTACTACGTCCGCAACCTGTATGCGGATCGCGATCTGACCCGCGTCAGCGATGACAGCATTCTGGACGCCGCTTACGATTCCATTGTCACGCTCATGTTCGCTTCGAAGATGACTGATGGCATGGACACCGTGACCAAGCAGTGCTTCTGGCGTGTGTTTGGTGATCGGGCCGTTAAAGCCCTGCAGAAGAACGGCTGCTTCATCGAGCGTGCCGAAGACAACTTCGATGAAGAGTTCGAAGACTTCGACGACGATGACGAAGTGTTCTCTGCTGACTAACGTTTACTTTCCCGTCCGGGCTAAAGCCCGGGCGGGTACTTTTGATTATTTTGAAGGAGGATGCAACATGTATAAAATCTTTGTAACAACAGACCGTGAGTTTGGCGAAATCGACTGCATAGAAGAAAACGACAGGAATACCGCCAACATCATATGGAAAAACTTAATGAGCCTTGGATGCCCCATCATCACGGTGAATGAAAACTCGTTTAAGATATGGAACGCTCGCCAGAATCATCAGCCGGAGAATCTGAAGAGTTCTGATTGGCCTGAGTGGGCAACTGCCGAGTGGGAAGGACGAAAGTCCGACAGCTACCTTGGCGCAAAGCTGATTGACTGGGACAGCCTGGGATGCTTCGAACTTAGACACGCCACCATGACCGATGCTGGAGCAAAGAAGCTTGACAGAGCGTTCTACACGTACCGTGGAATCAAAATGTTCTCCGTTACAGAGTACGATTGAATCTTGATACACGGGAGCCTCTCCGAGATGGCCGTCCTGGGCAGGACGTTAAACTACCCAATCTGAATAGACCGCCTCCGATGGAGACGGCCTCTTCAGGTTCTAAATTCCTTCCAGACCTGGACGTCCAGATCTGGAATTTTTATATATTTTAAGGTGAGCCCATAGAGGTGAGCCATATATTTTTTGCCGTTTAATCATACTTTGTCTATATCTCATTGTTGTTTTGTTTTACCGGGCTGAAGCCCTGCTTGGTACTGGTGACAGAGTTCGCTCTGAATAATGTTACTTGGAGGTAGCAGTATGGTTCAGCTTATCGCAGTACATCCAGACGGCAAACAGACCGTTGTCAACAACACTCAGGACTTGAACTTCCTCGACAAGATCGTCGAAGCCCGTGACGGAACCATGTGGATTGGCTCCGACCTCTGTGACCTGCGGGTGCAGGTAGTCAAATGACCTTATCGTAGCTGGCTGCCGCTTAATAGCCGGTCGGTTACGCTTCTTCATGAACCTCCTCCTTTTGTCCCGGACATGACGCTAAACTGTCCGACACCTCCTTCAGCGGCAACGGATTAAAGACGTCGGCGAGCGTCTATCCGTTGCCATTTTTTTCGATGCTCGTTTCCGGGCTTCTAAGGGGCCTTCCGGCGCTTCCAGCTTTCGGATGAGTATTTGGTCGTCTGATTACGGAGACCCATCCTCTGCCCACTTTGAGCGCCACCAAAACGCATCCATTTCCTGCGGGAAAAAATTACCCGGCTACGCTCCCCTTAATAAAAAATTTTCCCGCCGGGCTAAAGCCCTGCTCGGTACTTATGACCAATCAACGGTCACTATATAAAAAAGGAGTTGAACCCCATGTATCAGGTCACGATTCATACCGATGGCGCCTGCTCCCATAACGGGGCTAAGAATGCCATCGGCGGCTACGGTGCGATTCTTGTTTTCGGAGAGCACGAGAAAGTCATCCGCGGAAACGCGATTGGCACGACTAACAACAGGATGGAGCTCACCGCTGTGATTCAGGGTGTACTCGCTCTCAAGATGCCGTGCCAGGTTCAGGTTGTTACTGATTCCCAGTATGTTGTTACAGGCTGTAAGTCCATGAGGGCGTGGCTGAAGAAGAAAGATTTCCCGAACAAGGATCTCTGGATTCAGCTGATCGAAGCCGGCAACAAGGGCGGCCACAAAATCAAGGTCGTCAAAGTTCAGGGTCATTCCGGCGAAGTTTATAACGAGCGTTGCGATGCTATCGCCCGCGAGCAGATCAGGAAGGTGATGCGTGGATGAACTACGAGATTGTTGACGACATCTTCACCGGAGAAATGCCGGATGGAGATCTGACCCATGACGAAGACGAGTTCTTCGACGCGTGGGCAGAAGAGTATTTCGACGAGTATGTCGATCCATGGGAGGATTGGCTATGACAGCAGTAGAGTTCGTTACGATCCTGATTATTACGCTGTTTCTCATAGTCTGTTCTTTTATTTCCGGTCTTACGCTGGCAGAACGGTTTCACAAGCAGGCAGAGGAAGACAGACGTTATGCTCTTGAAAAGCAGTATCTCCGGATCAGAGCAAACGCTGACGCTGACGATCCTGTCGGCCCATACGTGTCCAGGCACAAGATGCAGTTGCCTCCCGAATTCGAGGAACACCTCCGGCAAAACGGGAGAGCAACGGTTTCCATTAATTCCGATTCATAATATCCCTATTTTCCAAACATTCCTGTATCGACCGGGCTAAAGCCCTGGTTGGTACGAATGAGGGAAACGAAAACCCTCACGCTGCGCAAAACAAACAAAAACTTTAAATTTGAAAGGAGAAAAAACTATGAATTGCGCTATCATGACTGGTTATCTGACTGCTGATCCCATTTCCAACAAGGTGAAGTCCGGTGATAAGGAAGTTACCGTCACCAATTTCACGATCGCCGTGCGTAACAGCTTTGGCGAAGGTGCCGAACCCGAGTTCGTGCGTGTCAATGCCTGGCGTGGTCTGGGCGACAGCTGCGCGAAGTACCTGAGCAAGGGTCGCCGGGTTGAGGTGCGTGGTCCGATTCACCTGAACACCTACATCAACAAGTACGGTCAGCCTGGCGCTCGCCTGGAACTGCGTGCTGACATGGTGGAGTTCAGCGGTGCCAATCCGAACGGTCAGGCTGCTGAAGCCGGTGAGACCGCTGCGGAGCTTCCCTTCGAGGAAGAGTAAGTAGAACCCGATAAACAGGGGCATGGCCGATTGGCTGTGCCCCATTTTTTTCTTCGGGAAATTCCACCATTCGAGAATGCCTATATAGGAGAGAGAACAGCCATGCCTTTGCTTGGCTCTATTTTTTTGATGAGGCCCCGCTCTTTTCCAGACCTGCTGCTTTTCAGACCGCTCCTCTTTTCCCGGCCCCCAATCTTCCACCGGTTCGACTCGCTTAAAAAATTTTCTCGCTGACCAGGCCGGCACTCTATTAAGCCAGGTCTGCCGTCATGCAGTGACACGACAGTCTTAATGCAGGGCTCGTCTCCCTGCGCTGCCAATTTCATACAGAGTAATACAGCAACTCAGGCGACATCACCTCTTAAGTCCGGATAGCATATAAAATTTGTCAGGCTTACCCGGACGATGCTGATGCGAACCAGCGTCTCTCGTGCTGTAGGGAGTCGGCACGGCATCTCCAACGCATTATGCTGCTTTTTAGTGCGTACCTCGTGCCGTGTGATTATATTTGATCAAATGTTTTTTCACACATTCGAAAATGGCTATATAGGAAAGAGAGACCCGTCTCACAGCGAGACGATTGCATACGGGGTGAATATCCCGTAAGAGAGGACTCAAGCTTGCAGTCAAAACCTTCTTTGTGCCATAAAAGCATCACCTCCTTTCTGTAAGGGCTGGCGGACTGTCTGTGAAAGTCTGTATTTCTTCTCTCTGTTCGGATCACATTGCGTCATCCAGCTCCTGCGCAGGCCATATGGCTGTGACAGACCGAATCTCTGAAGAAATATTTCTTATTTATATATAATATATATAATATAAGAAGAATTATTCTCTTTCTAATAAATTATTCAACAATGAATGGAAATATTGATTATATTATTTAACAGGATTAATTGAATTACTGATAGGGAATTATATAACTAAAAATATATCTTCCTCCTGTATTATAACTAAAAAAATATCTTCCTCCCATCTAACAATTAAAAATATATCTTCTTCCTGTATAATAACTAAAAATATATCTTTCATAAAAATAAGAAAACAATCTTTTATTTAAATCCTCTATAATAACCGGAAATTCATTTTTTAAATATGAATATATATGAATTAAATTCTTTTTCTATAATAAACTTAAACATGACTGATAGTGTGTTATTAGATTATTACTTAGATTATTTTGTAATGACTGAAAATATAGTTTATAAATTTCTTTTTATCTTGAGAGGGAATTAGTATTCCCATTCAATTACCGAAGAGAATATATTGCAATTACTGCATATAGTAACTTATATCGTACTACTAGAATAACTTATCTATTAATGACTGGAAATTCATATTCTAAAAAATAATTTATTTATTTAAATACTATAAATAAGGAGGAAGCTGTTGTGCGCTTTTATAAGGCCGGGGAGAAGAACTTAGCCGGGTGGATAGAAGATAGTCGTCTGTTTATGGACGCATACCATGCGGCAAATAGAGACCAAGGGCTGAAGAATGAAATTAAAGAACTTGAAGCAAGGTATATAAGAATGTACCTGGTTAAACTGGCCGGGGAAGAAAGTGCAGACAGAATTATGGCCGAGTTTCAGCCGGAGAAAGGAAAACTATGACCACCGAAGAAATGAAAGCCTCCGCAAGGAAAGAAATGGAAGTTATGGTCCGGATTTTGACAAACTGTTACCCGTCAAAGTTCGGCGACTTGCACAAGGCAAGGGAAGAGCTGATGTCTAATACGCTGAAACGGCTGAAAAAGATGTACGAGGAGATTATGAAAGAGAAATGGATCTATGATCCTGAATCTCCATGGATGAGGTAAAAAGAATGAATAAAGAAAAAATTTTGAAAGCAAAAAAGTCTGTAGAGCTGTGCAATATGACAGCTGAAGATGACGTATGCAAACAATGTCCATACTATAAGGATAACGATAAGTTATATGGTTGCATAGATCGGAGATATAAAGACCTGATTGAAATTCTGGATTGGGGCATTTTGACAATAGAGACTTTGGAGGGCTTTCTCAAGGGAGAAAGGTGAGTCCAATGCACTTATGCCGAAGGCCGGTTTACAGAAGTGTTAGTGAATGGCTGAGGGATACGCAGATCCTTCATAAAGCCTATAGAGACACAAAAGAAGACAGCCGGCTTGATGCTGAAATAAGAAAGCTTGAATATAAATATCTGAAAACACATCTGATTGACAACGTAGGAGAAGATGAAGCCGAGCGTATCCTTTATGAGCATGGCTTCGAATCATCAATATGACTGGGGTGGGTCTTATGGAACGAATGTTTCACGGAAAGACACGGGCAGAAATGAACTGCGTGCTTAATTACGTATGTTTGTTGAAAGACAGGCTTCAGATCCCAAAGGAAGAACAAGATGATTTTAATATCGCAATACAGTGTGTTGCGACAATTGTTAACCGCATGGCAGATAACAAGATGATTGAGTGGGATTAATGTGCTTGTAGCTGAGCTGAATACAGAACAAATTCTTGAAATTGATTTTGATAACTGTGATCTGATTAAGAACATGATGCAGACCTGCTTTGCTTATCCTGAAGATTATCCGTTAGTTGACTTTGAAATAGCGGGTAAACAGTTTCAAGCTTGGTTTGTGGGCTGTAAGGCAACCGGAAATCGAGTTTTTATGATGAAAAACGGCATATGCATAACAGAAGAGAAAAAGCGAATCAAAGACTTATCGTCGATTATTTGGAGATTAAGGCTTGAACGTGACTGAATTTAAAAATTCGGCATTTTTTAAATAAGCGTGACTGAAAACCGGCATGTTAGTTTAAAAAATGCCATTTTTTAAAAGTAAGCGTGACTGATTTAAAGTTATTTTTTGAAAAAACACCGAAAATTTACCAAGTTGGCAGACAAGTTGATGCTGAAAACGGAAAACCTGTGACTGGCTTTCCAGGTTTGGAGGAATTATATGACTGAAAAAGCCGAAAAACAACATAAAAAGTATGAGGCATTTGGAGAAATTGACGGTGACATGTACTGGATGGAAGCTGACGATTTAAATGAGTTTAATGACTTTATTCGCGAGCTTAACTGGTTTCAGATTTGGGATCAAGAGAACGAAACGCCTGTGGCGTGACTATTTCAAGAAAGGCAAAAAGATGGAAGACATTAAACCGTGTCCGATTTGCGGAAAACAGGCAAAAGTACGATACAAATTGCCGTATACCTGGATTGAGTGCAAAAAGAAATGCACAAAGACTGGCTATTATGCCGACTGGGATGAGCAATGCGATCCTCAAGCAAGATTAAAAGCAATTACAGAATGGAACGCAATACCAAGAAATAAATAAAACAATGATTTAAACCGAGTGTCTGGACCGAGTCTACTTATGTCCAGCCGAAACGCACAAAGACTTGCGCCTAGAGTAGGGGTAGAAAAACAGAGTGGAGCGAAAGCTAAGAAGCACGTTGTATGGCGAAAGGACAGACCGGAACCATACGAAGAAGCAAGTTGCCGGATTTACATCCCTGCGGTTTACCGGCTTTATGTCGCTATCTCTAGCCTGCTAATAACGGATAGTGACTTTCAGCCAATGCCTCCTGAGCGGGCCCTGGAAGAAGGATTGGCATTTGCTGGTTTTGAAGCTATGGCGAGATAGGCTTCATGTAATAGGTTCGGTATGATTCCTTCCAGCGTTTATCGAGGATGTGGTGTAACGGTAACACGCGTCGCTTGGGACGACGAGTAGCAGTTCGACTCTGACATCTTCGACTCTAACCGCCGATGAGTGTCGTACATCTTGGCCAGTCTTGCAAAAGCAAGTGGGCGGTATATAAATTGAACTCCTTAACTATGTGTAGGTACGACTGCATATAGCTGTATGTATATATGACGGAATCGGCTTTGCTTCTGTAACTTAATGGGAAAGTTTGGAGTGGTCTCTGAAACAGCGGGATACAACTGGAACACATGTCAACAGTAATCCAGGTTCGAGTCCTGGCGGAAGCTCTTTTCAATATCAGACAAAAGGAATGAAAACTATGAGCTATCACAATAGAATAAATTCGAAGCTAAGAAATAACGAAGCAAGAATTTGCGCAAACTGTGAGCATTGGCACCCGTGTGATGCAACTGAAAAATGGGGTAACTGTGATGTTGCTTTGAATTCTGGTTTGTTTATGAATCATCCTAAAGGACGAACACCTTATATGTGTCATCATACAAACAACAGATACCGTTCTCAAAAAGGATGCAAAACAAGATTTGTAAGGAGATATTACGATGTTTGTAACATTTCCAATGTTTACTCAGAGCGAGATGAAGACTTTGGACAAATATGCGGCCATGATATTTGGATGCAAATATAACGACCTATCAGACAACGAACAGAAGCTGTTGGTCGCCCATGTCCGCGACCGGGAACATGACTTTCAGAGGCGCAGGGGGATTGTATGAGCTATGCAATTGGCGATCACGTAAGAATTAAAGCGGCGAACGAGCTTAAAGGAGTCAAAGTTCAGGGCGGTTCTGCTATTGATAAGTGGCAGAACAAAATATGTGAAATCACAGAGGTACGAAAAAATATCGTCGGAAGAAGATACAAAATCTCTTTTTTAGCAAAACCTGAAAGCCGACAAGATGAGTTTGCGGCAGGAGTTCATATAAGCCAATACATGTGGGAAGAGTATGAACTTGAGCTTCTTGATATGTCTGTGGCCACAGCCAGCATAGAGGAAAAAGCATACGAAGCGCTGTTAGGAGGCATACAATGACTGGCTGGCAAAAAGACATTTTCGAAGGTGATTATGTAAGAATAATTACAGTAGACGAATATCTTAAAATGAATGGCCGTCTTAACGACAATAACGCTAGAGTTTTAAAACTGGTAGGTGGTAAGGTATACAAAGTTGAAGGATGTAAATACAATGGAAAAATATTACTGTCTGGAGATGATTCTCACGCTTATCCTCCGGAATATCTTCAGTCGTGGCATAAAGACGATCTTGATGGCAACGTTTCTGAAATCGATTTTGCAAGCTTAATAGGAGAAGATTATGAATGAATATGAATATACAGTTGAACTGTATGCTGTAAAAACATTGCGGGTAAAAGCAAATAACAATGAAGAGGCCGATAAGCAGGCTGATTTGATTACAACAACTGAGACTATACCCGTAACTCAGGACGACATAATAGAGATTAGAATTACAGATGTCTACGAAATAAATAATGAAGATACTCCACTTTATAAGAGGTTTGATGTTTAAAAACAGATCTAAAAAAATGTAATACGGTCTTTAATTGGGACTTGGCAACACAATCGAAAAATGTTGGAGGGAAAAATATGAGAAACAAGGAAGGGTATATTGACTCTACAGCAGGAAAGGCAATGAATCCGATACATACACCACAGCGGCTTAAGTCGATCACAGCTCCTCCAAGAAAGAAACCTGAAAAAAGAGAAGGAGAAAAGAAAAAGTTCGTTTATTATTCAATTCCTGTATATACATCAAAGTAAAAAATTTTGCTTGAATAAAAAAATATATACAGTATTACATAAATGAATTTATCAGACAGATAGAAACAACTGAAATTCAAGATGTTTTATTCTTCTGAAAATTTTAATCTTGCTTTTTTACGCAATGCCAAAATCCTTAAAAATCAACGTTTCTACATTTTTCAAGTAATGTTGTTTTCAATTTCTTTTTTAAATTTCTTTTTTATTTTATACGTTTGAATCTTCCCGGGCTAAAGCCCTGGCAAATACGAATGACTTGGCTAATCTAACAAAAACAAACAACGTCTATGGTAAAACCTCTATGGTTAATTTATATATCGTTTTTAAATATTTTCATATATAAATGAATCAAATTTTATTTTAACAATTGCCTTCCGATTCATATCTCCGGATCGGAATATTCGACTACGGGAGCCGTTTGCAATGGGGAGCATGCGGCTTCCGATATTATCAAGGAGGAATTATGTACTATCTGATAAACAACGACCCAGATCAAAGATATGATGATGTTGATGATGTACTTGAAACATGTATTTCCACAGATTATTGGACAGACGACACCGAAGGTTTTGATGAATATCTTGACGATAGCGATAGAGTAGAAGTTTGTGGATACGAGTTTAACCCATCAGATGTTTTAAAAGAATTAAACTACGATGGATATATGAATGAACTTAGATACTGGGCTGAGAATAGGGCAGAATCTGAAAAAGAAGACTGCGGCTACTCGCTTGAACATGCAAGAAACGGAGAAAGCGTATTTATCTGCGGATATGACGTTTATTGCTATGAAGAAGACGATGAAGACGATGAAGACGGATACGCAGATACAGACGGAGACGACAGGCTTGTCTTTGAACAACTGGAAAAGAAGATTATGGAACAACAGGAAGCCGAAGCTCTTGCAGCAGAAAAGGAAAATGCTGTAGGAAATGACTTTCTGTCTGTTATCGGAATTCAGGTAATTTAAAAATTTCATGCTTGCTGTGGCTTTGCGGGAGCATGTTGTTTTCGGCAACGGTCGTCGTAAATGACCGCTTGGAGCCGCCTCTGGAAAATCTGGAGGCGGTTCCGTTTACTCATTCCCAAACTACATTTTAAAAGGAGAAGAAAACCATGGTAAAGATCACCCTCATCACTAACGCAGGACGTAAAACCGTTATCGCCAGCGAGGCTAAGACTCTTCGTGAAATCTATGAAGAGAATGACGTCAATTACGACTCCTGCACGAACACTATCGACTCTGTGCCGCTGCGCGTTGGCGACCTGAACAAGACCCTCCGTGAACTGGGTGTCGGAGAGACCTGCCGTATGTCTTCTATCGTGAAGATGGACAATGCCGCAAAGATCATTCTGACTGGTGATGCGTGCATTATCAAGTCTGGTGTGAAGCTGGATGACTGGAAGAAAGTTCTGAAGTTCGAACCTGACTTTGGCCTGTACAACGAGGACAATGAGCCCATTTTCCTGGTTGCCATTGACGAGAACATGGGGTCGCTGAACAACAATGGCGCTGTGTTCTCCACTCGTGCTGATCATGACGGATATGCTGTTATTACTACCGTAATTGATCCTGCCGTAGAAGATAAGGTTCAGGCTGTGACTGACAAGCTGGGTACCGCTCTGCTTCGCCTGAACGAACTGGAAGGCAAAGTGCCTGAGAAGATTGAAGCTGCAAACAACAAGGAACAGGAGATTCGTGAAGCTATTACGCTGATGTAATCTCCACCCGACGGGGGAGAGGACTGTGATCCCTCCCCCTATTTTTTCGAAGGAGATTATAAGATGTTTAATCAAACTATTTCTAATCCGATTGCTCCACTGACAACAACATATGTAAATTCTTTAATGAGAGTTGCGCAAGATCCTGACTTTTCTCTCATTAGTCTTGCTACTGCACTTATTAAACCAAGAGTAAACAACTATAACGGTATAACGGGCGCTTATCTGTATGCGTCCAATGAACAGGACGTACTGAACAGTATTGACGACTGGAACAGAGTTCGTTCAGAGTCGAGCGAAGAAGTCGTCAACAATATTCCTGCGTTCTATTATTTGCTTGTCAATCTTAGTGCAAATAATCTGAATGCAATAAGAGATCACGCTAAAAACATAGGATTGAAAGAGCTTATTTCAGTTGAAAATTTTATAGCTCAACAGCTTAATAACTCTGCGTATCTCGTGTTTATTAATCCAGAAAACAATGCAGCATTTTTGGTGGTGAACTCCACTTCATATGCGCTTTATCATTTATCAATCTCGTTTATTCCTTTGTTGTATCCGGCTTTATTCAAAACTCATCCTCTTACAAAAGAGGAAACAGAAATTTTGAAAAGTCTTACAAATAAAACAACGACAAACTTTATTGAGAAGACTTCTGCTGTTCTCCAGTATATGAAAGCAGATCTGCTTCGTCAGGAGCTTACTCAGTGTTTCAAGGGTTTCAGGCAGGGAAGAATCGACAGGTGCCGTCAGGAGCTCGATAACGTCAACGATAGGCTTGACACCATTATGAGCGATTATCGCCATATGATGGAAAGATATAACGAACTTATTGTTCAGTTTGAAGGACTTCAAGTTGTCAACAGCGACGGTCGAAATCAGGAAGAACAGGAAGCTATTGACTATCTGTCCAGTTGTCCGAGGATTCACGATATTCAGTATATTGACGGCACTCTGTGTTTCTGTGCGGATAATCTGTTGACAAACTTCGATCTGAATAAGTGGAATAACGCTGTTCGCAGATATAATATCTATGACAGCTATAGATTACCAGAAGACAGCATATTCAGAGACAAGTCGAAAAGAAAGCTTCTGTTGGATAACATCTTCAATAGCAGGCCTTTGCTGTATATCAGAATGAAAGGCTATATTGAATTGAAGATTACTCTGTGCGATATGATCGCTCAGCGCGGTCAGATGATCGCAGAAGACAATCCGTCGTTGAAGAACTATATTACAAATCCGCACTTCAAGATTCATGGATGTCCAGGACGAAACAGAGAGCAAATCTCTCAATGCTTACGCAGAGCGGATATTATGTCTGCAATCGAATGTTCAATCGCGGCTATTGGATCTGTGAACATTGATGAAACTGAGTACACGTTCAGGCCGTTTCTTCAGGAAGTTTTGTCCTCAAAGAATAAGATTATCCAGAACAATGAAGGCGTTGCAATGACACCGGAAGAAGCGCTTTTGTGGCTGTCTAAGCAGAACATGAACGATCAGGAATAATCATGCCGTTCTAAAAGGAGAATTATATGAAACCGATAACACTAAGTAAGCAAGCTAAAGAAACTCTGCTTAATGGAATGGTAAAAGAGTTTATTAAAGCTTTAGATGATTATGAGTTTAATATCAATGAATCAAAGTTTACATATGAACAGAGCTTTTCTGTAAAAGCTAAAGAAAAGATGATCATTCAGTTTACTCCGCAGGCATATCTGCGGTGTCTGGAGATGGTGAAGAACTATTCTTCAGAGATTGGATGGTATGGTTTGATTCGTAGGCTGGACGCAAAAAAGTTTCAAGTATACGACATCATCGTCTGTAACCAGAAAGTATCTGGTGGTCGCGTTGTAACTGATGATGACGACATGATTGAATTCTATGAAACTTTAAGTGATGAGCAGGCAGAGTTCCTGCATTTTCAGGCTCATTCTCATGTAAACATGTCGACAAGCCCGTCTTCTGTAGATCTGGAGAATCAGGCTTCTACAGTAAAAAATATGGGTGGAAAAGGCTTTTATCTATTTCAGATATGGAATAAATCACTTGATATCAACTCGTTCCTATATGATCTGGATAATAACCTTTTCTATGATAAAAATGACATTGAAGTTATTGTAGAAGATGATGAGTTCGGATCTATCACAGAATTTATTAACAGTCTGAAAGATAAAGTTACAAGCATGACTTATTCAGGAGGTAATCAAACCTCATATTACGGTTATTCAGGATATTATGGCGAAAGCAAAGTCAAAACATTTGAAGATTTTGCTGGCCAAAAAGACAAGAAAGCTGATAAAAAAAAGGAAGAAGAAGAAAAGCCAGAAGGTAAAGCGTGGTACTGGTGTGACGGTTTTGGACATGAAGGGTGGGATTAACAATTGAACTTAAGCAAATCTTTTGATTTTTTTAACCCTGATGAATTTACAGACCGCATCCATATTATTGGGTGCGGTTCTGTAGGATCTACTGTGGCTGAACTGCTGATTCGGTTTGGCCTGAAAAATATTTCTTTATACGACTTTGACGTCGTAGAAGACAGGAATCTGGTCAATCAGATGTTTACAGGTGATGATCTGTATAAACCTAAAGTTGAATGTGTAGCTAACAATCTGATCCGCATTGTCCCAGAAGAAGACCGTAAAGACCTTACTGAATGTCTTGAGCTATTTGGCGAAGGATGGCAAGGAGAAAAACTATATGGGTATGTGTTTCTGTGTGTAGACAATATTGAACTGCGAAGAAAGATCGTTACTGAAAATAAATTCAACGATTCAATAAAAGCTATGTTTGATTTTAGAACAGGTTTAACAGATGCTCAGCATTATGCTGCTGACTGGTCAGATATGTCTCATAAGAAAGCCTTGTTAAATACTATGGATTTCACACACGAAGAAGCTCAAAAAGCTGTTCCGATGTCGGCTTGCAGGGTAAGTCTTTGTGTTGCTCCGACCGTTCGCATGGTGTGCAACGTTGGAGTATGTAACTTTATTAACTTTGTCAAAAAGCATGAATTAAAACAGGCAATGATTATGGATGCCTTTAATTTTATGCTCGAAGAAATTTAATGCGTAATGTCGTTCTGATAGTTATCTATCAAGCAGTTTATGTAATGAGCTGTATAGCCTTGCTCAGCGAATAATCGCTGGCTGTAGGCGCCGGCTGCTGTTCCCTGGATCTATTAACTCGGGTAAAGCTGGAACTTAACGCGTTTTCACATCAAAACAAGAAAATTAATAAAATCAAGTTCCAAAAGAAGTACTATATTTATAGACCAAATCTCGTACAAGTCGTGAAACTTACACTAACATTCATTATACTTCAATAAATATACTCTTAAACTCGAATATAAATAGACTGGGTCCCTGCAAGCTTAAACGCCTTCAATTATTTTTAGATTACGCGAGGAAGATTATAATGATTTATGTAACTGTAAAACAACATAGAAAACCAAAACAACTGAAATGGGAAGACGTATTATTTGAAACCGTAAATCCAAATCAATTAAATGTTGAATCTGATTCTTCTGCGACTATAACCAAACAAATGGCGTTTATTCCTTACGATATTATGAATAAGATAAACGTATCTCAAATGATACACGAGTTTAAACGGTTCAATGAGGATTGTAAACATTTATTCGAAAAAGAAAGATCCTCAATGTACACAACATTCTATATTCCTAAGGCGACTGGTGGATTCAGACGGATAGATGCGCCATGCGATGAATTAAAACACGCTATGTCCAGATTATCGGCAATTCTAACTGATACATGCGGCGTTTTATATCATACATCTGCGTATGCATACATCCCTGGCAGATGCGTACAAGACGTTGCTAAGAAACACGTAAGAGCAAAGTCTCAGTGGTATCTGAAAACCGATCTGTCAGGATTCTTTCCATCGACAACTCTTGATTTTACTATGAAAATGCTGTCAATGGTATTTCCGTTGTCTGAAATAATTAAAGACAAAGACGGAAAAGAAGAACTGAAGAAAGCTCTTTCTTTAGGGTTCCTTAACGGAGCATTGCCACAAGGATCTCCATTAAGTCCGACTCTTACGAATATGATCTTTATTCCTATTGATTTTAAGCTGGCAAACGAATTTGCAAAACGGAAAATGGTTTACACAAGATATGCCGACGATACTCATATTTCTGCAGAGGAAAGATTTCCATATAAGAATGTTGTCAAATTCATGATTGATACATTTAAAGAGTTTGATGCGCCGTATACAATCAAAGACGAGAAAACGCATTTCGGCTCGTTCAAAGGCCAGAACTGGATGCTTGGCATGATGCTAAATGGGAATTTTGATATCACTGTAGGATATCGTGCAAAGAAATATTTTAAGGCGGCATTATGTTCGTTTATTCTCGATACAAAGAACAAGAAATATTGGGAGCTCGGAGATGTTCAGCACCTTCATGGTGAAATGAACTGGTATATGCAAATTGAGCCAGACTATTTCAAAATGGTTGTCGACAAAGCAAATATGAAATGGGGCGTTGACGTCAAAACAATGATGAAAGCTTATATTTCTGGGAAAATCTAATCTGTATCTAAAGCAATGAGGTGTTCTATATAGAACTCTTTTGCTGTCATCGAAAGAATAATGATATGGTTATGCTAACGCTCTGCAGGCATAGGCGCCACGTTCATGGGTTGAAACCCAGAACAGGCGCCTTAAACCCGCATTCGCTACGCTACTGCTCGGACCGTGTGCGACGTCAACGTCGCCACCGTCCAGCATCCGCTGATAGAAACGGAGCTTTTATCATTTCGTTCCTGAAATCAATTTCAGGAACTCAAGGATCGCAAGCTCCGTTTCTTAAATACTTCGTATTTAGATTGCGGCGATACAGAGGAACTATGCGGGTGCCGCCAGACAGCGGTGCCCGTATTTTTTTATATTTGATAAAACATAATTCCACCATTCGAGAATAGATATATAGGAAAGGAACACCGTTCGTTTTAAAAGAAGATCATTTGAAATTGAAACATTACGGTAAAGGAGGAGGACGATGTCAGATAAGAGCTATCTGAAAAATCAAATCAGACTGGTGTCGCTGACTAACTATGATTTGTTTACAGATCAGGAATATGATCTGTATATGAAAATCGTAGAAGCAAAGAATGAACTTAACCGACTTGCGGATAAAGATCCTGCAAACGAAAAAGTTCCTTGGTTAAAAAAACAAAAGAAAGATGCCGTCGACAAGCTGGTTGCACTCGTCAAACTCCATAGCGGTAAACCAAGAACAGTACGACTGAAAAGTATTTTATACAATAAAAAAGACAGCGAACCATTTCCCGAAGGAGCAACGTGGAAAACATTAAAGTTTTCAAAGAAAATAACAGAATTTTCATCAGAGCTATCAAGAGCAATGGGATTATCGCATCTTGATTATACATTTGATAAAATCGTGATTAAATGGAAGTCTGCAGATGTGCTACAGCAGCTTGTTCTTGATGGCTTTTATTTTCCGATTTTAAATCCTGACGGTACGGTATCGAATAAACACTACAGATGTTTTACTGCGTCCAGCGGGCAACTCAGAAGAGATAAATGTGTATTTATGTCTGATGATATGTGGAACAAGATTCATGAAAGACTGGAATGCGGATTATCATGGGATAAAATTAACGAAAAGTCTGGTGCGAACGTAAACAAATATCTTGCGTATGTAGCGCTATCAAGTTCAGCCTCAGACGAATGGACGGATTTTGATATAGATCGATGTATTGTAATACCTGAATTTGAAGGTGAAGTTACAGACCGAATGATGTATATCAAATCTGACTATAGCTGTGAAACAGATATAAGAACTGTTGTGATTGATCATACAGATGGCTGCGGTATGATGCTTCCGGCCGTATCAAGAAGTAATTTCATGATTCGTGGCCCATGGTTTAAAGGACTTCTTGCTTCATTCGACTATATGCGGTTTTGTAAATTTCATAACATTCTGCCTGTCTTAACTGACGCTTGGGGTTTAGAGCACGATCTTGAAAAAGAAAATATCCAGATTGTATTTACAACAAGTCAGTTTAAAATGTGGAAATACTATGAGACATGGAAGGAATATAAAGACAACTTTAAAAAGTGTGGAGCAAGGTTCTGTAAAACACAATATGAAGAAGAAGACATTGAAGAAACATATACAAACTATCAGATTCTGCAAACACTGGAAGATATGACTGACGATGAAATAAACAGGTTTACGCACAGAGAGCATGATCGAATAAGCAATTTAGCAAAAAACAAAGACGCAATGTTGCGAACGCTTCACGCAAACGAGCTTTCGGAGTCGCCTTATAAGGCGGCTCTTGCTTTATATCCAGAGTTGTTAAGAGAAGCGTATACCAGAAATCAGCTCAAAGACATTCGAAAACGAATGTTGTATGACGCTAAATCAGGAAAAATAAAAACAAACAACAAAAGATTGTTTGCAATACCGGACATGTATGCAGCATGCGAGCACTGGTTCCTCAAGCAGGAACATCCCCAAGGCTTGCTAAAAAACGGCGAAATTGCATGTTTGATATTCCGCAGACAGGATAAAGCCGATGTGCTGCGTTCTCCTCACTTATATATGGAGCATGCAGTGCGAAATATATGTCATGATAACAATGTATATGAATGGTTCTATACAAATGGTGTTTATACATCATGTCATGATTTAATTTCAAGAATTCTTCAGTTTGATAACGATGGAGACCAGCTAAATGTTGTCGTAGATCCCCTAATAGTAGAGATAGCGGAAAGAAACATAAATAAATACGATGTTGTCCCTCTATTTTATGACGCAAATAAAGCTGCTCCTGAAGTTATTTCAAAGGAAGGACAGTTTCATGGGCTTAAGAGAGCACATGACTGTTCAGGAATTGGAGAAATATCCAACATGCTGACAAGATTGTGGAATAGAGATAAGCCAGACAGGCTGGCTGCAGCTTGGCTTACATACTACAACAATCAAGTCATAGACGGCGCGAAATCAGGATTGATTAATACATATGAAAAATATCCAGAAGTTGCAAAAAGAATTAGCAAAGCCGTCGGCGGAAAGCATGGAAGACAACCATACTTTTTTCAATTTAGCAGAAACGGAAGAAAACAAGAACCTGGAAAACCTAAGAAAAACTATGCAAAGCCAAACGCATCGACAATGAATAGAATTTGCGCATCGTTTACAGATATTGGAAATATAGATTTGAATTATGCCGGTATTTTAAAGTTCAATTGGAAGATGTTGATATCAGAACCATGCGTTGTAATAAGACCAGAAATTCCGCAACTGTTCTGCGAATTCGATAATATAAATATTTCAAACGTAATTGAATCTCAAGATCTTCCATACATCAATGAACGCGAACAGATAGCCGGTTACGAACTTCTTGCTGAAATGATTGCGCAGGAAATGAGAGAGGCGTTTGGCCCGCTCGAAAAATCATATCCATATATTGTGAAGTATTTATTTGCCGGAGAAAATGTTGATAAAGCCGCACATAAACAAATGTTCTGGAGAGTGTATGGAGATATAGCTCTTCAGAATATAAAACGCAATTTAATATCTTGTGATATCTGCCCTGACTGCAAGTCAAGAGTTCCATCGTGGGACACCAATCATGTATGTATTAAGACTTCTCATGGTTTCTTTGAGTGTGAAGACTGTGGAAAAACATTTGAACGACTGAATTCGCGTCAATGCAGATGTGAATCATGTCAAAAGAAACACAGAGAAAGCATCAAGAAAGACTACGACAGCAGAAGATACCGCAAGAAAAAAGAGGAGGAGTCAGAACGTATTATTTCCTTGGCATTACGCTTCGGAAGGACATAATAAAGGGATCGTTCTGGCCCTCATATGTCTTATGCAAATCCTGGCTCACATCCCCAAATAGAACAGGATTAAGAATTGTTAAATACTATGGCGGCATACCGACATCAAACATTCCAAAGGTTCTTGTGACAGATCCTAAAAAACATCAGGACCTTGTAAATTACATGTCTGTTTATCAGACACAGGACGGTTTTAAAGGAAAACACTACCATCCAGAAGGAGCCGTATGTTGGTATGAGTGCAATGCATACGGTGATCCTACTGGAAATCTGATCTATGTTCACAAGGTTCCAATTGAAGACTTGATGTGGGATTTCAACAGAAAACGAGAATTTAAAAGAATTAATCCCGACAAACCCGAGAGGAAAACGATACCGTACCTGTTTTCGCATGAGCCGAATATGCTCCAGAATTTCAGCTCAAGCGTTAAACCAAAGATGTATCAACCTCCGGTTTTGAATAAAACTAAACTGAAAGGAAAAAAGAAGAATGGCACCAAGAACAAAAACTGAACAAGCGGAAAAGCCGAACAATCCGAAACTTGATCAGAACATGAGATTCTATGGCGAGGTTCAGGACACGCCACAAGAAGCGCAGAAAGCATTCAATAATGGTCGCTTCTCCGGAACGGATATTAATCCGATGTGGCGAATTAAGAAGCTTACAGAGATCTTTGGGCCTGCTGGGTTCGGATGGTGGACACAGAATGAAAAGTTCGTGTTTGAGACGTGTGAAGCGACTGGTGAAATTGCTGCATTCTGTACACTGGAACTTGTTGTAGTTGACCCTGCAACAAAAGAACAGTCGAAGCCAATCACTGGTATTGGTGGCAATAAGTTTCTTGTGTCTCAGAAAAGCGGAAAGTACTGCAACGATGAAGCATATAAGATGGCTTATACCGATGCTTTGTCTATCGCATGTAAGTCGCTTGGTTTCTCTCATGACATTTATTTCGCTTCAGATAGGACGAAATATACAATGTCTGGAGATTCACAGCCGGCATCAACAAACATTCCGGCCCCGACTGAATCTATTCAGGATGTGATCAAGAAGGTTGACGCCCATGTAAGAAAACTGACCGCAAGCATGGAACCTGAGGAAAAGCGTAAATTCGCTAATGACGTCATTATCAAACATATCGGTCAGGCAAACTATTTAAAGGCTGATGATCCGGTAAAGCTTAATGCGCTTCTGGAGGCGCTTGTAAAACTGGACAAAGCAGGATAAGAAAAGGAAGGTAAAATATTATGCCAAACAATGCGAAAATTACCGTACTGGGAAATCTGATTAAGGAACCCGAAAAGAACACTGTTAACAATAATACTGTGGTGTCGTTCTCTATTGCCGTTTCTACAACTTTGAAGAAACAGAATGGTGAAGATGGTTACGAACCCAACTTCTATAATGTTTCTATCTGGGGCAAGCCTGCCGAATATCTGTTCCCGAAGCTTCAGAAAGGCACTCAGATTTGGGCAACCGGCGAGCTGATCGCTCAGCCCTATACGAACAAAAAGACGGGTGCTGCCGGGCAGTCTTTGAACATCAAGGCTTCCTCTGTTGAACCTGTAAATCGTGTAAAGACCGCCCAAAGGGGCGAATCAAATGAAGACTCTGATACGTTAGTCTTCTAATCTGCTATGAGCAAATTTCCTGCTTGGTGTAATCAACAGAACTACAAAGTCTTAACATAGCAACGTAGCGAAGCCCGTCTCCGCCTCCACTGGTTGCACCAGGGAGGCGGAACTGGCTCGCACGTTGCTCTTCAAAACAATTTATGACCTAAGGCAAACGATCATAAATTGTTTAGATAGCAGATAATATATTTATAAAACTATACATATCTTACTAAAACTAAGTGAGTTTGTTATGTCTTGTTCGAAAGAACTCTGCTTGGTTTCATCGACAGATTAACATTGTTCCTTCTTGCTGACTGCGTGCGTATACTTGCGCACGCAGTCGGTTAATTAAATTTAATTATTCTGAGATTTCAATCTGAAGACATGCCCGAAACACAGTCTCGGGACATGCTTCAGATCCAAATCACAGCACAATTAAATTGAGATAACAACTCACAAATGAAAGGAAATAATAAAATGGATGCTATTGCTGCTGCCGTCATGAGTCTGGCGGAAAAACATTTAGGCAACTTCAGAATAAAGAATGGCCAGGTTAAAGTTGAATACTGCCCGTTCTGCAAAGGCGGACAGAATGGAGATTATGACACATTTGCTATCGGTCTGCATAATGGCGCATGGAACTGCCTAAGGGGAAAATGCTCTAAGAAAAAAGGATCCTTCAAAGAACTGGCTGACTACTTTGGCGAAGACGCGTCTGATGTGCGCGGTCTTGGAAAAGTAATGGTTCAGACAAAGAAAACTTTTGTTAAACCAAACCCGGATGATCTCAAAGAGATTACGGATGAGATTATAACTTATTTTGCTGGAAGACGTATTTCAGAACAGACGCTGAAAGACTTTCACATTGCGGCTGATAAGGATGGAAATATTGTATTCCCGTTTTATGATGATAAAGATGTTCTGACTTATGTTAAATATCGCAAGCCCAAGAAGCATAAGAAAGAAGACGGCCCAAAAGAATGGCAGATGGCCAACACTATGCCCATTCTGTTCGGAATGAATATGGTTTCTTTCAACATGCCTCTGGTTATTTGCGAAGGAGAAATTGATTGCCTGTCTCTGTATGAAGCAGGATGCACAAATGCGGTTTCTGTTCCTTCCGGGTGCAACAATCTTGACTGGATTAACAACAACTGGGAGTGGCTGGAAAACTTTAACCAGATTATTCTGTTTGGAGACAACGACGAGCCTGGTATGGATATGGTTTCCACGCTGATGAAACGTCTGGGTGAAGATCGGTGCATGGTTCCCAAAGAATATCCCGAATTGATCTATGAAGGAAAGGATTATAACAGAGCTTGCAAAGACGCAAATGAAATTCTGTTCGCCTATGGTCCGGAAACTCTGAAGCAGATGGTAGACGGTTGTGAACCTGCTCCTATCAAAGGAATTCTTGACCTGGCCTCTATCCCGTTTGTCGATCCTGCCAGCATTCCGCGGATCATGACCAAGATTCCTGAGCTTGATCATATGATTGGTGGCCTCGAAGAAGGCGGTGTAAGTGTATTTTCAGGAAAGCGCGGAGAGGGTAAATCAACCCTTGCCGGCCCTCTGATGCTTCAGGCTATACAGCAGGGTCATAGCGTATGTGCCTATTCCGGCGAATTGCCTGCTTACAAATTCCTTGAGTGGATTATGCTTCAGGCTACTGAGAGCAAGTACATCTCTTATAAGATGGATACCAGATCTGGAAAGAACATCTGCTTTGTATCTCCTGTGATTCAGCAGAGGATCAAACAGTGGCTGTCCGGAAAGTTCTTCCTGTATGACAATACAGTCGTGCAGGAAACAAGCCAGACTGAATCTATTCTGAAGGTGTTTGAAGCGTGTGCTCGTCGTTATGGTTGTAAGCTTTTCTTAGTTGACAATCTTATGGCTGCACTTACTTCTGCTGACGAAGAAAATAAGGCGCAGGCTAAGTTCACCGCGCAGCTCAAAGCGTTCGCAAGTAAATATAAGGCTCATGTGATCCTCGTCGCTCATCCCAGAAAGGAGAAAGCCGATTCTGTGTTCTCAAACGATTCTGTGTCTGGTTCGAGTGCAATTACAAATCTGGCTGATGTGGTTATTAATGTTGAAAAGTCTCCTAAAGGAATTAGGGTTACTAAGAATCGTTCCTTCGGAATTACTGGATTCATCCATTGCAGTTACGATCCTTGCAATCGTCGTATTTATCAGTCTTCTACTGGTGATCGTGTTGTGTATGGTTGGGATCATACGGACATTCCTCTTCCTGAGAATCCTGCCTGCACGCTTGATGAGTTTAAAATTCAGAATGGCGTCGACGAAAACAAACAACCTTTCTAAGGAGTATATGATGAAATATATAGCAATATTGATTATGCCATCTGGGAGAATATCGGACAGATTTCCGACAATCGCTCAGGCAGAACAATGGCTGGATTCACAAAACAACAACCATGAGTGCACAACAGTCATTGGTGAAGTTGACGAAAATGATAGGATTGTTGATTCGTTTATCTATACTGTGGCTGCGTCATTGGATAGAGCAAGAGACATCATCGGAGAATAGAAAATGAGAATATGTCCGAAGTGTAAAGGAAAAAGGTTTATTGCCTGTGGTCATGTAGTGCAGGAATGGTTGCTGGATGAATATGGATTATGCACAGAAGTAAAAGACGATTGTATCTGTGTAACGCATGAACCAGATGATCAGGACTTGTGGCAATGTTACGAATGCGGCTATGAGGCCGCAGGCAAAGAATTTTATGTCGATGAAATCCTGATAGAACAGAGGTGATTCCGTTGGGATTAATACCCGAAAAACATGTGTATAGTTATTCTCAGCTGTCCTCGTTCGACGAATGCCCTTACTCATTTTATCTTCAACGTATTGAAAGCGTTCAAGAAACAGTGTCAAATGGATTTGCCGAACGAGGATCTTTAATTCACGATCTTCTGGATAAGTGGGCAAAGAAAATTCTTACGAAAGAAGATATGGTTCATGAATACGAACGCAGATATTCGAATGAGGTCGTAACAGCATTTCCTCGTATGCTGGCGGCTAAAGGTTATACAGAAAAAGCATATCAGCAGGGAATTGATTTCCTTACGAATTTCGACGAATTTGATGGTTATAAGGTCGTCTCAGCCGAGGAGAAGTTCACGATCGATCTTCCACTTACAAACGGGTCTACGCGCAAATTTACAGGCATTGTGGATATGATTCTGAGGAAGAACTGGAGTAATGAACTAATCATTTGTGACCACAAGTCCAAGTCGTTATCTGCATTTAAGAAGGCAGAAAATGCAATGTACATGCAACAGCTTTTATATGCGGCATATGTTCAGGAACAGTATGGAGAATGGCCGTATTCGTGCATGTTCCACCTGTTCAACGAAGGTGGAAAAAAGATGGAACGGTTGTTCACGCTGGATCAATTTAGAAGTGCAATAGGATGGGCTTCAGACATAATCCATAAAATAGAAACGTATGAAGTACTTGACTGGCTTGAATGCAAGAAACAGGATTTCTATTGCATGGAGATATGCGGTGTGCGCAGAGAATGTCCGAACGGAAAGAAATAAGGGAGGATGAGAAGAATTTTGAAAAACTGTAAACCTAAAAAAGAAAAAATAAGGCGTCTATGGTTTGCCGTATATGATATTGAAAACGAAAAGCATATGTTTGAAAAGCTGTCTGATGCACGGCAATTCGCAAAAGAAAATAAAATTAATACAATTTACGAAACTCACATAAGTTCTAATGGACGTGTAACTAAAACAAGAAAATATAGAGTAATCAACGGAGTTGTCGTCAGTAAAGGAATCTAATAATATCTTAAGGAGTGATGTGATTGAGTGCTTCTAAATTAAAGAAATTGTATCCCAAAGAATATAAAATATTAAGATGTAAATGGGGTTCAATGATAACAAGATGCATAAATCCAAACTCTCCAAACTATGCCAATTATGGTGGACGTGGTATAACTGTTTGCAATGAGTGGCGAAAGTTTTCGAACTTCTTTGAATGGAGCTTAAGCAATGGATTTGAACCTGGTTTAAGCATAGATAGAATTGACACAAATAAAAATTATGATCCTGATAATTGTCGATTTATAACGTTAGAAGAACAACAAAGAAATAGAAGAAACAATAGATGCTTTATTGATCCATTTGACGGAGAACAGCTATGTTTAGCCGCAATTGCAAGAAAATACAATATTCCAGAAGAAACATTTAGAAAAAGAATCGATAAATACAATATGCCTTTGGAAAGAGCATTAACTCAGCAACACTGTGAAACAACTCGTTGGCATATAATAACTGATCCAATAGATGGAGAACAGTTATGTTTAACAGACTTGGCTCGAAAATATAAAATATCACCTTTAACATTGCGTTCAAGAATTCAGAATGGATGGAGTCTTGATAGAGCAATCACTGAACCCATAAACAAAAGGATGGTACGAAACCATGTTACAGTTTGAACCGTACCATGTACACTCAAGTTATAGTAACGCATTAACAGCTCCTGACAGCACCATGTCCATTGAGGATTATGCCAAGGTTTATAAAGAACGTGGACACCATATATTGTGTATTTCAGAACATGGAAACCGTTCGAACGTCTGGCAACAGTTTGAACTGGCAAAGAAGTATTCAGACGACACGTTCAAGCTGACACCTTTGGCTGCAGCAGAAGTCTATTTTGTTCCAGACAGAAAGATTGAAATCGATGGAAAGAAGGACAACAGAAACTTTCACTTGATCCTTATTGCTAAGAATATGGAAGGATTCTATCAGCTGAATCAAATATTATCAGAAGCAAATCTTACAGGATTTTATTATCATGCAAGAGTTGACTTTGAACTTCTGGGAATGCTGAATAGAAATAATTTCATATGTACGACTGCGTGTGTTGGTGGAATCATGAAAGATCCAACTTATGAGCAGCTTGCTTGTCAGCTTCATGAGATATTCAGAGACAGTTTTTATCTGGAAATTCAGCATCATCCGCAGGAAATTCAGGTAGAAACGAATCAGAAGATTCAGAAGCTGTATCAGAAATACAAATGGCCGCTGATTTATGGCACAGACAGTCACTATGTTTACAAAGAGGAAAAAGAATTAAGAAGAGAGCTGTTGTTGTCATCCGGCATAACGTATGGTCAGGAAGACGAGTTTCTTCTGTATCTTCCGACGGCCGAAGAAGCCGTCGAGATGTTCCATCAGCAAGGAGTGTTTTCTAATTCCAGAATACAGGAAGCAATGGAAAACACATTGATTCTCAGAGAGTTTGAAGGAGTCAGTTTTACTAACGAAAAGAAGATACCAAATTCCCATCCGGAACTTCCGATGGATCGCAGAAATTTTCTGTTTAAGAAAACAGTATGCAATGAATACATTCAGAAGTCCGGCATGCCAAATCCGCAGGAAGCAGCTGAGATCCATAAGGAAATGGATATGATCACGGATACTGGTACCGCAGATTATTTCCTTATTCTGAAAGAGATAGTTGAAAAAGGCATCCAGTACGGTGGTGTTTTAACAAAGACTGGCAGAGGATCTGGCGCTTCATTCTCTACAAATTACTCGCTTGGATTCAGTTCGATTAATAGACTTCATTGCCCTGTGAAGATGTATCCCGAAAGATTTATTTCAAAGGATAGATTGGTCAATGGTCTTCCGGACTTGGATCTGAATATGGCGAACGTTCCGGCATTTGAGAAAGCCGGAAAGGAAGTTCTTGGAGAATATGGATGCCTGCCGATGATCGCATACGGTACGGTCAAGACGCTATCAGCGTTCAAGCTTCTGGCAAGAGCCAGAGATCTCGACTTTGAAACTTCAAATGAAATATCAAAGCAGATTAAGAACTATGAAATGGATGTAAAGCATGCAATTGAAAACAATGCTGACGATCCAGATTACGATGTAAACGACGATATTCATATCGAGAACTATATAGATGAAAAGTATCTTGAACTGATAGAAGCATCAAAACAGTACCGTGGAATTATCACGACTCTGGTGCCACACCCATGCGCTCATTTGTTGTTGGATAAAGACATCAGGAAAGAGATCGGAGTAATACGAGTCAAATCAAAGTCCGGCGGGAAAGAACCGGTATACGCAGCATTCATTGACGGTAAAACTGCTGATTCCTACAACTATTTGAAGGCCGACTTTCTAAGAGTTGATGTCGTAAAACTAATCTATGAAACGTTTAATCTTGTTGGTATTCCCGTGATGACCGTTGATGAGCTGCTTAAAGCGGCAGAGAACGAACCAGAAATCTGGGATCTATATGCTAAAGGTTATACGATGGCTCTCAATCAGGTCGAACGGGAAAAGTCAACACAGAGGGTCATGCAGTACAAGCCAAAGAATGTATGTGAGTTGACAGCATTCATAGCCGGCATTCGGCCTGGTTTTAAGTCAATGCTAAACACATTCATATCAAGGGACAGGTTTGCGTATAACATACCCTCACTTGATAAGCTGTTGGCCACAAAAGAAATACCGGATTCATTCTTGTTGTATGATGAACAGATTCTTCAAATACTTATTGCGGCTGGCATTCCTGCGGCTGATGCTTATGCTGCGACCAAGGCCATTAAGAAAAAGAAGGCCGACAAAGTAGCTTCGTACAAGGAAAGGTTTAAAGAAGGATTTACGAATTACCTTAAACAAACAGAAGGCGCAGACGAAGCAAAGGCTCACAAGGTTGTTGAGCAGGTCTGGACAATCATTGAAAATGCTGCCAACTATATGTTCTGTGCCGCTCATGCGTTTAGTATGGCTTGTGACAGTCTGTATGCAGCATGGCTGAAGGTTCATTATCCATATGAGCTGTATATAACGTTATTAAAACTATACGATGAAAAGAAAAACAAAGATAAAATTGCCCAAATCATTTCTGAAATGAGAAGATACAAAGAGATAAGACTGATTCCAGGAAAGTTTGGACAAGACAACAGAGACTGGACCGCAGATAAAGAAAACCGCACAATATCGCAGTCACTGTCATCAATCAGATATATTTCCAAAGCAGACGCAAGAGCGTTATATGAAATCGGTCAAAAGAAATATGATACATTTACTGATGTTTTGCGGGCTATTCAAATGAATACGCCGGTCGACACAAGAACGTTAAAAATCTTGATCGAACTTGATTATTTCAGTGACTTTGGACAGTCCGGAAAGCTAATGAATGTATATGAAGAATTCTTTAACGGAGAGAAAAAGCTGACAAAAACTGTAAAATCATTTGAAGCCAGGCTTAATGCATGTCGTGAGTTCGAAAAAGCACAGGAAGATATTCCACTACCGATCTCTCAACGACTGATATGCGAACATGATAACATAGGACTATGCCTGACTTCTGAGCCTGACATGAAACAAAGCTTGTATTTTGTACGAGAAGTCGATACAAAGTATGGAGCCAAGGCTAAGTTATATTCTATTCGTACCGGAAAGACAGGAGATGTCCGAATTCGAAAAGATGATTTTGCAAAACATCCGTTTGAGCCAAATCAGATCTTGAGAATAATCGAAGGAAGAGAGTCCCCAAGATTCTCATATAAGGACGGACAGCGAATTCCTATTCCGGGAGAAAAAGAATATTGGGTATCAAAATACATGATAATAAAGACTGCTTAACTATAACTCCCGACTGAAACTAATAAGGAGAAATGAACATGAGTGTATATTTTAGTATGCCTGGATTCTTTGATGGCGTAACGGATCATTTTGATGAGTCCGGCCGTCTTGTAGGCTTTAGCATGGATGGAGTCTTAGATGGGGTGCAGGATCACTTTGATTCATCTGGACATTGTGTAGGTTTTTCGATGGATGGATTAATCGCTGATCAAGATCACTTTAATTCAGAAGGACAGTATGCAGGATTTACAATGGAAGGCCCTCTTGGATACGATGAAGTGTTTAATTCAGCTGGAGGATATGAAGGGTTTGTCGCAGATGGATTGTTAGCGGATCAAGTTGGGTTCTTTCCCGACGATGGGTTCGTCGACTTTTAAATAATAAGATTTTCTCAAAATAATCTATACGGGAGTTTCCGAGGGGCGCATCAAAAGCGCCCCTCGATTCATTTTTTATAGGAAGGTGTATCCGTATGGGTTATATGCTGCCCCTGAATTTCGTGAAGGTGAGCGTTGGAAGAAGCGATAATAAGCAGTTTGATGTTGCTGTATGCGCTACGCGAATTGTGGCAATGATGTCTACTGAAATTTATCAGGCAAGAAAGACAATAGCCGCAGAAAAAAAGAACGGCACGCTGATTAACGCAGCTGGAACCAACAAAGCAAAATCAGCTGTATTTCTTGATAACGGAACAGTAATAGCTTCTCCTCTAACGGTCAGAAGGATAATGACGTTAATCAAAAAAGCAAATGAATGGCCTAACGGCAAAGAATCACAAGAAGTAAAAGCATACGAAGGCGACGACGAAGATTTCGAAGAGGATGTCGGAGATGATATTTGATAGAAATCTGTGCGATGTTTATATAACAGATAATAGCGGCAATATAATCAAAGGAAAAGTTGTTGAGTGTTCTATGTCAACCGGATATGATATGCAGCCAACATTAAGAGTTGAATGCACAAACATTGTGTTTCAGCAAAAATCCATGAAAGACATAGATCCAGATGTGTTCCAAGCTTTACTGGAGGCTGAAAATGGAGGATGTACCGAAATACCGGAAGAAGTCACAAAAGAAAACACCGAAAAAGTCGAACCATAAACATGAATGGGAAAACTGTGTTTATGAAACAGACTCTGTTGGTTACTCTAAGGAAAAAGGCTTTTATAAAACTGCTGAACTTACAATTGGAAAATACTGTCCAATATGCGGAAAAATAGGAGTTATCGGCGATCAGGATTATCGAATAAACACAAGCCAGAATCCAAGGTTTTTCCATATGGAATGGTCTGAAAAAGCTTTAAAAGAGTTTAATCCTGTTACCAGAACGTTGCCGTTCTTTAGAATCAATCAATTCAAAGATAAATTTGTTGAGATGACAACCGCCTCGTCCAACGGTTCTCATATATAGTTGATTACCTATTTTGATTATGAAAGGAGAGATGTCCTTGAGCTATTATGAGGACGAAGATAATTACGGTGACGAAGACCAAAACGATCTAATGGAAATGATCCGAGCCAACAAGGAGGAGCCGTTTATGGAGATTAAATCTCAGGAAGCCAACAAAAAGATTCACGAATTACTCGATGAGATTGATAATCATAAAACTGCACAGAGAAACGCTGGCGACGCTTTGGCAAGCGCCGAGATGGAACTGAACGAAATTCTCGACGAAGAATACCGTAAGCTCGAAAAGGAATAATATAAAATCTCAACGGGGCAGGGATGGACTCCTGCCCTTATTCTTTAAGAGGTGATCAGTTTGGATACCCCAGCCAAATTGTTGTTAAATGCATCATTCTGTGGATGGAACTGCTCCGAATGCGGGGCTTTTTTTGATGCTTTATGGAGACCCAGGAAAGCTGAAAAAGCATGGAAACCTCCGAGAAACTTTGACTGGTCTTCTGATAAGCCAACATTTGCTTTCTGTCCTATGTGCGGAAAGAAAATGGAAGAGCGAAAATACTAACTGAGGTGAAACCGTGTGAAAACAATAAAGACATGTGATGTCTGCGGAGTCACAAATGAAACAAAAAAAGTTTCATATCGTTCTAAGCATAATATGTTTCTATGTGATAAACATTATATACAGCTAAAAAAATATGATATGATCACAGATCCAACAGCTCGTACAACACATGATAAAAATGAAATTATCAAACATGAAGACTATGCTGAAATGGTTATACGCAATAAAAGAAATGAAATAGTTGCTGTAACCATTATTGATCTTGAAGATGTTGATAAGGTATCTAAAAGAAAATGGAATGTACTTCCGACAAAAACACAAACTTATATTTATTCAAAACACCCAACACATTTAAAGCTGCATCGGCTGATTCTTGATTATTATGGGCCGATGGAAATAGATCATATCAATCGTAATTCTCTGGATAATCGCAAACAAAATCTACGAATTGTTACACGATCTGAAAATGCAAGCAACACAAACGCTAAGCATGTAAGACTGCACGGCAAAAAGTGGGAATACGAAATTGTGCGTTATGGCCAGCGTTTCTATGAATACGGATTCAGCACTGAGGAAGAGGCAACTGTTGCCATGCAGAAGTGCCTAAAAGACGTCTCCAATCGTGTGAATGAACTAATAGACACATTCAATAAACAATGTAAAATAAACCCGTTTAAGGGCGTTTATTGGCACTATGGAAAATACCAAGCTGTGTACTATCACAAAGGAAAAAAATATCTTGCAGGAACATACAATACTCCGGATGAAGCATGCGACGCAAGAGCTGAACTTATATCAAAACTTAACCGCGAATAAGGAGAAAGCGTATGCCTAAAAAGAAAGAGGCTACGCCGACTGAAGAGATTATATTTCCTCAGCATTATTATGTTTGTGGAGCAGACTTAAGCCTAAGAAGACCGGGATTTTGTCTGTTGGAAGTTGTTAACAGAGCCGGTGTTGCAAACATTGTAAACGTAAGTTTGATGTCAGTAGACAACAAAACAAAACGTAATAAATCACATGGGCAGATTTTACGAGAAATATATTCTGCGTTTAATGATTTTATTGCAGAAACAGATCTGCCATTCTGTGACGACTGGATATTTTATGTTCGTGAAAAGATGGTCATGAATAAAAAAGTGCCATCCGAAAGAGATGTTGCCAAGGTTGTTGGGATAATGGACTATTATCTTGACAACAAAGAATGGTATGAAATATACCCGGTAACAATTAAATGTCTGGTCGCGGGGTCTGGCAAAGCTGAAAAGCAGGATGTTGCCAACGCCCTGTCCGATTACGTCGGAAAACAGGAATATAAAAACGATGACGAGTCAGACGCAACAGCTGTCGCAATTGCATGGCTGATTCAAAATCATCAAATTGAGGAGGCTCAGAAATGAGCGAGAAGATAACATATATCTACAGGGTTGAGATGGGTCACCATCCAAACGTAGAGGAAATTGCGTTCTGTTATGCCAGAAATAAAAATTATGCAATAAACAATTTCCAGATGATTTACAAAGATCGGCGGTATAACCTGTTCAGAACATTCAAAGTCGGAATGACTGATTCGAAGAAACATCCAGGTCCGTTCGAACTCCTTCCGAAGGATGAAGAGGAATACATCAGGAAAATAAGATCGACGGTAGGTGAATGGTATGCGGAGCGTAGGAACAACATATCAGGGCTATTTGAAAGTATCGACTTCAGCACCGAACGTGGAAATTCTTTACAAGGAACAGAAGAAGAATCCATTCCTGCTGAAAGAGAACGAGTATCTGGTTCTGATGAATGAAGATGGGACTGTTGCTGACCGCCTGAAATGGCAGGACGGAGAAATGAAACGTGTTATCCCCAAACCGTTTTCGTCTTCAATTCATGGAAAAATAAAAGCAAAAAATGTTGAGCAGGAATGCTTAATGGATATGCTTGATGATCCAACTGTTACAGTGAAAACAATATCCGGTCCTTTTGGAAGCGGCAAGTCCTTTCTTGGACTTGCATTCGCTTTTAAAGCTATCGAAGAAGGCAAGTTTGAAAAACTTACATATGTGAGAAACACAATTGAAGTTAAGAATTCAAACTCAATAGGCTTTCTGAAAGGATCTTATCTAGAGAAGATGGCTGTATGGGCTGGTCCACTTATTGACTTTCTTGGAGGAGTAGACCAATTTGAGCAAGCTATCGAAAGAGGGTCTGTAGAAGTTGAGCATCTTGGTTTTCTTCGAGGAAGAAACATTTCCAACAGCATTATATTTGCAACAGAAGCAGAACATCTTACGAGAGAGCATGTTCAGCTTTTGCTTGGACGAGTAGCAGAAGGATCTATTTTAATTCTGGAAGGTGATTGCCGCCAGATTGACGCAAAAGCGTTTGAAGAAGACAACGGGCTTGAAGCGGCGATTACCAGACTTCAGGGCAATAGGTTGTTTTCTTATATACATTTGCAGGAATCTGTAAGAAGCGAAACAGCAAAACTGGCAGACCTGCTAAATAAGGAGGAATGACTTTGGAAATTATTCAATTCCCGGAAGCTGTTGCAGAAGCTCAAAGTTTATGTCTGCCAGATCCAGATCAAATAACATATTACATTCTTGAAAAAGAGCGGATTATTTATCTTGACTGTGATATCGAATACGATGTTATGGCAGTTCAAAGAATGATTGTGCGGTGGAATCTTGAAGACAAAGGAAAGAAAGTCGAAGACAGACAGCCAATCAAAATGTTTGTTCATTCCTCTGGCGGCTTGGTATTCTATATGTGGCCTTTGATCGACACAATGGAAGCATCTATTACCCCGATTTATACGATCAATTTGTTCATGGCTGGATCTGCAGCTGCGCTTATTTTCTTAGCTGGTCATAAGCGCTATATGATGAAAAATTCTAAAATGATTATACATGAAGGTCAGAACGAAATTAGCGGAGACGCTGTAAAAGTTCTTGACGCAACAGAAAGCTATAAGAAACAACTTAAGAAGATGAAAGAGTTTATTGCTGACCATTCTGGAATTTCCAAATCTCTTATCATGAAGAAGCGGAATAATGACTGGGAACTCGACGCAAAATACTGCATTGAAAACAAAGCCTGCGAACAAATTATCAACACTTTAGAAGATATTTTGTGAGGAGGGTTATCATGTCTTTAACTCCGAAAGAGCTTATACATAAGCTCACATCATATGAAGGCCCATGTATGCGGCTATGCGCATATTGTCCTGAAGATTACAACACAAGAGATGTAAAAGAGTGTGTTGAGAAATTAATCAGAGACAATTACGCTCTTCAGCAAACAAACGATGAAATTCTTGAAGAGCTTGTCAAAGTAAGAAACGCATACAAGGAGGCGACAGGACATGAATATAGAGACTAAAGAAATATCAGGAGTATTTCCAGCCATTCACGGAATGAGAAATCCGATGGACAGCTGGGATAAGTCAGATTCACGATTGATATATCATAACGATGATTCAAAACTAAAATATGAAGTTGGAGAAACAGATAAAGAGCTGTCTGTTCGTCTTCAACGGGCTGGTTCGGAACACTGCAAACACTTAAGAATGATATTTGTGTGGACAGACATAACTGCGCCCAGATACTGGTGGAACGAATTTGACACATATCGCGCAGGAGTCGAAAAGGTTTCATGTTCCACAATGCATAAATTAATGGCCAGACCTTTAACAAGAGACGACTTTGAGCACGACAGCATGAACAATGACTTTCTGGATTATGTAATAGAGAGTTTAAACACAAGCATGGAAGCCTGGAGATTTGAGCACAATCCTGAAGAAAAGAAAGAAATCTGGAGAAGCATTATTCAGGCTCTTCCTCAATCATATCTGCAGAAACGTACTGTCTGTATGTCATATGCTGCACTTCGAAACATTGTAAAACAAAGAGAAGGCCATAAACTTGTTGAATGGAAACAGTTTATTGACTGGGCTCACACACTTGATAACTCATGGATGATATTTGAATAAGGAGAACACTACAATGCCATACGATCCCTTGTTGAGTAAAAGCACAAAATTTGAGTTTCCAAATCAATACGATGTCGATCAAATGGATCTCATTGATTTAAGGCGCAAAATTATGAAGTGGTGCGCCAAAAGCCAGGGAGCGATTGGCCCGTGCCGGGAGTGTGCGCAGAAGTGCAGTGCGGGGATTAGGGCTCTCGAGCTTTACGACGGCATTGACGCCCCCAAGGCGTCAGAGCCGGAAGTCAACAATCCATTCGTAAGAAAAAATAAAGAAGTTCCCATTGAGATTAAAGAAGAGGTAGTAGAGATGAATAAAGGGAAGAAGGAAACCGAGCGCCCGGTTTCAAAATGGTACGAAGACGCAGTTGCTTCCGGCGACCCTGTAAAATGGTGTATGAATAATCTCAATCTTCCAGAGCAGAAAGCAAAGAAACGTGTGTATATGTATGAATACAATCGCTTTGGAATGAGGCGACATAAAGACGACACAAAGCCATCCAAAGAAGTAAAGGTTGCTGTTGGACCTATTGTAAAGGTTATGCCGGAGCCTGTAGTGAAAGTTACGCCAGAACCTGTTGCAAAGATTACAGACGATACGTCTCTTATTACTGCAATGGAGACTGAAATGAAAACTTTGACAGAAAAGAAGCAGGAATACAGAACAAAGATTGACGAAATGACGAGCGAGTATAACAAGATTTCCGACAGGCTCGAAGCAATTACAATGTGTGTTGAGCAGTATAGGAGTACGATATGACAAAAGATGAACGGATAACAGATTTTGCTAACCTCTGGAGCGACTTTGCTTCAGAGGGCGGGTTACGTCTCGTGGTAAATCCTGATCTTATGGCGTATTTAAACGATAATTTCTTTACATCCCCAGCTTCGACAAAATACCACGGAGCTTATGAAGGAGGATTGTATGATCACAGCAGGCAGGTATTTATTAGACTGAGAAATCTTACAGAAAACAACGGTCTGACATGGCAACGCCCAGAAAGTCCGTTTATCGTTGGAATGTTCCACGACCTGTGTAAGTGTGATCAGTACAAGAAGGTCGGTGGTACAGTCGTTACATATAATGGAACCGAAATAACAGGGCCGACAGGATACCACTATGAATACAACAACGACACCATGTTAAAAGGACACGGATCTAAGTCTGTCATGATCCTGTCTCAGTTTATTACGTTGACAGAAGAAGAAATGCTGTGCATCCGATATCATATGGGCCCATACGAGAAAGAAGAATGGACGGAATTCGACAAAGCTATTCGTAAATATCAGAACGTATACTGGACTCACGCAGCAGACATGTTAGCAAGTAAGGTAGATGATATTTAATGCCACCTCATGACCCGGAATTTAGAACACCTTTAACGGTAAACACCGATTATACAGCAGATCCGCTTGGCGAATACGTAACTGGAACTACGTGGACTACTGCTAACTTAGACGAAATTACGGTTGGCACACACGCAAACACCATATACACAACGACCAACAACACGTATGATAATTGGATTACGATGAACAGTCCATATAGAGACTGGGTTTCAAACACTCTTAACATCAACGCAGACGCATCGCACATTGACGCCGAGATCCTCGGTAAGAAAGTAAGAATTGAGCTCGACAAAATTTTAGATCAATATTTTAGAAAACTATATAAGATAATCAATGATGTCCACAACTTTAGCATATCTGAAGATGAATTTATGAAACTTCTGAACGAAGATTGACTATTCCCTGCCTCATTTGAGGCAGGGTCTTTTTAAGGAGGAGATCCATGTGGAAATAGTTTTTGAAAAGGTTCCTCTTGAAGAATATCTTACCTTTTTTGAAACTGGAAATGACAGCAACATGGAACATTGGCTGACAATACAACATGAATTTTTGTTACCGCCGTCATGGTCAGCATTCAACACGTATGAAATGTATTGTCCAAGCAACATCAGCTTAACAGACAATCATGAGTTTGTAATTCCGACAGGATTCAAATGTGCATCTGACTTTAAACATGCTGTTTGCATGCCATGCTTTGAAACAATAAGCGATATCAAGTTTTCAAAAAACGAATTACAGAACCACATTGTCGTTAAAGGAACAGCGAAAGGTAACCGTTGTTTTCAAAACGGAGACAGATTGATCAAAATAAAATTCATAGCTTAACAAGCAGCAAGTGAGGGAACTATATGCTTGGAAAACTAAAAGATCTAACCGTCAATCTTGATGGAACGCAGAATATAACAGTAGTTGTCCAGTCAGATTTCAGAGAAACGTTCGACGAGTTGTTTGGTAAAGATATAGTTGTTGAAATAAAAAGATTCTTCAAACGCAGAAGTCTAGACGCAAATGCTTATTGTTGGTCTATTATAGATAAAATAGCCGAAAAACAGCATATGAAAAAATCTGAAGTGTACAGAAATGCAATACGTGATATCGGTGGTGTATCAGACATCGTTTGCGTTGCCTCAGAAGCCGTAGAGCACCTATGTAAAGGCTGGGAAGCACACGGGGAAGGGTGGCAAACAGAAGCCGTAGAAAGCGCCTTCGAAGGCTTTATGAACGTTACTCTCTGGTACGGTTCATCGACGTATGACGCTGGCCAAATGTCTGCGCTTATCGATTCGCTCAAGCAAGATGCTGACGCTCTCGGCATAAGCACGATGACTGAAAAAGAAACAGATCGCTTGCTTGAACTTTGGGGAAAAAAGAGACATGGCTGATTCGATAATCCAGACAGGAGAAAAGAAATGCTTTATTTCTGGAAGCCAGATCAATCTTGAACAACATCATTGCATCCACGGCTTTGCTAACAGAAAAATTGCTGATAAGTATGGCTTGTGGGTTTGGCTCAGAAGTGACATTCATAGATTACTTCACGATAAAGATAAAGATCTTGACAGAAAACTTGAATGCATAGCGCAGAAAGCTTTTGAGAAGAAATATTCTCATGAAATGTGGATGAAGCTGTTTGGCAAAAATTACTTATAAGGAGTTTGTTATGCCGGATGTAGACAAAGTGATAAAAGGTGTTGAGTGCTGTATTCGTATGACAACAAGTGACGTGTCGTGCGAGGAACTTAAATGCCCGTATTATTCTAAATATGATCAGGCCAGGCTTATATGCTGGACAGACCTTAACAGAGATGTTCTCAATTTAATCAGAAAAGCATATAAAAACGAAGTTAACCCGAAAGCAAAAGATAAGACTCACTGGTATTGCGGAAGCTGTGGTTGCAGATTGCCTCTCAAAAACAAGCCGAAGTTCTGCCATAAGTGCGGAACAAAGATTGGCCAATGGATATTATCAGAGGAGGAAAACGCAAATGAGAATGGATCCGAATGATGAGTTTTTTTATGTAATGCTTTTTGTTGCTGTATTTTTTACTTTTGCAATAAGCCTGCTTTTGCCAATGGATTAACGGTGGTGATCTGAATGATATGCCCTGAATGCGGAAACAAAAAAACAAGGGTGATTGACACGAGAGAAACATCCGACCATCAAACAAAACGAAGAAGAGAATGTCCAAAATGTTCAAGAAAATTCACGACTTATGAAAAAGCAATATGCAGATTTAAAACAGCAGAAGATTTATCCTACAGAGGTAATACAGCATGAATTTAAAGTATGTAAGTCTCAAAGGAAAAGAAATGAGCGTTCGAATAAACACAACATATATAGTTGCATACACATATGATCAGGAAGAAGACGAAACCGTTGTGTGGCTGCTTGGTATTAATGCGCCGGCTCGTTATCCAGGGGATCAGCGTAAAGAAATATCTTTAGCAATCACTTCATCATAATTTACAAAGGAGATGCTAACACATCTCCTCGTTCACGCCATTGTGTTGGAACCGGTATACAATTCAGACTTAAAATCTGACGCCCGAAAGGGATTGCGGGTTCAAATCCCGCCAATGGCACCATGGAGGGTTCACATAGGGGGACGCCCCTTAGAGAAGTTCACCAAATGCACAGATTGGCCCGCTTCCTTAGTCGGGCGGATAAAAAGGACTTGGGTGCGCATAATAAAACCATGAATAAAAACAGGTTCCAAGTTCATGATAAAAGAACTTCTGCCTTCCTTTTGCTTCCGTAACTCAGAGGTGAGAGTTGCGGCCTTATAAGCCGTCGGTCGCTGGTTCGAATCCAGCCGGAAGTACGTTGTCGCGACTGATGTGTGGTTCTTGATTCGTTTCACCACACAAAGAATGACAAAAACTGAAACGAATGACGGCATGGCAACTGTCGGTCAGAAGAAGGATTAGCTATCCAGTTGCCACTATGGGGTGTAGCCAAGCTGGTTAAGGCACGGGACTTTGACTCCCGGACGCGCTGGTTCGAGTCCAGCCACCCCAGTTTAACTTGTAAACTGTTTATATGCGGAGGATCTTATGACAATTGAAGATATAAAAAAAATGAGTAAGGAAATCCTTACTCCTAATGACGTTGCACCTATATTGGAATGCGATCCTAATGTTATACGTTATCAAGCTGCGCAAGATATAAAACAGCTTGGGTTTTCTGCATCAAAGATTGGCACACGAGTGAAAATACCGCGACAGGCTTTTATAAAATGGTTTGAAGGAAATGATAGCCGATGAAAGAATATAAAGCATATACGCATAAGGACTACTTAAAAGAATATAACGTATGTGAACTCTGCGGACGAAATAGGCCTCTAGAGATTCATCACATCATACCTTTATGTGTAGATGGACCAGATATAATAGAAAACTGGATTGCAATATGCGAGCCTTGTCATAATAGACTTACGCCAAAAGGAGTACTAACTAAGCTTGGATTAAAACGTCGTAAACAAGAAGGCAAACAGTTAGGCGGGAAAAAGGGCGTTAAACTGACAACAAAAAAATCAACATTTATAAAACCAGAAATACTAAAATACTCTAAAGATTTTAATGGATTAATGACAGACACCGAATTAATAAAAAAATTAAATATTGCTAGGAACACTTATTATCGATATAAAAAGGAATTACGGATAACATTAGCGGAACAATAGGTGGAACAATACAACAAGTTTTTTCAAATCAATACGAATTTTTTCAAAAAAGAAAAATCCCCGAGCTTTACAACTCAAGGATTTTCAGTCTGGGTGAGAGGATTCGAACCTCCGGCCTCTTGAACCCCATTCAAGCAGATAAGACTATAAAATAAAGCTTCCAGGCATTTATGGAACAATAGCGGAACAATAGGAGTAAAAAATATGATAGCAACATCGATTAAATTTCTTCCAGTTTGTACTAACTGCAGAAAAATAATTGAAGAACGTATAGATTGCGAAGATAACATAGTAACACCCCGATTTTGTCCACATTGTAATGTTCCGTTTAACGCAATTGAAATACCAACAAAGATACCATTCAAAGAAGAATTTCCATCATTCTATGCTCTCTACGACCGTATTTAAGTCGGCGATATCTGTAGACTGATATTTGTGCTGAGTGAATGAAAAGTCCGAGTGCCCGATGAGCTTCGCTTTGTCTTTATCTTTGCCGGCAGCTTTCTCAAGTTTATCAGCATAAGTATGTCTTGCACAATACGGAACCTTCTTGGAATCAATACCGAACTTCTTAGCCATCTTCTTAAATATGGAATCTCGAAGATATTCATCAGTCATCTGTTTAAATCTGATAAAGTCATATGGCTTCTTTTTGGAATAGACATACTGTGGAAATAATAAGTCTGTTCCTTCGACTTCTTTCCGTTGGAGAACGATATCCAGTATCTGAGATGGAATAATGACCGTCCTGTTTCGTCCGGCCTCTGTCTTCTTGCCACCGATGAAATAATAGATTTTCTTTCCGTCTATTTCTTCTTCATGAAGAGCGTCCTTCTTAAGCTCCAACAGTTCACCTGGACGGAAACCAAGATAACACAAGCAGTAAATGTACTCAGCGTACTTCTCTTTACCGATAGCGTTCTTAAACATTTTTACTTCTTCGTCTGTAAGCGGTTCACGTTTTGTGGATTCTAAATGACCGATAAATAAGTTTCGCGTAATGTCTCTATCTAAAATCTTGTGGTCTACAGCCCATGCCCAGATGAGCCCGGCTGTAACCTTCATGTTCTGATGAGTACGTTTTCCGGACTTACACTTATCGATGCATTCCTGTAAGTTCTCAGGCTCTATACTGTCTATGTATATTGAATGTAGCGGCTTAAAATGTTTATAAGCGTATTTATAGTTGTCCATTGTTGAAGTTCCAACACGAGGTTCATAATATGATTCCCACATTTCATAAACCTCTTGAAGCGTATAACGTGCATGTTTGTCTATACGGCCTTCAGCTAAAAGAGTAGGACAGTAAGCAAGGGCAGCTTTCTTTGTAGGGAAACCACTCTTTTTCTTTCTGACAGTATAGAATTTGCCATCAACAATCTTTTTGCCGACAGTTACTATGGCAATCCATGATTTCTTATTTTTTGAAAGAATGGCGGTACCCTGACCGTTACCTCTACCTTTAGGTTTACCTTTCTTGTCAGACATATAAACACTCTCCTTTAAAGAGAGATTATAGTGGAAGAAAAATAGAAATGTCAATCTCGTACAACAATTCAAATAACAGTCTCCCCACTGGATACGCGAGGGCGTGGTCACACGATGAAAACACAGGCGAGTAACGCTTGCGAGTAGAAGAGCTTGGATAGAGAATGCCGCCAAGCGGAACGAGACTATTGAAAAAGGATGGTTCTACTATGTATAAATGGAAAGTACCAATACAATCCCTGATTGACCACATAAAAACAGCAATGGACGTTGATCCATGGGCTAAAGAAATGGCGGAGGAACTACTGAAAATGCATGAACCGAAGCATGTTGAAGTAACGGAACAAATATTCAGCATCAAACGCGGGCACTGTCCGAAGTGTGGCATTGTAATGTGGAACGATACATATCCGCATTGGTGCGGATATTGCGGGCAGGCGGTGATGTGGAATGACAAGTAAAGACTTGCGATATTCCTTAGTGTTGAAAGGGATAAAACCTTCTGAATTAGCAGATCGTATTGGCGTTTCGAGAAGCATGATTTCAAAGTGGCTTTCCGGCGTATCAAAAATTCCATCAAAGCACGAAGATGCCATCACACATTTCCTTGGAGAAGTTACAGACGCTGAAGCAAAAGACAGGCGAAGAATAGAAGAAATAGTATCAACTATGTCAAAAGAAGAAAAAATCAATGCTATTCAATTTATATTAGGAACACTTTAAGGTGGTGACGTTGGATGACACGTAAAGAATGCATTGATAATATACAAAAAATAATTGATGAGAATATGGATAAGATTCTTGTCCGCGTTCATGTAGGCTATCTTATACATGCGGTTAAATACATGAAGAAGCAGGAGCCACTTGAGCCGGTTGTGGACAGTTTCCTGAACAGGAGATGTCCGAAATGTAATGCGGTTTTAAAAGGAAGGTTCTGCTTTGAATGTGGACAAGAGGTGAAGTGGAATGACTGAATGGAAATATGATGGATATACCAAGGTGCATAGCGAAGATAGACGAAGAATGATTGAACAATGGATGTGGAAATGCCCGGTATGTGGCTATACCATATGTAAGCCGTTTGGAAACAAAAATAAACCTGAAATTGATTGCCCAAAGTGTGCTGTAAGGCGGTGAAGCGAAATGCATGATATTGACAGGCTCATCGAAGCATGGGAAATATTTAGGGACAGCAATCCGTATGAACTCTGTAAAGGCATGGAGTTCAGAGCGATAAGTGAACCTGAATACTGCATGGGACAGATGATCGAGGATACCCTTGCTCTGCTGAAAGAGCAGAAAGCGGTTGAACCAAAGACCGGGCATTGGATTTACTTGCAATTTTGTGCAAACGAAGGGGTTTACTGTTCTGAATGCCATACTAAGATGTTCGACAGATATCCGATGAAAAAGAAACTGTCACAGTTTTGCGGACATTGCGGTGCAAAAATGGATGATGAAGTGGAAGGTCGGTGAAGTGAAATGATTATGATTGATATAGACATGCCGGACAATTGCGATGAGTGCCGATTTAATACGGAATACGATTTTTGTAAAGCAATGCCAGACAATTTCTGCGGAAATACGGATGACAAGAAAAGACCGGAATGGTGTCCGCTAAAAGAGCAGGAAGCAGTAAAACCGGAGCGTGAACATTCCGGCGGCGGTACCACATGGTGGAATGTCTGTGGGAACTGCAAAACAGCGATCAATCCGAATGACAAGTTTTGCCATGAGTGTGGGAAGCCTGTGAAATGGGATGATAATAATTGATATTCCTATGCCTAAGAATCGTTCAGATTGCCCATGTAACAATGATTATGTAAACTGTGGAATCAATCATAAAAGTTTTTACGATGATGAAATAGATGATCCTTTTACAAAGAGACCAGAATGGTGCCCGTTAATTGAAATGGGAATCAAAGATGGAAAATGGAAAATGCAGATACTAGCCAAGGAAGAAGGCGACAACATAGTATGAAACGCATCATAATTGTGGCACTCCTATTTGCCATGATGGTTTGTCTGACAGGTTGCACCCATATAAATAACGGAACAGTTAAAAACAAATCGTTTGTTCCAGCACATCGAACATATCAACCTATTATAATGATACAGAATAAACATACACAGATTATTCCACGATGGATATCACATTCTGATTCATGGAGCATTCTTGTCGAGAACGAAGATGGAAAAGAATGGTGGAATGTTACGGAAGATTATTATAATTCCGTGAATATCGGAGACTATGTAGATAGGCGAAAAACAGACAATTAAGATTGCTGTTTTACTAGCTGTTTCGGAGGTGAATACAAAATGAGTTGTGACGATTGCATACATTACCATTGGTATTACAATTACTGTGACAAGTGGGATTGTGAAATGGATGCAAGAGCTTGTAACTCGTGTTTTGAAGCACGAGAAACGCAGAAAAAGTGATGCTATTAAATTACTGTATAACGAGAGGTGACGGAAAAGGTAGACGTGCTACCGGGAGACAGCTACCATCGGAGAGGTAACGTTACTCCGAGAGAAGAAGGAGCTATGGCTCATGCGACCCGCGATCTTGGTAAAGGCTGTCATGTGAGGTGCAAATCCTCACCCGCTCAATCAATCAAACACATCTTAAAAAGGAGAAAATATTATGGATTTGGGAGCCTACGCACAAATTGAAAATCTTGACAAAATCCTGGTAGACAACGGAATCACAGTTCCAAGACTGCGCGGACTTAGGCTGATGAGTCAGGAAAAAGCAATTTCTGCAGACGATATTTCAGAATCTGCCAATCAATTGGGCCTGCAAGAATGTGAAGCTCTCTGTGAATCAGACTTTCGGATCAACGCCTACTGTTTCGAATGTTCAGACAGAACCCGTCGAATCAAGCGAAAGTACCTGAAGTATGACACAGATCATTTCACACCTATCGGAGTCAGATGGGATCGTATTCATGGTAAAAAGCGCAAGAAGTTCAAGTATGTTATTAAAACTGCTTATCGGCGTAATCGTGAACAGCTTGAATTATTCAATCGTTATTGCGGCAGGCCTGACGTTCTTTATATCCATGCAAGAATCGGCGGCGGAAACTGGCCGTATTACTGTAACGAGGTGAAAGATCAGCCATGGTTCATCTGCAGGATTGATGATGCCTTTGATTCCACCTATTGTGATATTTACGCCACGATCAAACCGCCAGAAGAAAACAATGACTGACGTTCAGTAAATAATGATAAGCGGTGGTGGAATAGGTAGGCAAAAATACAAATCCACAGGGATGCAGCAGTAGACGGTTGGCGGGCATGCGAGAGTTGAGACTACGCGCCGAAAAAGCGGCTCCAGTCGTAGAGGACGTAAAAACTCGGAACTGTGGAGAATAAAGCCCGTATGTGAGGTGCAAATCCTCACCCGCTTATAGACTTTGATGTGACAATTTGTTTGAAAGGGTGATATTATGCCAACTATCGTTGATGAAAAAGGTAACGAGCGAAAAGTTGACGGGTTTATTCACTCCATATCGGTTAACGGTAAAACATATGCATTGCAGGCCAATATTATTGCGGTCAAGCCAATCGTATGTCCAAAATGCGGTGGAACAGTTACACTGAAGTACGGCGAGGGCAAATGTGATTTTTGCGGAGTGCAGTATACAAGCAAATTTGAACTTGTAGAAAACTCAGCAGTTAAAGAGAAGAAGTTGTGAACAATACTGAGCGGTGACGGTACAGGCACTCGCCACCAAATAGCTTAAGTAACATATACGGGTCGTTTAACTGCTCCCAACCAAAGACCGGGAGACAAGGACGCTAACAAAAAACCATGTCAGTATGTAGGAAAATCCTACCCCGTAGCCATATTAGTTAAAGAACACATGGAGTAATAATGAATAACATTGATGATATGTGGCCAATTTGCCATGATTGCCCGTACTGGGAAATCTGTGAGCCGCCTTATATTTGCGAAGCCACAAGGGAAAAGCAAAATAAGGCCGCAGATGAAACGGATTAAAGAACACAAACGAGGGGAAACGATGCATCGATTTATTAGAAACATCTTGCGTTTTATCATTCGACATAAGCGTATTAATCAAACATTTAGTCAATGGAAATGGTTCAATCACTTATGCTATGAAGAAGCACAGGCTGTAATCGGAAACAGAGCATGGAAGTAACTTAAAGAACACATAATTTAGCTGATATATGCCGGATATTATCGGGCGGCGTAGAGGTGACTTACGGTGGACCGGTTCGACTCCGGTGCTGTCCATAGTATTAACATATATCGGTAACCGTGTTGTTTAAAATTGCTGTATTATGAAGTAACGGATGGTCAGTCCGGTGATAAAGGGTGAAAGTATATCCGGCTACTGAAAACCACCTGTGTGATAGAGGATACGGGCATGGGAATGGGCCTATGCCCAACCTCGTACCATTGCTGAACATTTTCGTGAGGTCACGAAAATGATACATTGCTCAGCAGAATGTTTAAGGATGTATAGAAAGGTCGGTGGAACTAATTTGTTTGGAGATTTGAATGATTGCTACGGAAAAGGCTTGCAACAGGATATAGCTGAATCAAATAAACTTGAGCAGGAACTTATTGAGGATGGGAATCGTTATATAGAAATGATTGAAGAAGAAAATTACTGTATTACGAAGTAAAAGGTGAGTAAAATGTTCAATGAATATGTGTGCGGAGTAACCGGATTGCCATGCTGTGGATGTTCTCTGTTTTGCCAACACAGAAAAGAATCAAGCAACGATGAGAAGATTGAAAATGCCAAAAATACATTTCAAGCCAATATGCAGTAAATGTGGCAATCAAATATTTAGTGTCATTAACTACTCAAAAGACATAGAAAAGCATGGTTCGAAATTTATCAGTAAGGAAACAATTGTACCATTTAGCTGTCCTAACTGCGGAGAAATATTTGACGGTATTGAAATGCCTATTGCTCTTCATTACGACAACAGAAAGCAGGAAGACTGGTGAAATTGGAATAACAAACAATGAAGCAGCTGAAATGATCCGCAACGACATGAAAATTCACCACGACTACCTGAGCGGACAATATCGAAAAGCATTGAACATGGCGATTAACGCCCTGCTGAAAAAGCAAGAAGCGATTGTCAGGTGCCTGAAATGCAAATACTGGAACAAAGAGCACAATGGACACTGCGCAATAAATCATATATTCACAATCGCTGACTGGTATTGTGCCGACGGAGAAAGACGGTGAAACAAAAGTGATTCAAATAAACATGGAAATGCCAAAGTGCTGTGCGGAATGCAACTTTCTGAAAGTATATAACGGTAAAGACTGTTTTAGATGTCTGCCGGATGGCCGGTATATGTATTACCAAGATAAAATCTGGATGACTGAGCAGCGACCGAACTGGTGTCCGTTAAAAGAGATTATAAAATGCAAAGATTGTAAATATTGTAATAAAGAGATTTTAGATAAAAGAATGGTTTGGTGCAACCTACATAGGTTTGCAAGACCGGAAAACCATTACTGTGCTGATGGCGCATAAACAAGGGAGATGACACGCTATGGCGCATGTTATGACATACAAAGAGCTGAAAACGGTTCAGCCTAAACAGTTTGTATTTGAAGAAGTGCGGCATCTTAAACATAAAATCTATACATTACAATTCAATGGACTAGATTTTACTAACGGAAAACATTATCTTCTTATGGAAGAGTGTGACGAAGACGAATGTCCGGACTATAACTGGAACTATAGGGTGTGGAACGAAATGCCAACTGAAAAAGAAATGAACAATACACCATGGAAGGAAGATCCATATGTCTGACTGGATCAGAGTGCCGGCCAAATGGAGCAAAGCACACAAGCCCGTCTTTAAATGCCCGTTCTGCGATGAAGTTTATGAATGCGGTTATTTCGATCCTTACGATATGAATCAATGCAAAGGATGTGGCAACGTCCACATAATTCCAACTGTGAAAAAAGACAAAACGACAATACGAAAGATAGCCATGAGTTATATGGCAGACTTAGATGAATCAAAAAGATTCAAACAGCTGGTAGCATCCGCTGTTACACAATCTTTCATGAAACATCGGCTCAAATTTACAGAACGCGACATTATTGAAGATGTTGATTCGTATTGCGTGTGGTATGTGTTAAAGAATGGCAAACTGGAGATGTGCGATTATGACAAGTTTGAGTGGCTGGATTCATGATGATATAACCTGGTGCGGAAACGAATGCAGCAACATGTCCTGCGAACGTAACATTATTAACAGGCTGTCGCATGAAGGCCTGTTTTCAATGGCGTTATTCAGAGACACGGAATCGTGTCCTTTGAATAGATCAACCGGCAACGACAACGAAAGGATAGAAGGAAATGAACAAGAAGGAATTGGTTGAAAAGCTTATCGAAAAGTCTGGCGAAAAGAAAGCCGAGAAAGTTCTGAACGCATTTATTGAAACCGTCAAGGAAGCTGTAGCGAATGGAGACAACGTACAGCTGGTTGGGTTTGGCACGTTTGAAGCCCGTGAGAGGGCTGCTCGTGACGCCAGAAATCCGCAGACCGGAGCGACACTGAAGATTGCCGCTCATAATGTGCCCGCGTTTAAGCCGGGCAAAGCGTTTAAGAAAGCTGTTAAGTAAGATTTTGTGCCGGTTGATAAGAGGAACGCTCCGCCATTAAAAGGCGGAGCAGTTCCGATTGCGAAAAAAATTGGGGTGACCTCAGAAGAGAGGTCACCCCTTTTTTATTCCACCTTAGTAAAGTCAGCGCTGATCCATCCGACTTGATCATTAACGACGATTGCGTGCCAGTTGCCGATAGTGCCGACATATTCAAAGGAATCAATTTTATTAGCTTGTAAAATCCTACGATATTTCAGGCCGTTGCCAACTCGAACATTCACTCTGTCTGTAGTTGGATGAACCAACTTTCCTTTTGCCGTGAACTTCGCGTAATACTTCTGACCAAAATCTGCCCTGTTTTTCAGATATGATTCTTCCTGATGTTTAGGCTTTTCATACCTTTTAACGACAATGTCAGAAGCCTCTCTTACGCTTTTAGCAGACTTCAGAGTGTTGATAACTGTCGTATACGTCTGAATCTCCTGCCAAAGATAGTCCAGCTGCATGTTCAGATCTCCGATAGAAGATCCTCTTTGCTGAGCGAAGTTTAACAGCAACTGTTTACGACTGGAATGAGTCCATTGAGCTAGCCCATATCCAGCAGCGTCATTCACGAAATTTGCGTAAGACTTGTCGTCAACTTTTCTCGTGTATTCGTCGCCTGTCATACCAAGTTTCTTAGCATATGAGCTCTGTAAACAGGTTGAGCTTAACCTGCTTTCGACATAAAGATTTCCCATCAGACCGGCAACCCCATAAGGGTTGCCGATCTTACTCATCAGATAATCCCAAATAATCTTCTCACTCATTATTTCTGCTCCGTATGTTCTTTTTGTTCGATGTTAAGCTCTTTAACAATCTCTTCAATCATGAACGAAATGCTTGTTTCAATTTTTTCATCGTCGACAATATAGCCCTGTTCTTTTAAGAAGTCGATTACAAGCTGCTTCTTTTCCTGTCCGGGCTTAGACTTATAAAGCTGTTCAACTGCATATACAGCAGTTTTCACAGCGGCTCGAATCAACTCCATCTGATCAGTAGTGGTCTTAGCTTTAACATTCGGGATAACATACCTCATGAGCAAACCAAATAAAAGAGTGATAACAGCTAAAATAATTTGAGTTAAATCGATAGTCATAAAAAAATCTCCTTTCAATAATTACCTTTTCCGTCTCCAACAATATCGAGGAATTTAGCCATCATATAACCAGTCCATTTAGAATAGGAAACCTTGCACCATTCCTCACCGGGAGAAATGATGTTAATTATAGTACCAAGAGGAATTTGTTTAATTAGAGCTCCTTTAAGACTGGGAGTTCTACGAAGATTAACTGTTCTGCCGGAAGGAGCCACGAGAACAGCCTGTGTGCCAGAAGTAGGAATAGGAGTAGGCATAACTTCTGTTGCTGCGTTTACAAGCTGCCTAGATTTGCCGTGATAATTCCAATTACCAAGCTTCGTATCAACGGTCATTCTGCTGGACATGTGTCTGATTTGAAATGGATTAAGGCTATATACAACGCCGGCATGATAATAATCAGTAAGATCGCCATTGTAATATTTGCCGCCTTTTTTATATCTCGAAGGCAAAGCCCAGCCTTTTGTTCCCTGGCTGCACCCTTTGAGAATAATGTCTCCAAGTTCAAGCTGATTAACGCTTGTACACTTTTCAAGACCAACAATCTCTTTTCTGGCGGCCCAGTTTGAGCCATGAATGCCTGTCCATTTAAGGCCCATTCTACGAATGGCCCCAATAATTAATCCAATACAGTCACAATACCCGTCTGATCCATCGCCAGGTTCACGACGCTTCGGGTTGGAATTAAAGATAGCAAGCACTTTTTCCAGAAATCTTCTAACAACTTCAGGATAAGTCATCCGTTACCACCTTCTTCGTCTGATTGTTCTTCTTCTTCGTTGTTTGTGCGTGTGCCAACATTGGTCTCTGCAGAATCCTTTAAACTGAGTTCTAGCTTTGTTTTATCCAGCATAGCGAACACGCTCTTCTCGTAGATGCTGTTTCTTGTATAAGCCCATACATTTAGAATCATTACGGCCGTTACAATAATCCCCATGTAAACAGAATAAAGCGCGGCTGTTGGCGAGATAATCATGATCACCGAAAGCCACGTCATATAGAAAAACCAAAATATAGCGGTCCATCTGGCTAATCGCTTGCTAAACTGTTTTCTCGGATCAATCCGACAATTAGTCATGCGATCACCTCATTCCAAGAATTCGCCTCTGTCGTTACACTCATCGTAAACGCGTTTAATGTAAGCAAAATCATGTTTATAAACGTCGTTATCCCAGCCATATTTACGGACTAGCTTTTCATAATCTTTATTCTCTTTGAAAAGATTGGCAAAATCCTCATGAGAATGATGTTCATTTTTTCGGCATTGCCTGGCAAAATTCAAAACATGATTCTTGATACGTGCGGCTGCAAGCATATCAAGCCGCTCTTCTGTTTCCACTTGCTTATCGTCAAGTTTGTCGAAACGCTTTTCTAACTCAACGAAACACGCTTTGACAGACGCACAGTTTGACACACTGTCTTCGCGCATTTCTCTCATTTTTTTATCGATGTCAGTTTTCAGTTCAGCTACAAGGTTCTTAAACGACCCTGTTCTCTGTTCGTCAATTTTTCGGAATGGCCAGGAAATTGCTTTCCAGAGCCACCTTAACGGATAGACTTTGATTTTGGAAATCTCAAAGAAAAGACAAAAGATAAATACGCAGATAAGTACAGCCCAAGGTACGTTGTCGGCGATCCATTGACCGACAACTTTGGTAACTTCTCCCACGGGGAATCACTCCTTTTTAAATATTGAGTGAGAACTTCAGCGCGTTGCATAAAGCGCAAGCACAATCCCGAGGGATACTAATCGTCAAATCACTATCTTTATCTATAATAGACTCGCTGTTGTTCTCAAAATTAAGATTGTCTGTTGCGTCTGGATTAATTTATATAACAAGTTCTGAGTTAGTACTCTCTTCTGAAAAGAGATTTGTTATATGATTTGTTTTGGCGTTTATAACTATAAACATATCATTCCTTAGTGTTCTTAAATCGGATGGAGTACGCCCCAATTACAGCCAGCCATCGCTTTTTTAATCTGGCAAACCGACATTGCTCGTTGTCATTCCTTGTTAGCTGTGATCAGTGCAACAAGCAGGATTCCAACAGAAGCACCGATCATCACCGCCGGGATTAGCCACCATGCGGATATCATCGTTTCACCACCTCAAAAGGAAACCGGGAACGATACTGGCATCTCTCCCGGCGTGTGTTCAGATACACACTGATATACACTTAAAGTGTTCTTTAAGTTTCTTTTCGCAGTAGTCCCTAAACGGACACCAATTACACGCAAACGCTTGTGCAGGGCAGTCCGCGTCGGGACTATCTATCGTAAGCGGAGACACTCCTTCTCCAATCATTTCACATCACCACCTTTAGAAAGTGTTCTTTAATTCATTTCCTTAATATGTTTAAGCCACGCATTAATAGTTACAGCTTCCATTCGCATTCCTTCCATTACGGATCTGCTTCGGACTTGATTACTGATCATCATCTTGTCGTTGATCGGAACGCTTTCCCAAATATCTTCATGCTTTTTATACCACACGGCGAAATGCTTTTCTGTACTGTTTCGATATTCCTGATTTTCCTGATCGATCCATTCCGGCTTGTTCATGGTATAATATGCGTCAAAAATCATAAATGCAGTAAAAAACATAACTTTATCCTGAATTCCTCTGCTTAAAAATTCATCGATTAACGCATCGTTGGAATCAAGCAAATTACGATAAGTTTTTAGGATATATTTTGGATCATGTCGGCATACAGAATCATCACGCCATTTCCAAAGATAATATGGAGTTTGACAGTATTTTACATTTGTAGAAAGATTCTGACAGAGAATGTTAAAATAACTGTCCTCATGGATCGTAAGTTTATCATTCCAACGTATACCTTTATCGATCAGATACTGCCGCCGGTGAATTTTTCCATGAACAAAAGTGCTATCCATTTCATGATTGGTATAAATGACTTCTTTTGTTTCCGGATGCCGTGTTTCTTCAGTAAATACAGACACAAGGCTATCGAATCCTGTTTCCATTTCACGAAACACAATCCACAATCCACATGCGTTATAAAACATATCATCTGCATCACAGAACATAACGTATTCAGCTGTGGCATAATCAAGACAAGCGTTCCTTGTTGCGGATACTCCCCGGTGAGGTTCTTTATGATATTCAATCACAAACGGATAACTATGCAATAATTCATCTGACAGAAATATATCGCTTCCATCGTTACAAATAATTACTCCGATCTGATCAAATGGAACATTTTGCTGAATGGCTATACTATCCAGTAATTGTTTAATTATTTCATCAGTTTCTTTATATTGCGGTATAAGAATCTGTAATTTCATTTAATCCTCCTTAAATTCCTACAAAACGACTGCTATATCTACTCCAGTTAGTTGCTATTTTATAATCCGCAAGCAAAGATGCTGGAACATAAATACTTCCATATTCGCCACTTGTATAAGTTGTATAAGTTGAAATTGGAGTGCTAACAAAAACAGAGCTGCTCATTAACCTTACAACAGAAGATCCCATCAAATATAACGAAAGAAGTCTGTAACACTTAAAAAATGCACTACTCTGAATCGTTGTACAAGCTGGAAAACTTGCAGTTGAAAGATTAGAGCATTCGTGAAATGCAAGACTCCCAATGATCGTGCAAACAGGAAAACTTACGGCTGTAAGACTAAAGCAATCATAAAACACACAACTTCCAATGGTCGTGCAAGCAGGAAAACTCGCGGTTGTAAGACTGTAGCAACTGTCAAACGCATAACTCTTAATGCTCGTGCAAGCAGGGAAACTTGCAATTGTAAGATTACTGCAACTTCGAAATGCCGCATTCCCAATATTTGTACAAGCAGGAAAACTCGCAGTTGTAAGATTGGAACAATTATCAAAGCCATAATCTCCAATACTTGTGCAATCAGGGAAACTTGCAGTTGTAAGACTGTAGCAACTATGAAATGCATAACTCTTAATGTTTGTACAAACAGGAAAACTTATAGTTGTAAGATTGAAGCAATTATAAAATGCACTATTTTCAATACTCGTGCAAACAGGAAAACTTGCAGTTGAAAGACTGGAGCATCCATAAAACGCAGCACTCCCAACACTCGTGCAAATAGGAAAATTTATGGTTGTAAGATTGACACACCTATCAAACGCATAACTTCCAACATTTGTACAAGCTGGAAAACTTGCAGTCAAAAGATTAGAGCAACTATAAAATGCATAACTCCCAATACTTGTGCAAGTAGGAAAATTTATAGTTGTAAGATTGAAGCATCCATAAAATGCATTACTCCCAACATTTGTACAAGCTGGAAAACTCGCAGCTGTAAGATTGGAGCAACTATAAAATGCGCTACTTTCAATGTTTGTGCAAACAGGAAAACTTGCAGATAAAAGATTGAAGCATCCTTGAAATGCGTTATATCCAATGCTCATACAAGCAGGGAAATTTACAGTTAAAAGGTTAGTGCAGCTATAAAATGCGCTACTCTCAATATTCGTACAAACCGGAAAGCTTACAGTCGAAAGACTGCTGTAAGAATAAAACGCATATTCCCCAATATTTGTTGCAGTCGAATTCTCATAAGTACTGACAGTTCTTGCTATTAATTCATCTTCTGCGCCACTGCCTGTAGAGATATTACCAATGGCACTTGCAAACCCTGTGTCAAGATCCCATGGGATGGATGCCGCAGCGTTTGGGTCTTTATCCCGTATGGCATTTGCAGTAGCCGTTAATGCAGCATCAAGTCGATTACTATCAATAAGTTTGTCTAATGCCATTAGTAGCTACCTCCTTCCCACACTGAAATTTCTTCCATAAGCATCTGTGCAAGATCATTCAATGAAATAAGTACAATGTTTCCGTCAGAACCAACCTTCATAAATTTATCAGCATTGGCAGAACCTTGATTCTTATCAAGTTTTCCACTAACTTGTTCTTGCAGAGTGGGACCAACTTCCCAGTTTGCCGCTGTCCATGATTGAGCTGTAGGTATGGCGTTAACGCATTGGTAAATATAGTTGCCGTACCGAACTTTATCGCCTACTTCGTAAGTCTTGCTTGCGCTATAATACGGACATGCCGTACCATTAGCAAAAGAGTTCAGCGACGCGGGAGTCAAGGCAAGTGCGGTGGATGTAGACGCAGCACCTGTATAAAGTTTCGTCCTGCCGTAATACGTGGTCGTAGCAAGTCCTGCGTTTGAGATGATAAAGTGAGTGCCGTTGTACCGGAAGGTTAAGGTTTCACCCGCGCTCCATTCATAGCGGGAGATATTTGTACCATGAATTCTGCGGATGTTTTTCGCACCGAAGTCGTTGATTTGCAGAGTCGCTGCACCGTTGTATGTTTGAGCAGCGAGGAACTCGATAATGAAGATATCGCCTTCTCTCAGTTCATCGCACTCTTCGCAGTCAACACGCTTGATCGCGTACCCTCCCGCTGTATCGCACACACAGGAGAAGATCCGTGCATTTCCGTTGTCGTTCCTGATGTCGCTCAGTTCGTCCGTGATCGTTACCTCGGTGATATTCACGTCTTCAACAAGCGCATCTCCGATTTCAATTGCAGTCGTGGCTTTATACAGCTTGCCGTTGCAGATGAACGTATCGCCAATCTTGTGGTTTTCAGTGGCAACGGCGCTCTCGATTGATGATATCATCCGGTTGGTTTTGTCAACGCTGTTTAAGGCCAACTTGATTTCCGGAGCGATATTACCATCCACAGGATAGGTCAGCTGCTTAATAACGCCCGTGTTCGACCAGATGTTATTGGTGCCGAGCAGAGTACGGACCTGTGGCGCCGTAAGCTGATAGGATATGGCGGTTGCGAGTCTGTATGATATAACAAGCGGAGTTCCTGCGTTGTACAGTTCTGCCAGTTTGCTTTTAAAACTCGCAACTGTTTCACATTCTGCCCATCCAAAATAAATTTGATCGCTTAACGCAAAGAAGTAGTCACCACTGATTGCCCATTTCAGCATATTGGATAACCCTTGACCATCATTTGAGTCTCTCATCCATCCGAAGTTGTTCACAAGTTTGAATTTTCCTGCTGATGCGTTCAGCAGAATGTTTTCTGTTCCTGTAAATTCATGTGTTGCCCTATTCACCACCAGCTCCCCTGTTCCGTCAGCGTGGATGGTCAGGTTGCCACCATAAACAGTTCCGGCTTCGGAAGGGAATGTGATGGGGTAGTTTACTGTTTGCGGTGAAACCATTTCTGTAGCTGTGTCACCGATTTCCATCTGTATATCCCATGTTATTGGATATGCAGTTGTTTTTGTTGTATTATCACCTTTCGGTGACATTGCAACAAGCAAATATGGCATCGTAATAATAGCAGAGAATACAGCTTCTTCGTTTTCTTTATTTGGATCGTGAGCTGTTGTTGCTTGTTGTCCAAACCAATTTGCTGTGGCCGTAGATGAACTATCTTCGTTTTTTTCGCCAACCCTAAAATTAGCACTCCCAAATTTATTTGGATCGTTTATTTTTACATGGAATATAACTTTTTCTCCAATCAGATGTTTACATGGAAGAATGACTCTCAACGCAGGATAATCGTTTCCGATGCTCTTGTTTGCAGGATAAGTAATCGTATATCCGTTTTGTGCAAAATCTTTACGTTGTAACTTATAGTCAAATACTGTCTGCCATTCGCTGAAAACAAACAGATTTTTCCCTGTCCTCTGCACATTGCACCACGTCCGTCCACTGATTGGGCAGATGTTGGAATATGGCGCATAGGATGTTGCTTCAGAACCGACTTCAATTTGTACTTTGTCAGTTACTTCCGCGTTCAAATAATTCCATTGCAGTCGAATATAACTTGCATCCGAATACAGACTAAACGTTGCTGTCTTGTTGCTTAAATTTAGCATTTCACTATTCAGATAAGTTTTATTACTGCTATAATAAAATACTCTGACTTTATTATTTCCTGTATCTGTAAATCCGCTTATTGTATAATTTCTTGATACATCTACAGGAATATAATCGATGGTTCTTCTTACCGTATCATTCACAATGTTTTCGCCAGTCTCAACATCAATGCCGCCAACTTCCAGCCCTGACAAAAGATTCTTCCCACCACCTGCCGGGTACGGACTATCCTGCCCGTTCAAGTCCTGTACAGGCTCAATGGCAATCCGCATCTCCCGCACAGGTAGATCATCTGCACAGTTTTCAATGGTGACTACATCAGCATGCGTGTCAATCGTTTTATAGATTGAATCGGCCTTATCAGCTATTTTTGCATCAACACGCTTGAATTCATTTGCGAGGGCCCCGTCAGCAGTGTACGTAAGCTCATTGATATTGCCCGTGTCTGCCCAGATATGGTTAAAGCCAAGGAGTGTACGGACCTGAGGAGCGGTAAGCTGATAGAGCATAGGACTTGCAATCTTATAACAGACTTGAACAGGATGCTCCGCAAGCCATTCCTTTGCTTCTGCTATTGTAAGTTCTGTGAATAATCCATAACGGATTCTAATATCTCTTCCGTTAGCAAATCCAAAGCCTATATCAGCATTAGTATTGCCAATGGCTTGCTCTGTAAACATATTTGATATGCCATCTGTCGGTGTCCCGTAGTAATAGATCGAAGATTCCGGTGTATATCTTACATATTTGTACGTGTTCCCACCAACACCATACCCAGTGCCGCTACCATCTATCTCAAAAAATGCCCTATCCACCACCAACTCCCCTGTGCCATCAGAGTGAATTGTTAGGTTTCCGCCGTAGACTGTCCCGGCAGAGGACGGGAAAGCGATCGGATACGTTGCGCCAATGAACGGAATAAATTCTGTAGGAACGGTGTCTTTTTGTATAACTAACTGAACGGCATTATTCAGTACATAGTCTTGTAAACCCTTGCTTGCGTATGCCCCTACGTAAAGATATTCGGCACCCTCCGGCATGATAACAGTTACTTCGTTCATGTAATCGTTATTCTGCCAGTATTTCGCTGCCCCAATACGGTTTCTTGTTTTCTTTGCATCACACCATCCATAAGAGCAATCGCCGTTTAGAAGTGAAGAAGATATTGCCTCTCCGAAACGTTTGATTACAAACTTATCGCCGGGTTTGCACTTAACATAAGCCACTGCAGTCCCAGAGTTACCCGATCCGGAAATTCTGATAGGATTATACAAATTTTTACCGCTTTTTGAAATTTCGCACCCCGTCCGCCCAGTAATGGGGCAGATGTTGGTGAATGGAGCATAGTCCGTGGCTTCGCTTCCTAATTCAAACTGTGCTTCTTCATCCAGTTCGCAGTACGAAATTCTTATGGCATCAATGCCATTCGGAATGGTTGCTGTTATTGCGTATTTCTGACCGCTTGGTACAGAGTTTGCAGTAGCACCAAGCTGTTCTACCCACGTTTCGCCCGTATATCCATGCACTCTGCGTGTCCATGTATTTTGTTTGCTGATAGCACTAAACGTGTATGTTTCCCCCGCTGTTACGGGGATCAACTGAGAATAATTTCCATTGGCATTACTAACCATCTCTCCACTTGCGTTTATTGCCATTTTATGGACATTTGTAGAATCATCAAGCAGATTCTTCCCACCACCAGCAGGCCACGGACGGTCATACCCGTTCAAGTCTTGCACCGGTTCAATAGCGATCTCCATCTCTTTGACTGGCATGTCATCAGCGCCGTCATCGATGGTTACAATGCTTGCAGGAGTGTCGGCAACCTTGTACAGCGCATCTTCCTTGGAGGCGATTACTTCGCCTACCTTCACCTCGTAGGCGCTACCCTTGTTAATCGTCAGATCCCCGGCAAGTTCCTCGTTGCCGTCCCAATCAAGTGTACGGGCATTGGACTTGTTATCAGTATCAGTTCCGTTACCAACAATCTCTACATATGTGCCACGCTGTGTTGGACCTGGAACATTATCGATAACGTTATACTCACCAAATACATGTTGAGATCTGCCGTTTGCTCCTGTATATGCACCTTCAGAATGTGCATAATTTCCAAATGCAGACGATGATTTCCCTTCAGCGTGAGATGCTTCGCCCATTGCTGTAGAATGATCGCCTTCAGCATGAGATGTTCCGGCTATTGCTGTCGAATAAAGGCCTTCGGCATGTGAAGCAATTCCCCTTGCCTGTGAATATCTGCCTTCTACATGAGACCCAGTAGCTATTGCAGATGTATACTCTCCTTCTGCATGAGAATAATCTCCGCGTGCCTCGACATCCCGACCAAACGCAAAACCGCCTGTTCCTACAGTAGTTCCTGCTTTAGCTCCTCTAATCAGAGAACCATTTATGTCTGTTTTTATATCCGTGTTGCGAATTACTTTGCCACTTGTTCCGTTAAATGCAGCAAGCGAATAGTCTTCAGAATAGCGAGGCCCAGTCACCGCACCGTCTACATTGGACTGCACAACTGTCCAGTCTCCATCGCTTGCGACAGTTCCATCCGTGACGCAGATGATCATGTCACCGATTTCACACATCTCTCCGGCATATATCCCGGCAGTAACTACCTTGTACGTCCAGCCTTGATAGTGCGTTGCTGGGAGTTCCGTCACAGTACCGCCAGTTCCGATGGTTCCCTTGAACACCATTGCGTCGTTAATCTGAAACGCCTGGTTTACAAAGGCTGTCGTTGCGATCTGCGTGTTATTTGTTCCGGCAGGTGCAGTAGGAGCCTTGGGCGTTCCGGTAAATGTGGGGGAAGCAATATTCGCTTTTTTATCAATGGACGTTGATATCGGTGTTCCATTGTAAAATGCGGGTTTTGTTTCGGTATTCGTGCGTGTGTTGAACACCACATAGGCAGCGTTTGCAGGCGCTTCAATTTCCAGATTGTCAGAGACAACACCTGCGTTCGCTTTTGACAGCACGTTCGCAGGAGTATTTGCGTCAACAAACGCCCACAGCCTCGGCTTTGTTCCACCGGCTCCAGTAACCGTGAATACGTCCCCGGGCTGGCACGGCATAACAGCACATGCCCAGTCGCTTGCGCTTTCCGGATCATTAATGTTTGCGGTGCTTCCGCTTGTTGTAATGTAATGGTCACCATTAAGCTGTGCAATTTCAACATCACAGATAGAATCGACAGCATTCTTCGTGTCAGTAATTTCCTTTTTCTTAAGCAAACCACTGATTAGCCGTGTAACTTTTTCTATTGACCAACTCTTAAGAGTATCACTCATTATTCGTCACCGCCCTTATATAGAAGCGATAATCTCATCGATTTCTGCCTCCGTAATAAGTGGATAATCCGCACTCTTCATATAGCCGGAAAGATCAACTTGCGGTCTTCCAATTTCTTCGAATTTGTTCGCATTTGAATTCCAGACATACTCGATGAAGTTGTTCGTTCCGCTACCGCTTGCGTCAGGTACGAAGTAGAACGTGCCAGTTTTTCCTGTTGCAGGAAGAGTCTGAACAAACTCAAATGTAATTCCAGTAATTCCGCTTAATGCATTCGTAATCGCAGTACCTACAAATTCAGTTGTTGCAATCTGCGTTGTGTTCGTACCAGCATTTGCGGTAGGAGCTTTAGGCGTTCCTGTAAATGTTGGACTTGCGATGTTTGCTTTTCCTGAAATATCTTGATGAGCTGTAATTACAGTGCCAAGGTCAACAACACCGCTTGTACCTTTGCTCGCACCGTTCATTGTGATGCCTGTAATGGTTCCTTCGTTTGCCGTAGCTCCTTCTGCGATGCCATTCAGTTTTGTCTTGTCGGCTGCGCTCATCAAGCCATCTACAGTAGTTGTAGCTGGGTCATATGTCGTATTTGACCACGGGACTTCTACGTAGGCTTTTCCATCAGACAATGCAACAGGGTATTTCTTTCCAGTTTGGCTAAACCCGATTTTGATTCCACCAAGCGTTGATGCTGTTGCAGTTTGAAGAGAGGGGAGAGTGATTTCAACGTTTGTTCCATCACTACCACTCAGCGTAATTTTATTAGGGTTCGTTCCATCCTGCGTGATGGTATAAGTTGTGTTATTATCGGGAGGAGAACTCCAACTACCGTCTGCCTTCAGGTATTTATCCTGATTTCCTTTTGTAGGGGCGGGAACAGCACCGACAGTTCCGTTGCTGCTTGCATTAGCTCCACTAAAAACGGGGATATTAACAGCTTTTCCGGTTGTCTCAAGAGCTGTGTTGTTTAGTTTAACGTTTTCAATAACGTTCACCTGAGCACCAGCAGCAATACCTTCAAGCTTCGATTTTAAAGCAGTTGTAAAGTCTTCCGTACTAAGTCCTTTTCCTGTTTGTGCCTTCTGGAATGTGTCCCAAATAATTCCAAGGAGGTAGGACAATTCATTCTTGGACATAGTGAAACCTTGTACAGCCATTATTTTCACCTCGTCAATTAAAGATTGTTAATAATATCTCTGATCTCTGACCTTGTAATAAGAGGAAGCTCATCCTGTAAGCCTAACTCTGATGATGTTTTATTTCCAATCAATGATGTGCTGTTAATTTGTGGATGATGTATTAGGTTATTATAATCATTTTCGTATATCATAGCTCTTTTTTCCAACTCAATTTGTATATTGTTACTACTTGTTCCAAGGTCAATTTGAATATTCTGATTTTCTCTTTCAACAGCAATAGCAATGTCCAATTCTTTAGACATTTCCGATCACCTCTGCAACTGTAAAAACAGCAGGGGACATAGGAGTATATGGTTCGTTTTCACCATAATAATTTGGAAAACGTATATCCCAAAAATAATCGCCAAATGGTAGTTTTTTTGTATCTGCATTATTAAGTTGAATAACAATTTGAGAATGAGAAATTTCAAGTATTTTTTTGATCACAGTATTTGTTTCAAATTGAGTTTTCTTTACAGAAAACAAGACTTTTTCGCCATCAGCCGGAACGTCTTCTCCCGTTAAAGTTATGGTAAAAGGTTCACAGTCTCCTCTTGTGATTGTGATGTTTGTTCCATCAATCTTAATCATATGAGTCACCTCAATGTTTCGTATAACAACAAGCAGGATTCCTACCGCGGCACCAATCGTGGCCGCCGGAATAATCCACCACTAAGATGTCGTTCGTCATCACCTTTCATAGGTTCAGGATCGACATGTACAAGATCGTGGTGGATATATTCCATATGGCCGTTTACGATGCTCAACTGCTCGTTGATGATTGTAACCTCTGCTGTCAGAATGTCCAGGATATCCCACACGGTCTAGCACAGACCGTGGAACTATATTTTGGTAGCAAACATGTCAGTGATACCCTCAACATGGGCGATATAGTTTCCGTTGACAACTTTGATGATTGCGTGTTTTATGTTGGATTACCTTTCTTTCATTATTTAAGTCATTGTGGCTGTTACATCACCATTGAGCTTGAGAATATCAATAAAGCAACTCCCAGCTCCGGAATAAGCCAATGTGACAGTTGTCCCGTTAATGGTAGCAGTAAGCTGTTCGGATGCGTAAATGTCCCATGCAAATGCCCGAATAGAACTACTATACAATGATATAAGTGCTACCCGTTCTGCGTCTGCTCCTGTTGCGAACACGATTGCTCTGGATTGATTGCTCAACGTGACAGAAACCGGATGATCCTTCACAACAGCCGCATTGAATACAAAGTTTGGCTTGTTCAGCAGCAACTCAGCCACGCTTGTCTGCGCAACGTTTGACCCTTCGATAACTGATTCGCCAATAGCAATGGCATCCGTTGCCTTATACAGTTTATTATCGCAGATAAACACATCCCCAACAGCGTGACTTTCTGCTGCAACAGGAGAATCTGATTCTGCGATCATGCCATGTATGGTCGTAGTCTGATTGTCGAGAGCAGTTGTTGTGTCCACCGGATACGTGATCGACTCGATATCTCCAACGTCCGCAAAAATATGGTTGAGCCCAAGCAAGGTACGGACTTGTGGTGTTGAAAGCTGATAAGTACTTATAGTTGCAAGAGGTGCGAGCACTTGCGCTCTGTTCTTAGCAAGCCATGCCTTAAGTTCGGCAGCATTGGCAAATATAGATCCGTTGTCACATAGGTTAAGATAATTAGATATCAATCGTATATGACCGAATGAGTTGTTAGCTGTTTCGCTCCAAACAAATTTGTCTGAAAGCACATTTGATGCATTTCCTGCGCCTGCCATACCAGCAAGGTTCGACACTGACAGTTGGAACCTTCTGCCACTTGATGCTGTTGTTATTACCCAGTCTTCCGTCCCATCAAGATTCCACAGACCTCTGTCCACCACCAACTCTCCTGTCCCGTCAGCGTGGATTGTCAGTTCTCCACCGTAAACTGTTCCGGCGTCGGAGGGGAAAGAGATGTCGTAGATTTCGCATTGAGAGGGTTCGTAGGCAGTTGCAGTGGAGCCGAATTCAAGTTGAATAGCATAATCGCTCAAATCCCCATCGTTAAGCAAAGCAGAAAGATTAATTCCGTCTGTATCTTCATCAAGCGTAAATGTGATGGAATTAGAATAATCCTTAGTAAATATCGTACTATTTGAACCGTTTACATATCGATTAATATACAAACCGCTTATATTTCTATATGTGCAACTAAACGTATATGTTCCTTTTTTGAGCGTTGTTCCTATACCATCATACCATGCTCTTATCCGAGATGTTGAAGGGCGTGTAATTGCACTTGATGGAATCAGATTCTTCCACGTTCTTGTCACCTTCGCTCCCGTCCGTCCGGTAATGGGGCAGATGTTGCAATATGGGGAGAATGTAGTTGGATCACTGTCTGTCAACGCAATCAGCATCGGTGAAATTGTCATGTTAACAGTGGCCCCTGAACTAACAGAAATAGTTACGGTATCAATTACTTCGTTTCCGCTATCAGGCCACCCAGATTTTACTATGTTCTGAGTGCTCATCATCCAAGAATGTACGTTTACCCCAGACCTTCTAAAACGAACTGAGACACTATCAGATGCCACACTATTCAGAAATGCAATTTTGTTAGTTGATGGAGACAAATCAACAGACCCATTCAGTTGAAAATCAAAAGCCGCTGTTTTTGTCGCCGTTCCATTTACCGTATAAACGCCATCTTTTACTGTAATAGTTATGCCGTTGAGTGTTTTTGTCTCATCTTTAGGAGCTGGCAGTTTATTAATTATGTCTCCCACAGGCCCCGGAGCGTCATACCCATGTAAGTCCTGCACAGGCTCAATGGTAAACTTCAACTCTTTGATAGGCAAATCGTCCGCTCCGTCATCAATCGTGATGATACTAGCAGGGGTATCGATGGTCTTGTAGGCGGCATCAGCTTTCTTGTCGATAGCTTTGTCGATGTATTTCTGCGTTTTTCCTTCGTATTTCGCCCAAAGCTCTGTACATGGCCAACTAACCTTAAGCTTGTGTGGCGAACTCACACGCATCTCCGACACTGTGATCGTGATTTCCTCCGGTTCTGCAAGCTCGTAAACTACCTGTGCACCGGTTGTGGGTGTAGTGCCATCCGCATAAAACTCATAGGAGCTCCACCAGCGTCCGTTCAGCATCTCTCCAGCATATGAGGCAATCGACTTGTGGGTCACCCGCAGTACGCCACTGCCGCCCGGTACGCCTTCCACCTCGCAGCCGTAGATCCCTACGTTGCTTCCGACAAAGCCCCATGGGGCGTTCCCGGATGCGGTCAATGTCGGAGCGCCCGCGCTCATCTCTGTGATCGGGCAGATGTTGGAATACGGCTCCCACTTCTCATAATCACGATCCGATTGATCCAACAAGATCATCGGGTTTATTTTCGCATTGTAAAATCTTATAGACTTGAATATACCGTAAAGATAGAACTTTGTTTGAGCTCCGATTGAGAAATAATGGCCCATCGCTCCATAAGACTCGGCAATCATGGTACCACCGCTAGAGTTGCGAAGCATAACACCAGCGTCGAGTGCGCAGTTCGTACACAAGATATAATTTCCTGCAGGAAGTGTGACTTCGCCAAGCTTGGTCTCTCCGATTACGCGTGAAGTGCCGTAAATGGACAGATTTCCGTCCGAATCTTTTGAAAAATTTACACCATAACTGGTTGCCCCACTGTATTGGCTTGGGTCGAGCTTATTCCGTCCCTTCCCTGGCCCCCACGGCTTGTCGTAGCCGCCTAGAGGCTGCCTCGGCAAAACTTTCGCACGGACCCCATGCAGCGCGGCAAAATCAATCGCGTCCGTAAGCGTCAGCGTAGCCGAGTTTTCGACCGTTGTTTCCATGTCTACCGGCGATGCGATCGGAGGCAGCTGATCCACCGGAACAATGCCTTCAGCGTCCAGCTCCGCTATTCCGTTCGGTTGTCCTTTTAAGGAGATCAAAGAAGAAAACTCCTGCTGCGTTTCAGCATGCGCAATTGTACTGTCAACTGGATAGGTCAGCAGGTTGATGCTCCCGGTGTCCGCTTGGATGCTGTTATTTCCTAGAATCGTCAGAACCTGACTTGCTGTAAAGGTATATGTCTTTTTACTCGCATCCGTCAGCCATGCGACAATCTGTAAAGGATGCTGTCCGAGCCATGTCTCAAGGTCGGAAACGTTCAGAGTATTGTCTGACGAATAGCGGATGAGAATGTCCTGGTTGTTTACAATGGATATGCCGAGTACTAATCTGTCGAATTCTATAATAGTAGCCTGCATCTCATTGCAAATAGGTCTTTTTTCGCTGCTGTTGATAAACCGTTCGGCCCCTTTATATGTGTTGCTGAAATAATTGTACTCGCCGGAGTTCATGCTAACATTCAGCGCCCAGCCTTCAGGAACCAGGCTTCCATCTACCTGTTTCATTTGCCCGTCGTAGTTTAGGATCATCCGATCCACAACCAGCTGCGCTGATCCATCCTTAAAGATTGTCAGCTCTCCTCCGTATACGGTTCCAGCCTCAGTGGGGAAGGTAATTGGATATGCGACAGAATCCTCATCGCCGGATACGGTGATATTGCATCCAGTCCATCCAGTAATATTCCGCACATTCGCTGTGGAAACTGTCCCGCTCCCAGCCTGCACAGGCTCGATAGCAATTCGCATCTCTTTTATCGACAGATCGTCTGCTCCGTCGTTAAAACTGACGATGGCGGACGGAGTATTGATGGTCTTGTATATCGGGTCTGCCTTCTTATTCAACTCTGATAGAGTCTTATCCGCACTCCACGCCTTGTGCGTATCCCCGGCTCCGGCGGTGTCGTTGATCACAGTATCCTTAATGAAAGATTCTGCGGTTTTGGACTTAAAAGATCCGTGCTTGCCGATTAAAAGAAATTGGTCATCTTTTAGGACATAATGAATAGGAGTTCTGCTGTAGTAAACATTCTTCCCATCTGTCCAAATATTCATACCAATAAAATCTGTAGGTTCAGGCCACGCTTTGGTATACCACGTCGATGTAGCTTTGTCCAAAACATAATGATGAATCTGCTGAGTATAATCACGATGACTGTAGTAAATATTCTCTCCGTCAGTCCACACATCAGCTCTGGCAACTTCATCGAGTCCGTTCCATACTTTAACGTTCCATGTAGAAGTGGCCTTATCGAGAACATAATACGTTGAGCCGTTATCGTAATAAATGTTCTCGCCGTCGGTCCAGCTCCATTCCCCACTGAAATCAGTTAATCCGTTCCACGTCTTTGTACTCCAGGTGGAGGTAGATCTGTTCAACACATACTGATCTGTTCTATTACTGTAGTAAACATTTTCTCCGTCGGTCCACACGTCATAACCGTAAAACGAGTTAAGCCCGTTCCACGTCTTCGGACTCCATGTTGAGGTGGACTTATCCAATATGTACTGGTTCGTTCTGTCGCTATAATAGGTATTATCCCCATCATACCAAACATTAGAGGCATCAAAATTACTCAATCCATTCCATGTCTTTGGACTCCATGTGGAGGTGGACTTATCCAATACGTATTGGTCTGATCCGTAACTGTAATAAACATTGTTTCCATCACGCCAAATACCATGACTATCGAAATCTGTCAATCCGTTCCACGTTTTTTCGACAAAGCCAATCTCATATTCCCTGTTGATCTTTTTGTCGGTTTCTTTTGCGGTTTTGTCAGCAGACCATACAAGATCTGTGTCTCCGATCCCGGCAGTATCGTCGATAGTTTCGTTTCCACCGGCGCCGCTCCGAAGCCGCAAATTCAGTACCGGGTTTTCTGGCGTTCCTGTTATTGTGGCGGATGCCTGGGAATCATGCGGCACATCCTCTACGGTGCCGATCGTAATATTTGGAGTAGGACCTACAGGCCCGGTGGGTCCGGTAGGTCCAGTCGGCCCCTGAATTCCTTGAATCCCCTGAGGCCCCTGAACTCCCTGCGGACCACGAACGTTGCCGATAAGTTTTCTTACTGTAGCCATTATGCGGTCGCCTCGCTTTCTTCGTATTCCCAATAAATATTTCCAGTTTCGCTGTCATACACAATATTTGGAGCAGTGTTTGCATCTTCATACACGACATACAGATCTCCGTTTGATTCCATCACGAGAGAGAACAGTCCTGCTCCGCTGACAACAACACCGCTTTCTCCGGCAGGACCTTGAACCCCCTGCGGCCCCTGAACTCCCTGTTCACCCTGAGGTCCCTGAGGTCCCGCCCGGCCAGTTTCGCCCTGTGGTCCTTGAATGCCCTGCGGTCCCTGAATGCCCTGTGCGCCGCGTTCTCCTTGCGGGATACCGAAATGGATGTTTTTATGACCCCCGGTCGTACTCACTGTTGTGGTAGGTGTGTATCCGGCCGGCAGTCCTTCCGCCGTGGCCGTCAGATCCAGGATCTCGTCTGCGTAGTATTTCGCGTTGTTGTGGTAGGTCTCGTCACCTTCCTGAACCGGCACGCCGCCGCGTTTGCCGGTAGCCCAGGCTTCCGCAGAATTTTTAAAATCTTCGGCTCCTGACTCTGCGGTTTCAGCTCCAGCTCTGGCTGTCTCCGCTGCTGTTTGAGCAGTTTCAGCTCGACCCTGAGCGGTTTCTGCTGCTGTTTGTGCTGTCTTCGCAGCTTTTTGAGCAGTTTCAGCCGCAGACTGAGCTTTTTCCGCTAAGCCTTGAGCAGTTTCAGCAGCTTCTTGAGCCGTTTCGGCTAATCCTTGAGCAGTTTCGGATAATGATTGAGCAGTCTCAGCAGCGGCTTGAGCATCTTCAGCTAAGCCTTGCGCTGTCTCTGCTGCAGATTGAGCTGTTTCAGCTGCGGATTGTGCGTTTTCAGCCAGGCCTTGGGCGTTTTCCGCAAGATTCTGAGCCGTTTCGGCGAGGCCTTGAGCCGCCTGCGCCGCCCGTTCAGAGACGAGCGCAGCGGCAGCAGATTTTGCACTTTTTGTTGCCTGTGTGCCTGCGGTTCCAGAATAGTACTTTGCATTATTATGATGTGTAGGATCAGTAGACGGTACATCGACTCCAAGGCGTTGACCAACAGCCCATGCTTCTGATTGCTGACTTGAAGTTTCAGAATTATCGGCAGACACATGAGCATCGTGAGCATTTTCTGGCATTTGAATAAGCCGCTCAACCCATTCTTCATATGTCAGATCGATTCCAAGATCGGCAAAGTATTTCTTTGCCTCTTCATAGTCTGAAACAAAACCAAGTTGTTGAACAAGGCCATCAATATATTCGGCATACAGCATGCCACCTATTCCTGTATCAATTCCGTTTCCGATCCAAACTCTCACAACGCCACGATAAAGAGTGACAAATTCCTGAAACTTTGGGTAAAACGTATATTCAGCCATTATTCATCACTCCTGTCTGTGTATAATATTCTTACCGTATTAGTTGTAGCGGTAGTTCCGGAAAGGCTTTTAAGCACACAATGATACGTATGTGTGTTTATGCGCTCCTGCGTTGCAACAACATTAAGCGTTTCCTTCCTACCGTCTGTGCAGTTTTTCCATTCTCCTGAGTTAACACTATATTGCCATTGATAATATACAGCACCGTTCGCAACGACTTTAAATGTGACCGTGTCCCCAAGATTATTTGCTGTCTGATTTGTTGGCTGTGTAACTATGGCAAACGTTTCAGGACTTATAACTTCACGCAGATATTGAATACCACTAGAAGAATTAAGCTCGTATGATGTGTGACGAGTACCTTGTTTTGTATAAACGTTAACTTGAACAGTAAAAGGTGCGTCATCCGCAAATAGCAGGCCTTCGCCTTGCGTAAGCGCAAATTCAACTGATGTAATATTTTCTCCTTCGACAATAAAACCATTTTTAATAGTTTTTTCAAACATAATAGCTTCTTTCTGCTTATAAGAAAAAATTACTTTATCAATTTCATTCGCTGCGAACGGGATGACAAAACGATGAGTTATTGTTTCACCAGGGAAGAACATGTAGCCATCCCCTTTCTTTTTGATATTTAGAATGTTACAAAATCGTCTAACGCTTCAATATCAACAATCGGCATATCAAGACGATTATTAAAGTCAATCTTAATCTTGTCTTCGTCCCAGTCACAATCCATAGACAGAAGCTCTTCGATATCTTCTGCAAAACCTTGCTGATCTTCAGGCGTCTTAAAAACAAGATTGCCATTATCATCCTGTACAGGGTTATATTTTTCGAAAAGCGCTTTCTCTCTCTCTACTTCAAAATCCCATTGAGTCTGAAGAAGCTTTTTCAGCTTAAAAAATCCATATGAAATATCCAGAGGAAGTTTCTCATTCTCATACTTTTTAATAACCTTGTATGCGTTTACGATGTTTTGCTGTTTCATTTTCCTTTACTCCTTTAAGTCCATGTTACCCTTGCTACGGTTGTTGAGCCCCATTTGCAGTCAACTGTATTACCTGAACCTTTCGATAACGTAAAATTTAATCTCCCCTGAGAATCGTATGATTCGCCTGGCCATAAGACTTTAAACGATGCAGATGTAGTGTTTTGTTCGGGAGTTACACATTGCTTTCTTGCAAGATCCCATCCTGTTTTTTTGTTATCGCTTGGAGCTTGAACAACATATTTTGCGCCAGTGTTAGATTCAATACTTGTATCGCTTGGAAAGTACTTTGACTGAATAATCCATTTATCACCATAGCCAAGCGATTTATTAACAGTATCACTGGAACTGGCCGCAGCTCCTTTTAGCGTGACCGATTTAGCTCCATTATCATGACCACCCTTATAAACAGATGAAGCATCAGCTTCTATTTTTAAACCAGTGCTCGCTGTTGTACCATCAACAGTGTATGAAACGGTATATGTCTTTTTGTGATCTGTTCCCCAACCTGGATTATTTGCAGATAATACAAATTGATATAATTGCGTTTCTATTAACTTTGGTGTACGAATGTTGCCAAAGACAAACAACGACCCTCCAAGCCAGGAACACGTTATATCTGTTTGTGTTAGGTCACCAACCTGAATATCTTTTCCACCATATTTGTAGAAAGACATAGCGGTAAATTTTTTTGATCCGCTGTTCCAGCTACCGCTTGTTGTTACTGAAGCAGCTGTATTAAAAGACCAACTTGCTATGCCTCCATTGTTGTTAGAAACTCTGATAGTGACACGTCCGTTGGAATCTTGAGAAATACTTCGAACTGTCTGAAAACGAAGTTTGGCAAATAGTTTTTTCCAGTCGTATAAGTCGCCTGTTACAGACGTATAAGTAAAGTCATTCAAACTAACTTCATCATAGCTGTCATCTGCTTTCTTAATACGAAGTTTAGATATTGTGACAATACCATCCTTAGTAACAGAAAATGGAGCATCTTGAGGAGACGACGCTCCGGCCCATATGGCATACATATGATCGGATGGGGTTGAAAGACCACTTAATGGATACAAATCTGCTGAGCCATCCAGTGCTACATAACTCGTGCCTGAGCTTGCCGAAAGCAATTTCGGACCGATTGACCACGTTCCGATATTTCCTCCGCTTGCGTGAATATCTTTTGCAACCAAATATCCATCTTGTCTGACATAAAAGTTTGCAGAAGATGCGGTTGTGTTTCCAGCCCAGAAAGCAATATCTTTATCTGCGGATGTTTTTGCTATACCAGTTTTATTGCCCTTTAACGATGTTGCATCAAAAGTCCATCCTGCAATCGAACCGCTTTTTGCCGTCATAGCTCCAGCAGAAGAGACTTGGAATGGACAAGATGCAGCTGTTGAACTATAAGCACCGAGGTAAATTGCCCCGTCTTTCGAGATTAAAAATCCAGACTCTGTAGACGTGGCAGATGTCTTAGCTCCGGTGTAAATGCCGTAAGAGCTATTTACATTAATTCCACCAATAGATCCACTTGATGCTGTTATTTTGCCGGAGATGTCAATTGTTCCATCTGGTTTTGCTATAACATAGCTTCCACTCGCTTTACCGATATTCAGACCGTCAGTGCCGAAATAGCAACCGTCAACATTAGTAGTGTTAACAGTGGAACGACCATTATAGATATAGGCGTTTGTTTTGTTTGATCCTACTGTAAACAACTTTCCGGAAGTTCCGATTTCAACAGCTCCGGTTGAAGATATTTTCATCTTTTTCCCAGATGTAATATTAATCGTGCTGTCAGCCGAAACATTGATTGAGCCACCGTTAATATCCATTGTGCCGGCAACTGCATCAATCTTCATAGTGTTGGTACCAAACTTAGCCGTAGCACCATCCTTAGAAACAGTTAAATAACCTCCAAGGTTTACACCGTCTGTGCCGATGTAAACGCCTGGTGATGCGGAAGTCATGGAATCAGTTCCAGCGTACATAAACCGCCTTATAACTTTATGCTGAGCGTTCTCCTGATAACTTATTGTCAGTCCAGCGACTTCGCCTGTAAGAGCCGTTACTTTTCCTGTAATATCCGTATCGCCGTTTGCGGCAATGTTGAAGTTCGGAGATGTTACAGTAAAGTGACCGGCCTCGCTTGCAACGATATCGATAGAACCACCGCTTGCAATTTTCATATCGCCGCCTGACTGAACTTCAAAATGTCCTTTGCTTTCAACAAATAAATCAGCTCCGGACTTTATGTTCATGTCAGATCCAGCATAAACATTCATTTGGCCGCCGGTCATAATGTTAATATAAGCTGGATTAACACCAGAACCAGTTGTTTCTTTGGCTCCAATTTGAATATATGAATCGTCAGGCCCAACTTCAGAGTAAGAACCGTCAGCATTATGGAGACCGGTTTTAACTCCACCGGCAGGTCTTTCTCCGCTTACTGTGGCATAAAGCATTAAAGCCCTGTTTGAGCCAATATCCAACTCTTGTCCAACAGAAGCGTGAATCATATCAGTTGTAATGGTGCCAATAAGAGCTTCTTTTGCAGAAAGAAATGCCGTTACAACTTCATCAGAAGAAATTCCTTTGCCTGTGATTCCTGTACGCCAGTTCCAGTCTCCCCAAGAGTCTCTGTCGCTTGCAACAAGAATCCCGTGACCAGTAAGCATAAGAGCTCCAGATCCATCGGTTGCTTCAAAAACAATGTTACCTTTTTGATCTGTGTACCAGTTTGAAGATCCGCCAAGAATAAGTGCTTTATTAGCTTTAATGTTTCCTTTTAACAGCTCAGAAGAAAGCGTTCCGACAGAACTTAAAGCAGCGGCTCGTTTATACACCGATTGTTTGGCTTTTGTTTCATTGGCAACTTCTGCTATCCTTGCAAGAACATCGGTAAAATCATGCTGATTAATAAGGGACAACTTTGTGTTAATCTCAAGGGTTGTATCCCATGGATGGTCATAACACTTGTTGATAACATCTATATAAGCCCATTGATTAATCTCAATTTCAGGATCAACAAGATGGATTGCATCTGTTATCTGTATGTCAGGCCAATCCACATCGTACAATTCTTCAACAGCATAATTTTGATTTCTATTTGCGCTATATAAATCGATATAAGAAATATCATATGTTGTTTCCGGCTTGGAAATTTCTTTAAGATTATCAATGGCATCGTTATACAGCCTGTCTTCATCGCCTTCAACAAAGTTATCTTCCTGCCAGTATCCTTCTCTTAACAGGTCACCAAGTCTGTCTGTAAGTTCATTATCTGCGGCTTTAATCGCGTTCTGAGCCTCGATAAGGCTTGCGTAGTTAACTTCAAACACGGTATCTGCAAGATTGGCAAATTTCTTCATTAGAGGATTAATGCCGACAAGCTCGCCGTTGTAACCAGTAAAATCTAAGATGCGATATGGCTTATTACTTAAATATAAATAATCTGAATAATCTTTAATGCGAAGATAATGAGAAGATCCAGGCTGAGATGGTGTTACAACGCGAAGATAGTAAGTATCTCCATACGTAGTAAACGTTCCTGTGCCAGACGCAGACCTTACACCTTTAAAAACCTTATTGATGTTGTAGCACACAATATATGAATTATCTGGAAGATTATACTGGTAAACAGTCGTTTCATATCCTTTAATGTTTATTGTACGATACCAGCCTGTAGAGTCTTCTTCAACGCCTGTGGATGAATTAATCTTTCCAGGGAAATATGTTAATCCATCAAGCTCGTTCGATACAGGAAAGTCAGCAGCTTCATATGAAACGACTTTTGTCGAAACCACATTCTGAATATCATCATCCTGCCATAACAAACCTTGCACAGTATCAACTGTAACTGAGCTGTTCTGCGGAATGTTTTTATCTGTTGTTGCAACCCAGAAAAATTCATAAGGGCTTTTAAAAGCATAATTGCCAATTGTCATTGAGAAATTAGGCGTATAGCTGTATTTCTCATAAAGCCCATGGTAAATCATATCTCTTCGTCTGCAATAATAAGCAACCTTAGAGAACTGAATTGCCGTCCGCTGATCTTCAGCTGTCTCCATTTTAATCCAGCCGCCATTAACGCCATGATACAGCGCTTTAGTTTTCAAGTTGAAGAAGTATGCATCATTCTCAATGTTTGGTTCTGTTTCCTGAAGATACACTCTATGCCAGCTGTTTTCTCCACGAGAACCATAACAGAAATATAGTTCACCTATATCCATAGTGTTGTTGGAATATTTATAATACCAACCGTAAGAACCTTGAACAGGCGTTGTGCTTGGAGCGGGCTCGTTCCTTTCCGCAAAGAATGTTGGATGTTTTTCTGTCTGAATAGTTGTTTCATTCTGAAGAGACATCAATACAGCTTCGTCTGCTACTTGTTTTGCAGAAAGCCGTCCTGACATTGACATAGAACAAAACAAATAAAACCTATCGTCAGAAGAAAGGTTTAAGTCGCCTTTGTCAAGCCATATTGCGATGCTTCCAGGTTCTGTATCTTCAAGACCGTAATCAAAATCCTTTGGCTCGCCTTGGCCGTTAACATAAATATTACCATTATCATCCATAATGTTTTTAACATAAGCAATTTCCCATGTTACAGGATCTGTATTATGGACAATATAAACAACACTGCCGATTCCTGTTAAAGGATCTCCGTTATCTTTAAGTTGTTTGGCGATATGCCATTCGAAATAGTTTCTTTTTGCTTCATCATAATCAGTTCTGTACAGTACGCCGTGATCTCCTTTGGTCGTATCAAGATTTAACACAAGTTTACCGTCCTGAGAACCATAAGATCTTACAGCAAGCTTTGCCATACCAGTGTTTGATTCAAGCGTTTCGCTTAACAGCTGTTCGTTTGCGATCATTTCCTTGGCAGAAGTCTCGCTTTGAATATAATATTCCGGCATGTTTTGCTGATAAGCAGCAAGACGCTGAAACATATTTTCAGTCAGAAGTCCTGTCTTATTGTAATAATCAAAATTAAGAAGGAAAGGGAAGTAGTTTTTCTTTATTTCCTTGCTTGCCGGAAGAGGAGTAGGAGACCCTTTCCTGGTCTTATAAACATGATAAGCTTTACCTGTGGTTTTGTTCCACACATAACTTCTCGACATGAAATCAAGTTTGCTGAAAACAAGTTCGGAAGAAGAAGTCAACGCATCTGTTGCCATAAAATAATATGCAGCTCCATCATCATCAACAAACTTGAACTCTGTCCTGGCCGGATAATCGCCAGAAGAAAGAAGATATTCTTCATGAGAACACGTCTGAATAGAACACATTCCGTTTTCATCACCGTATGATCCATAAGCATAAAGCCTGGTGACCATCGTTTCTGTGTTTACCGTGCGAACAATGTTCTTCAGATTCTTATCGTAGTGAATCTCAAGAACATCCAAATCATTAAACACTTCTTCCGGGATCTCGCCGGGCTCAAGCTCTTTCGAAAACGGATTCATGGGAACGATATCAACAACCCTTTCGTCGCCGTGATAGATCGGCTTTGCATCAAAAAGATCGCAAAGGTCCTCAATGAGCCTAAACGCACCAGTGTTCGTAGAAGCATTTAATGAACGCTTTTTGATGGTTGTTCCGTCGTTTTCATAAAACTCTGCAACGTGTCCAATAGTCCATCCGGTCCCTTCAAGAATCGTTGTAAGAATTTGTTCCGCAGTTCCGGTGTTATTGCCTTCTTCATCTGAGAATTCAAGATCAAGACTCTTTGTTTTTAAAAGCTGTGCAATATGTCCAGCAGTAACTTCAACATTTTTTGACTTCTTATCGTGAGTTATTTTCGCTTCAGAAATAAGATACCAGTCTGTTTCTGTTTCCGTTTTCAGCCGAATCCGATAATCCGCAATCAGAAATTGAAGACGAAAGTTTTCTTCTTCTCCGTCGACAGTAAAGCATGTTGAAGGTATTTTGAACGTCAGCTCTTTCCAGCCGTTCCGTTCTGTTCTTACGAATACATCATGAGCTTGTCCTGATATATCTGTTGTATTATCAAATAAATTACAGATAATGTTATTCTCATAGTCGCAAATATCCAAGCATAAACTGCGTGAAGCCTTTAACATCCTTATTTCACCACCTTATCACGCGTATGTCGGCTTAAAAAGAAATTTAAGACTGGTAATATCCATAGTAGAATCAGGAGTAATATATATTTCATTCATTGGAATAATCATCGTTCTTTCGCTTCCTGGAGACATGACTGTTCCGTTGACTGTTACGGTATGTTTGTCCGGTTGAGACGTTATTTTCATCCACTTATCTTTGATGAAAATGTATTTTCCAATAACATTTTGATTCAAAATATTTAAAACAGTAATTGTATTTCCTCCGATGTAATTAATATAAATATCTCTTAGCGCTGGATATGAGGAAGCAAGACTTAAAAATCCGTAATCGTGATACAAAAATTTAATCTGTGTTTGGCCACCGCCTGTAAGAATCGTCTTGCCGCTAATTGCGTCTATATAAACTTTTTTTCCAACGTCTGTTGTCACGGCTTTAGATATGGCTACAAGACGCATAGATTGTCCTGTAGTGGCATTTGTAATCACAATGCCTTCTCCTACATCCCCGGCAATAGAAACGCCTAAATGGGCCGTTTCTTGCCCTGGATTGCATAATACAATCGGAATAGGATTTGCATGATCAGATTGAAGGTTTGTAAATTCCTGCTGAAGATCCATTCCTTCTTTATCGAACACAGCAGAGTTGGACATAAGAACGTCGTGATATTGTTCTGATCTTGTGTTTGTTATGATCTCAGATCTTGCAAACGGATACATGGCTTTCATGTGTATTGTAACAAGACCGTTTTCATAATTTTTGAAATCAGATTCAACTGGGTCTGTAACCGTGGCATCGTAATAACACCATGGACGCCTGTCGAAAATAAGTTTTCCAGACCTGCCGACTTTAAACAAGGCGTACACATGAGCCATAATACCTCTATCAATTTTAGAGTCTTCGAAATAACATCTCAGAGTAAATTCTTTGGGAGAATACCAAGAACCGTAAAAGTAACCGCCGTCATGTCCTTCAAACGTTTCAATATGGCTCTCTGCGTCTGCAGGCTTATAAACAAACGTATCTTCGAGTTCAGGTACATAATATAGCCCAAGGGAACCTATATCTGTGTCACAGAAAGAAAACCCACCGGTCAAGGTATTCACCTGCCTTTCAATGCAAAATGGTAGGGGAGAGGAGAAGAAACTCCTCTCCCCAGTTAGTTAAAATGCGTACCGTCCTAAATTGAAACCTTCTTTATTGAGTTGCTTTGTGATGACTTTTCCAACGCGACGGGCAACATCATTAAAGTCGGCATCGTCTTTAAGTTCGGCTTGATTGATAGTGACATTAATGTCTCCAATATTTGTGTTGCCTCTCGTGAAGTATTCGGAAGAAGGAGCATAGCCTGGAGCAACATAAACACGGTCGAGCACATCAGTAAGAGCCTGAATTGCCTTCGTGTCGTAAGCAGACAGAATTCCTTCAGGTTCAAGCTTTGTCCCATCGACCCACGCAGGGCCAGTAAAGTCAATAAGCCCGCCATGTTTATATACCTTTGTAGCCCATGTCGGCTTAGTGTCCATTCCAGATCCGCTTACTGAGTAATATTTATCTCCAAGCGTGCTCTTCAACTTTGTTTTCGCAGCACTCTTATCTTTTGCGTTGATAACATAGTTTGTTCTGATTCCACGTTCGTCATACACTTCAAAATATTTATCAGTATCCGTAGTTGTTGGAGTAGTAGTAGTCGTTGTTCCTCCACTACTGCTTCCGCCAGATACATTAATTGTAATCTGAGGAACGCTGGATTCTTCTTCTTTCTTTCTTTGAGACTCATAGAGACTTGCTTCGCTGCCGACAATAGAACTGTACTGATCATAAGCCTGATCAATAGCAGCCTGTGCGACACCAGCTGTGTTGTCTTTATCTCTATACCACAAATATTCAAGACCTGTTGAGTATTGTCCGTAATTATAGGTCGGGTCTACAATAGGTTCAACCTTGTAGGTCCAGTCTTTCATTTCGGACATTTTCTCAAGAACTTCGTGATTGTCATAGAATTCTGCGTTATCAACAAGCGATGCCTGATAGTCATCATACATTTCAGACCATTGACGTTCGAGACTGATCTTACCAACGTCAGAAGCGTTGATATACTCTTGCGACTGCTTCATAAAGTTAAGGAAGTCATCCTTATTCTGCATGAAAGCCGCTACTTCTTCCCAGTAAGTTTCGGTTTCGCCTTTCATCTTGAGCCATGTATCATGCCATCCAAGTTCCATTTGTTTACGAGTTTCATCTGTAGCGTTCTTATATGATTCAGAATTTTCTTTCATCCAAGATACGTAATCTTCATAGGAACCACCCATGATCTTGTTCAACTCGTCAGCAAAGTTTCTTGAATCTTCAAGCATCTCATTTAAATCTTCAGTTCGTACCTGCACCTCATCGTCGAGCGCTTTAATCTGATCGTCAATCGCTTCTGTTTCGGCTTTTGCCTGATCTTCTGTGATAATACTCCAAGAAATTTCTTTCTGAAGGTCTGCGATCTTTCTACGAAGCTCTTTAGCGTCCTTGGATCGAGTAGGATCAGCAGAAATAATAGCAAGCTGTTTCTGATATTCCGCAAGAGTCTCATACTTATCTTCTGCATCAATCGCCCTTTTACGAGCATTAAGACGCTCATTGATAAGAGACTTCTCTTGGTTCAGAGCTTTCTTTTTATTCTCGATATCCTTTTTAACAAGATTGAACTCGTCCGTATAACGCTTCTTAATTACTTCGAGCATGCTGCTCTGAGTAGCAATCGTGCCAGCAAGCATATCTCTTTCAAACTTTTTACGAGCTTTGATTTCTTTATCCAAAGTGTTCTCTATATTCTGTTGCAGTTTACGAATGGCATCCTGGTTCTTCTCAATTAGTTTGTTATTCTTCTCAATAGTGTTATTTGTTGAAGCCAGCTGTTCTTCCATCTTCATGATTTCAGCATCGATCTTGTTATACAGCTGCGGATCATCTCTTGCGGCATCTCTCTGCTCTTTAAGCAGATCGATCTGTTCCTGAATAAGATCGGCCCTGCGCTGTTGCGCGGCGTTATCCCATTCGAGAGCTTTACCGTAATTGGTAAGTTCTCCAGCGTTCTGATATCTTGTTTCATCGTACTGAATCATTCTGAGTTCATGCTGAACTTCATTATCTTTAGTGTTAAATTGTTCGACAGTGTTTTCAAACTTGGTCAACCGAACCTCTCTTACCAAGGAAGCATAATCGTTTTCGGTTGCAAGAACAGTCTCCCGAAGAGACATAATCTGTTCCCTCAGAACTCTCCACTGTTCAGAGCCTTCACGCAACTTTCCACTGTTAAACAGTGCCTCCATCTCGGCAAGGCTGTTCCTTTGGACCGCAAGTTGATTACCCATGAGATCGCGCTGAGCTTCAAGCATATGCTCGTAATTTGTATAGTCGCCTTCTTCTTTGTATCTAGCGGCCATAGTTTGAACCATCTTAAGTTCATGCTCAGCAGTTCTTGAAGCGTCTTCATAACGATTTGTAAGCTCGGACACATAAGACTCTTCAATGGCCGTATCGTTTTCTTGGATAGAAGCAGTAACCTGAGCCAGAGCTTCCTGATACTCGTAGATCGCCGACCTGGCATCAAGCCATGCCTGAGATCCTTCTTCGAGCGTTTTCATCTGAGCTTGAAGTTCATTAATAGAGCTTTGGTAGAACTCAGCTCTGCCGCGGTTCAACTCGCTTTGCGCAGAGAGAGCTCCGCGATATGCACCATACTGTCGATCGTTTTGATAAATGTTGCCCCATGTGTCGAGCATGTTTTGTTCATGCTCGAGAGGAGCAAGCGCATTCTGAAGATCTGTTGCAATTTGAGAAATCTTAGCTTGTTCAAGCGCATGCGTTTCCTTGAGCATATCATTCTCAAGTTCAGCATTTTGTTCTTTAATTTCCCAAATCTTATCTCTCACAGTAATCCAATCAGAGCTTCCTTCTTCGTATGTGGCAAGAAGTTCTTCCCATTCAGCAATCTGCTGATTGTTGACTGAAATATCATTTGCATAATTTGCAATTTGAGCTCTTGTTACAGCTTCATATTTTTCAAATTGTCCTTGTTCGAGGTAGTTTTCCGCTTTAAGCTGCAACATCGTCGAAGCATGAGAGATAGGTTTATCTTGGTTCGCTTGTTTAGTTTCTGTGATGTTAATCTTTTTAGAGTTGATAGAGTCAATTTCGTTATCAATTTTTGCCATTGATTCTTCAGCAGAATCAATAGCTTCTTGACATTTATACCACTCTTCAGTGCCTTCTTTCAAAGTAGATAACTGTTCTGTCAGAGCGGTAATATTTGCACTATATTGACTCTTCAATCTTTCCTGAGCAGCAATTTCATCGTTAAGAGCGTTTAAATATCCTTGATAGTTGTTAACTTTCTCATAGCGAGTTTCACGCTCTTGAGCCATGGTAACATCGTGTTCACGACGCTTAATGTAATGGCTCTGGCCTTCAATGATGGCGTCGGTTTTGGATTTTCCACCGCCACCTCCACCAGATGAACGTTTGTTATACGGGCTCTTGCCGCTACCAGATTTAAGTTTGCCAACGGATCTATCAACAGATACAGAGGCGCTGTCACCATTCATTATCTTAGAAATAGTAATAAACCAATCAAGCAGGTGTCCAGAATACTCTTCTGCTATTGCCGCATAATCAGAATCGATAGACTGGAGAAGTGCAACAAACGCTGAATAATCGATGTTTCCAGTTTGTGGATTTACGATCAGATCAATAATTTTATCAATCTCAATCGGATCTCCGCCAACAGAAGCACTAATGTCATCAAAAGCGCCTTGCAGCATAGATCTGAAATTCTCTTCAGAAAACTGTTCTTGAACAGTGTCGTTGAGTAGATCAGACATTCTTGCTGCTTCATCTTTACCCCAGGTTCTAATGTCGTCTTCATCAAACCCAAGATATTGATTAAACATCTTTACAGCAGTCTTATCTTTAACAATCTGTTTACCAGTTTTGCCTTTTGATTGTTGCGCTGCAGTTATTCCGTCCTGATAATCTTTCATCTCGTCTGTAAGACGAGCCATTTCTTTACGTGCGGTTACGCCGCCTTTATTAAGCCTGGACAGAGAATCAGCATATGCGTCTGTATATTCTCCGGCTTTCTTTGTTGCCCTCGCAGATGCCCCGGCAAGTTCTGCTCTAACGTCTTTTTGAACCTGTAAGAAGCGAGAAGCTTCATCTCTAGAGCCTCCAAAGGCTTTAGAAAGCTGATCATAATCATTAAGGTTTACTTTAACACCAGAGCTGGATTCGTATTCTTGTATTTGCTCTATCATACGGAGATATTCATCTCCGCCAGATACAGCGCCAACATAGTCCTGATAGTATCCAACCCTGTCAGCATTACGAAGTTCGCCTATTGTGCCATTGCGAGCCGAACCAAATAACATGTTAAATCCATTAATTCTTTCAACTTCAGAAAGAGCCGGATTACCGTATGCAGCATTAGCATATAAACTCTGAGCATACAGAAGGTTTTCTCCTTCAAGTCCGGCAAACGGATCATACTCGTTTGGCTTCGTAGGACGATATCCATGATTCTCACGCCACGTTATACGGTCTCGAGCGCTAAGAGACATGTATTCGTCATATTCTTCTTGCTGAGCACGATAAGCTAATTCGTTATTCTGAACGATATCCGCTATCTGCTGGTTGTCGATGTAAGAAGCAAATGCCTCACGATTTTTGTTCTCGGCGTCAAATTCTCCGTTGAAATAAGCTTGAGCGCGAGCAGCAGATTCACCAGTGGACAACACTTCTTTAAACCCGTTAAGACTGTCAGAAGCATCGGATGCTGCCTGACGAAGAATGTTTAGAACATCAGCTAATTCGTAACCAGACGCTTCAACTTCAGAAAAGTCAAGCTGCCCTGCATCGTCAACGGTTACGCCCATGTCAGATAGCTTCTTAGACAAATCCGCCGAAGAGTTAATTAGTTCTTTCCAGTTGGATGCCTGAGAACCATTAACGGAGTTCATCAAGTCATCCCAGTTCTTTACTTTGTTTGGCGTAAGAGAACCAAAGATAGCTTCGGCAGCTAGAGCCGCTTTATTATTCTGTTCGTATTGAACTTGTTGATAGGCAAACGCACCGCCAGCAGTTTGAGAACTAAGCCTGGCTCTTTCAAGCATTTCCGCTTCACGAGCGTCTTTAGCAGCTTGTTCCGCTTCCTGACGAGCAAGTCGTTTTGTTTCTTCGTCTAACTCGTTGTATGTTCCGTTCTCACGAGCCCACAGAACTTTCTGACCATATGTACCAAGTCCACCAACCGCGGCGTTGTAAAGTTCATTATCGCTTTCTGCAGTAAGAGTACCATTAACAATTCGAAGCCTTGCAGCTGTTAGTTCAGACTCTGTACGAGTACGTTCAGTGCCAACATATCTGCCAACGTGTTCCACGCTGCCTTCATTGGCATATTCGTATCCACGGGTAGAATGGCGACCGGTATCATCGTAATAAACATCAGATTCGATTGCACGATATCCAGCAGCGCGAGCAGCTGCATCTATAGCAGCACGCTGCTCATCAGTTAAACCGTCAGCATTATACAATTCAGCCCATGTATTACCATTAAGAGTATTTCGAGCGGACTGTGTGTTCAATGCAAGTTGATAGTTATCGTTACGATTTGCGTAATATTGCTCGCGAGACATGCCAAGAAGAGCCATGGCAACTTCGTCGCGTTCTGTTTGTGTACCGTTAACGAGTTTAGCGTTTTGCTGTGCCTGATCGAAAGCTTCTGTCTTAAGAGATGTTTCCACTTCAATAGCGATATGGCCGTCTTTTTGAAGTTTCTCGAGCTTAGCAGCAGTTCCTTCGGCTACTTTTCCGGCTGATTCAAGCTGCTGAACTCCTTCAATATCTACTTTAATCTGAGCGCTTTGTACAATGTTATCAAAGTTCTGTTGAAGTGTTTCAAGCTGTTTTTGTTCTTCCGGACTAAGTATTTCTCCTGCTTGTTGACGTTTGATTAAAGAAGAATATTCGCCCCATCCGGCAAATTGAGCCATATACGCATTTGCAACCGGTTCGCTATAGTTTGCTAAACTACCTTCAGATATGATCCTCTGGACATCATGCATTCCCTCAAGTTGCTGACGTGATGTTAATCCGGAAATACCATATCTCTTGTTGTTAACTAAAGTTTGCGCATAAGCCTGTTCTTCAATCGATGCGGTCTGTCCATTTTTGCCGGTTAATCTGTCGTATAACTCTTCTCCAACAGTTTCTTTAAGATACTTCTGTTCGTCTGCCGTATAAATACGGTATCCAGCAGCAATCTGCTCTGCGGTTTGACCGGTATAAGGATTGTTCTCACGATACAACTCTTCATAACGAGCCATTCCTTTTTCAAGTTCTTCAGGCGATTGAGTTTCTTTGTATTTCTCTCTGGTTCTGGTTAGTGCTTCTTGAATTGATGCTTCATATGTATCTCTGTTTGCTTGTTCTTCTGCTTCTGCCGCGGCTAAGGCATCATCCCAAGAAAGATATCCAACTTCGCCTTCGGCGATAGAAGTAAGCATGGACTGAGCTTTTTCGGCTTTTTCCTGTTCAGGAACAAAGCGAGCACCACGAGCTTTGCTGTTTGCATATAAAGTATCAATAATCTGATTATAGACATCAGGATTAATGATATTTCCGTCTTCGTCGTATTGTATAGAGTTTACAAGCTGAGCAAGTTCTCCGTTGTTTTGCGTTAAATATTTCCAGTCTCTTCCGTCCGTTGTTTGCAAGTAAGCACGAAGTGATACTGCGTCTGAAACACCGGCAGATTCAAAATTACGAAGCATTGCGTCAGCGGCTAATCCATATGCATTAGATTTATCCGTACTCCAAGTAGAATATCCTGTCGCAGCGCCAGCATGAAGAACATCCTGAGCTATCTCTTGAACTTCTTCCTCTTTAAGAGCAGGAACCGTCGGGAAAAGAATTCCTCTGATAGCAGCAGACATTCCCTCATCGTTTAGCCCTTTAAGTTCTTCCGCGTGTTCCTCTAAGAACTCCGTATCTTGTTTCTTTGATTCAATAACGTAATTTTGGAACGCGTTTAAAGGGTTGTCGGCCTGAAGGAAGTCGTACATATTGCCAAAAATGCGTTTAGACTCGTCTGCAATCGCTCCGGGTATGTCAGGCTCTCTACCAATTGCATTCGATTCTATTATTTGACCGCGGACGCCCTGCATTACGGAATCGATATACGCATCAGTTACAAGAGATGCAAGATTGTCATCTACATAACCAAGCTTAGATAAAGAAGTTTTAAGCCTTTCACCATAGGTAGTAGAAACAATATCTCTGGCAAAAGCTTCCTGGCTTTCCATGTTTTCATTGAAGCCAGCATCGCCGCCAGACGTCATAATCAATTCAAACAGCTTTTTTACGTTGCTACCAGCTTGAGTTTCAACTCCATTTTCGTCAACAAAGTCATAAGTAGCAAGATCTCTATACAAATCTTGGATGTCCGTATAAGGAATTGGAGTATATTCATCTCCTTCTTTCTTATACGCTTGGATGAATTTGCCTTGTTTGACCCATTCATTTATTCTGTCTCTATAAACATCGAGAAAATATCCTGGGCTAACACTGCCATCACTTGATAACCCACGGGAAACAATATCCCGAACGTAATCTTCAACTCCGTTGTGGCCCCATCCGATCGTCCCGTCGTCTGCGTAATGTTCGGTTATATAGTCATAAAACGCTTTTTCGTCTTCGGTGTATGTTCTTCCGTCACCGTTTTCATATCGTGACGCAATCAAATCAGATAGGTCTACGCTGGTGTATTTTCTAAATTCTTGCTCTGTTTCCTTCTTAGCTTTAGCTTCGATTGCTGCAGCATAAGCGTCAAGCTTATCGCTGACATTTTCGAATGTTCCGCTTAACCCAAGAGCAGCTCTTTCAGCTTCAGAGAAAGCTCCTGAAATAGAAACATCAATGTCTGATAAAAGCTTATCAAATGTAGATACCTCTTCTTCAGATAGTCTTCCGTTCTTGTAAGACTCATACATATTCTGAGCCTTTTCAAGATTGGATCTTGCTGTTTCTGTCTGTTTCTTATGTCCGTCAATGGCGATCTGTTCAAAGTCGACATTGTTGTCGCCTTGTCCAAGAGCCGTAAGTCCCGCATAGGAGCCAAGACCGATGGCAGCACCAACAAGAGCTCCGACTCCTCCAAACTTAAGGCCGTTTAAAGCCCCGACAAGGGTCATCACGAGAGGCAGAGCCATTTGTAATCCGCCTAAGGCGTTTACCAGATTATCTACACCATTAATCATTGTTGTTATGCCGGAAATAAAATCCTGAACATAACCTTTATCAACAAGGTCTTCAACAAGAGCGTCAAAAGTATTTTTAAGATCAGTCAGAGAAGCTTGTAAACTTTTAGTATAAATCTCATATTTCTGATCTGTAATACCTTCTGCATTTTCTGATAAAGACATATACTCACTGACTTTGCCTTCTGACATACCCTGCATAATTGCGGCAAAGTTAGAGTACTGGCGAGTTCCTGCTATCTGAGAAGCAAGCTGTTGCTGAGTTGCGTCTTCAAGAGAATCCCAAACTTGTGACAAGTCGTACAGAACATCATAGGATGAACGTTTATTTCCTTTTTCATCATAAGTGCGAATTCCTTGAGCAGCAAGAAGTTTTGATACATCAGATCCGGAAATAGCATTTCCGTTTTCATCATAGATAAGCTCGTTTGTGCCTATCTTGTTCATTCTGCCGAATATAGTGTTAAGTGTACGACCTGCTACATTTCCGCCAATCTGTGTTGTAGATGTAATCGCAGTCAGCATTGAAGCAAGCTGAGCAAATGTTGTTCCATCTGCAGCAGCTGCGGCACCAGCCTTTTCAATACCTTTCTCGATTTCTGAGGCGTTTGTTGCGGCGTTGTCGCCAAGCGCAGTAACAACATCTGCAGCAATCCGTGGGTCTGTAACAAGACCTGTGTTCATTGCAACCGTAATCAACTTGGTTGCAGCGTCAACCTTTGTGCCGGAAACTTTAGAGAATTTCGAAATAACATCCAGTCGTTCGTCAACTTCTTCGTCGGATAAGCCCTGACGATAAAGCGTTTCAGCAGACTGCGTTATTTCAGCTACAGAGATTTTCAGTTCTTTAGCTTTAGCAATTAGACTGTCTCCAAGTGTAGACATCTGTTCATCGGATTTCAAAGTAATCATCTGAATAGACGTCATTGTCTTATCGAATTCTTGTACAAATTTCTTTGCTTCGGTCAATGCTTTTTGGAAAAGCTGACGACCAAACCGACTAGCAAGATTTGTTAAAGACTTTGTGAGCGAAGTTCCAATTGATTTAAACGCGTCTTGCATAGACAATGCGCTTACAGAAGTTTGTTTTTCAAGATCTTTCAGACGACCCATATCTTTATTAAAAGCATCGTCTGAGATAAGCCCGGCATTATGTTTGCTTGTTAAGTTGTCACGAATATCAGATATTTGTTGCTGATATTGACGAGACTGTTGTTCATATTTATTACCAGGATGCCGCTTGTTTTCAAGATTTTCAATCTGTTTATCAAAGGTTTTCTGGTTCTGATCTTGCATTGAAATTTCAATGTTCTGACGAGAACGATTAATGGATGTAAGATCTTCACCGATTTTATCAGCGCTTTTCTTGAATTGATCCTGAAGGTCTTTAGAGTATTTAGGATCGCTGGACATTTCCAGTAGACGCTTTTGATCAGCTTCAACTTCTTTTATTTTTTCATCCCATTTATTTAAAGCTTCAACTTGAGCGTCATATGTTCCAGATGCTTTCTGCTCTGCGTTCCCGATGTTTTCGAGAAGTTGTGAAGTAGAGAACATGGACATTTCGCTGAAATCTCTTCCTGCCTTTGCGACAAGACCATTTCTTGGCGAAATAAGATTGTCCATATTTCTCTTTTGGTCATCTGTAAGATATTGATAATCAGCAGAAGCTTGGAAGTCTCTGATTTGCTGTTCGTATCGAGCTGCAATTGCATCGTTACGATTAGCTTTAATGATTGAATCAAATTCTCCTTTGTTCTGCTGTTCATAGTTTAAAATTTCTCCGAACAGTTTTCCAGAGAACTCCTGAGCTCTTCCCATGAGTTGCCCATAATAAGCTTGAGCAGCCTGGGCGTCCCATGAGTTTCCGCCGGACGAAGGGCTTAGAGGCCCGCCGGAAGGCGGATTATTAGGAGGCCCACCAGGAGGTGGATTATTTCCACCCCACGAAGGAGTAGTTCCACCATAAGGAGATGGAGATTGAGCCTGAGGTTGAGCTGGAGTAGTTGGAGATGGAGTAGTTGGAGGTGGAGTAGTTGGTTGTGTAGGCGTTTGTTGCTTTTCACCTTTTGTCTGCTTTTTCTTGTTTGGATGATTTGCTTCGTTTGGGCAATGTCCCATAGAAGCAGGATACGTTGTTCCACAAACTCCACATACAAGTTCAGGTTCTGGCTGTGCCTTTGGAGCAACAGAGGGAGCAGTCGCAGTTGCAACCGCTTTCTGCATTTCTTCAGGAGATGTCGTTTTTAGCCCTAAGAGACTGCTTCCTTGTAGAGCAGCCATAATCTTAGGTGCATTCTTCTTTCCAACTCCATTTAGCTCTATTAACGCGGCTAAATCATTATTGGCTATAGCTGAAACAAGAGCGTCTCTTTGATTCGCATCGAGAATAGTATCTCTATTGCGGACACCAGCTTCCTTGAGCAACCTTTTAGCTTGCTGTTGAGGCGTTTCCTGCGCAAGCATTTCCTGAGCTGTTTTCTGTTCAAAAGGAGCTCTTGCTTCCTCAGGAAGCGTTTTCGAAGTCGTTACAGTTGCGTTCTTAACGGCCTCAGGACGCTGGAATGTTTTCTCCGGCTCAGAAGCCTGTACAGCAGCTTGAACGCCGGCAACGAAACTTGCATTGCCAACAAGCTGGTCTACAGAAACACCATTCTGTTTGGCAAAATCATCAAGAGATGCTTGAGCCCAAGTAGCATTCGCAAGATTTCTTTCCGTTGCGCCATACTGCTTAAAGTTATCAAAGGCCTGTGCTCCGATAGCTTTAAGCCTTTCTTTTTTCAACGCTCTGCCTTCAGGAGAAGTTGGATCAATAGAACTCTCAATTTCACCTACGGCTTTTTCGTACTGCGCTTGAAGCGCATCAACCGTCTGATTGCTTGCAACAAGATATTTCGATTCAAGAAAACCTTTGCGAACTCCTCTCATCATCTGAACAAACTTACCTTGTTCAGAATCAGCAGAAACGCCTTCCGGAAGTTTCACAGCATCAAGCACTTGGTCCCAATTGTAAATGCCACCTTCAGGATCTATTCCTTGTTGGCGAGATTTCATCCGGCCCATCAATGTTCCCATAATTGAACCTTGGAACAAAGACGGTAAGCCAAGCTGATCTACGTTTTTATCACGTAGATATTCTTGAGATTTGCCATTCCATATCCTTACGGACTCATCATTTTCGCCTGTTGTCTGAATAGCATCGTTTGCATATTTAAACATCCGGGAGAAAGAAAGACCTCGATCAGCTGCATAGGCTTGTTCATTGGTTCTTTTCCAGCTCTCATCAGTTTTCATATTTGTCGAAACGACATCGTATTGAGATTCATAGTCTTTAATGGCTTGAGCAAGATTTCCTCGTATTTTAGGATCGTTTAATCCTGCGTAGTATAAAGCAGCCATATCAGCTGAACGTTCAGCTGCACCCATCATAGCATGTTCACGAGGAACGTTCACAAGATAAGCTGCTGCATCATCAGGATTGGACAGATCGTATCCGCCAACTTTTGCGACAGACTGACGTGTTTGCGCTTCTTTTCTCGCTTCTTGTTTCTTCCACGCCGCTTCAAATTCAGGAGTGCCAGGTTTTGCTCCCCAGATTTGTTCAACTTCTTTATCAGAAGCATTTCCGATAATTCGCATGGCTTCGGAGAACTCTTTGGCTTCTTTCGGATTCATATTATCAGAAAGTCCGAAATATCCGTTCAAGTCTCCATCGAAGTCTTCACCCTGCAGCAGCTTAAGGATTGGAGAATCCGGAGCAAAATAAAGTCCTTTCGTGTCTACAATGCCAGAAGACTTCGCAAGTCTTTCAATCTGGCTTTTTGTTGCTCCTCCGTTTTTAATAAGCTGTTCAGCAGACACGTTATTTACTGTTACATTACCGGTTTTTGTAGCAGGGAAACGAATAATACCTAATTGTTTGTTTAATGACTCCATGGAAATAACCTGGTTATTCCCAAGCTCGAGAGCGTTTTGCTCAGGCGTAAGCGCAATTCCAGCAGCTTTTAAACGATTGTTGATAACGCTTTGCGGGTTAGGCGCAGCCATTGCGAACTTAAATGCGCCTGTAGGCAGCAACCTATCGCCTTCGTTATATTGCGCCCACATGCCGGCAATATGATCACTTATAGTTTTCTGAGCTTTTTCGGATTGAAGATCTACACTTTGATCTCCTTTAAACAGAAGATCTCTGACGTATTGATCATCGTCCATTCTAGCAAGCTCGTCGAAGAACACTTTATTGAAATACTGTTGAACGCGAGGATCTCTGAATCCTGCGTTCATAGAAGAGTTAATAACTTGCTTTGAAAGCCAACGAGAAGATGTGTTGGCGTCATCATATGTCGTTTTTGCAAAAATTTCATCACGGCTATAATCTCTTGAACGCATTTCATTCATTTGTTCCTGAGTGATCTTGCCAGATTTTACGTCGTCTTGCAAATGAGTCTTAAAGTTTTTTATGTTATTTACATCTTCAATAACATCTGTGTCTTTTGATACACGAAGATCATTGCCGTTAATTCCGGCTCCAGGAATAATCCAATCTCCGCCAAGCTGAGCAACGGCATATGCTTCGTTTTTAGCTCTATGAGACTCAATGCTGTTAAGCCTTTTCGCAAGCTTTTTCCCGCTTAAAGTTCTGTTGGCCTCTTCAATATCTTTCTGAGCCTGGGCATTAATTTCCGCAACTCGTCGCTGAGCCTCTTCGGTCATTTCAATCTGTTGAAAATTCCTCGCTCTCATGTCCATCATGTTGATGGGCACATAGGTTGCTTTGCCATTGAATGTTCTTCCTTGGAATCCTTTACTGCTGATACGGTCTGAAATCCAGTTAGAACCGTCCATGTCGGCTTTTCCGAAACTACCAACAACAACTTTCATATTAGGAGTTCCGAAGTCCTCCATAATGCGTTGACGTTCATTTTCGCCCATTCCTTGGCGAATCATCTTTGCCGTTGTGTCATTTCCTCTAAACCCAAATGTAGTTCCAAGCCATGTGGCCAGACTTTCACCTTCTGTCGCCATGTTGTTCTGATTATACATGGTTTTTGCAAAAGGTTTGAATGTGTCAAAATGGCCACTATGTCCGTTCGAATATCCTCCGTTTGATAAAGCGTCTAAACCTGCTTTACGAACTTTAGCAGCCGTAGCTTCATCAAGCGGCTGATCTCCCGGCCTGGCGTATTCCATTCCAAGAGCTTTGCGGCCGATATCGTCAACAATAGCAGCCTTCATGAATTCAGCATGAGTCTTACTGATTCTTGTACGGATATAATCTTCACCGTTTACCTTATATCCATTTCTGAACAGATCTGCATACTGCTGTTGAAGTTCAGCCCGACGTTCTTTAGTAAGTCCAGGATCGCCAAGTTCATCTGAAAATTTCAGATAGAACATATTGTCACTGAATCCGTTTTGTCCTACACGCTTTGCATTAGGAGATGACATGACCATCTTATAAAGAAGGCTGTCGTTCATGCTGATGGTATGAAAATCATCAGGTGTAATTGATTTTCCTGTAGGACTGTTTTTAGCAGAAACAGGACCGTTTATACGAGAAAGTTCTGTCCATCTACCGTTCTTGTCCTGAACGATAGGGTGCATACCAGAAATTTGAGCACCATTTTGCATCATGTCGAGAGTATATTCTGCGAACGCTCTCGAAGTTTTTCTTGGAGAATGATTAATGCGTCCAAGATATTCAGCGTTTCCTGATGCTGCGCTGAATGGCATAAATCCAGTTCCGAACCTTCCGGGGTTTAGCCAAGACCCGAATGCATCATGCATTGCGTAGGCAGCCGCAAGTGTTCCATCGAAAACTTTATTGCTGCCGCGCTTGTTTGAAATGTTTTTCCAGAAGTTTGGATTCTCAACGTTGTCGATACCGTACTTTCTTTCACCTTGCGCTGCACGGGTCATATCGTCCATGATAAATCCGGCCATTGCATCCATCATATCGTGATTGGCTGCATGGTTGAAATAGATCTTCTGTCCGGATTTGGAAATGATACCAGCTTTTACAGCAGCATCTGCCGCGTAACGATTGTTGCGAACAATACGACCAAGAGCGGAAATTTCATCAGTAGATAAAGTTTCATTTGCGTGAGAAATCTGTCCAAGCTGACGAATTTGTCCACGCTCCGCGTGCGGTTCGATCTTCTGGAAAGATTTTGGGAGCATTTCACGATAGGATTCAGGCTGCTTTAAGATTGGAACCTGAGATCCTCCGGTGATAGCTTCTCTCATATACTGAGGCACGCTCATCGGCACATTAGCCATGAGATATTGCCTCATATTTTGAGGAGTATACACTTTCGAAGCATTCGGATGCGTTTTATTGAGCTTCTGAACAATTCGTCCATATTCTCCAGACCGCATGTAGCGATCAACAATTTCATCGTCTGTAAGCTTCCGGGACACTTCGCTTGAGATGCTCATCGCAGTTGTCTTGATGCCTGTGGATAACTGGGAAACAATACCTTCAAGTCCCTTGCTGAAAACTTGGCTCATACCAGGGCCAAACGAATTGAGAAGTTCTGAAACAAGCGTCTGAGAGTTTGCAAGATCTTTAATTGATCTATTAGCTATTTCGACTTTGCGCTTATAAGACGTACTGAGATCCTTTTGCTCATAAGAACTCATAGCGTGTTCCATTGAACTGCGAGTACGACCAATATCTGTCAAACTTTTTTCCCAGTCAGCAAGTTTTCTTATGAAGGCATCATTGTAGCCGGGCAGAGACTCTGTTGAGGGCGTAACGTCTTTAGCGACCTGCTTTGCGTCCTTTTGAAGTGTGGATAATCTTTCTTCTATAGCATCGACCTTCTGATTCATTGGGTCGTCGTTAATATCCACTTGTAAAGTTAAAATTTCAGAATCCATAAAGAAAACTCCTTTCTGAGTTTTGTTTGAAAAATTTATGATTAAGCCTTATGATAGAAAGGTCTTATTCTCAAATTTGATTGGAGATGATTTTTTGAGCGATTACATACCTTGGGAATTTGAGGAAAACAGTTGCTTTGAACCGTCTTTCGAAGAACTAAAAGAGAAATACAAAACACATCGAGCACAGATTCTTCCACAAGAACAATGGGGACCGTTAGTCGACGAATGGCTTAAAGAACATTTTGATCCTGATTCATGGTTTATTCTTCACGTAACACCATGTGCAAACGCTGATTTATATCGAGCGGCGTTAAAACAAAAAGGATTTGCATTCAAAGAAATAAATAACAAAAACTGTGATACACCAATATATCTTGAAACACCGGTTGCAGGATTAAATGTTGATCAAACGTCGTTAATTGAAACAGTAAGAGATATGGAGAATAGGGAAGGAGTTCTGTATTACAGAAACATTCCAGCTCCAATTGTTGATTTGTTATACAAAGAAGTTTTTGAAGAGCGTCTGGTTTATCCTGAAAGATTCAATTGATAAAGGGCGGAGAATTAATCTCCGCCCTTTTCGTTTCTTTTACTCTGATTGGTTTTTCGCTCTGGCAAGTTCGACCATGCTTTGCATCAAGTCGTTTTCCTGTTCGAGCATTGCTGGATCTATCGTGGAGTTGATAACTCCATCAATCCAATTAAGAACAATGTTCAACTTGGAAGCCTTCGCGTTTCTTTTTTCCACTTCCAGCTTTAAAACATCTTCAAGGTCATACCATCCTTCCAAATGCATATCTGGAATAGACTCAAGGTCATTCAGCTGGTTCTCATGTAAAATAGTCTGCCATTCAGGTTCCAGATAATAAAACATGGATTCTTCATCATATCCGATAGTCAGCTCTTTTGCCTTTGTAATGTAATCAATATAAAGCATATAATCCTCCTTATCGTTTGAGCAGCCTGCTTAACCAGCTCTTCTTCTTTGGTTTCTTCTGTGAGTTTTCTTGTACGTTAAAAACATACTTCTTTTCAGGAGCTTCAACAACAGGTTCTTTCTTAACTTGCTGTTTAATAACTTCTGTCTTTGCTTCTTCTACAATTGCACGATTGTTTAAAATCTCATTTTGATTCTCAAGGTTGTCCTGCCGGATCTCATCAAGAATAGCCTGAATTTCTGCTTCTCTTTCAGCCTTTTCCTTTTCAGCTATGTTCTGAAGGTTGATGGCTTCTTCCTGTTCTTTCTTGGCCGTCTCTCTGAGAATCACTTTCTCTTCTTCAGCAGCCTTCTTGTCAAACTTGTAGGGATTTTTCGGATTTGTGGCGCATAAAGCCTTAGCCTCATTAATCATACGGCGTTCGCTAATCTTCTGATCTGCACTATGCAATTTCCAGACGTTATAGTAATTTTTAGCCCTGAAGAAATAATCAAAAGCTTCAGAGTCTTCAGGAAAAGGATTGTCAGGATTTAATCCCATCCAGCAATGTACAGCATGGACAAACAAATTATTTCCTTCATCTCCAAGTTTATATCCTTGTATCATCTGCCTGAACAGCCGATACATTGTATTATTATCAGACATATTGTGGCCTCCTTTTTACATGAGTCCTTCAGCCCAGCTGGTATCGCCAAGAATCTTCTTTTCAGCTCTCTTCTGGGCTTCTTTGGACGATTTGGTTGCATCGATAATCTGAATCTTACCCATAAGGCCCATAACACCTGCGTTGCTTGCACCGCCATGCTTAAGAAGCGGGTTAGCTCCAGGTACGATTTTAGCTGCATCTTTTGCAAATGCGTTGCCATAAAGATTGGAAATAGACTCAAAGTTGATTCTCTTTCCAAGGGCCTCTAAAACAAGATTAAACCATACGTATGTCATATCATCGATCTTACGTTCATCTACTTCGCCCAGGTGAGCTGCTACTGCTGCGGCTGCCTCATCGAGGCTTAATGTTTCACCTGGGCTTCCCTGTTTTTTCTTTGTTGTTCCTCTTTTTCGTCTATATGATTAAGACGTCCAAAGATTTTGAAGATTTGTTCAATATCCTCAGCCGTCATATCTTCATAGTGATCTCGAACAATATCCGAGCCATCAAAGACTGCTACAAGAAAATCGAACAATAATTGATCCGCATCGCGCTTTTCATCGATTACACCTTTACCGTAAGTAAGAAGCTCATTAAGCGGAACAATCTTTAAAACATTATAAGCCGAAGCCATCTTGTTTCTAAAATATTTAAGCTTGGTCGGCTTTATTTCTATAAGCTCATCACCGATCTTAACACAGTTTTCAAGCGGTATCGTTTTAGGAGCTTCTTTATCGAACTTGCTTTCTTCAGGAACTTCTCTGTTCAATTCCGTATCTACAGGCTCTTCTCTTGTCATTTGAGTATCTACAACCTTTGCTTGAACAAGCTGCGTGTCAATCGGGTCCTCTTTTGTTAATTTGGATTCTTCCGGTGGAATTCCAGGGCTTGTATCTGGAATTTTCGGATTTTGAGCACTTGGTTTTGTTGGAAACGGTATTGGTTTCATAGACCTTCTCCCTTCAAAAAAAAAGGGGCACTGCAAATGCAGTGCCCCGTATTATCTCACTGCACCTTTATCAAACCTTCAAAGCAAGACAATTAAGCAACCTTCTTGTAGCTGATGGAGTAAGCAGCCTCGTCGGACTCCTTAGCATCCATGGCCGCCAGGGTGAACTGGAACGTGGACGCTGTCTTATAGCTGGCATCGAAACCGGGCTGCGCGGTCACACGGCACTTGAACACCTTAACGGTAACATAGCCGATGATGGAAGCATCGGTGCAATCGTCACCGTTGCCATACACAGGATACTGCATGATGGCTTCGCCCATGGCGGAGCTACGATTGTCGATACGAGCTTCTTCAACTTCGTCAATGTAGTAGTAGGAGACAGTCACCTTAGCGCCAACATCGCCGGTAGCAAAGGTCAGCTTGGTAATGTCACCAGTCGTAGCAACAGAGAACTTGCCGGCAGACACGGTCTGGGCAGTCTCTTCCATCATACCCCGTTCGTTCGGATAGGGGATAGAGATGGTCCCGGTGATCGGGGTATGGCTCAGTTCCACTTGGTTCTGGCCGTCGACATCCAGAGTTTCAGTATGCATCATCCGGAAGGAACTATTGGAGCTGAACTTAGTGGCATTGGTCATAACGAACAGATCAGCCTCGAACTTACCGGAAGTGATCTGCATTTCAAAGGTGGACTGTCCGGGCAGATAAGCCACGGGGAACAGGGACCAGCCAGCGTTCACTTCAGTGTAGTTGATCTGAGGGGTAACGGTAGCGGCAGTCAGCTCGTCGAAGTAGAAGATCCTACCATCGCAACGTTTGAACCACAGCCGCGGCACGTCGGCAATATAGCCAGCGAATTTTTCAACGTAAGTCGCCATAGTTGATCGACCTCTTTCGTATAGATTTATATCAAAACTTGTCAGCCCTCCTACAAGCATCTAAGTGTTGATAACACAAAGAAGCCTTCAATAAACCTTCATATAGTAAAACGAGATTGTGTATCTCGAATACCCTGTTGTTCTTGTTCCAAGATCCCAGTCTCCTGCAATCCAGAACCTATAACCTGTTTTATAAAGATATCTGTCTTTAGTTAACAAATATTTAAGACGAGACGCAATCAGCTGGGTTCTTGAAATAAGCATATCATCTTCGTCGGTGTCATAAAGATTTCTTGTTTTAACATAAATGTCAAACGTCATCATGTTTTTACGGACATTTGGAACGTCTGTATCTTTGCCAGCTATATCTCCGTACACAATTCGACAAATCTGATTTGTTAAAAGTTCGTTTGTATATCCAGCCCTAATAAAATAATACTGAATAAAATCAGTTATCTTTGTTTTTGCCGGAATTTTCATCAGCTTCTTCAGTTCGCAATCAGGAAAGATTACTTTGCGGATGATTTTATTCCAGGCGTTTACCCATCCAATCATATGTCATCCTCCTGTTACATTACGAATTCTTTCTGCTGTGTAATCTTTTACAAGCTGAAGCATTTCTTGCTTTCCGGTAGCAATCGCCTCACCCAGTTCTGCCCTGAATAAATCAGATAACATAGTTCGAATTTCGTTGATTACGCCGGTTTCTGGTTTTGCGTATCCCGGAACAGGCTCGTCCCATTGTTGAATTGGTGTTGGCGAAGCGTATGTAGATCCGTCAGGATTGTGAGATACACCATGATCACCACCAGCCAAAGGGGCCGGCATACCGGCATCAACAATTTCAAGAAAATTACCGGGGTTTCTTTCGTCAAAATGAAAAAACAATGTAAATGTATTTTCATTTACTTGGATTTCGCATTTAAAAGCGTCGGCTATTGCTTCCATTTCCGCTCTTTCTTTTTCGAACGCGTTAGCGTCTTCGTCCGGAGCTTGAATTTCAGACGCATAAACCATAAATCGTTCTTTTCCAAAGTTTTCTGCAAGCTGTTCAAATCCAGAAATCTTTGATTTTATAATAGCGATATAATCGCTTTGTTTAGGAGCGCTCATATCTGAATCCCGCCAGACGCCTTCTTGGCCTGAATTTTTAATGTTCCATATGTGCCTGTAATGTCAACACCAACTGGATCAATATCGACAATTTCATATTCATCGATTCCCCAGATGTATCTATCTCCAATTGTAATTTTCTTTGTGCTTTCGTTATATTGAACAATCATCAAAGAAAGAGCATTCGGAGAAATGCCCGGCTGGCCAGAAACGGCAGAATATTCTGGCCTGCCATCATATCTATAAGCGTTCACGGGAAGATTATCTACAATTTTTTGTGTTCCTCCCGTTCCGCTAATGCGATATCCTTCATCATCTGATTCCGGTGGAACATATCGTTCTATGTTTAATCTTGTGTTACATCTCACAGCACGGGTCGGGGCGTTGTTAGACTCAAGATGCACGGCCCAGTCAAGAAGATAGATCGTTCCATCTGGTTCGATAAGCATATCTCCCTTTTTGATACCACTCTCTACGTCAGCCCTGAAGTTCATATTGTTATCCGTGTTTTCATAACGACTCTTAGTAGAGTCTGGATATATTTCACCACGAATGAACTTCTGTTTGTAGCCTTCTTCAAATTGGGCATACCAGTCAGGAATCAATTCAAATGTCATAACCTGATTCGGTAGATCTTGATTTAAAAAGGCTCGAAAGTCGGCGGCCAGAGTACGCGGCACCTTAAATCGTTTGCTTGTTTCCATTGGAACGTAAGGAATAGGCATACGACCGCCTCCTTTTTATTTAATTAAACCGCTGTTAATGTCCTTTGCGATAACTTCGCTAAAGCTTATAGATCCAGCGGAAATTCCACGATAAGATAACGTCTGAGGAAGACGCTTAATCGCATTTGCCTGATCCAGAAGTTTATGCCGGATATGCTGAAACCTGGACTTAGTTTCACTATCCCATTCGTCTTTTTGTTTGCCTGTAAGATAGTAGAACGCATCCTCCGTTTCCGTGATTATTCGCATAAGCTCAAGATTCAGAAGATCTGTATATTGAGAAAATTCATATTCTTTCTCAATTACAGTTTCTAGATTCTGATTTTTATATTCAATCTTTACAGTAAAATCACTCATAATCTTTGTTCACCTTTCGCCTTTATTCCCCAAGTGTATAGCGAACCATTTTGTTGAACTTAATGCGTCTTTCGTTGTACAAACCATTTAACGTTTCAGCCAAATTCTTATAAGGCTTATCTGCGTTTGTAACCGTTAAAGCATTTGTTGTATAACCAAACGCGTTGTTTACATCTGTTTGCACTCTTTGAAAGAATTCAATTTTACAAAGAATCAGAATGTAAACTTCTTCATCAGCGAGAAACTCACGATCATAGAAAATAATCTCATTTTCATCGACCGTCTCAGTTATATATTTATCCTTGCTGAATTCGGAAGCACGGTTGATATCCACGAAAAAATCGCGAACGGCCCGTTGTACGATTCTGATATAATCTTCCGCTAATAGCGGTTGGGGCGTGTCCTGCCAGGCTGTAAGTTCCCGCAGTTCGTTCGCCATTTCTGTGATATTTAGCATATCAACCGACTCCTTTAATTAGTCGTCCTCTCCAAGCCAATCTTTATTCGGAGCCTTGGTTTTCAGAATCTTCAACTTACTCGCAGGAAGATCCATTGTCTTGGCGATCATATAAACAGCGTGAAGTTCTTCGGGATCGTCAATCTTATTAAGCCAAGCTTCAAAGGCTTTCAGAGGCTTTTTCAGCCCGGAAGTGATTTCGTCGTCATTCATGTGAGGAGCAGAATTCTCGTCGGAATATCCGCCAAGATCCTCCAAAGAAAGATCTTTACCGTCGTCGGATACCGGAACAAGCATTCTTGAAGAGAAATACTTCCTCTTCTGGCAAATGCTTTCAATGTAAAAGATGTCATTAACAGATAACATCTGGAAGCTTCCTGCCTTAATGTTAGGCTGCTGTCCAGACGTAAGCGTTACACCGATGTCATATTTACACCGATTGTATACGCGAATCTTTTTCTCTCCGTCCATTTTCCTTTTCCCTTTCTATGAAAGTCAGGGAGAGAGAGGCATTAAGCCTCTCCCTCCCGATATTTGGAACATTGTGTCCCATGGAGCATGCATTATCCAATGCAATAGGCTCCGATGTTGGGCTTCTGGCCGACGACGAACGCAGCGCCGAACCACTGATCCAGACGCACTTCGTAAACCATGTCGTCGATATTTTGAGAAGGCATCGCATTCACGGGGCCTTCGTTGACAACCTTCAGGTTGCGCATGTCAGCACTCACACCGCCGGGCAGAATGTACAGCCAATCTTCAGCCAGGATAGGCGTAACAGCACCTTCGTCGTAAGCGTTGGTCATGGCCACAACATCGCAGGCGTTGTACTTGCCGATGAAGCCATTGTTGTTATTCTCATCGATCATGTTGCCAGAGAACTGAGTGGTATTAGCATTGATTGCCATGCCAGTCAGAGGAGCCAGCTGGGCAACAGCCGCATTGTCGCCAAGAATGGTGACAGGACCGAGCCGACGGAAGTAGTTCAGCTGAGCATCCAGAGTCGCCTTCACGATACCAGTACCGGTGCCGTAGAAAGGAGAGCCGAAGTTGTCAATCGCATCATGCAGGACAGACTCGATCAGAACCAGCTTCTTGTTGGTCATAGCGGCGTTGGCCTGACGGATCAGGTCGGCCATGTTCACACGGCCGGCACGCAGGTCAACAATGTTGATCGCAGGACGAGCAGAGATTTCCTTGGTGTCAACCAGAATCTGGCTGTCCGCAACATAACTGCGAGCGGTGGTAGCGCCCTTGGCCTGAATATAGGCCTTGATGCCGCCAGTCCGAACTTTGAAAGCAGCCTTGTCGCCGTAGCCAATATTCTTGGTATCAGCAACCAGCCCGAGGAAATCCAGAGACTTTGCCTGAAGCTCGTCCACCGTGTAAGCCACGATCTGGGCGATTTCATGAGCGTTCTGGGGATTCAGATCCTGAGCCAGAACATTGATGATCTGAGCGGCCTCTTCGACCTTGTCAGATTCGACCCGTTCGTTACGGGCCTGTGCCGCGAGCACTTTAATCAGTTTGCTATCGCGGGTAACTTTAATATCAGCCATGTTCGTGCACCTCCATTAACCGACCGTGCCGTCAGCCTTGACACCATATGCGGTGCCAACAGCGGGCGTGCCAGTCACTTTGTCGGTCACGAACTCTTCGCCAACCAGCAGGGGATGGGCGCGGAGCTCATCGCCGACAGCAGTAGCGTAAGTCCGCTTGTCATAAGCGGCGGAATCGTTGATGTCAAAGCCGTTCTCGACGAAATAGTAACGGGCATTGAGCTTGTCAACAATAAAACGATAAGCAGTCACGCCATCATAGATGGTGGTGACTTCCTTACAAATGAGCTTGGTAGTGGTATCGGCACTGGGCAGAACCAGCTTGCCAGCGTCGGTGCTGGTTCCCTGAACCATCAGGAGACCATTTTCAACAGCACCGGAAGCGCCATTTACCAGCTCGCCTTCATACACGTAGCCTTGAAGCTTGCTCATGTATCCAGCCATGGTAAGTCATTCCTTTCGGTAAGATTTTAGGCCTTCTCAAGCAGAGAATATGTGGTATTGGGCTCTGCTTTCTCAAGCAGGCCATATTTCTTCTCAGTATTGATACTGCCAATAAAAGGATTAAGCTCCAGCTTTTCAGCAGAAGCGGTCAGAGTTTTCCGCTCTTTGAGAGTTTCAATCTCTGCTTTCAGAATGCTGACAGTTTCAGCCAGTTCGGCAATTAACTCTTCAGCAGTCTTTTTCTTCGTGTCTTCAACAACAGGAAGATCTTCGTCGGCAGCGGGATCGTCCGTACCCTGTTCGTTGGTAGGGTCTTCGGTTCCGGTCTCGCCGGACTCTTCTGTTCCAGATGTAGGGGACGTTTCTGTAGGCGTTTCTGTAGGCGTTTCGCCTGATGTATCGCCGTCGCCTTCTGCAATCTGGATGCTGCCGTCAGCTTCTTCGACAAGATTGCCTTCAATAGGCTGACCTACTGAAGTTTCGATAGTTACGGTTTGAGACACGTCTTTGCCGGTCTCGCTGTCGTAAGCATATGTACGATGTTCTTCAACGGAAACTTCACGAACATAGACTTCAGCGTTTTCCTTGTCTTTCTTGCAGGCAGCAGATTCTTCTTCCGCAGTTTCTTCAACAGCTTCTTCAGCTTTTTCAGATTCCGCAGTTTCGACGGCTTTTGCCGCCTCTTCCGCAACAGCGGGCTCCGTGGCTTCAGTCTCTTCGGCCACGAGCTTTTCGACTTCTGCCATTTCTTCATCACCCTTTCTGGTGTCATCTGCTTTTCGTTGTGCGACAAACTCAAGCGCAACAGCGTCTTCGCAAGCAGGGAAGGTTACAATGGCTGTACCTTCCAAATAGTTGTTTTCCGACGCGTCGATCAGAGTAGTTCCGTCTTCCAGTTCTTCACAATCGCCGCAGGCGATTTCGAAAGACACTTTCAAGCTGTCGTCCGCAAAAAGTTCTGCAATTGCCTTACTTAGCTTTTTGTCACGTTTCGGGATTCTTGCATAACCAATCAGATAACTGCCACATTCAAAGTCTTCTTTTTCAAACTGATAGAAAGATCCGATTTGCGTCGAATGAAACTCGCCTGTGCGTGCGTCATACAGATGACCAAGGCGATTATAGTTTCCGCTCTTTAAAGCACGGATATCGGCATAGAGCGGCAAACTCACATACTTCTCAGAGTTCTCCACGATCTCATCAAGAAACGCGGGAGTAACCCGCACGCCGTTAAGATTCGCTTTCGGCGTTTCGAAGATGCGAGTCTTCACAGTCATGAAAATATCAGACTGTTGAATTTCGGAGATGACAGAAGCAAAGCAAATATGCTTATTCATCTTGGATCTCCCTCTTCTGCTCTTGTTTATCCAGTGGTAGGAGACAAAGGACAAATAAGAAGCGAATCTATATCAACATCCCAAAGGATGGAGATATTTTGTTGTTCTATTGAAATAAAGCCGGGACTTACGTATAAAACTGCCCGGCAAAAATCTCGCTTTAAAGGCAGCGGCAGCCTTGGTTTGTTGATGACCATAAACATTAAAGCCGACTTATTTATCGACGCCCGACGACGTCATGTGGATTCGTCCATTGATCCTTCAGGTGAGGACGGCTTCGGCTGCTTGCCTCTCTGAGCAGCGTCCGGGTCACTTGTCCTCTCTGAGTCGTCCAACTCTGGACGTCCTTGTTTTTGTTCTGAATCTGATGTTGCAGCTTTTGTTGCACGAGGGGTAAAAGTCTTGTCGGTTCCGTCTTTCAGTTCCTGCTCACGGCGTTCTTTCTCGCGGTCAATGGAATAACCGTTGGCTTCCATCATTGTCTGAGTAGACACTACGCCGTTCTGCCAAAGCTCGCTGCATTTTTCTCTCAGAGCCTTTTTACCTTCCATGGAAAGAGGAGCAAAATGGAATTCAGGAACATCTTTTAAGTTGTATGTTCCGTCCATAAACTCTGTGAGTCTGGCGTTGATCTGTGTCATCATTTCACAGAACTCGTCTCTGACGGCATTGATTCGTGCTTCTACAGTTTCCATGGAAACCTGGGCAGAAGCAAAAGTGGAGCCGTCTTCCGACACGCCAGACACAATAACTCCGCTTACGCCGCCGGCAGACAGAATATCGTTATTCACTTGTTTGTATTTGTCCCATTGGAACAAATCGTTCAAATCAGGCTGAATAACTTCTGCTTTGGCCAGATAGTTTGTGGTAACAAGCGGAAACCCACTCATGCCTTGCTGAAATAACTTACGAACCTGTCTTAATTCGGTTTCATCGGGAAGAATATCGGCGTTCTGTTTTTCATCGCCATAACGAACATGAACAAAACTTCTGATAGCAAGGTTAAGAGTTGCGTCTTCATATTTGGAGATCAGCTCTTTTTTTGCTAAAGCAGAAAGACAGGAAGCAATAAACGGAATGGCATACCTGTGCCAGCTTTCTTTCGCCGTCTGGAAAACGAACGTATTTTCCGGATTAAGTTGAGCATATTGGGTACCTTTGTTGAGCGCTTCCTGAATTTCTTTTGGATAACCTTTAAAATAAGTTTCCAGCTGATTATCTTTAATCCAGTTCTCTTTGACGTCGTATGATTTAGTGCGCCACTCATTGAGAATGGACTGACAGTCAAAGTCAACAATTGGCTGACCGTTAAGTGTTACATTACCGATCCTCCACTTGTTGACCGGAAGAGTAATGATGTTGCCGTCCATAAGATAGACACATACATTACTGTACTTCCAGATCTCAAGCATAATGCCTTCGATCTTTTCTCTGAGCCGCATACGCTTGTATTGTTCCTCGTAAAGAGCATAGGTCTTTTTCTTGGCTCCGGTTAAATACCACGGCGAGCACGTTGAGAAAGGAACGTATACATGCTTTATTATGCCCCGAATAATTGGATCAGCATCAGAGTAATAATCGGCGAGCTGGTACAGACTTTGAATGTTGTCCTGTTTATTTCTCAAAATGGAACCATAGTCATAACCAGACAGTTCGCCGGAAAAAGTAATATTAGCATTACTGAAACTTTGAATAGCTTGTTCGTCTCGGTCGTTTGACGCCCCCACAAAAACGTCTTTCTTCTCAGGACGAGACGCTACCACGGTTGTGGTTCTTCTGAAGAACCTATCGAAGAAACCCATTGGGCATCCCGACCTTTCTTTTTAGAATCCGCTGACTACACCTATGCAAACAGGCCCGCGTTTAAATCGTTTGACGTTTTCTTTTTCAAGTTCGCAAATATAGTCGTTACCCATAGCCAAGGACGAATATCTGTCCTTATGCATGTTCGCTCTTGGTACATCGTAAAGAATGTTTCCGTTTGCCCCGGGTTTCGCAACTATATTGCCCATCTCGAACTGCAAAGCGTCAGTCTCGATAAAGTTGGCGATCTCTTCCATCGTCATTCGCTTGGAGATATCGTCAATCTCAGACTGTTTCTGCTGAATTGTTCTGTAGTTCATAGGAAGCTCAATAGTGCGCTTCTCTATAGCTACGCGAAGATTGGTATAGATTCTCTGGTTCAGCTGATTGACAGCCCTGAAAGGATGCAGTACAGCCTTAGCTTCAAGATTTGTTATCGGAGCGTCGTCCACAACGAGAGGCGGGAATTCCCTGCCGGAAATCGGATCAACCCATTCTTTATCGAAGAATCGGTCCAGGCTGTCTCCAAGACCTCTGGCGTCGTATACGATTTTCTCCGCGTTCGGAAATTTGATATGGCAAAGCTTTCTTAATTCTTCTGCGAGAATATCGAGAGTCTTTCCATGAAAGCTTCTGATATGGACCAGCTTCTTGGAAAAAGTACCGTCAGACCGTTCTGTAAACTTAATTACAGTAATGATACTGTTATCGGCATTCTTTGCTTCAGAAGTAGCTATATCCAAAGCAAGGACATATCTCGATTTGGAATTCTTCGGCTGTTCCATCTCGATCTTATCCAACGTTCTACACGTTTGGACAAGCTCATACGGAAAAGCTGAGTTGGAATTCGATCCAACAAATTTGGAGCCATATTCCATCTGGAACACCAAATCAGGCATACGTTCTTTTTCTTTGAGGAAAAAGTCCATATCGGTAATTCCGTTTGCCGCTGCCGCTCTGTAATCCAGAGAGCAGGCAAATACGGTTTTATCTCCTGTGGCCATTCTTCTTACGTCTGCAAGAAAATTGGCGTAGTACTGATTACTTTTTTCGCAAGCGGAAGTAATGGTCATGGTCTTGGAAGGGAAGTCCTTAAACCCATACGCCCTGCAGTTGTAACGGGTCTCATTACGGGTAGGGGCGATAATGGATTCAAGCATCTCCTGATCGACATCGAGTGCCTCGTCAACAATGACAATCTTGGCACGACGTCCTCTGGCGCTTTCCAGAGCCACAGACTCAATTACGCTTCCATTTTTGAAAGAACACTTTGAAGAGTCTTTCGCCACCTGCACCAAAGTACGGGCATTGGTAGCGGAAATCTCGTTCGCAATATTCTGGTTCTGGTCGGCCAATTGCTTCAGTTTCTGCAAGGCCAAAGTTGCTTGTTTGGCCGTAGCAGAAACAACAAGAACATTGGTTCCCGGGTAAAGAACGCAGATAGCGCTTGCTCCAAGAATCGCAAGCCATGTTTTACCAAAACCACGGGAACAAGTGTCTTTTGAGTCAATGCAGTTGCCGAACTCCCGCATGATTACATGCTGTGCTCTGGTCAACTTGATTGGGGAAAAGGCATCTTCAATGAAAACATCAAGATGAGTTCTGTAGAAGATGATTTGTTCCTCTGCGGCTTTCCAGTTTGTGATGACACCGGGTCGAATGATCATTCAAATCACCTCACACGGTGTCCAGCCCAAGCGATTCGACAATATACCTGAACTCTTCAATGGTTCTGTCGACATCATCTTTGGGCCATTCAATTTTCCTTGTACAAGGATAACCGGTAGTTTCAAGCTTCATGGTTAACTCAGCCCATGAGCCTAAACCACCTTTCTCTCCCGGTTTGCGTTTACATGCTGCAAAGTTGCCTGTTTTCATCAGCAGGTCAAACTGAGCAACGGCATCCTTAACAACAGAGAAGTCACATCTTCCTGCCATGTAGTCGTTCTGAACCTTGTCCACAAGAAGAGACGCTTTGGCTAATTTCTTAGCGTTGTCCCTTAAAGATGTGTCATTCAGTTCAAAATCGTTCTCCAAACCGGAATAATATTCTTCAAGAAACTCCAATTCACTAGGCTTGAAGTCTCCGTTGAATTCGTGTGAATAAGTTTTGACATTAGGGTCTTTTGTTTCGACTATGTGCCCAGCCTCTTTAGCTTCCTCATAGGTTGTAATCTGAGGATTCTGTGAATTGTCCACATATTTGTAAGTGTGCGGTCCCTGCATAACAGACGGAACATGCTGACAGGTTAGTGTATCAAGAATGATAGCTCTCCGGTCTTCAGAAAGCTTTTGATAGTTTTCGTTCTTAGCCGCTTCAAGCGAAGCTTTCTTCTGGGCCGCTTTCCAGATTTCATCAGTAAACTCACGGTGGTTCTCCCAGAAGTAGCCTCTCATCTCGTCTTTGGTTCTGCATTTGCCGACACACGACTTGCACCATATGTCTCTTCCTGCCTGGTCTATCCAGTCACGATTGGTGTAAAAATCAGTAAGGCGTTTAACCTGATTGCATTTCAGACATAACCTTGTGGCAGGAGGAGCTTTTGCTGTTTTGCGTGGTTTGGCGGTTCTCATTTGTCAACACTTCCGTAGAACTCAGCCAAAGCCAAAAACAGTTCAGGAGTCTTTTTGTATTTGTACTGAGGAATTTTATATTCGCCAACCTTCTTGACGTAGACAAAGCGAATACCTTTTTCCTGAAGGAAGTTTACTTCTTTTCTCCATTGGGTCATATATTCGCAATCAAATGCCTGTTTAGGTACGACTCGTTCAGCCATCATAATCTCTCCCTTCTACGGCCTTGTGAGAATAGTCTCTCCCTTATATATGTTTTCGAATGTACGCGATTCACTTTTGTATGGTTTTGATACAAAAAGAGCGTCATGACGTGCAAATGGTTATC
>OCVV011286014.1_pt1 | contig 106302 bp, 98 predicted proteins | sample 1539721 | NCBI WGS metagenome assembly OCVV01 (sample SAMN02144230, study PRJEB22623) | gut metagenome | biome: sheep rumen | host: Ovis aries | place: New Zealand
CATACATGAATAAAGCTGTAGGGCGGGGCACGCCCGAACAGGATAATCAAAGCTTTGGGAGCCTGCTCCATCGGGGGCCTGGAGGCAGAGTGCGGTGTTGCCGTACCTGTCGTGGAAGGGCCTAGATGCCAGGCGTGGAATAAAGAATCCCACGACTTTAGTTGTGTGGAGTGTCAATGAAATGATGGACATTATTAAAGGAGGATAATATTGTGAATACAATTAAAAAAGGCTTAACAGGACTCAGCTGCCATGCTCGTGCATTCATTGCCGACGAAAGCGGTGCCGAGTCAACAGAAATGGCTATTCTGCTTCCAATCGTGCTGTTGCTTGTTGCTTTCATTGTTGACAGGTTCCTCTGGTATGAAGGACAGTCAACGGTTGTTATTGCGGCTAACGAAGCACTAAGGGCCGCCATCATTCAGGAAAGTCCTAGTGAGGCAAGGGCAGTGGCAAGACAGTATCTTGAAGACAGATTTTCAAGGGACGCTGGCAAGATGGGCATCTGCTCAGGCAACGATGTAGGCTGTACAGCATGGAGTGGCAAGAGTTCGCAGTTCTTCAAGCTGACGGTCGTTGACAACAACGGCAGACCTGTATCCAACGAAAGGAACGCATGGGATTCAAGAAAGAAGACACATGTACAGCTCTATGTCAGGGCGCATAAGGCTTCACTGCTTCCAAGCTTCAAAAGATTCAGGACAGCATTTGCCAGTGCAAGAAGAAGCAGAACAATCTATCATGACCACACTTACACCATCAAGGCTAGAGTAGAGTGGATTGATGACTCTAAGGATATCTAGGAGGTGATGCATATGAAATTTCTATCATGCATCGCTAATGACTGTAAGAGTATCCTAAAGGAAGAGGATGGCAACATCTCAACGGCAATGACCATCCTCCTGCCTGTCATCCTCCTGCTGCTTGTCTTCTTTGAGACCCGCATGCAGGCACGCTACATCTATGTCGAGACGAAATCCATATTTGACTTTGCTGTGCTGGCTGGAGCTGATGAAGGCAAGACGGTCAAGGATTCAGTCGGCAACATCCCAGCCTGCACTATCGAGCCTAAGGCTGGCAAGGCTGCCGTCAAGAGAGTACTGGAAATGAATATTGTCAATCCAAAAGTCGGCACTGACAGCACCAGGCTGCCAGCACAGATTCGCCAGCAGATTTATGATGCATACAAGGATGACAAGATTACAGGCATGACGGACAGGACATCCTACATGGGCGGATATGCTCATCTGCAGATGACGGTCAGAAACAGCAACTCCAGCGTACCTGTCATCAGACGTATCTTCAACAGCTACAGAATCACAATTGATTCAACGGCAAGATGCCATCCATACAAATCCAAATAGCGAGGTGATTATCATGGACGAAAACAAGACAACTGACCAGCTGGACGAGGAAGTGACGGATGAATCATCCGCCACATCCGAGCACCTCACAATCAGGGACAGACTGAAGCAGGCTGAAGAGGCACAGGCCGATGATGATGACAGCATTATCGTCAACAGGCATGTAGGCTACAAGAGGAAGTACAAGAAGGACAGGAGCAACTCGCCTGTCATCTACTTCCTGCTCGCCGTAGGCATTCTCTTCATCATCTTCCTTCTGAAGACCCTGATGCCAGCTTAGGTCATCAATCATATTAGAGGTAAAGTTATGAAAAGAATAGATTACAGCGGTCTTCAGAACACACAGATTACGATTGTCGGAAATGACAAGACACGCATTGCGGCTGAGAAGGTTGAAAGCCTCGTTTCCTTTGACAATGATGCAGCCTATATGCTTTATACAGAGGCTCTTAATGACGGTAGGTATGTCAAGCTTATCACGGACAGCCGTCTCATCAAGACGCTGGTCATCATGGACAGTGGACGCATTTATCCTTCCACATTCAAAATCAAGGCACTAGCTGGCAGAATCAGACGTGCCGTGACGGAAGAGGAAGAGGCCTAGAGCTGTCATAATACAAAAAACGGAGGAATTAGCACATGAAGACAATGGTCAAGGCTGCGGCATTCGTGACAATGCTCTTTATTATTCTGGCTGTCATGTTTGATGTCTTTACAGCAACTTCAAACAGGCATGAGACAGCACAGCTTGCAGAAAAGTCATCCTATGAATCAGTCAAGGCAGTCAAGAATAAATCAAAGAAAGTAACAACGGATAAGGAAATGGCAGAAGAGGCGATTCGTCAGGTGCTCCTCAACAAGCGAAGCAATTCTGACATCAAGGTGGATGTCATTTCCGTAGACAGCAAGAACGGAATGGCAGACGTCAGAGTGACAGAAACCTTCAAGCATGCCAATGGCAAGAAGGAAACTGTGACAGAAAGACGTACTGTCATACTGAACTAGACAAATTTCAAGGCAGATGCATATCATATGTGTCTGTCTTTTTTTTGCATAAGAAAAGAGCACTAAAATGAGTGCTCTATGAAACGGTGTAGATTGTATACAATATGTCTAGACAGTCTAAAACTTAATGATTTCAAACTGCAATGGAAGACCGACAGGGCTGTAGTGACATCTGTTCTCAAACTCCATTATCTTCTCCGTTGCTTTTTCTTCTATGACACCTTTGACATCTTCAGGACTGTAGCTGATGAAAGAATTGCCTCCACATTCCTTTATTATGCCATTAAACCATAGACGATAGGCATCTGGACCGCTGATGACATATTCCCACGGCCTGCCGTAATACTGCCTGGCCTTGTAGCTGACGTCATTTTTTGAGACGACAATATATCTATAGTATGTTCTGCCATCCTCAATGCCTGCAATAATGAATTCATAGACGATGCCTTCATCATTGATAGCTAATCTTTTCTGCAGGTCTTCCATGATATCGAATACGGCTATGTCTTTCTTGATGCAACCATTGATATAATCCTCCATAAATGTTCGTTTGCCATCCATCATGATTGTATTGCATCCAAATGTGGTGATGATGATGTCGTTGCATCTGAATACCTTCTGTACTGTTCTGTCTTTTTCCTCTCTCATGTTGCCTAGTTCATCCTTGAGCGTGCCTCGACTGTCTCCAAATGCCATGACTGCATCTGGAAACAGAAATATTCCTACAAGTGACATGCTGTCAAGACCTTCTTTCTTTTCTAAATCCTTTTTCTCTGAATAATTGTCACGGCTGGTGCTAATGCCAAAGCTTATGTGACTGTCTCTATTGTAGTCTGATTTTAATAGATTGTCATGCATGTGCTGTCCTCCTGATTGATGATTATTGTTAATAATAAATCATATAAGAAGCTTGACTGACGTTGAAAAAGATATCCAGAGTTCCAAATTTTTAGAAAAACGTCACTGGTTGACTTTTTAAAATCTATATGATTATTTATAATAGCAGTCGTAAAATCCACAGCTTTAGCCGTGCGGATATAAGGCTGAATACAGCTGTAGAGCGGGGCACGCTCGAACAGGATAATCAAAGCTTTGGGAGCCTGCTCCATCGGGGGTCTGGAGGCAGAGTGCGGTGTTGCCGTGCCTGCCGTTGAAGGGTCTAGATGCCAGGCGTTGAATAAAGAATCCCCACAACTTTAGTCGTGTGGAATGTCAAATATGCTGTCATAAGAAAGAAAAAAATGGCAGACAATTCAAACAACGAAATCAAACATTTTGGAGGTAATTATCTTATATGGATTTTAGTATTAAACAGGCATTAGGCGTTGCCGTAGTCGTAATCGTAGCTGCATTAATCTTAGTTTTAGCTTTAGCTCTTAACCAGAGAAATACAGCTGAAACACAGAACAACAACAATGCAATGTGGCAAAACGTTTCTCAGAAAGTAGCAGATTCTAATAAAGCTGCAGCAGATGCAGCAGATAAAGCTAAGGAATCTGCTGAAACTTCAGGTAAAACAACTTCTCAAGTTACTCCTGGAGCATAATTTAGTACTGGATTAAATCTAGATTCAACTGAATCATTTTGCCTAACGCAAAAGGAGGATGGCCAAGACGGCTGTCCTCTTTTTTTGTGCACTTGTCTGCAATATGATTAAATATCCATGTGCATAATCTGTATCAACACAATCAGGAGGTGATTCATTATGGCACATCTTAACGGAAAGGCTGTTGCTCTGTATGCCTCATGCATTGTGGTGGCAGGAGCTGGCATTTTCTGTCTGTTCAGGTTTACGCCTCTGTCATCAGGGCTGTCTCAGCTGTCTGATTCGATTTCAAGGTTGCCTGGATTTCCTAATTATAAGAAGGATGAGAAAAAGGAAGACAAAGGTCCTGCCTATGTGACTTCAAGGACACGCTATAAGACGAATTCAAAGGAGAGGGCACTGCCTCAGAGTTCCAACGCTGCCAATGCCGCAGCCATCGGAGCAGAGGCTGCTAAGAATGAAGCAGGCGTAGCGGCAGCCAAGGCTGTCAATGAGGCTGGAGCTCAGGCATTCTCTGATACAGCCAACAAGCAGCTGGCAGCTGCATCAGCTCAGAGTGCAGAGCGTTTTGCTCAGGTCAATGACGATATTGACACTTCCAACGAGTCGCTGCATTTCAGCAATACAGTAGATAATTCTGGAAACAATACATCCAGCAACAATCATGCTGATAATTCAGGCACATCAGCATCACAGGAGGCGAAGACGAATGCATAGCTACTATAAGCCAAGCTATATTGATGCAGGCAGGTTTCTTATTAAAAAGCCAGTGGCATTGCTTACGGCAATTGTCACGCTGGCAGGCATTGCCCTGTCCATGCTGTCACTGCTGATTCCTTATGCTGGCATCATCATATCATGTCTTGTCATGCTGATGATGATACTGGCAGACACAGCTATCATCTATCTCTTATGCAGGAAAGGAAAGGTGGAGGCATCAGGACTGCTCTATTATGTCAAGCAGTTCTTCAGGACTGGATGCATCGGAGGCTATCTGCTCTATGGCATCATTGCTGATATCATGATGGCTGCATCCTATGATGTCTATAATTATATACAGGCAGCCAAGACGCAGGGAGATAACAACACGTTCCTTTACATCCTGCTTGGCCTGATGCTCTATGTCTTTGTCAGGAGCATGGGAAAATCCGTCCTTCATGTCATTGATGTCATGGCTATCGGTACAGACAAGGATGTCAGCTTTACGAAGAATGCCTTTGCCAGCAAGTACTGGCCAGGACTTATCCCAGTCCTGAATCTGCTCTATCCAGCATGCATTGCCATCATGGGCTATGCAAACTTCACGGAGACGGCTGTTGTCGAAGAGAAAGACCACACAGGCAATCCTCTTGCAGGCAAGCATGCCAGAAAGTTCATAAGTGATGACTTCAGGTCAGACTATGAATATGAGACTGGCAACTACAGTCATGAAATCAATGCAAAAAATGATGCAGATGATAAAAAAGAAGACAGCGAATAATTCAACAGAAACAGGAAAAGAGGGCTGAATGTCAGTCCTCTTTTTTTAATGCAGTATTTTAATGTCAATAGGTTTCCCAACAGTATTGAAGCAACGCATGATGCTCAGCCTCTCGCTTTCAATTTCAATAAGCCTTTCTATTTCCTCTGCAAGCCTTTCTGCTTTAATATTTGGCTGTTCTCTCCTGATACTGTCCATGAATATATCGAAATCATCTGTATAGTGTTCTATTCTGCAGCATGAACATGGAAGATTACCTTTATTGGAATACAGTCTTTCATTAAATTCTATCTTGAGCCTGCTGACAGCAATTGATTCAAGATAGTAACGTCCTTTCTCTTTTCCTGCGATGATGAATTCATATTTTGCGTCATCATTCTGCACGGAGCATGAGAGCCTGATACTGTTAAGAAATTCAGAAAATGACATATCAACATTCCTGCATTTTCTGATATAGTCCTCCATTCTTGTACAGTCTTGCCCTGCAATGTTAATTTCATTCAATCCATGAGTCACGAGCAGACAATCTCCATATTCAAATACTTTTGTGGCTGTTCTTCCTCTTTCAACTTCTCTTGTACCGTCAGAGAAGACCCTTGTGCTCTGTGAATCTCCAAAGGCCACTATTCCATCATGTGTCAGCACGATTCCTACGAATGACATGTCATCACCCTTTCTGTTATTTGCTGACACTATATTACCATCCAGATGCCTGTTAGTGCTAGTATTGTCATCATATTCTCCATAGCTATAGCATAATCCGCCTTTACTGTAATTTATCATTGTTTTAGTCCTCCTGCATTTTAGTGCATATTTAATCATGCAGAAGGATGATAAAATGACTATTAATCAAAATAATAGAAAAAACCACCTTTAATGGTGGCTCTACTGCAATATTTCCATCTGCAATGGCATTCCAGCAATATTGTAGAATGCTGTCCTGTCAATCTCATTGATTTCCTCTTCCATCCATGATGACAGCTCTTCTGATGCCTGAGTGGCAGGCATATCCCTGTTCATGATGCCATTGAGAAAGACATTGAAGAAATCTTTTGTGTAGGGATATGCTCCTGTATCATTGACATAGGCATACTTTCTGTTGTCAGTCTTTGATTGATACAGCTTTCCCATGATGGCAACTGGATTGCCGTCTTCTTTCTTTTCTACGACAATATCTTCAATGCAGTAGGCATCCAGCATGATGCCTCCAATGATAAAATGATAGGCATAACCATCATCCTGCACGGAGCTGGATTGCCCAATCTCATCTAGCATTCCCATGATACCCTTTTTCTGCCTGATGCCATCATTGATATAGTCTTCAAGAGAAATGATGTCATCATTCCTTTTTATTCTTATTTCGTTTATACCATGCGTAACGATGAGCGTGCCGTGATATCGGAAGACCTTCTGGACATGTCTTCCAGCATCTTCCTTCCTGTTGCCATATTTGTCCATTCTTGTGCCTTTTGAGTCGCTGAATGCCAGAAGGCCGTCTTTCATCATGATGATGCCTGCAAATGACATGGAACTATCATTCCTTTCTGCTGAGATGCTTTTGCCTTTTTCTATATCTTCAATGGTACATCCATCAGGTACGTAAATCAACCTGCTGTTGTTATGATATCCCGTTGAAGCTGTATGAGAATTTGTCCTTGTTTCTAAGACTGTTTTTGTTTTTACGTATACGCTGTAATGCTGGGACCTGCAGTCAACCAGCAATGATGTCTTGACATCTTCCTTTCTTTTGACAGTCTCCTTTTCTATCTCTCTGTCTGTATGCATGACGTAGTTTATCGTATACCATGTGTCGTTGTTATCCATTCTCTGTCCTCCTATATGATTATATTATATCATTTTGATGCCATTATTTTTGACATTAATGCATAAATAAAATATAATATAAGTGTACAAGAAATAAAAGAAACTAAAGAAATTAAGAAAACCGACATGGATGCAAAAAAGCATGATACAGCGTGATAGAGCTGTAAAATGCAGAAAGGTAGGACAGACAATACAAGAAAGGAATAAAAACGGCTGTATCATGCCAAAACACAGCAAATCAAGCATCTATGCATGATAGCAAGGAGATGAACAAACAGAATGCATATTGCAAACATCAAGAACTTCGATACATCCAACGGAGTTGGCATAGGCGTGTCCGTCTTTGTCTCAGGATGCCATTTCCATTGTGATGGCTGCTTCAATGAGGAAGCATGGAACTTTGATTATGGTGATGAATATGATGCCGACATGCATAGCCATATCATGAAGCTGCTGGCTAATGAGCATATTGACCACCTGTCACTGTTAGGAGGTGAGCCGCTGGCACACGAGCATCTGGATGATGTCATGTACATCATCGCTGACTGCCGTGCAAGATTTCCAGACAAGAAGGTCTGGCTGTGGACGGGATATCGAATGGAAGAGCTGGACGACAGACAGAAGGAAATTGCCGCCATGTGTGACTATGTGACATATGGAAGATTCGTCCTCTCCATGAGAGATATCACGAGAAAGTACAGTGGCTCTGCTAATCAGTATACCATCAGTCATGATGGCACTATCATAGAGGATGGTACTGACCGTCATCAAACAGCACATTAATATGATATAATAAAGATAGAAAACATCAGAGAGGACATTTGATAATTCAAATAGAATAGAAACTATGGCTCCTATATTGGAGCCTCAAATGCTCTTATGTGCTGTTTTCTTGAATTTCAAACTAATACAACATCGTTATAGGAGGGTAAAACATATGAATACAGATAATGCTGATAATGCTTATACAAGCGGCTATGACAGCCTGAAGGATGCCAACATGGAGCCTACTGTCCGCATCATCAAGAGAAACGGCTCTTCGGAAGTCTTTACGCCAGTCAAGATACGCAAGGCTATTGAAAAGGCCAATGCCGAAGAGAAGCGTGAAAGATGCCAGCTGACGGAATCACAGATAGAGGAAATCGTGGATACCGTCTCAAGCATCATCTTCAAGACAGAACGTCCTATGTCAGTGGAGGAAATACAGGACATCGTGGAGAGGGAAATCTGCTCACGCAGCTATGAGGTCTTCATGCTGTTCCATGACTACCGTCACAAGCAGACTGAAAAACGCAGTCTCAGTGACATTGACAAGAAGATTGAAGGCGTGACGGAAGTCGCCGTAGACAGAACAGGCAATGTCACTGTCAGAAACGAGGAAGCCTCAACAGAAAATTCCAACAAGAATGTCACCATCATTTCCACCCAGAGAGACTACATGGCAGGGGAATGGTCAAGATATTACACAAACAAATACCTGCTTCCAGAAGATATCAGGAAGGCACATGAGGAAGGCATCATTCATTTCCATGATTCTGACTACTTTGCTAATCTCATGACAAACTGCTGCCTCATTAATCTTGAGGACATGCTGAATAATGGAACATGCATCTCTGGCACGAAGATTGACTCGCCAAAATCATTCATTACAGCATGCACGGTGACAAGCCAGATTAGTGCAGCTGTTGCCAGCTCGCAGTATGGCGGACAGACCATTACGCTTGCTCACCTTGCTCCATTCGTTGATGTCTCAAGACAGAAGATGAAGAAGCGTTTCAGAGAGGAACTGCCTCAACTGTCAGAGGATGAGCTAAATGCCTTTGTCGAGAAGGAAGTCAGAAAGGAAGTGGAGGCAGGATGCCAGACCATCCAGTATCAGGAAATTACGTTGTCATCTACAAACGGACAGGCGCCTTTCATTACTATCTTCATGTATCTTGATGAAGTGCCTGAAGGACAGACTCGTGACGACCTGGCTCTCATCATTGAAACCATGCTCAGACAGAGAATCAAAGGAGTCAAGGACAAGACAGGACATTACGTCTCTCCAGCCTTTCCTAAGCTCATCTATGCTCTTGACGAGGACAATATTCATGAGGATTCCAAGTACTACCATCTGACTGAGCTGGCTGCCAAGTGCACGGCAAAGAGACTGGTGCCTGACTATGTGAGCGTCAAGAAGATGAAGGAACTGAAGGGTGACGTGTACCCTCCGATGGGCTGCCGTTCATTCCTGACGCCTGATACATTCACTGATGCAGGACTTGGCAACGTTGCCAATGCTGGCAATTATGACGCACATAAACATAAATACTATGGACGGTTGACCAAACTCCCCGTTGAGCCGTCCTTAAACGATGCGAACGCATGACAAAGCGGTGTGGGGATATTTCCCTGCTAACAGTACAAATGCTGTGCCAAGCTAGTATATTAAAAAAGAGGTAATATGCAAAAAGAAATTATTTATCTTGGAAAGGTTTTTAAATCATATGATGATTATTACTATGTAAGTGCAGATGGAGATGTCTATTCAAACTATATAAAAAGAACTTTAAAAAAATATATTGATAAAGATGGATACGAAAGAGTTGATATTCATTCTCGTCATGTTAAAGTACATAAACTTGTATATATTACATGGGTTGGAATAATTCCTTCAAATATGCAAATAAATCATAAAGATGATAATAAAAGGAATAATCATTATAATAATTTGTATCTTGGAAATCAAAAACAAAATACAAATGATAGAATAGAAAATGGTCATTCAATAGGAAACATGCATTATTTATTGGTTTATGATAAATTAACAGACAAGTTATTGCTATTTGTACCAGCTTTTAATTTTTTTGATTATGCAGGACACCATTGTAAAAATAAAAATATAAAACGTGTACTTAGTAGAAATTGGTTTAACGAACGATATATATGTATTGCTTACGAAAAGATAAATAATCTTAATATGCTAGAAGGTCTAACGACTAGGGGTGATGAGTGTAGCCCCGTAGGCTGGAGTATTGTCACCAGCCCAAGCACATCGCCAGTCATTTCGACTGGAACAAATAGTCTAGGGTAAACGACTGTCAACCAAGGAGTCGTCACAATCAACCTTGTGGATGTAGCCTGCTCATCCAAAAAGGATATGAAGAAGTTCTTTGAAATTCTTGACGAGAGACTGGAACTGTGTCACAGGGCACTGCGTCTGCGTCATGAAAGACTGCTAGGCACGCCTAGTGATGTCGCTCCAATCCTCTGGCAGGATGGAGCCTATGCAAGACTTAAGCCAGGAGAGACAATAGACAAGCTGCTCTACAACGGCTATTCAACTATCAGTCTTGGCTATGCAGGCATTGCAGAAATGACTTATTACATGCTAGGTGTCTCACATACGACAGAAGAAGGAAAGGCCTTTGCTCTTGAGGTCATGCAGAGACTCAATGACGCATGTGCAAGATGGAAGGAAGCCGAGAATATTGCCTATTCCGTCTATGGAACACCTCTTGAGTCTACGACCTACAAGTTTGCTAAGTGCCTTAAGAGACGCTTTGGCGTCATAGAGCACGTGACTGACAAGGACTATATCACCAATTCCTTCCATGTCCATGTCACTGAGCCTATTGATGCCTTTACAAAGCTGTCACTTGAAGCTGAATTTCAGCACCTGAGCCCAGGAGGCGTAGTCAACTATGTTGAGGTACCTAACCTGCAGGACAACCTGCTGGCCGTCCTTGAAGTCATGAAGCATATCTATGAGACGAATGTCTATGCAGAGCTGAATACAAAATCAGACTTCTGTGAGAAATGCGGCTATGATGGAGAAATCCAGATTGTCAAGGACGAAGAAACAGGCAAGCTCGTATGGGAGTGTCCTAACTGTGGCAACAGAAACCAGTCAACCATGCATGTCACAAGACGTACATGTGGTTACATTGGAACTCAATACTGGAATCAGGGCCGCACTGCTGAGATAGCTGACAGAGCACTTCATCTATAAGATATAATATCAATGATACGGCATAGCCTCACGGCTATGCTTTTTTTGTTCTATTGCCCAATATGATTAACTATTAATGCTTATATTAATGTGCTGTTTAGTACAGAAAGGAGAAAAATGCATATGAGCAAAATAGCAAAATTTGATAAGGATTTGGTGAGTGCATTGTATTTAAGTGACCTCAATTTTGCCAATATCCTGACAGATGACAGCGACATGTATTACAATCCCGATTGCTTCTCTATTGGTACAAATGTACATCTGAAAGGAGATACATCAAAGCTGAAGAGAATTGATGATGGCAATATTCCTATCTACCTCTTCATGAACGAAAACAATCTTTTCATGACAACTGAGGCAGATGAGATAGAGTTTGATAATATTTCCATTAAGCTGTTTCACTATATGGAATCTGTTCAGCAGATTATCATCAATGGTGCGAACACTGAGAAAGTGACGGACATGCAGCGTGTCTTTGAAGACAATTCAAATGCCTTCACCATTGAATGTCATTTTTCTGATTTATCTCATGTCACAACGATGGAGATGATGTTTCTTAATTGCAATAAGCTTAAAACTCTTAACATCAAAGGATGGAATACAGCCAGCCTCGTGAACACATGTGGCATGTTTTCTGTCTGTCAGAGCCTCAAGCATATTGAAGGCATAGAGAACATGAATGTGTCTCATGTTACAGATGCATCATGGATGTTTTCGTCTTGCGAATCGCTAAATGAGCTGTGGCTTGTTCCATGGGATGTCAGCAGCCTTAGAAACACTTCTAAGATGTTCTATAGCTGTACAGCTCTCAGCAAGCTGTATATCAGAGAATGGAACACAGAAAAGATGGAAATTATGTGCAGCATGTTTGAGAATTGTCAAAAGCTTGAACTCATTTCTGGAATTGAGGACCTAGATGTGAGAAACGTCAAAACGTTCAACAAGACGTTTTCATGGTGCTATGGCCTGACCTCATTAGACCTTTCTAAATGGGATGTTCGAAAAGCCAAGGATTTCTATTGCGTGTTCTTAAACTGTAATAATCTTGAATCGGTGAATATCGATGGCTGGAAGACATCTCATGCCAACTGTATGCAAGGCATGTTCCAGGGATGTGCGTCACTGAAATATCTGGATGCAAGAAATCTGAGAACATCGGCCGTCTCTAACATGGCTTTCATGTTTGATGGATGCAGCAGCCTGATATCCATTGATGTCGGACATTTTAGCTTCAGGAAATGCACTGATGCCAGATATATGTTCAGTGGATGTAAAAAGCTGTCCATCATTGATACATCTAAATGGAGACCTACTTCAGCATTCGGCATGAGCTGTGTGTTTGAAGACTGTCCAAGCCTTGTATTCGTGGATACGTCAGGCTGGGGAATAGATGTCCCTGACAACCTCTTTGGATGATATGCTATTAATGCAATGAGAGACACTTTTTGTGCCTCTCTTTTTGTGTCTTTTTTTCTTGTAATAATGATTAAATATCATAGAAAACAAAGCTACTGAAACTAGCATTGCCTGTGGATATGATGATAAATCAGCATGTCTGCCAGTCACTATAGAAATCCTAAGACAAAAACATTAGCATATTAGCTCATCATGGAGGTGATGAATCATGAATGCAAAATCCAACGCATTTGCAAGAAATGTCAGGAAGATACTGGGATACGTGCCTGACGTAGAAGAGGCGGCTATCGTAGTGAGACGCAGGTTCACCAGCCAGCAACTATGGAAGCTGGCAGGCTACTTCATGGTGGCTGTCATGCTGTCAGCCGTATCGGCATTTCTGATTGTCAATGGCAGCTATCACGCCGTCAAGAATAACAAGGACTTTGTAGCCATGCGTGTGCATGCTGAATCACATCCTGATGAGGATGCTGTACAGAAAATAGCCGACAAGATGAACAAGAGTGTTTCAAAAGGCAGCGAGATGGCCCTTAACGGACTGGCTAGTGGCAAGACAGGAAGCGGAAGGGAAGCCATAGACAGTGAATCTGCAAAGGCCTTAAAGCAGATGCGAGAAAGTTATTAGACATAAGAAAAGACGCTAATATGCGTCCTTTTTTTATGCTTATTCAATATTAAAAACATCATAGACGGACTTTCTTGGATAGCTGTTGCCCCATCCTGGTCCTTTGCCTCTGGTGTATCGGCTGAGATAGATGTTCTTCTTGGCTCTCGTGAGTGCCACATAGAAGACGTTTTTCTCTTCCTCTTCCTTTTCATCAATAGGAAAGACACTCTGCATCAGCTCTGGAATGATGACGTTATCATATTCCAGCCCCTTGGCCCTGTGAACGGTAATGATGATGACATTGGACTTGTTCTCGTCATCCTTTCTGCCTGATTCCATGAGCGTGATGTAGCTGAGAAGCTCCTTGGCTGTCTTATGTTCATTCGTCATATCTATCAGTGTATCAACATCTTTTTTTCTGTCTTCATATTCTGAGATTTCAGGATAGGTGCTGACAAGATAGTCATTATAGAATTTTCTGACAAACAGACTGATGGCAGACTTGATATTCTCAGCCTGCATACCTGCAAGAATGATGTCAGTGAAGGCGTTGACGGCTTCCTTTGTCTTGTCATTGAAGACAAGCTCTGTGGAATTCTTGAACTCATCATGGCTGAAGTTGACAGCTTTCCAGCATGCATAGATTTTGGAGGCGACAGCTGTGCCGATGCCAGGGAAGAGGAGTGCCGTCCTGCTGAAGGCAATCTCGTCATCTGGTGAGTCAATGGTCTTGATGAAGGCTGTGATGTCTCTGACATGCTTTCTTGAGAAGAAAGGCAGACCGCACATCATCTTGTAGCTGATGCCATTTTCCACGAAGGCTGATTCATACTTGGCTGATGCGCTGTTGGTGCGAAGAAGAATGGCAGTTGTCTCATCCTTAGGAAGCGACTTGACTAATGCACATACGCCTTCAGCCTCGTTTTTTGATGTGCCGTAGACCTTTTCATGAACATGTCCTGTCATGCCTGTCGTACAGATGAGGTTCTCCTTGCCTTCAAGCTCTGGCATGAAGCTGTCCGTGAATTTGTTAGCTGCATCAATGACAGCCTGTGATGAGCGGTAATTATGTCTGAGATAGAATCTCTCATAGCCTGTGAAGTAGGTTGTGCTGTCCTGGATGTATTCGGAACGGCTTCCTCTGAAGCTGTAGATAGCCTGCTTGGTATCACCGACAATGAACATGTTGCCTTCAAGCATCTTGATGATGTCGTACTGAATGATATTGATATCCTGTACCTCATCCACAAGCACATAAGGATACTGTCTTGTAATGACTCTTCTGACCTTTTCATCCTTGAGCATCTTCCAGAAGATATCAAGCAGGTCATCGAAGTCAAAGAAATGATGCTCTTCCTTGTAGCTCTTGTAGGCATCAGCCATGCGTCTGACCGCCCTGGCTCCAGCTGGCGTAATACGGTATCTGCTGTTCAGCACATCATCAATGGTGGTGTTGTTGTTGAAGGCGGAGCTTATCATGCCAAGAGTCTGTGCTGGCGTTGGCACAGCGGATGCCTTGATGCCCATCTTCTTATATTCCTCTACAATAGCTTCTCTTTTCAGTGAAATGATATCCTTGGCATCTTCCGTACTGATGACAGTGTAGCTTGATGTGTCAACGTTCATCATGCTGCCGTATCTATAGAAGAATTCAAGAGCAATGGAATGAAAAGTGCCTCCCTTGACGGATGCAGTCGTGCCGATATGCTCATTCTTCAGGAGTCTGGCAGTCTTGTCAAGCATTTCTCTTGCTGCCTTGTTGGTGAATGTCAGCAAGAGGATGTTCTCTGGCTTGACATTGTGTTCAATCAGATAGGCAATCCTGTGCGTAAGCGTGTAGGTCTTGCCTGTTCCTGCACTGGCTGTGACCATCTTGTTGCCTTGTACTGATGACGTAACAGCAAGATACTGTTCATCATCTAATACAGATTTATAATCAATCATGGAAATTAATAACCTCCTTTCCTGTGATGCTTTCAGAATGCAATGATGCATGTTTGCTGATATGAGTGAGAGAGAACATCAGCATGTACATTATATTATTATGATGTATAATAGATATTTATTTATACATAACAATTATATAACATTAATGCGATATATGCAAATTAATAGAGAAAGAAATAGGGAAAATTGCAAAATAGAATTCCCCATATGGGGAATCTATCATGCTTTCATAGCGGTAATGACAACTGGGTTTCCCCATTGCCAGTAGGTGAAGCATACAAAGGCCTTAATGATGCCTTTGCTCTCATCGACATCAAGCTCTTCAGCTGATGTAGTACAATCTTCAATGAATACGTTTCTTGAGCTTACATATTCATCAACAATTGCAAGAAGATGTTTCTTGACTTCATCTTCCGTTCCTGAGAAATCCTCCCTTGAGAATTCCCAGCTTTCATTCAGGCCATCATCTCCTCTCTGGATTTCTTCCTGAGTGATTGTCCATAAATTCTTTTCCATATTCTTTCTCCTTTCTGTGCAGTCATGCACTCATATGGTGATTATAAATAATCATAATAAAGAGGAAAAATGATAGAAAACAAGAGCAATAGAAAACAATGATAATATAGAATAATAATGTATATGAGAATGATAGAAGCTATCTGGAAGGCATTTTAAAAACCATGGAGAGCAATACCTATATGGATGAAAAACGACTGTATCATGCTCTATCACGCTGAAAATATTAAAACTAGCACAACACAGCGTCTTTGCAAAAGGTGTTTTAATTAAGTATAGTTATACGATAAATAGTATATGAATTAGGGTGGGGAATTTATTCCACTAGCGGCTTGCCTAGTTGTATAACAGTTTACTGTACGCTTGCAAGCCTATGTGGAATTTTTCCCCATCAAAACCTTGCACAATAATGTATAGCAATACAATACATAGTACACTAATCGAGGTGGGGAAAAAATTCCACTAGAACATATGTTATATAGGGCATTAGGAGTCTCACCCAGACATATGGTCTAATGCATGGGAGTGTAACGACCATGCTTCATTGTTAAAAGAAGACAGTGATGGCAGTGTACCTTTCATGACTCCTATCTCATCACCGTGAGACTGTTCCTATGATTCCAGTCATCTCTAACTCCTTCATTGCCATTAATATTAAATTTCCTTAATTTACCTACCATATAAATGCAATTATGACATTATTGTGATATAATTAAAATGCATTAAAGAATAATAAGAATATGAAAAAGAATATGCAGAATATATATGGAGGTTCTTAATATGAGCAAGAAATTACTGATAGCAGAGAAGCCTGATGTCATGAGACAGCTGGTGGCAGCACTGGACAGAAAGGCTGTACGCAACAAGTTCTCAGACAGAGTAAGCTACTATGAAGGTGACAAGTTCCTGTTTGCTTCAGCACTGGGACATCTCTTTACGCCTCAGATGCCACAGGAAATCAGTGAAGATAATAAGAGATGGTCAAACAGCAGACTGGCTGACATTCCTGATGAACTGCCTCTTAAGCCTGGACCAACAGACAAGAACTATTACAAGTGCATCAAGAAGCTTGCAGGCAGAAGCGATGTGGATGAAATCATTGTCTGCACTGACCCTGACAGGGAAGGACAGCTTATCTGGACGCTGATTGCTACAGAGCTGAAGCCTAAGTCCTCATTACGCATTTCACGTGCATGGATACAGGAATGGACGCCCCTTGGATTGCGTAACGCCTTCAATACAAGAAAGCCTAACAGTGCCTATGACACTCTCAGTGATGCTGGCTTGTGCAGACAGAGGGCAGACTATCTCATTGGCCTGACATCCACAAGAGTCATGACCGTCAACTTTGGAGGCTCTGGCAACGTCATCAACACTGGGCGAGTGCAGACACCTACAGCTGCCATCGTATGGAAGAACGACCAGGAAATAGCCAACTTCAAGCCTGAGCCTTACAATATTCTCAAGGCGACATTTGCCACTGATGAAGCTTCCAGCATTGAATTGACATCAGCAAGAATTGATGAAGATGTCTCAGCCATTGCCTCTGCCATGAAGGGAAGAAGTGCCGTGCTTTCAAGAACGGACAAAAAGACATCCAAGAAAGCCCCTCTGCTCTACAATACAACAGACATCCAGAAGGATGCAGGCAAGAAGCTAGGACTCTCAGCAGAAAGAGTCATGGAAATCCTGCAGGACCTCTATCAGGTGCAGGGCATGACGACCTATCCAAGAACAGAAGTCAGACAGGTCTCTGCTGATGCCGCCAAGAACGCCAGCAGGACAGTCAGCACACTGAGAGGACTGGCATTTGATGAGGCTGTCAATGGTCTTGCCTATATTGATGCTCATGGAGCCAGCATGCAGAAGCATGTCATTTCCACTGATGGAGATATGCCTCATGAAGCCATCACGCCTTCAGCTGGCGGTAATCCTGCTTCCAAGTATGCCTCATTGCCCGCAGATGAACAGGCAGTCTACAGAATGATTGTGACACGCTATCTCCAGGCGTTCTATGCACCAGCTGTGATGGCAGAGACAGAAGTGTCAGCAAATGTGACAGCAAATGGAAAGACCTACAGACTTAATGCAAAGGGCAAGAGTGTCATTGACCCATCATGGATGGAGCTGTCAGGCATTCCTTCCGACAAGGTATTGCCTAGCGTAACGGATGGCAACAGCTATGAATGCCTGAAGGCTGTCAGCGAATCCAAGAAGACGACACCGCCAGCAAGACTCACAGAAGCTGGACTGCTTGATGCCATGGAGCATGCAGGACGCTATGTGGATGATGATGATGCCAAGGAAATCCTCAAGGATGTCAAGGGCATCGGCACAAGTGCTACACGAAGTGGCATCATTGAAAACCTCTATGCCCACGATTATATAACACGCAAGAAGTCAGTGCTTTATCCGACAGCCAAGCTGAATGCACTGATGCAGATTATCGGAGACCAGATAATAGCCTCTCCCGTCATGACTTCCGAGCTGGAAGGCAGGCTGTCAGACGTGGAGTCAGGAAAAATGACAAAAGGAGACTTTATAAAAATGCTAGATAAGAATGTAGATGAACTCATTGAGACAGCAAATACAAAGAAGGCAGAAGCAGGAGAAGGTGCTTCCATCTCTGCTGATGACCTGGGAGCATGCCCAGTATGTGGCAAGGCTATAACAGAGACTAAGATGGCTTATTCATGCCCAGACAGAAGCTGTGGATTTGCATTATGGAAGCAGACAGGAAACAAGAAGATAACGAAGAGTGAAGCCAAGAAAATCATCAGACAGCTTGATGATGCTGGCGTAACGGAAAAAATTGATGGATTCGTCAGCAAGGCAGGCAAGCCATTCTCTGCCAAGCTTAAGGTCAACAAATCCACACACAAGATTGAATTTGACTTCTCCAAGGAATATGTTGGCACATGTCCAGTATGCGGAGGCAGGGTAGAGGACAGAGGAGCTCTCTATGCCTGTGAGAATGAATGTGGATTCAAGATATGGAGAACTGTCTCTGGCAAGAGACTGACGGACAACCAGATGATGTCATTGCTTGAAAGAGGCTATACTCCAGTCATCAAGGGATTCACCAGCAAGGCAGGCAAGAAGTTTGATGCCGCTCTCGTGCTTGATGACGTCAGAGGCGTGACGTTCAAGTTTAAATAAATGAGCAACAAGGAAAGAAAGGATGAATTCTTGGATTCCTATGATGAAGCTAATAAATTCACAGACAGCTTTGATGGCGATTTCTCCAAACTTGATTCCGTTTCCCTGACCAGCAGTCAGATTGACCTTGTCAACAAGATTCTACTCAAAGAGAAGCTGAGATATACAGTCATTGAGCTCATCTATTCAGTTCTGCTTGTGATTCTGCTGCTGTATGGCGAAAAGAGTTTTAAGAATCCGTTTCAGGAAGTCTTTGTGATTCTTCTTCTGTCTGTATCGTATATCATGCTGACATTCAGCATGGCAAGAAAATGGAGACAAGAAAAATGCAGGGAGAACAGCAAGACCTATCATGGCATAGTGATTAATAAATTCTATCTGCATAGCAAGAGCGAAAGAAAGTACTTTGTCAGCGTGCAGTTGCCTAATCATGAGACTATCTGCAAAATCAAACTCAGTCGGCAGGTAAAGAAACTTGTTGATATTGGGGATTTAGTGCTGATTGTGCCTTTGAATGATATTATCGTCATTCCTGCTGATGCTGATAACATATAAAAAGTGAGGACTGATTGATATTCAGTCCTCTTTTTTTGCTTAATTCTATTTTGAAATGCAAATTATATACAATCTTTTAGAACATCAACATAGCGACATCATCCTGTAAAACTTTTGCAAATATGGAAGAAAACGAAAAATAATATGATTAATTATAAATGGTGTGTTTTGAAGATGAATGCCAGCTGTTGCGTTGAGCAGTCACGAAGACTGGCACATGTTGCTGACTATTCGCTTGTCATGCTTTCTACTGTCATGAAGATAATACAGATTTGCATAATAAATATAAATATGCAACAGCAATAACAAGCATTCAATAAACGCATACGGCCAGGATTTCCTGTCTAATTTCTAAACAATGTAAATAATGGAGGAATATAAACAATGGAAAATCAAAACAACACGCTCGTCCTGTCACAGGAAAAGCTTGAAATGATTTTCGGCAAGCTCATGCCTTACATCAATGATGATGACGTGACTGACATCAACTGTAATTCACGCTCCGTATGGCTGGACAGCATCACCAAAGGACGCTACGAGGTCAAGGGACTGGACATTGACAGCGATGAAATCGAAAGAATGGGCTATCTGATGTCCAATGAGAACAACGAACAGTTCAACGTTGCCTATCCTATTCTTCAGGCTGAGCTTCCTAACATGCGTCTTCAGTTCGTGCACCGAAGCGTTGCCATTTCTGGCAGTTCCGTGTCCATCCGTAAGACGCCATCCGTTTCACGTATCAATGCAGAGCAGGTGCAGGAGAACGAATACTGCACAAAGAAAGGTCTTGAATTCCTGAAGGCCGCAGCTGAGGCACAGCTGAATACCGTAGTCTGCGGCATGACTGGTTCAGGCAAGACTGAGCTTGTCAAGTTCCTGTCAGGCTACATCAATCCTTGGGAACGTATCATCACAATCGAGGATACGCTGGAGCTGCATCTTGTCGATGTCTATCCAGAAAAGGATATTGTTGAGCTTGAAGTCAATGATATCGTTGACTATGATGCCGCAATCAAGAGCTGCATGCGTATGGACCCTACATGGGTACTGCTTTCAGAGGCTCGTTCATCAGAAATCAAGGAACTGCTGAAATCCATTTCAACAGGTGCAAAAATCATGACAACAATTCACACGGATGATGCGAGAGACATTCCTAAGCGTATGCTGAACATGTTCTCTGACAATGAGCTGTCCAATGATAAGGTTGAAAACATGATTTATGACTATGTTGATGTCGGCATCCATATTGAAAAAGAAATGCATCAGGGTAGCATGCACAGATACATCAGTCAGATTGTCGTCTTCAACTATGATGAGAACGGAGGACGCACAGCCGATACTATCTATGAAGTTACGCCTGACCATATTGTGCACTACTATCCTATCCCTGAATCCACTTTCAAGAAGCTTGCCAAGAAAGGTATTTTCATTGAGTGGAACCAGCAGGTCGTAGGATTTGACGGTCACGTCTATGCAGCAGGCGGTGATGCAGATGAATAAGAAAGAAAATCCAAGAGAAATGAAGAAAAAGAAGCAGATGAACGAGAAGGACGTCAAGAAGCTGAAGGGGGAGAATAACAGTCTCTTCTCCTTCAAGGCCCTGAAGCGTCAGATTAACGGATTCGGCTTCAATTACTCCTTCTTCGATTATGCCAAGAGCATCATCTTCTATGCTGTCATCATCTTCATTCTTGCCTATCTGCACAGGCTCAAGATTCAGTATATCCTGATTAATATCCTGCTGCTGATTGTCATGATGCCTTTCATGGTCTATTCGCAGTATCAGTACATGAATGAGCAGCAGAACTTCTCTGACCTGTGTATCTACCTGAAGCAGATGATTAACAACTTCAGACAGTACAAGAAGGTGCTGGCGGCTCTCAAGCAGACACAGCAGTCCTTCAGTAAGAATTCCCTCATGTTCAAGGACGTTGACAAGGCCATCAAGGCCATTGAAGGCGGACAGTCCATCGCTGATGCCTTCAAGTTCATTGAGGCTGATTTCTATAATTCCTATGTCAATCAGCTACATTCCTATCTGATTCTTGGAGAGAAGGAAGGCGGTGACATCATCTATCAGGCTCTCTATAACATTGACTATAACGAATGGGAGACGGACACCTATTCCTTCCAGACAGCTGTACAGAGAGCCAAAAAGGCAAACGGTATCTTTGTCGGCGGGTCTCTAGGCATGTCACTGTTCATCTATATGTATCTGCCTGACCTTGTTACAAAGAATCTTTTCCCTAACATGACCTATCAAATCTATACATTTATCTACATCATGCTCATGCTTGTCTCGTTCATCTTTGTACGTTCATTCGTGAAGTTCAAGTGGATTAACAGGAACGAGTAGGTAATGAGGAATTCTATGGATTTTAACGAACTTTATAACAACCTTGCCAATTACAAAGGCACTGTTGACATTAATGACTTCAAGAGGCAGGCACCCAAGCTGATGTGCTTCACGCTCTTCTTCATTGGTCTTGTCTCTGGACTCGGATATGGCCTTTATTATTTCCATGTCGTCACGAACCTTCAGCTCATCATCAGGTTTGTCGGTCTGCTAGCTGTGCTGTTTCATGCTAACTTCATCGTACTCTACATGGCTCTTTGTGCCAGGAGATTCAATGATGCTGACAAGTCCTATTTCCTTGCACTGATTGCTCTTATCCCTGTCATCGGTCCCATTGCTACATTCATCATGGGAATGACCTTCAAGAGCCTGTTTGGAACGGACCTGGACAGAAGCATCAACAAGATGCTCAACAGCGTCATTGCAGGCATTGACCGTGACATGGCTTATTCTGAGAAAATCAGGAACAATACAACCATGCTGACAGAGCAGGACAAGAGGTCCAATGCAAGCGACATGCTGCTGTCAGCCTCTACGGAAGCCGACCTCTATACGCTGATTTCACAGCTGAGTGAAGGTGACACGGCTCATGACTTCGTATTCAGAAGAATCTCCAAGACATTTGCCTTCTTCGTTGCAGCTGTCTTCATCTATGTTTCTGCATGGCTCATCATGAAGTATACAGGAACTAAGCTGAATACTATGAATACGCTGGCTGTTCCTCTTGCAGGCATTGCCTTCTTGTCCTACGGCATCTACAAATATGACTACCTGGTGCTCAGGAGCAAGTTCAGGAAGAAGCAGAGGGAAATCAAGAGAGCCTTCCCATTATGGATGTCTCTCATGGAAATCCTGATTATTACAAATACTATTCCAAACGCCATCAAGAAATCCTATGTATCATGTCCAGAAGTCATGAAAGACGACCTGGATGAATTCATCAGGAAGCTTGAAAGAAATCCCGTTGACAAGGAGGCCTACAAGTCATTCCTTTCAGAATACAATCTGCCAGAAGTCTCAGAAATCGTCATGGATATGTACAGCTTCAACTTCCTTGACAAGAACAAGATTGTTGAGGAGTTCTTCCACATGCACGACAGACTGAACAGACTGAAAGGCGACATCAGGAAGCAGAACCAGGAGCAGGCTACCTTCTTCATTGGTGCCCTCAATTCTCTGCCTATCTTCCTTGTATCCGTCTATATTCTCATGGTGTCCATGCTGATGAGCTCCACGATTTCAGCTACATAATACGGCAATGGATACATACATATACATATGATTAACTATATTGTGAAGGCAGGACAGCGTAACAGCGTGAGAGCGTGACAACGCTCCTCCTGCCGTCACATTGGAGGTGACGTCTATGCATTTTTCTACTGAAGAAGCTTTAAGAATGGCTATCACGGTCATCATCTGTACAGGTCTTTTAACGCTAGGTGCATACCTGTTTGCCAATATGCAGAATCTTTAGAGGAGGTGAGGATTAATGCATTTTACAACTGAAGCTGGAATGCGTGCCATGTCAGTCGTGCTCGGTGCAGCACTTGGACTGCTGGCAATTGCTTCATTCCTGACTTACATCAAGTCATTCTTCCTTGTCTTCATCAGGGCACTTGGAGGATAGCGTATGGAAACATCAAGCTATTTCGGACTCAGGATGATGGGTTCTGTCTTTGCTGTTGCCCTCCTCCTGCTTGCCGTTGTCTCTGTATGGGGAGGCGGAAGCAATACGACAGCTGGATACGCCAGAAACGCCGCAGAAACAACAGAAAAGAAACAAGTCTATCGTGAAAGCACTGGCACAGCTCCTCAGATTATTCTTGCCAACGACTTTGCAATCAATAAAGGAGAGACGCTTAACGATAGTGTCCTCAGACAGCACCTGAACGCAACAGGAAATGTTGCAAGCGAGACAAAGTATACGGTTGTCGGTCTGACAAGAAAGGCAGACGGCTCCTATGATACGTCCAGGGTTGGAAAATACACAGTCACGGGACGTTTCTATTCTTCAGGCGGACTGAAAACAACAGCAACAATACAGCTGCTAATTAAATAACAACACAGGAGGTAATTCTATGAGCAGAGCAATTGAATGGGTCATCGACTTTCTGATTACGCTGTTTCTCGTGGTCTTTGCCATCACTGCCATCAATGTCTCATCCACAGTCAGAAAGGCTCAGGCCATCAATGACACTGCAACGGCAGAGCTGTCTGCCTCAGACTTCTCTGCAGGCGTTGTAGACAAATACAAGACAGCCTACAAGACAGATGGATTTGTCACGACAGTCACGCCGCCAAAGGATGGAAGCGAGGTCTATACTGTCACGACTGACTACAAGTACTCCATCCCAGTCATTGGCGTGCACAGGACGGGACATATCGTAGGCTATGCAAGATAATGGGGGAGATGATGACATTTGAGAACAGAAGACTATCATTTTAGCAGAAGACATATGCTAATGGCTGTCATGATGCTACTGGCATGTGTCATAGCCCTGACTGGATGCTCATCTAAAAAGAAGAAGAGTGATTCAGAAATGTATGATACATCCAAGCTGATGCCAGTCGGCTCTGTCGTACAGGTCTCAGGACTTGGCACGATGGTCATTACTGGCGTAGCTCAGGTGGATGGCTATAACGTACTCTATGACTATTCTGGATGCACATATCCACAGGGATGCACTGGCACGAACAATTACATGTTCAACAGGGGTGGTATCATGAAGGTCCTGCATAAGGGCTATGACACCAAGGAAGAACAGCAGTATCTGAATTCACAGGAAAGCCAGATGAATGCCGCCAAGTCCAACGGCCAAGTACGAGTGAGCAATTAGTATAAGTTGGACATACAGCATCATTATAGCACTGTACGCTTTTCGTAATGCTGTCCAGTCCAACGGCCAAGTGCGTGTAAGCAATTGATATAAGTTGTACACACAGCATCATCATAGCGTTGTACACTGTCCAGTCTAATGGCCAAGTACGAGCAATGAAACAATTTAGAAAAATCAGCAATCATGAGTCAAAAAATTCAAAATATTTTTCAACTTTTTTCTGCAAATTGCTGTTTTTGATGATTAATTATAGGTGTGAGCTATGCTTGCACCTGTCTTTTTTTGCACACAGGTGATAAGCCTAAAATGCTCGTGATTAACTATGTTCTCTTTCTCTGACGATAGAATGCCATTCTTTTATGCATTAATATGATTATATAAATATATCATGTATATCTGGCTTTCCATTGCCAGAGGAGAGGAGAATAGAAATGGAATTATTTTATATTTTGATTGTATTTGGGGCATATGTCTTTCTTACAATCTTTTTGCTGGAGGTGTGCCTGGACGAAAGATGTCCAATGCCTTCAGAAATGAAGAAAAGCAGGAGAGCTGTACTTTATGTGCTGTTTGCTTTGCATATAGTGCTTGCTCTTGCAATCCTTTCATTTTAAAGAAAGCGACCTTTTTGGTCGTCTCTCTTTTGCCATTCCATTCTGTTCTCTCGACATCATCAAAAAACGGAGGACCACTATTATGGTTGAAGACCTAAATTTAAAAACCACATCAAACTCAATGGAGATGACATCACCAGGACGCTCAAAGATTGAAATGTCTCATGATGATGGACTCCTGCTGTGCATGAGCCTGCTCAATGATTTCGGAAGGCTTATCCATGGCAGCGATGAAGACAGGAAGGAGGCATCTCTTGCCGCCTATAAGCTGTTCTTTGGCATTGCTACAAAATGCAAGACGGAGAAGGAAGCCTTTACGTATCTGTCTCTTCTTGTTCCCGCACAGCCATTCAAGATGAGGCTCAGGATTGCAAGAGCCAAGTCAGAATTCGAGGAGATGCAGTACAAGTGCTTCAGTGAAAAAACTACACCAGCTATCGGCTATCTCTATCTTGCAGTCTGCCTCATGTACTATTACAACTGCACTCAGGAAGCCAAGGACATGTACTACACGATAATGCATCCTGTGACGCCTGCTCAGGACTATGAATAATGTTTGCTAAATGTTTTCTTGTGTAATTAGTGATAATATATATACATTATTCTTTGAGGAGGTGAATTATATTGAAATTGAATACTAATAAGCTGATACAGGCACTTTCCTATATTGCTGGGGCTGTTGTTCTTTATCTTCTCCTCAAGCCGCATCTAAACTTTCTGTACTATCCTTTCTATAATTCAGCTGATGTCGGTTACGAGCTTCAGGACACTATGCATAAATTCATTCTGAATTATAATACATTGCCACTTGATATGTTTGTCTTCTTCACGGCAATTGCTGGCATCAGAAGCTTCATTGTCAATCCAGCAGAACGTCATCCAGTGCGTATTGCCATAGGATACTTTCTGCTAGGCATGTATGAGGACCTTGTAGCATGGGGATTGTCCTACTTCATATGCATCTGCTCTGTAATTGGAGAATCTACAGGAGGTCTTGAATTTGTAGCAAAGTATGTGCCTCTCATTGCCATCACGAACAGTTCTGTCATAGTCGGCACGATTGTAGGTGTCGTTACAGCTCTGTTGTTGTTCCTGTCTATTCCACTGCTCTTTATCATTGGCATTCTGGCTTCAACATTCACGGGAATGCTACCACTTGTCATTGTCATGGGTGTTCTGATGCTTGTTGTTGTCTTTATCTTCAAGGTTGTTCGTTTTGTTGTTGTATCGTGCGACAGTGCAATACTGGCATTTTGCAAATAGGAAGTGAATGTCCATGAAAGCTTTCAATGCAAGAATGTACAGGGAGAAGGCAACATGCACAGATGAACCGTTTAGCGAACATAGTTCTGCCATCCATACAGCCATCACCGTGGCACATTTAAAAGAAGTCAGAAGGATGCTCTTCTGGAATCGGACAGGCATTCTGTTTCTCTGGCTGCTCTATATCATTATGCTGGTGCTGTTTGTCATGAGCGAGCCTCCTCAAAAGGCTGGCGAATGGGCTGGACTGGTCATCATGATATTTATGAACTTGCTGTTCATCCAGCCCCTGCATGACAGCATGAAAAATACCGTATCATCTGATACCGTTGTCTATCCAGGCCTTATCACATACAAATACTTCACTACGCATTCCAACAGCAAGAGATGCTGGCATGCTGATGTCAGGCTGTCGGATGGCACGCTGATTGAGGCTCTTGAACTGGATGGACTTTCCAAGAACTGCAGAAAAGGGGACAGCGTTGTGCTCGTGCCCCTTGCTACCAGCATCATTGTGCTCCCTGAGACAATCACATAGAAGGAAAGAGACTGCCAATTGGCAGTTTTTTCTTTTTTTGTCATATTAATAGGCTATATGTTTGTCTTTTAGAATTATTGTGATATAATATTTAAGAAAATCTTAAGAATTCTGAAATCACTGATGTCTGAGCCTGGTATTTCGAGTCACATGCTGAGGAGCAGAGGAGGACGGAATTCTGCAATACGAGGTGATTGATTATCGAAAACAGCAAGAAAAAAACAGGCACTTTCATGAGCAGGTACAGGAAGTTCTTCGTTCCAGCTGTCATCATTGGCTCATCCTTTGCGGCTGTCGGCTTTGCAGGATATGATGATGAAGCTCCTGTCATTGTGACAGATGAAATCACGGTGCCTTACAAGACCGCCCTTGATGCTTCCAAGCTCAAGGTTACGGATAACAAGACTCCAAGAGACGCTATTGACGTTCAGTATGATGGAACGTCTGTCAATACAGCTTCAGTTGGCACTTATTTTACGGATATCGTTGCTACTGACTCCGCTGGCAACAGCTCAGCCAAGACTATCAAGGTGGTTGTCAAGGACGTGAAAGCTCCTAAGCTGTCCGTCATCAGGCATTCCAAGAAAGATATCATGGTTGAGGCTGGAACAGCATTCAATCCAATGGATTATGTTACGGCCATTGATGATGTTGATGGAGACGTTACACCATTCATCAAGGCTGACGGCACTGTTGATACATCAAAGACTGGCGTGCAGTATGTTACGTATGAAGTCGAGGATGTATCAGGAAACAAGGCATCCAAGAATGTCTCCTTCATGGTGGAGGATTCCACAGCCCCAGAACTGACACAGAAGACAGATAAGGTCAGCTATGGAGGAAGCACCAATCTCTCTGACTACTTTGAAGGCAAGGACAGCTTCTCACAGGTCACGCTGACTTCTGATGTGCCTATTGATTCAAAGAAGGAAGGCAAGCAGACAATCAACGTCACGGCTGCTGATGAATCTGGCAACAAGACGACAAAGAGCTTTACGCTTGATGTCCAGGACATGACGCCACCAGTGCTGACGCTTGCTACAAATGAAGTCAAGACAGAAATGGGCAAGAAGTTCAACGCAATGGACTACGTGGCAAGTGCTACGGACGCACATGATGGAGATGTCAAAGGCAGCGTCACTGTATCAGGTCAGCCAGACATGAGCAGGATGGGCACATATGCAGTCACTTATACTGTCAAAGACAAGGCTGGCAACTCGTCAGCAGCAAGCCTGAATGTCATTGTCAGACACCCAGAAGTCGTCAAGTCAGAAAACTGGAAAGGTCCAAGGCTTAACAAGAGCAACGGAACCGTCACTGGTCCTACTGGCAAGGAGACTTACTACAACCTGCCAATGAATGGTGTCGTCAACATCATGAGACGAGCAGGCAATAATGACAGATACTGGGTGAGAGATGATGGCGTCAAGATGCTGGGCGACTACATCATGGTTGCTGCAGACCAGAGCATTCATCCACTCGGCAGTCTCGTTGCAACATCATTAGGATGTGGCATCGTAACAGATACAGGCACGTTCATCAAGGACAATCCTTATCAGCTGGATATTGCTGTAGCCTGGTAAGAAAAAAAGGAGAAAAAAATGAAGGAAATAACAAAGAATCGTACAGCAGATGGCCAGCATGGACTCTCAGCCATGGCAAGAAGGGGAATGCTCATTCCTCTTGCCTGTCTGGGAGCCTTTTCTCTTGTTGGTTTTGCTTCTGCTGATAGCAAGCCTCCCGTCATCAGGACGAGCATACTTGAAGTGCCCTATGGCATGAAGTTCAGTACGGATGCTGTCGAGGTCACGGATGACTCATCACTGCCTCTTGATGTGAAGGCGGACACGTCTTCTCTTGACACAAGACAGCTTGGCACCTATAGCATCAAGGTCACGGCTACAGATGCTTTCAAGAATACAGCAGAAAAGACCATTCAGGTCGATGTCGTAGACAGGGAAGCACCCGTATTCACAAGCAGATACATGGATGGCTATGTCATCAGCGTCAAGGCAAACGGCAGCAGCAATCCTGCTGACTACATCAAGGCAAAGGACAATGCCGATGGCGATGTCTCAGACTTCATCACGTTCAGCGGACAGATAGATACCACAAAGCCTGGCATTCAGGAAGTCACGGCTGAAGTGGATGACACATCAGGCAACAGGACCAGAAAGACATTCCAGTTCAATGTCATGGATGATGAGGCTCCTGTGCTGAACCAGAAGGCAGATAAGGCAGACTATGGAGGAAGTGCAGACCTCTCTGACTACTTTGAAGCATCAGACAATTTGCCAGGCGTACAGCTGTCATCTGATGTGCCTCTTGATACAAAGAAGGAAGGCACACAGCATCTTAAGGTCACTGCTACAGACGGCTCTGGCAACAAGACCGTCAAGGAAGCAGACATCACTGTTACAGACATGTCAGCACCTGCCATTGCTTTGACGGCTGATTCTGTCAGAATTCCAGCTGGTGCATCATTTGACCCTGCCAGCTACATTGCCTCAGCAGTGGATAGCAAGGACGGTGATGTGAAGCAGACAGTAGCTGTCTCAAGCAATGTCAACACATCAGCTGAAGGACACTACAGCGTCACCTATACAGCAAATGACAAGGCAGGCAATGCCTCATCAGTGTCAATGGCTGTCGAAGTGTTTGATGTCGAGGCAGAGAAGGGCAGAAACATGGCTGCAACTGCCAACACGAAGATTGGCTCTGCCTATGTCTTTGGTGCATCAGGATATGATAACGTCTATGACTGCTCAAGCTTTGCCCAGTTTGTCTATCGCAGCCAGGGCAAGAACCTTCCAAGGACAGCTGAAGCTCAGTTCAATGCTACAAGACGTGTCACTGACCTTAGGTCAGGAGACCTCGTGTTCTTCCAGGGCACCTATAAGTCAGGTATTTCCCATGTTGGCATCTATATCGGCAACAACAGGTTCACGCATGCCGCCAATGCCAGAAAAGGCGTCATCACATCCAGTCTCAGTGACTCCTACTATGGAGCACATTATGCTGGCGCAGGAAGACTGTAAAAAAAACATCATAAATAGAATTAATATGATTAAATATATAAGAATCTTAATAATGGAGGTGCAAACGAATGGCTCAGATTAAGAATTTGAAGCAGAAGCAGGACGCTCTGAAGGAAATCAACAAGCTTATCAAGGAAATTGCACAGGCTAATGAGTTCCTTGCAGCAGAGGCTCCTCGTGACAGTCTGTATGACATCTCCCTCAATGGAACGAAGACAAAGCTCTTCTTCAACAACAAGAGGGATATTGATGGACTTGTACGCAACTATAAGGCATTCCTCGTCAATCAGGTCAACAACCTTGCAAACGGCAACGGCATTCTGCTTGATGAAAATGATATGAATATCATCAAATACTAAAAAGCAAAGAAAATACTCATATCATATTGAAATACAAAAATAATATGATATAATATAAATGGATGAGGCGAAAGGATGCTAAAGACAGTATCCATGAATAATAATTCGCCTCATATTTTTTTGTAAATAAGGCAAGGAGCCACGTGACTTCAGTCATGAGTAGTTGACTATGGCATTGTCGTAGACAGGCACATCAAAAGAGATGTCTACGGGAAAAGGCCTACAACGTTTGATGTCGTCTTTCCAGAAAGCGGTACACGCATCAATAACATCACATGTCTGCATGATGACTACGATGAAGCAAGAAAAAGACAGAAAGTGCTGGTATTTGCCTTCAAGGGGCATCCCACATATGCTGTTCTTTCCAGCAAGCAATAAAAGCCGTGATTAATTTCACGTTTTTTTGCTTCCTCTGAGAATCATGCATTGATATGATTAAATATAAACATCTTAATATTGAGGTGATAAATAATGGATAATAATAAGAAGACTTATAGGGATATTGATGTTGAAGACCTGCCTCTTGAGGATATCTCAGAAGACGAAAGATACAGCATTGAGAGACATCGAAAGGAGAAGAACATAGAATCCTTGATTATCTATGGCATTGTGCTGTTTTTTGATGTGATTCTCATTCTAAGACTTATATTTGGCAAGAATAGTGAAACTGCCATTGCTCAGTTTGTCTACTGGCAGGCGATTGTGATAATAATCGGATTGCCATCATACATTTTCAAGAAGAAACTGACAGCTGTAAAGCATGGCATAGTATGTAACAAATACGAACAGATAGACAGAATCAAGGATAAAGAAAACTACTATCTTGATATTGCCTTTCCTGGCGATGGAACGGTCATTCGCTCGGTGCCATGTGATTCCTTAGAATATACATTAGCTGACAATGGGGACACATATCTCGTTTTTGCCTTTAGAAAGACACTTACTCGCAGGCTGGCATATCTTGGAGTAGTCAGATACTATACCGAAGAAGAACTGAAAGAACTGGATTTAATCTAGAAATCCGACAGAATCATACAGAAAATGCTGTTTGTATGATTAATTATACGTATCCATTCTAATGGAAATAAGAATATTGGAGGTTTTATAATGATACCATTCACAATGCTTACAACAACAATAGGCATTATCATTCTGCTGGTCATCCTGTATTCCATTTCCTTTGTGAGGGTGCCAGTGGACAAGGCAGCCGTCATAACGGGATTTGGAAAGAGCAGGGTTCTGATTGGAAAAAACGGATTCAGGGTGCCTTTCTTCTCTACCGTCTGCTATGTCTCTCTTGAAGCCATTCCGCTTGCTATCGAGGTGGATGCCCTTGCAAAAGGTGACATTAATGTCAAGCTGACAGGCACAGCAGTCGTCAAGATTGCTTCAGACCGTGATTCCGTCATTGAGGCAACACAGAGGTTCTGCAACGATGGTGCAAAGAAGACACTGGAAAAGATTTCTCAGGTTACTGAATCTGTTGTCACAGGTTCGCTTCGTAGTGTAGCGGCTGGACTGACACCAGAGGAAATCAACGGTGAAAGAGCCAAGTTTGAGGTTTCTGTTGCCAACAATATCATTGAGGACCTGAGAAAGCAGGGACTGACACTGGATTCCGTAACGCTCAGTGACATCTCTACGCCTGATGGCTACTTTGCCAACAAGACTGAACCTAAGATGGCTGAATCCAAGTCTGCTGCTGATATTGCCAAGGCAGAAAGACAGAGGGATGCCAACATCAAGACTTCCGCTGCCAATCAGGAATCAGCAAAGGCACAGTCAGAGGCTGAGGCTCTTATCGCTCTTGCTAACAAGGACAAGCAGGTCAAGATAGAGAACTATCGTGCTGAACAGGAAAATGCAAAGATTGAGGCTAATAAGGCCATCGAGATGAAGAACATCGAGCTGGCTCAGGTGCAGGCAACAAGAGCCGAACAGGAACTGATTGCCACTCAGATTAAGCCCGCTGAAGCCAACAGGAAGCAGGCAGAGATTGAAGCAGATGCCAGAAAGATTGCAGCCATCAAGCAGGCAGAGGCAGAGGCCGAAGCCGTCAAGGCGAAGGCAAAGGCAGAAGCTGATGCCATCAGACTGAAAGGACAGGCAGAAGCAGATGCCGTCAGAGCAAAGGCTATTGCAGAGGCTGAAGGTCTTGAAAAGAAGGCAGAGGCATTTGCAAAGTATAACGATGCAGCTAAGCTGGACCTGCTCGTACCTCTCTTCAACGCCATGGCACAGGCTCAGGCAGATGCACTTTCTGGCATTGACAAGGTGACGATTGTCGGCAATGGCGATGATGTAGGAGGCTATTCTGACAACGTAGCAAGAAACCTGGCATCAAGCATGCAGCTGATTAACGACCTGACGGGCGTGGACCCTAAGGGACTTATCACTAAGGACTTCAGGAAGGACATCAATGTGAGCATGTCAAATGCTGATGGTCATCCTGATGCAGACATCATAGATGCGCAGACAAAAGAATAATAATGAGGCAGTCATTGAGACTGTCTCTTTTTTTGCGCAAAAAAAGAACAGCAAGGGCTATTCGCCACATGCTGTTGCAATTTTCTGTTCAATTTTTTTCTGACCCTCAAGAAGAGAATCATAAATATAATCGAACATTTTCATAAAGTCATCAATGCCCATAATGGAACGCAATACTCTTCCATCATCATATTTGAATCGCCATCCATCAAGTTTCATTGTGAATGGCTTGTAGCCATTAAGGCAGAAGAAGACTTCACCGCCATGCCTGATGTAGTCGCATTTACGTTTTTCAACGAAAACGTCCACAAGGCATTTGCCATGGTCCAGGACAATAACCTTTTTGTATCGGTAACCTCCTGAAACTTGAGACTTAATGACTGCTTTTTCTTCATTCGATAACATTTATGTTCACCATTGCGTGCATAATTGCACGCCCTTTCTTTCTTTTTTTGCAACACTAAGAGGTCAGCTGCCAGAGAATTCTTTGAATGCCCTCTAGCTGGCATCACCCTTTTTTGATATCTTTGTCCTGGGAGACAGGGTGTACTGAAAATTTAATCATATTAAAAACATTCTGCACACAATTCTGTAGTGAAGAATGTCATGATATTTCGTAAAATTATGTAACTTTTTCAAAATAATATGATTAAATATCTACAGCCGCTATTTTAGGACGCCATGCCTACGGTTCCTGTGGGAGTCAGGACGATAGCTGCGACCCGCAGTCATGGAAGAGTAGCGTCAGACATGACAGCGGACGAGTGCTTCTTACCGCTAATTTGAGGCATTCCTATAATTAAAAAGCATCAAGGTCGTAGCTGGCCGAGATGCTTTATCACAAAAACAAGAAGAGAAAATGGAAAAACAGTCATGACGATGGTATCCATCCTGCATGCTTAAAGCGTTTATGGGATGAATGGACAGCAGCAGCAGCCTGTGGCAGGAATCATATGGATGAATGCCCGATGGCTCATATACGCTGTACACTCATCGAGCACAGCCTTAAACGTACAAAGCAGATACGGGGTGGCCGTCATTGAAGTGCCTGCAATTCCGTTTTCCCTTTTTTTGCTTAGATTTGTCAATGGAGATGAAAGGACAGTGATAAGAAAATCAACGCAGTATATTCAGGATTCATGCCTCAACAGGCACGGACGTCTCAGCCTCAATCAGGTCTTCAGAAACGAGGCACTCAACTTTACACCATGGCTGTCAGGACAGCATGTCATCGAGGAGATAGCTTCAGCTGTCTTTGGTATGGATGATGCCGTCCTGTGGAAGACGGAATGTCCTGTAGGTGACTACAGGATGGATATGGTCTATCATCAGCGTAACGACAGACAGAATGCCTTCATCGTAGAGAACCAGTTCGGACTGTCGGACAGCAAGCATCTGGGACAGATAGTCGCCTATGCAAGACTGACAGGAATCAGGAAGATACTGTGGATTGCTGACGAGATTGCACCAGAGCACAGGGATATTGCTGACATGTTCAGGGATGTTGATATCGTGCCCTGCAGCGTCAGCCTTACCAGCCAGAATGATGGCATCCATTTTCTTTTCACAACTTATCATCATCCATATAGCGTAACAATGCACGAGCGTCCTGGAGGTGATTAAAATAGATTATACAGAAATTTCATCAGATGCCACATCGGCATCATCCAGCAATGGGGTGATGGACTTTATCAACAGTCCCGTCATTTCCGTACTGATTATCATTCTTATTATCGTGGCTATTGCAGGCCTGTGGAGAATGCTGGAAAAGGCTGACAGACCTGGCTGGCATGCTCTTGTGCCTCTGCTCAATATCTGGGATTTTGTAGACATCTCAGGCATGAATCCCATCGTTGCCATTCCTGGCATGATTGGCGTCTTCCTGATTGTTGCTGGCGGAGCCATGCTTAATGTCTCTGAGGCATCCGTCATGGCCGATGGCATGGGGAGTGCAGGAGGCATCATGATGCTGATTTCCTATCCTCTGCTTATCATTCATGAGATTGTCAGAATCATATGCGGATTCAGGGTCTGCACGAAGTTTGGCTATGACATCAGGTTTGGCATCCTGGCTCTCTTCCTGCCTTCTGTCATGTATGCTATTCTTGGCTTCAGTGATGCCGAATACATGGCTGATGGCTATTACAGGTGATGTATTATGCAGGATACAGATATCATTGCAACAGTCATGCCTATGATGGATTTGCATAGACAAATGATGATGGATAATCAGCTGATGATGAATTCATACCTGTCCTCTGGACTGCCTGGCTATACGCCTCCTCATCAGCTTCCAGCATCACAGCCTGGGCCTCATGTCATCATTGTCGGCGATGTGCCCATTGATGGACGCACGCATGAGCAGAAGAGGCATCTTGGTGATGTCAACTCCTATGAAATGAACAGGACAGGACTGCCTAACAACCATGTAGATGACATCCATGTCTATCCGTTCTCCTATGAAAGAAAGGATGAAAAAGGCATCTACGTCAGAATAGAAATGGAAGAAGTCATTGCTTACAGATTTGCCAGCATCTCATGCTTTGTCAGGGATGATGATGAGGATGAGCTAAAGCTTGCCCAGTCTGCCTTCTTTGAGGTGCTGGACAATCTTGACGACAGCATCACGACACTGATAGCCAGGCTGACGGAATCATGTCAGCCACGGTTTGCTGACTTCCTGAAGGCATCAGGATTCAGATACGACAAGTCACATGACTACTACATAATGGGCGATTAATGTTGCTCAGCACAGTATTCCAAAACCCAGGAGGATTAAAATATGGATAATAATGTAAATAATATGAATAATATGAATAATACAAACGGATATGACGGCTATGCCAATCTCAAGAATACCGAGAGACCAGACAGCACGAAGCTGAACGGCTTCTGGGTCTGCGAGTGCTCTGAGGTCAATCCCAATACAAATCATTACTGCAAGAACTGCGGCAAGCCTAGACCAGCCATGCAGAAGACCAAGAGAAGTGCAGGCAAGCTCATCTGGTACTGCCCAACATGCGGGCGCAAGAACGATTCCATGTTCTGCCCAGACTGTGGCACGCCTAGACCAACAGAAAAGCAGTTTGCTGTCTACTGTGATGCATGCGGATGGCCAAAGTCAGCATCTGATGAGCCACGCTTTTGCCCAGACTGCGGTAAGCCATTACGCATCAAGACTGTTGATGACAGACAGTGATATGTTGCATAAGTGCAATCAAGACAATCATCAATATAGACGGCATTCATGCAGTCAGAAAAATCAGCAGGAACGGCAATTCGTCCTGCTATTTTTTGCATTCAATAAAATAATATGATATAATAAATAATGTAACAGAGATGCAGACATCTCTGAGTGATTTGTAAAAACAGAATGCCATCGGTCAGTGTCTTTATGCCATTATTTTGTCCATTGCATTCTATAAATCACACTATAAAATAATAAAAGGAGGCTAATATATGCCAGATACAGAAAAAAAGACTCAGGAAAATACGAATGATAATACGAATACTCAGGATAAGACAGAACCATCAGAAAATGCTGTCAAGAAGAGCAAGGCAAAAAGCATCGTCATTGCATGCGTAGCCATTGCCATTGTGGCTGGTGGAGCTTTTGCCATCAGCAGCCCAGGCAAGTCAAAGCAGACGACCGTCAATGTCGTCCAGAAAGCTCAGCAGAAAACCGTCACAGGATATCTTGACGGCACATCACAGAAAAAGACAGTCAAGGCTGCCGACATGAAAGGCTACAAGAAACTTGGCAATACAAGTACCGTCTTCACTCCAGCGGCTATTTCAGATGCCAATAAGATGTTTGCCAACAAGGAAACAGGCGTCTATCTCTTTGGATTTGAGACATGCCCATTCTGTCAGAGTGCAGTTCCAGTGCTCAACAAGGCTGCCAAGAAAGCTGGATGGATTGTCAACTATGTAGACATCTACAATCAGAGATTTGACAAGACAGGCAAGAAGGTCCAGTCATCAGAAGAGGATTATGTACAGCTTAAGAAGAACATGGCTGGCTTCATTCAGGATGATACCCTCTATTCTCCTACAGTGATGTTTGTCAAGGATGGCAAGATTGTTGGCTACCAGATTAGCTTCATGGGCCTTAATGTAGACGGCACTGAACTGACTGAAGACCAGGCTGAATCATTGCAGAAGGTCTATGAAGACGCATTTGCTAAGCTTGCGTAATGTTGAGGAACAAAGCTATGTATAAGAAAAATCATAATCAGACAGAAAAGAATCAGGAAAAGGAAGGGAAGGAGTCAGAAAAGACACAGTTCACAGCACCATCCGAAGAGTCTGCTGGCATCTCAGACTTCATGAACATGAACTTCAAGACAATGCCTGATGACTTGCTTAAGCAGTTCTGTCTTGCCTATGAGCAGTATATTGACATGTTCATTGTCACGACAACCATAGAGCTGTTTGACAATGACATGATTGATGACAGAATCAGTGGCACCATCAATGGCGTCATCATGAATGCCATCATTCCTATTCTCAGAATGGAGGAAGAGATGGAAGGGCGTGGCATCCTCAAGGACTATGCTGACAACACGTCATTCTTTGACTATTCAGAAGGAAAGATGTATCACTATCCTGCCTACATGTTCCGTATGCAGCATCTTAACGAGATGTGCAGGGAAGGCAAGCTGACAAGAGATACCTATTCACGCTATACCGTCGGAGAGCTGTACGAAGCTCATGAGACTGAAGAACCAGACAATTCCGAAACAGATAAAAAGTAAAAAAAATAAAATTATATGCTGAAATATTTGCATTTAATGAAATAATGTGATATATTATATATGTCCTGGGAAGGTCAAGGCTGATTAGGACATACTGCCAATAGCCTAGTGATGTCAGGGAACAAGCGACTCTGGCATCACTACATTCTATGTGTGTTTTATGTTCAATAACACTATTTCCTATTCCAGCCTAGTGCAATGGAAGAACAAATCCATGGTAAGGATTAGATAGCAGTTCAATTCTGCTGGCTGGAACCATTATTAATATCTTTTTGTTCCTATGGTCGAATTGGTCAAGACGCTGCCCTCTCAAGGCAGAAGCTATGGGTTCGAGCCCCATTAGGAATACCATGTCAATGTAGCTCAGTTGGATAGAGCATCCGCCTCCTAAGCGGAAGGTCATGCGTTCGAGTCGCATTATTGACGCCATGTTGCTGTACCCAAGAGGCTGAAGGGACCGCATTGGAAGTGCGGCAGGCGGGCAACGCCCGTGCGAGAGTCCGAACCTCTCCAGCAACGCCAATTCTTTTATTCATTGCGGGGTGGTAGCAGTAGTAGCTCGTCGGTCTCATAAGCCGAAGGTCGGAGGTGCAAATCCTCCCCCTGCAACCATTGCGGATGTAGTTTAATGGTCAGAACATCAGCCTTTTCCCAAGCTGAGTCCACTGAGAATATGGGTTCGATTCCCATCATCCGCTCCATATCTGTCACTGTACTCAAGAGGCTGAAGAGGCTCCCCTGCTAAGGGAGTAGGTCGGGAAACTGGCGCGAGAGTCCGAATCTCTCCAGTGACGCCATTCTTATTTTTTCTTTTGTTTCGGGGAGGTAGCGAAGTGGTCAACCGCGGCTGACTGTAACTCAGTTCCTTTTTGGTTCGCAGGTCCGAATCCTGCCCTCCCCACCATATATCATGCGGATGTAGTTCAACGGCAGAGCAGTGGTCTCCAAAACCATCGATAGAGGTTCGAGTCCTTTCATCCGTGCCATTTCTTGCCAGAATAGCTCCAATTGGATAGAGCAGCTGACTCGTAAACAGCAGGTTGTGGGTTCGACTCCCACTCCTGGCACCATATGCATCCATGGTGGAACGGTAGACACGCCAGTCTCAGGAACTGGTGGCCGAAAGGCTGTGAGGGTCCGAATCCCTCTGGGTGCACCATTAGTTCACTACGCACGGTCTTCGTGCTTATTATATAGATTCTTTGCTGTCAGTGCTGTCAGGTCATCTGTCAGCTTTTTTATTATATTGTAAAAATGCAATTTGATGCCCTGATAAAATGCATTAAGCACCTCAATATGATATAATAAAGATGTTAATATGGAGCGTATCATAATCTGATATGCAGGAAGGAGAAATATATTATGAAATTAAATATTAACAAAAAAACTAGCATTGGCACTATGATGCCAAAAATTGAGAATGCCTATACAAAGGCTTTCCTCAAACAACGTTTTCCAAAGGACACTGATGAAATCATTAAGCTATTGATTAATCCACCTATGGAGAATGATACACATCTTCTCCATGATGTTGATGATGCAGTAGCCTTCATGGCTGGTCTTGATGATGACACTTATGTCGCCGTCATGGCTGACTATGATGCTGATGGTATCACATCTGGAACAATTCTTTCATTAGCTTTAGGAAAGAAGTTTGCCAACGTCAAGGCATTCATTCCTGACAGAGTTATTGACGGATACGGCTTCAAACGCCGTCAGGTCAATAAGGCTCTTGAATGGGCAGGTGAGCACAATCTCGCTATTATCACTTGTGATAACGGCGTAGCATGCTTTGATTCCATTGCCTATGCAAAGAGTCTTGGAATTCCAGTTATTGTTACTGACCATCATAGCATTGGTGATTTATTGCCAGATGCCGATTACATCGTGCATCCAGCATTGGGCAGCTATCCATTTGCTTCCATCTGTGGAGCATTCGTTGCCTACAAGTTTGGCATGGTGTTCTTGGAAGCTATTGATGCATTAGACGATGCAGAAATGACTTCTTATATGCATCAGCTAGCAGCTGTTGCTACGGTGACAGATGTCATGCCTGTGGCAAATGATGACCTTGAAACAATGAAGGTCAATGAAAACAGACGCTTCTTGCAGGAAGGTCTTGAGATGCTGAGAAGTCATCCTGACTGGCATTTCAAGATGATGGCTGATATTGGCGGTTTCGATATCGAGCATATCGATGAAACTGTCATTGGTTTCAACATCGGACCAGCTATCAATGCATTAGGACGTCTCTATCAGGCAACTATCGGCATTGAATTCTTCCTTGAACAGGATGAATCCAAGGCTAAACGTTTATGTTCGTTCATGTTCTATATGAATAATGAACGCAAGAGCATGACACCTGAACAGAAAGCTGTTGCCAAGACTGCCATGCATGAAGGTACTATGTCTTGCCTCTCTTTCACTGATGATGTCCATCATGGACTTGTCGGCTTGATTGCTGGCGCCATCGAAAGAGAATATGGCAAGCCTACTGGCATCTTCTCAGCAGAGGAGATTGACGGAGAAGCCTGCTATAAAGGTTCGATGCGTTCTAACGAATCAGTGAATCTTTATGAGGCATTGACAGCCATCAACGAAGCTCACCCTGAGTATTTCGTGACATTTGGCGGTCATGCTGGTGCGGCTGGCGTAACGCTCAAGACTGCTCATAAGGATGACTTCATCAAAGACTTCGATGCATACTGCAGCAGTCATGCATCTGCTCCTGAAGATGAATCTATCGCATTGAAAGCAGAAGAAATTCCAGCCTTTGCGGCTGATATTGCGAAGTTCAAGCCTTTTGGCAATGGCTTTGCAAAGCCTCAGATTAGATTCAGCTTCTTCTGTACATCAATCTGGCTCTTCAATAAGTCAGGACATGTCAAGCTCTCTAACTTCAAGGGACAGGACATCTGGCTTTATGGTCAGGCTGATGCCATCAGAAAGCATAAGGCAATTGCCACTGGCATCATTCCTTTTGATTCTGATAACAAGCAGAAGCTGATTGATGAAGGCATGGACTCAGCTGATGCAGAAGCTGAAAAATGGGAAAAGTATTCTCAGTACAAGCACCATTATAACTTCAGCATCAAGGCTGAGCTCGACTGGTCGTCATTTGCAGGAAAGGTTGGTGAACAGGTCTCTGTCATCAGCTTTGACTGATGATGGCGGAGTTTAATAAAAAAATATAGAAAGGAGAGAAGATGGTGAACACATAGCCGCCTTCTCATAATGAAAATGGTAAAGTTAAATTTAAGCGCAGCAAAGACTGCGAGCACTGTGGCAGCTCATGCCACACAGACATCTGCTCATTGCAGTGTCAGACTGAATATCGGACAGCATAAGTCTGTCTCTCAGCCTCAGCCCGCAGTCACTGCGTCTCCGCTGAAGCTGAATGTAAAGTCTCTTGGAGGACAGCCTCCTAAGAAAGCTGTCAAAAAGACAGAGGCAGAGCCAGAAGTGCTTGATGAAATCAAGGGTTTCGTCACAAGCGTCTTCTGGGAAGATGAAATTAAAGGCCGTGTAGGCTTCACGCTCAAGACAAAGAGCAGAAACTACACATGCTATGGTCCTAATGTCATGATTCCAGATGAAGACCAGTACATCAAATGTTCTGGACACTTCTCTGAACGTGACGAGAAGACCTTCAACTTCAGATTCTACGTCACTGTCGATGATGATGAAGAAGGTGCTGAAAACATGCTGAAGCATATCTTTGGTATCAAGAAGGCTAGAAAGATTCTCGACCTCTTTGGTGATGAGCCAACTGAAGTGCTTAAGCTGTTCAAGACGCAGTTTGATTACTTCAAGCTTGTAGCCAAAGGTGCAAAGGGCATTGGTACAAAGACGATTGATAATGCCAAGAGAAAATATGAGAACTCAATGGCATTTGAAAGCATCTATGCCAAGTTTGCTCAGTATGGCATGAGTGTCAACAAGGCTATCAAAATCTATAAGGTATGGGGAGACAAGACAATGGACGTCATTGCCAAGGACCCATATGCCTTGATTAGTATTGATGGCTTGTCATTCAATGTTGTCGATAAGATTGGGATGAGAGCCTATGGCATCTCATCAACTGACAACAGACGTATCGTTGCCTTTGTAAAGCAGAGTGTCTATAGCATTACGTCAGGCTCTACATTCCTTTATAAGGATGAAATGTTTGACATGGCTAATAAGCAGCTGCATATTGACAGCTCCTATGTCAGCGAGGCCATTACCACTCTTGTGCAAAGTGGTGACATCTATGACATTGAGACTGCTGATGGCAAGAGAGCACTGTACTCTCCAACGATGTACAGAGCTGAAAAGAATGTTGCCGCACGTATTGCGGCGCTGATGTCAGCTTCAAGACTGACGGATGCCAAGAAGGCAAAGATTGATGCCTTCATCAAGGACTTTGAGAAATCACACTTCAAGCTTGCCAAGAAGCAGCATGAAGCTGTAACAGTTGCATTAAGCAACAGATTCTCAGTCATCTCAGGCGGCCCTGGCACTGGCAAATCCACTATTCTTGGCGCAGTTGTTGATTACTATACTAAGGAACACAAGAAGATTATGCTGTGTGCGCCTACAGGCAAGGCTGCCAAGCGTATGATGGAGACTACAGGCATGCCTGCAACAACCATTCACAGAATGCTGGAATACAACCCAGCAGAAGGCGACTTCATGTACAATACAGCCAATCCACTTGACTGCAATGTGCTTGTCGTTGATGAATTCTCGATGGTTGGCGTATGGCTTGCTCAGAAGCTGCTTGAAGCTATTCCTGACAGCATTGATACGGTTGTCTTTGTTGGTGACAAAAACCAGCTTCCATCCGTTGATGCAGGCAAGGTTCTTGAAGACATTCTTGACGTGCCAGAAGTCCCTCAGGTCATCCTGAATGAGACCTTCAGACAGGGCAAGGATTCCTCTATCTTCACTAAGGCTATGGAATATCAGAATGATATCGTGCCTTCCCTTGAAGATGATGATGAATTCAAGTTCCATACTGTCAAGAAGACAGAAGACCTTATTGAAGAAGTCAAGGAACTCTACAAGTCTGAGGTAGACAAGTGGGGCATTGATAATGTCACAGTGTTATGTCCTCAGAGAATTGGAGAAATCGGTTCAGAGGAATTCAACAAGGCACTTCAGCAGACTATCAATCCAAAACTCTACGAAGCTACACCTGAAGTCAAGGGCACAAGAGGCACTGTCTTCAGAGAAGGCGATAGAGTCATCCAGATTAAGAATGAAGCTGCTGAGGATGTCTATAATGGCATGGTTGGCACTGTTGTCCGTGTTCAGGAAGAATGCAAGGACACTGAAGAAGTGGCAGAAGTCGAAGTCGATTTTGGTGATGATGTTGTTTCCATCTACCAGAAGGACAGACTCGAAAACCTTCAGCTGGCTTATGCGACTACTGTTCATAAGTCTCAGGGTTCTGAATACAAGTCAGTCATCCTGCTTTGTCATGAAGCCAACAAGTTCATGCTTCAGAAGAAGCTGATTTACACTGGCATGACAAGAGCCAAGAAAGTTCTTCATATTGTCGGCGAAAAGAAGGCCTTTGCTGATTCTGTCAAGGTCAAGAGAGAATTGCCTAGACATACGAATCTCAAGGCATTCATCAGAAAGGATTTAATGTAATAATTTCATTTAAAGAATGCATCCCATTTTGGATGCATCTCTTTTGCTCTTTTTTTATATAAAATGCATGAATGCATGATTAAATATCATCATATGCAAAAAACAGGAGGCGATAAGCGCTATGACTGACAAGAATACTGATAAAAAAGATGTAGAAACTGCTGCAGAAGATAAGAAAGATAATACAGATGTAGTAGACGTAGCAGATGCAGTGGAAGACACAGAAGAAAATCAATCTGATGATAAAGGATGGCTGTCAATCTCTGCTACAGTGGAGGTACATCATACTGCTGCAGAAGATACCGATGAAGATGATACAGATGACCAGCATGTTGAAGAAAAAAGCATGGAAGACCTGATGGATTCTGTCGTGGATATCGAGACAGCATTTGGCAAGCCTGATGGCACGCTGGATGAGGAGCAGGCAGAATATGTCAATGCCATCCTGAGGCAGGATAAGCCTTTCATGTGGAGGGAGAAGAACTGGATTCTGTTTTTCCTTGCTCTGAATTATATGAATCTGCTGATTGATTTTCTTACAGCTGATATCAAGATGTCCACGATGACCACCATCGTAGGGCAGGCAGTGCTTTTCATCCTGCCACTTGTCATAGGCTCTTTTGTCATTGCTGTCGCCTACAGGCAGGAAAGAGAGAACACGGTGGTCAATGGTGCAAGGGTATGGAGAGGCGTCTATAAGGACGGACTGACGGAAATGCGGTCAGGACTCCTGCTTGATGTCGGTGCTGATGAAGATGTCTACTTTATTGAATCCCTTGCAGACATTGCATGTGTTTATGTGTCTGATTTGGACGATGATGATATAGAATAATTGAATGGAAATGATGCGGACAATCTGCATCATTTTTTCTTTGCAATATATATTCTTCTTTTTAATGCAGACCTGCAAGAAATCATCAGATAGATGATGATATTTTTCATTTTCTTTTTTTCTCTCAAGCATTTGTTGAATTAATATGATTAATTATATGTGTATTAATGATTGATAAAAAGGAGTGAGAAATAACCATGACAGAAGAAAAAGATACAACTATGACAAATGCTGCTGAGACATCAGCACCTGTGGATACACGCAAGGAGGAGCAGAGAGCTGAACTGCACAAGACCATCTGGGGCATTGCCAATGACCTCAGAGGGGCAGTGGATGGCTGGGACTTCAAGAACTATGTCCTTGGCATGCTTTTCTACAGATATATTTCAGAGGACTTTGCATCCTATGTCACAAGAGGCGAGCTAGCCGCAGGCAATACAGGTTTTGACTATGCCAGCATTGATGATGAGATGGCTGAGCTTGCAAGAACTGACCTCATCAGGTCAAAGGGGTTCTTCATCCTGCCTTCACAACTCTTCTGCAACGTGACGAAGAACTGCGATGATGATGAGAATCTGAACATTACGCTCAGTACACTCTTCATGGCCATTGAAGATACAGCCATTGGCACGAAATCCGAAAAGGCCTTCAAGGGACTCTTTGCTGACCTCGATGTCAACAGTCCTAAGCTTGGAGGCACGGTTGCCAAAAGAAACGAGAGACTGGCAAAGCTCCTCAAGGGCATTGCCTCCATGAATCTCGGTTCAGCTGATGACACGGCTATTGATACATTTGGAGATGCTTATGAATACCTCATGGGCATGTATGCAGCCAATGCAGGCAAGAGCGGGGGCGAGTACTTCACACCTCAGGAAGTCAGCAGACTGCTGACGCTCATTGCCCTTGATGGACGTACAAGCGTCAACAAGGTCTATGACCCTACATGCGGAAGTGGCTCTCTGTTATTGCAGAGTGCTGAGATTCTTGGCAAGGATAATGTTAGAATGGGCTACTTTGGACAGGAGCTCAACATGACAACCTACAACCTCTGCCGTATCAACATGTTCCTTCATAATATTGGCTATGACAAGTTCAACATTGCTCAGGGCGACACGCTGACAGAGCCTAAGCACTGGGATGATGAGCCTTTTGACATGATTGTCAGCAATCCTCCATACAGCGTCAAGTGGGAGGGCGACAGCAATCCTGTCCTCATCAATGACGAGCGATTCAGCAGGGCTGGCGTGCTGGCTCCTAAGTCCAAGGCTGATTTGGCTTTCGTCATGCATGCCCTCAGCTGGCTGTCAAGCGAAGGCACCGCAGCCATTGTCTGCTTCCCTGGCATCTTCTACAGAGGCGGGGCTGAGCAGAAGATTAGAAAGTATCTGGTGGATGGCAACTACGTGCATGCCGTCATTCAGATGCCAGGCAACCTCTTCTATGGCACATCCATCCAGACATGCCTGCTCATTCTCAAGAAGAACAGGACGGATGACAAGGTAGCCTTTATTGATGCCTCTAAGCAGTTCATCAAGGTGACGAATTCCAATAAGCTGACAGAAGAGAACATTCAGCAGATTTATAGATGGTACAAGGACAGAAAGGATGTGGACCATGCTGTCAGGATGGTAGGCATTGACGAGATTGCCAAGGAGAACTACAATCTGTCCGTCAGCACCTATGTGGAACCAGAGGACACAAGAGAGAAGGTTGACATTGAACAGCTCAATGCCAATATTGAAGCCATCGTCAGACGTGAAGAGGAATTAAGAGCCTCAATCAATGCCATCATTGCTGATTTCAGCAATGGTGGTGCTGGTCATCCAGCTGGTGACGTGCGATGAGCAGAATAGAAGAGATGTTGAAGGAGCTGTGCCCTGATGGGGTGGAATATAGGAAGATAGGGGATATCTGCACAATCAGGAATGGCTACACGCCCTCCAAGAAGCATATGGAATACTGGGAGAATGGAACATTGCCTTGGTTCAGGATGGACGACATCAGAACACATGGCAGGGTGCTGGCAGATTCACTTCAGCATGTCACGCCCCAGGCAGTCAAAGGTCAGCTCTTTCAGGCTGACTCACTGATATTCGCAACAACGGCAACGATAGGGGAGCACGCAATCATAAGCGTGCCTTTCCTGTGCAATCAGCAATTCACTGTGCTGACCATAAGGGACGAGATGAAGGAAACCATTGAGCCAATGTATCTCTTCCATTATGGGTTCATTATTGATGAGTGGTGCAAAAGGAACACCAAGTCTGGAACGATGGCGGCTGTTGATATGAACAAGTTCAGGGAAATAGAAATCCCCGTGCCACCACTGGCGGTCCAGCGGGAGGTCGTGAGGGTGCTGGATACGATGACCGAGCTGACCGCCGAGCTGACCGCCGAGCTGACCGCCAGAACAAAACAGTACGCCTATTACAGAGATGAGCTGCTGACTGGCGAGCTGATGCCTGACAACGTGCAGTACATGAGCATAGGCGAGCTGATTCAGTTCTCTAGCCTCAGGCAGAAGCACATTTCATCACAGGCTCCCGTCTATTCCGTCAGCAACAGTCTTGGACTGCTTCCTCTGTCGGAATACCGCATGGAAGGCACAAGTGCCCATGCCAGCAAGGATACGAGCGAGTACTATGTGGTCAGGAATGACTGGTTTGCCTACAATCCTGCCAGAATTGACATTGGCACGCTTGGCAAGATGACGGACAAAATTGGACTAGTCAGTCCTGCCTACAAGGTGTTTACCGTAAAGGACGAAAACGTCATTCTCCCTGATTATCTAGCACTGCTGTTCAAGACCTCCCTAGTCATGGCTGGCATCAACAGATACGTGGAAGTCGGTGCCCGTGTCAGAATGGATGTTGACCGCTGGAACCGCATTTACGTTCCAGTGCCAGACATCGAAACGCAGAAGAGGACAGTTGCCTTTCTCCATGACCTGGAATGCGTCTGCACCGACCTCACCTCAGGACTGCCAGCTGAAATAGAGGCACGCAACAAGCAGTATGCCTACTACCGTGACAGGATGCTGGATTTCCCACACCTGCAGTCATAGTGCATGTATTATCTGCAATCATATATTTCTATCATTGAGGACATGTTTCATCATGTCCTTTTTATATGCACGATTATGATTAAATATCAATGTATATTGCTATATATTATACATTTTTAAAACATTTTCCAGGAGGTGAGAGAACATGATAAGACCTGTCATCAGGATGGCATCCTGCATGCTGTCGGCTGTCTTGATGCTGACGGGATGCAGCTTTCCTCGACCCATGCAGCCGTCATCCATCTCATGCCCGACAAACGTTATGACAATGGATGACTTTCGTAAGGTCATGAAACAGAATAGCTTTCCTGTCATCAACACGATATCACTGAAAGGCAATAACGAATACAGACATGTCAGGTCTGGCATCAAGGCAGACATGCCAGAAAAGTATGCCTTCAGCTACTATATCCTTGATTCAAAAAATACCGCAAAGAGCTTCTATGCCTTACAGAAGCAGGAGATACAGAAATCCTATGATTCAGATAAATCCTTTATTGCCGTGTCAGAAAGAGAGATGGACAACTATGCTGATTATACCAACGATGTCAATGATAGATACTACAGAGTCATATGCAGGGATAATGCTGTCCTCGTTGTCTCATCGAAGAAGGACTACCAGAAGACAGTCAACAAGATAATCGACCGCCTGGGGATGTAAAGACAGCCATCTGTTTTGGCTGTCCTCTCTTTGATAAAAATGCAACGAGAATTAATCTCGTATCATGAAAAAGCGCAACGAGAATGTATCTCGTGACAGACGAGAATGCAACGAGGTGCATTCTCATTGCAAAATGAGTGGAACGAGCGACACGAGATGCACGCCCATCTCTTGCAGATATCGTAAATACGATGCAGGAAATTCTAATATATAATAAATATATATGTCAAATCATAAAAGCAACATAGGAAAATCATAAAACACAGGAGCGTGAAAAAGTAAATGAAAGAATATAATGTGCTGGCATCATCTGATGAATCTACGGTGGTATCAGAATATGTGCCAGAGGAAAAGAAATCGACAGGCTATCAGTCTGAGGCACAGCTGGAGGAGGCCTTTATCAGCAGGCTGGAGAGGCAGGGCTATGAGCGTCTTGATATTCATGACGAGCGGGGGCTGCTGGACAACCTCAGGAAGCAGATGGAAAAGCTGAACGGAACGACATTCACGGACAATGAATGGAAGACCATCCTGGAAAAGGATATTGCCAACAGCAATGACGGCATCGTGGAGAAGACACGAGCCATTCAGCAGGACAACATCAGGACGCTGGTCAGGGATGACGGCTCATGCATCAACTACATGCTGATTGACAGAAAGAACATCCATCACAACAGCCTGCAGGTGCTGCATCAGTATGCTACATCACAGGGCACGCATGACAACAGGTATGATGTCACCATCCTGGTGAACGGACTGCCTCTCGTCCATGTCGAGCTGAAGAGGAGGGGCGTGGATTTGCGTGAGGCATTCAGCCAGATTGACAGGTATCAGCGTGAATCCTTCTGGAGCGGCTCTGGACTCTTTGAATACGTCCAGATATTCGTCATCAGCAACGGCACCTATACAAAGTACTATTCCAACACAACCAGAAGTAGTCATATCAGGGAAATGCATGGAGCAAGGAGCGGCAAGAAGACATCCAACTCCTTTGAATTCACTTCCTACTGGGCAGATGCCAGCAATGCCATCATTCATGACCTGATGGACTTCACGGCGACCTTCTTTGCCCGTCATACGCTGCTGAACATCCTGACACGCTACTGCATCCTGACGTCCGAGGACCTGCTTCTTGTCATGAGGCCTTACCAGATTACGGCCACCGAGAAGATTCTTAATCGCATCGTGCTGGCAGGCAACTACCATAAGGAAGGCACCATTGAGGCTGGAGGCTATATCTGGCATTCAACAGGCACGGGCAAGACGCTGACATCCTTCAAGACGGCACAGCTCGCCACACAGCTGGATTGCGTGGACAGGGTGCTCTTCGTTGTGGACAGGAAGGACCTGGACTACCAGACCATGAAGGAGTATGACAGGTTCCAGAAGGGAGCGGCTGATGGCAACACGTCAACGGCCGTACTGGAAAGACAGCTGTCAGGAAAGGATGAAAAAGGCAATCCTCATGACTATCCTATCATCATCACGACCATCCAGAAGCTCTCTGGATTCGTCAAGAAGAATGCTGGACATAAGGTTGCCAATGAACGTGTCGTCATCATCTTTGATGAATGCCACCGTTCCCAGTTTGGCGAGATGCATAAGCAGATTACGCATTTCTTCAAGAAGTATTTTCTCTTTGGCTTTACAGGCACGCCAATCTTCTCCATCAATGCCAGTCATTCGGCATCTCCTGGACTGTCAACAACGCCTCAGCTGTTTGGCGACAGGCTGCATACCTATACGATTGTCGATGCCATCAGGGACGGCAACGTGCTGCCTTTCAGGATTGATTACGTCAATACCATGAAGGCCAAGGACATCATGGACGACATGTCAGAAGGCATCAGCAGCGAGAGTGCCCTGTTTTCCATGGAACGTATCAGTGGCATCGTCACCTATACGCTGGACAACTATGACAGGAAGACAAGACGCAGCAAGACCTATGAGCTGCGTGGAAGAAGGGAGAGAGGATTCAACAGCATCTTTGCCTGCCAGTCCGTCAAAGCCGCCATCCGCTACTACCTGGAGTTCAAGCGTCAGATAGCAGAAAGAGGCAGTGACCTCAAGATTGCCACCATCTTCAGCTACAGCCCTAATGAGGAGGCAGGTGATGACGGCATACTGGATGATGAGGGATTCAGCATCGATGGGCTGGATGCCACAGGAAAGGAAGCCCTGTACAATGCCATGAAGGACTATGATGCCATGTTCCATACTGCCTTTGCCTCATCTGGCGACTTCCAGAACTACTATAAGGATGTCTCCATGAGAATGAAGAACAGGGAAATTGACATGCTGATTGTCGTCAACATGTTCCTGACTGGCTTTGATGCCACGACCTGCTCTACATTATGGTGTGACAAGAATCTCAAGATGCATGGACTCATCCAGGCATTCAGCAGGACAAACAGAATCCTCAATTCCATCAAGACATATGGCAACATCGTATGCTTCAGGAATCTTCAGAAAGCCGTTGACAGTGCCATTGCCGTCTTCGGTGACAGCGGTGCCAGCAGTGTCGTCCTTCTCAGGGACTACGACTCCTACTACCATGGCTATGATGAGGATGACGGCTCTCATCATGCAGGCTACTCAGAGATTGCTGACAAATTAAAACGGCAATATCCTGATGGCTATCAGCCTGCTGGCGAACATGAGGAAAAGGACTTCATTGCCACATTTGGCAGCCTGCTAAGAGTCATGAGCATCCTGTCCTCCTTTGACAGGTTTGAAAAGGAAAAGCTGCTCTCTGACAGGGAGATGCAGGACTACCAGTCACGCTACATCGGACTGTACCGCAAGTACCATCATGATGCAGAGAAGGAAGACATTGCTGATGACATCACCTTTGAGATGGAACTGGTCAAGCAGATAGAAATCGGCATTGACTACATCCTGGAGATGGTTGCCAGACATCATGCAGACAATACAATGGATGAGACAGCCGAGGCAGAGATTCTCAAGGCTGCTGATTCCTCCATCAGGCTGCAGTCCAAGAAGGAACTGATTGCGAGATTCATCAGGAAAATGAATGTAGAGGAAAGCGATGTAGACAAGGCGTGGAGAGCCTTTGTCAAGGAATCCTTTGACAAGGACCTGAATGACATCATCACTGCCAACAGGCTGAATGGTGAAAAGGCTCGTGCCTTCATCATGCAGTGCCTGGAGCAGGGCGAGATGAAGGAGACGGGCACGGATATTGATGCCTTCCTGCCGCCTGTCTCAAGGTTCATGACAGCTGGACTGAGGGATAGCATCAAGAACAACGTCATAGAAATGCTCAGAGCCTTCATTGACAGATATAATGATATTTATATCAAGGAATAGCAAACAGTGCCTGGCGTAATGCTGGGCACTTTGCTTTTTTATGCAATATGAGTGTGTTATGGCGTGATGGAGCCGTATAGGCGTTATTCTGATAGAGGAATGCACGGTGCAATAAAACAAGCTCTATCATGCTGTATTCTAATATATTGAAATTCAAAACAATAGATGTTTTTTTAAGAAATATATGATTTAATATCAATATATCTGCAAGATTGCATTTTTAAATGCAAAAGAGAGGATTAGGATATTCCATTTCCGCCGACTGTACTGGCGATGTTGGATTTTTCTGATATTCTCTCTCTTTTTCATCTGTGCAGAAATTTAATGATTGCTGAGATGCCATCGGAAAAGAGGATATTTATGAAAAACGAATATTTTTTAAATAGACATGCAGTGCTTGGCACTGTTGTCGGTTTATTATTGATGGCAATAGTTTTTGTTATTGCTGTTGGATTGGTATTTTGTTATGCCTGTGTGCTTGTTGTTCCACCAGCACTGATTGCAGGCAGAATTGCAAACAAGTTCTTGTTTGCACTGGCGTTTTCGCCATTATTCGTGATGATGTTCATCATTACGGCTCCAGTTTCATTTTTTGTAAAAAATAGCTTTGAAAAAATCTTCAAAGCCATTCTCATTAAGATGTATGGTCCTAGTGAGGACGATAAATATGAAATATGGTAAAATGAGAAAAGACTCCTTTTTGGGAGCCTTTATTTTTGCCTATTGTATAAACTCCACATTCTTCTGCACGACAGCCTCCTTGACGTATTCAGGTGAGTGCCTCATCTCCTTAAGCGTGTCAGACAGTCCCATTGCATCAGTTGGACTGATGATTGTGCCTTTTGTGATGATGAAGACGCCATCCCTGACAATGGCTTCAGCTGTGGTGAGCTGCTTGCCGTTTCTCTTTAGTCTTCTGCTGAGTCGGTAGATGCCATCAGGAATGCATCTGGCATCCTGCTTAGGTCTGGATGGTCTGACTGATGCATCTGCATTATCAATAGCAGTCTCTGCATCTTTCTCCGTCCTCATGACGGCATCATCAAAGACCTCTTCCTTGGTCTTGGTCTCTGGGAACACCTGTTCTCCCTCGAATGACGAAAGCAGCTGGATAACCATGTTGATGTCCAAGGCAAAGAGTTCCGTATTGGGGCTCTGGATTTGCTAAAGATGTCATCAAGAAGACATTCCTTCTCATCATAGTCATCCACCATGATGGCGAATTCCCTGTGCAGTCCTACGACATTGGAATATCCGTTTCTCTCTAGGCTGTACATTCTACTTTCAAAGCTATCTGCTCCCGTCTTTCCAATCTTGACCAGTCCTGGCACGACCGTTGACATGACATAGATGATTCCTCTTGACATCTTTCAGCATTCCTCCCGCATCTCTGCTTTCTTTATGTATGAATATATTTAATCATATTTGCTGAATATTATGCATTTTATCAGCATTTATAACGATTTTAGATATTATATCACATTCATGCAGATTATATGATTAAATATTAAAGTATTAATTGATTAGTAAAAGACATATCAGGAGGTATTGCAATATATGAAACTCAAGAAACTGTTTTCAGGTGAAGGCAGGGAACTGAAAAGACTGGAAAAACAGGCAGAACAGATTATGATGCTGGAAAGCGTCTATGCCAGCAAGAGCGATGAGGAGCTGAAGGAACAGACGGAAGCCTTCAGGACCGTTCTTAAGGAAGGCAACTCGCTAGACAGCATTCTCAATGATGCCTATGCCGTTGTCAGGGAGATGGCAAAAAGAAAGCTGGGACTATCAGCCTATAAGGAACAGCTGATGGGAGCCATTGCTCTTCATCATGGCGACATTGCTGAGATGGCAACGGGCTCAGGCAAGACGTTGACAGGCATCTTTCCAGCCTACCTGAATGCCCTTGAAGGCAAGGGTGTCTATGTCATCATGCCTAATGACTACCTGGCTGAACGTGATGCGACAAACAATGGCAAGGTGCTGACAGCCCTTGGACTGACAGTCGGATTCAACAGACCAGATTCTGGATATGCCTACAAGCAGGAACAGTATAAGAAAGACATCCTCTATACGACTGATTCGGAACTTGGCTTTGACTACCTGAGAGATAACATGGCTTACAGGGCTGATAATGTCGTCATGAGGGATACGCTCAACTATGCCCTCATTGATGAAGTAGATGCCATCCTTATTGATGATGCCAAGACACCTCTCATCATCTCTGGCAATGCCAGAGAAGAAGCTGACACCTATACATCTGCAGACAGGTTTGTCAAGGGGCTCGGCGAAGACAAGGACTATAAAATCAACTATGAGGACAATCAGATTTCCCTGACGCCTGAAGGCATCAAGAAGGCGGAGAAGACGTTCCATACGGACAACCTCATGGACAGGGAGAACAGAGACATCTATCACCGCATCATGCAGGCTCTAAGAGCTAATTATCTCTTCTTTGCCGACAAGGACTACATGGTTGTCAATAATCCTAACGGCTCAGACATTGCCATCATTGATGCCAATACAGGACGTGTCATGGAGAACAGAACATACTCCTATGGACTTCATCAGGCCATCGAGGCAAAGGAAGGCGTACCTATTACGGATGAGACATCTATCCAGGCTTCCATTACATACCAGAACCTCTTCAGGCTCTTCTACAAGCTCTCAGGCATGACGGGCACGGCAAAGACGGAAGAAGAGGAGTTCATGATGACCTATAACATGAAGGTCGTCTGCATTCCAACACATCAGAAGAACATCAGGGAAGACGGCATTGACCTGGTATTTGCCACTAAAAAGGCTAAGTATAACGCCATCATCAAAGATGTCATGAGCAGGCATGAAAAAGGACAGCCTGTGCTGCTGGGCACTGCATCAGTAGAAGTCTCCGAGCTGCTGAGTCAGATGCTTACGGAAAAGGGCATTCCTCACAGCGTCCTCAATGCCAAGAATCATGCAAGAGAAGCAGAAATCATTGCAAGAGCAGGCGAGAAGGGACGTGTTACGATTGCCACCAACATGGCAGGACGAGGCACGGACATCAAGCTAGGCGAGGGCGTGAAGGAGCTTGGCGGGCTGGCCGTCATTGGCAGCGAGAGACATGAAGCAAGACGCATCGACAACCAGCTCAGGGGACGTGCTGGCAGACAGGGTGACCCTGGATGCACGCAGTTCTATCTTTCCCTTGAGGATGATTTAGTCAAGAGGCTGGGTATTGGCATGCTGTCATCCTATGTGGAAGGTGTGACCGATGACAAGCCATTGCGTTCCAAGATGCTTAACAGTGTCATGGAATCCGCCCAGAAGAAGATGGAAGGCATCAGCTACGACCAGAGAACGGAAGAGCTGAAGTATGACGAGTTTACGCACATGCAGAGAACCGTCTTCTACAACTACAGAAAAGCCATCTTTACGGCTGATAATGCCGACACGCTATCTAAAGCCTACAGGAGGATGGGCGTAGAGGAATCCGCCATTGCCTCATTCATGCAGGAAGCCAAGAAGAAGCAGGAGGCTGGCACGCTCGACAGCTTCATGGAACGCATGAAGATGGGTTCCCTCTATCTGATGGACGAGGAGTGGAAGAAACAGCTGATGGACATGACCGTGCTGAAAAACGGCATCGGACTTCGTTCCTACGCCCAGTACAATCCACTTGATGAATTCTCCAAGACAGGCTATGAGCTGTTCATGGACATGAAGGAAAGAATGAATGCCTCACTCTCCAGACTGCTCAAGTCTGAAGAAAACACTGAAGCTGTTAAAGCGTCTCTCAATGTCAGTGATGAGCGTAATGTCAAGGTCGCATAGGAGGTGATGCAGAATGCAGGAAACACATGACGTGCATGACCCACGACCAGCAAGAGAGCCTCTGTCATTCCCTCTTGTCCATCTCAGAAAGGTGAGAACTGACAGGCATATCACCCAGAAGGAGATTTCCATCTCACTGGGATGCACGCCCCAGTTCTATTCCCAGGTGGAAAGAGGCGTCAACAATCTCTCCTATGAAATGGCCTACAAGCTGGCCATCTACTTTGGCATGACGCCTGATGAGCTGTTCTATGAGGACTTCAACAGACACAGAGCTAGAATCTATCACCGCAAGGACTACTTTGAGGACTGATGCTAGAGCACAAAAAAGAGGACAGTCATTGCTGTCCTCTCTCTTGCTGATGCTGGCATGCTCTTTTTAGCTGGTCAATGACATAGCTGTCCATGTTGCCATCTACCTGCAGGATATGCATGATGTCATTGGCAAATGGTCCGTCATCATCCAGCAGGTCATTGTAGCTCAGTGGTGCTATGATGCTTTCCTTATTATCAGCGTCATAGCTGCCATTTGCTATGTTCTCAATGATGAAATGCATGCATAATGCATCGAATTCATCATAAGATGGAATGAGATAATCGTCATCATTGTAGTAGGAGTAAGTTGTATCAGGATTCGTATGATTGCCGTTGTAAGAATGATGAAAATCCATTAAAGTCCTCCCCTTGCTTGGTGTGTAAAACAAGAAACAAAATGGCACGATGAGGAGCAAACGATTCTCCTCTCTCTGCTCTATCAGTATACACCTTCCAGACTAAATTGCAACCTTTTATATGCTGTTATTTTCATACGGATATAATATATTTGTATAATTTACGCTTATGAACAGCAATTCACAACAATTCACAATGTTATACACAATCATGAGACAAAATACAGGAGGAAAGAAATGATTACAGATATCATCAGGCCGTCCATCATGCTGCTCTTTCTGGCAGCATGTGGCTATATGGACATGAAGAAGAAAGTCATCCCTAATGTGCTGACGTTTACAGGCATGGCAGTTGGACTGCTGATGTCATGGTACTGCTATGGGCTCAAGGAAGGTCTGGGATTCTCAGCACTTTCTGCACTGATTGTATTCATTGTCCTGATTATTCCATACCATTATGGACATATCGGGGCAGGGGATATCAAGATGATTATGCTCATGGCTGCCTTCACTGGCATTGCTTACACTATGGAAGCTATCATCGTCAGCAGCCTGCTGTCAGGCATAGTGGGCATCATCATCCTCATCAGAAAGAGAAACTTCAGATACATGCTGCCTTTTGGCATCTTCATTGCCGTTGGCACAGCCATCTATCAGGTCATTACATGGGTGATGATGTGAGAGAGAGACCTCATCATAGGATGAGGTTTTTTTGCGTTTAAGGCACAAAAAAGACTTCGCCAATGCGAAGTCATAGTCTTAAGCGACAAACTGTAGTAAAACTTATAGTATGTTACTACTCATACTACCCTTTTGATAACTCTGAATATGGATTCAGAATGTGCAAGGTTTTCCATATGTGAGCACAAAACACATATGGACCGCAGTCTAAGAAAAACTAGTCCTCGTAATAGACTTTCTTTTTCTTAGAAGAATGGGCATTCTTGTAGCGAGGCTTGGAATTCTCACGATGACGACGTTTTTCTTCATCATCATCGAAGAGAACCAGTTTCTTTTGATACGCATTATACGCATCAAACTGATTTCTCTTAGGCATTGCCATTATTTTGGCATATGCCTTAGGACTTTCCTTCTTCATCCATTCCATGCCTGAATTGAATTTCTTCAATTCAGACCACTTGATACCGTATTTCAAGTAAGCATAATAGCTTCTTGCAATATCGATAACAGCAAATGGAAGACCTACAACAAGACCCAATAAAGCGATATATAACATATTTTTCTCCTTCTGTACACGAGCTAGTTTTTTCTGCTCGTGCCTATTAAGTATCCACAGCTGACACAAAAAAGCAGTCAGAAAGAGAAAATAGGGCACGCATAAATTGCGGTAGACTCACGCGTCTACAAAGCTCAGCTATCTCCTTTCTCTGACTGCAATGTCAGTATAGGTATACAATATTTATTTAATCATATTAGCAAAAAATGTTCCTGCAATTTTCATTGCGGGAACATCGTGCTGATATTAGTTAAATGTGCCTCTAGGTGGTAACTTATTGCTACCATATTTTTTCTTCGTTTCTTTGAGCCACTTTACAACTTTATTATTACTTATTTTGTCTTTAATTTTCTTTCCAAAATTAATGACATGAGTAAATATTCCACCTGGTGAATAGTTATAAGCCTTGTCAGCATCCTTGATTCCTGATGTAGCCTTTTTCATGTACTTAGATACCTGGCTTGAGTAATAGCTTGGAATACCGCCTGTATCATCACCGCTTCCAACAAGGCTTGCATATTTCAGTCCGCCATTGCTTGCTGCTCTACTTCCAACTGATACCATATTTGCATTATATCCGCCAGTACTGCTGAATTTTGCTTTTGCTGCTGCAGTCTTGTTGTTCATGTCCTGCTGTACTTTCTGCTTTTCATTGTTGAAGGCGGCTGTATTGCTGTTCTTGCCGTTTTCAAAAGCTGTCTTATTGCTGTTCTTGTTATTATCAAATCCATTGGAGCTGTTTGTCTTTTCATTACTGAATGAAGATGATGCAGAGCTCTTGTCGCTGCCAAACTTGCTTGTTGCATTATTCTTTCCGTCATCAAAGTTCTTTGCCGCATTGCTCTTGCTGTTCTGGAATGAAGACGTTGTGCTTTGCTTCTCGTTGCTGAATGATGATGTTGCTTTATTCTTCTTTTCCTGCTGTTCCTTGATGGCTGTCTCCTTGGCTTCAGCTTCGACTTTTTTCAGCTCATTCTGATAGTCCTCTTCGGTTGCAAGAGCAATATTCTGCAGGTCTGCATATCTTGCAGCTTCAATGACTGTCTTCTCAGCCTGCGTCCTTTCCTCTTTCTCGCCATCTCCAAAGATGGTCTCTGCAATGGCACTTGTTATCTGGGCACCTTCAGAATACATGGAAACGTCTTCATCATCTGTATCCGTACTGGCAGCAGCCGTCTTTGAAGATGATGTCTCTTCCTGAATGTTGCTGTTAGACGTCTGATTATTCGTATTTGATGCAGTCTTTGCCGTCTGATTGCTGCTTGTATTGGATGACTGAGCCTGCTGAGTCGCTTTTGCTGTACCATTACCTCCATTGACCTTGGAGTCCATGTTCTTGACGCTGTTTGTATAATAACTGTCCAGGTCCTTCTGCTGCTGTTTCAGCTGCTGCTGGGAAGCCTTGGCATTGGCAGAGGCATTGTTGTTGAACGTCTGATAACCCTTGTCGTTGTTGTCAGCTCCTGTCTTGCCATAGTTATCCGTCATCTGGTTGAAGTTCTCCCTCAGCTTGCTAAAGGCACTGCCAGATGCATGTACAGGCGTCATGCCAACAGTTCCAATCACCATGGATAATGTGACAGGAATCGTCATAAACTGCCTGATTCTGTTATTCATAATTAATATCACCTCCTGATTGTGATTCAGTGTATATTAAATCATAATTCGTGTTTTTGCTATCAGCAAAAATATATGCAATTTCTTAAATTCGCTTGGATATAATTTGTCAGATGGCCATTTTAATGTTATTATAATGATGTACCAAGGGAAGTGAAAAAGAGGTGAATGCAGCAGTACAAATTGATTCCCTGTGGTCATGATATGATTAAATATAAAGGATTTCTATAATAATATAAATCAGGGAGGAATATAATTATGAAAGGAAATAAAAAGAAAATCTGTCTTGCTTGCTCACTCGCCTTATTGATGTGTTTTGGTGTTGTTGGATGTGGTAATAATAAGGATAATAAGACATCTCAGAAAGAGTCTCAGCAGCAAGCACCAGATGCAACTTCTAATGGCCAGACAGTTGTTGACTACAAGACAATGACCCCAATCAAGCAGAGTGACTTTGAATCTTATAAAAAGAAAATAGAAAAGCAATTTGAACCACTTGCTAATGGAAAAAAGCTTTATTATGCCTATGAAACAAACATGGCTATTGATGACGATGACAACGTTTATGCGTTCATGGATGCAAATAGTGACTTTAAGCCTGCAAAGTATGAAAAAGTAACATGGGAAGTTCCTGATGACGCAAAGGCTGAAGAAGGAGGTGTCCTCTACTATAGAATTGGTGCTGATAAGAATGATTATGAAAGTGATTCTTATGCAGACATGCTGGAAAATGATATAAAGACACTTCAGGAAATAAAGAATAAATAAAAAGCAGAATAACACTCAAAAAAAAGACTCGCTCATTGAGTCTTTTCTCTTTTGAATCGCCGCAAGCTCGTAACTTCAGTCATGAGCTAGGTGACTAAAAAACAAAGTCAGGAGTGATGAGAAAAAAATAGAAGGTGAATAGTATGAATAAAGGTCAAGCTAAAACTAAGAAAAACAAAAAACTTAACAAGGAAGCATTTGCTATAGATGCATTTCAGCTCATAGCTGGTTTGATATTTGTATGGATTATGCGTCTTAACTGGAACATCATGTTCTTTGAGCAGCAGGATATTCCAACTGACAGCAATCAGATGCTTTTTGTAACGCTCTATCTCGTTTTTGGAATTGTAGGCATGGCGATATTAGCCTGCAGGAAATACATGCAAGTTAAATCATTCGGCAATAAGATTGATAAAAAAGAAGCTTTTCATAAGATAGCTGCGTCAGTATTACGCTTGGCTATTATTTTTCTTGTGCTTTATACATTCAGAAGAGCGACTGTCTTTCTTGCTTGCATAGAGGAATTTGACTTATTCAGAAGATTTGTCTTCTTATGGCTCATCTATACTGCAGTTAAATGTGTCTATTATTACTTCAATTCAATTTATGATAACACAGAAAAGAAATATCATGGTCTTTCCTGCATTATCAGTGCTGTTGTCTGCTTAGCTTTATGTATTGGCTCGGCATCTGTTTTTCAGCCATCAAATACAAAATATTATTCAGAACAGCTACAGAGAATTGCTGTTAATCTCTATATACCAATGGATTTCTATGTCTATTCTACTGAACTCAAGACAAGAAACTTTGCTGCTCAAAGGAATACAAAGCTTACATATCATTCGCTTGGAGCCAGCAGTGGTACAGAATCGTATTTTGGTGACCCTGTCAATGTCATTTACTATTATGGAGACTATATGACAGATGATGAAAAAAACATTTATTATAACGATTACAAGTACACCTTTAATAAAAACGATAATCAATGGATGAGAGAATATCGAGGCATTGATAAACTATTCAATAAGAACAAACAGATATTGCCTCAATATGTAAGAAACAAGATTGAAAAAAGCAATCCAGCAATTGCTGCTGCTGAGCGTGGGTAAAGGAAGTGATTATAAATGGGAAACAGAAAATATGTTGTCTTTGTCATTATTGCTTTGATGATTCTATATGGCGTATTTGATGGCAAGAGATTTGACAATATAGAACAGACAACGACTAATAATTATCAGAAGGCAGAATTCTATGTTGATTCTGGCAACAAGGATGAATCAATCCAGAGAGCAAATAAAATGGCCTTGCTCCATCTCAAGCAGATTATAGCTACCCCCAATGATACAAGATTGTATTGCAGTGATACAGCTAACGCCTGCACCGATGATAATGGAAAAATCTATCATGAAGACGATAAATACTATAAATTCACTGATGATGACGACACAAGTCTAGAAATACTAAAGAGAGCAAGAGAAAACCATGTCGATGTCATTCAGACAACAAAAATCAATGATAATAATGACGAAAAGGATATTGGCGACTATGTATCAATCAAATCATTGAAAAAGATGATAAAAAACGGCAAAGAATTCTTTAAAAAAGCTGTTGATACAGGAAAGTGGAAATAGGTGATTCTTATGGACAATAAAGAAAAGAAGAAACTTGTTTCACATACAAAGAAACAGACTCATATATTTGTCATCATCATATGCTGTCTCATCATGCTGGGAATCTACACTTTCAGCAATCAGCCGATGACATTCAGTTCCTTTCTCGCTGACATGTCTTCTTATATCGTTTATGGCTATAATGATTTTCATAAGGATAATCCCATTAACTTTTCTACAGAGCTCAAGAACAGAGACGCAGCTGGCAGGACTCAGAAGCTTGTTTCGAGAGATGCCTACATCAAGGACAACAGCCTTGTCTATGGAGTAGCTCAGAAAGACTATCAGGACAAATACCTTGTCGTTTATTACTACTACGACACGTTCCAGAAATATGACCGCTCATACAGCATTGGAGAAGATAATTTTATCTATATGAGAGGCAGAAAATTCAGCTATGATGAGAAAAAACAAAAATGGACTGACGGACATGGCTCTGTGCTTCCAGACATTGTTGCAGCGGATGCAGAAAAACTGTCGCCTGGCATTACGCAAAGAAACATTGCAAACCAAAAAACACAAAATTAAAACACACTTATGTGTGTTTTTTTTGTTGCAAAGAATATCACATAATTCATGCGTAATTATGATTAAATATAAATGTTTCGTTAAGGAGGTGATTTTTATTAATAATCATGCAAGGACACGTTTTAAAGGTATAAAACGTGTTGTTATGGAAACAAAACAAACCATACCTAAAATACTTATTTCTCTTTCTATGATGCTTACACCAATTGTCGGACAACTCAATGCAGTAAATGCAGAGAATTATACCTATACTGGTGGAGGCAAAAGCGATACTGTCAAGCTTGCTGAATACATCACAGGACACAAGATAAGTCTTGGTGCTGGTGAGAAGGCTTATATTTATCTCAGTCCAGTAAAAACGAGCATGGATACTTCAAAAGCTCCACCAGTCAGCTATCACTGGAACATCTGGAAGAATACAAAAAATGCTTTTACGACTACCATGCCATCAACTGAGGCCACCACACCTGGAAACAGCTATGGCGTGTCCTCTAACAAGGCTGAATGGGTAAAGGTATTAAGGGACCCAATGCAGAATAAGACTTATCATTTTACAGCAACGCAGAGTGCTACTGTCGTAATAGAGAAAATAACCACAAAGACAACAACAAAAAGTTATAAAATAAAAGGTTCTAAATCCAAAAGCGGCGTCAAGTCACTTGTAAATAAAATAAACGATATTGTTTCGTTTACAGGAAAAGGAACAAAAATCAGTACTAAACCTGTTAAGGGATTGTCATATGGAAAACTGCTAGGCACAAGTGGAGTGGCTGTTGATTGTGTGGCAAATCAGAGCGGAAATGGAAACAAAAAATATAGTGTCTACGTATCAACGCTTAATCCCAAGAAAAGAATAAAAGCCATTGCTGGTGCGTATGAACCTCAAGCTTGGGGATGCCAGGGTGTTGGCTCTTATCAAGGTGGTCAAGGCGGTTACACAACGTATATGTATAAAAGCCCAGTAACACAAAGCTACCCTGGAATTAACAATAACACTACGTCTAATTCGTCTTATGGCAACACAACAAAAAGCGTTCATACAGTTGAAACGATGAATGGATTTACAGTAAAACAAACAGCAAAAGACAAGACAACGAGAAAAAAGGCTGTCAATTATTATCCAACACTAACTGTTAATACAAATGTTAATTACAAAAAAGTTGTTACAACTACTACTCGCACTACCTATACTGGCACAAACAAGAAAGTTGCTGATACAACTGTTGTATCAGGCAATTACTCTGCTACTGAAGCTCAGGCTTATAAGACATTCTCTCTGAAACTAAAGCCTGGCGTAAGTACTTCTCCTAAGAGCACAAAGGTTGCAAAATCAGGATACGGATTCTGGGGACGTAAGCCTTCTTACAGTCATGGTAATGACTATACAGTAGATGGTCCTTATCCATATTATTGGACAAACAGTGGCTCAGGCACGAATATGGGACATACATTCAAGCTAACCACAGAAAACTGGGCAACGTGGACATATTTTGCTGGCATTCCATTAGTGAACAACAGGCTTGATGTCTATGTAGGAAACGGCTCATGGCAAGCTCCTCACGCCTCAGCTAATGTCAAGGTTGATATTATTTCAGGCGGCAAACGCATCACACAGCTGCATAATTCACAGGCAACAATACATGACCCTGTTTCAAGAGACCCATCCAAGACGTTTGGCAAATGGGATTATAACGGCACAGGCGTATTCATGAGAGGCACTGGCACATCACTTTATAGATTCAGTGGTGACGGTGTGTTAAGAGCAGTCTATAATTCAAAGACGACTCCACCAGGCACACCAGAAAACCCAGGCACTCCAGATACACCAACACCAGGCACTCCTGTTGTTCCTCCTTCAGAAAATCCTCCAGGAGAATTGACAACAGACCCTAATGGCGGAACAATTAATGGCGACCCTAATCCAAAAGAAGTTGAAGGCCCACCTGGAACGACTTATACGCCAGGCACTCCTGTCAGATACTGTTATGAGTTTATGGGATGGGAGCCATCAAATGTACTGGACGGTAATGGCACATATACATTCAAGTCTGGTGTAAAGGAAACTATTAAAGCTAAATGGAAAAAGATGGGAGTATGTGTTCCTCCTGTCATTGTAGCTGGCGGAACGTTGAAGATTGACCCTAATGGTGGTGTCTATAACGGAACATCACAGATTACAAGTATTTTCGGTAAGCCAGATACAACATATACACCTTACACGCCAACAAGGAATGGCTATACATTCACAGGCTGGAAACCAGCAGATAAAATAAAGGACGGAAAATACACATTCAAGAAGAATGTTACAGACACCATTGTAGCTCAATGGAAACTTGACACTACAGGCGACGGAAATAACCCTCCAGCTTGTACGACTCAGCCTTGTCCTAATGGTCAGTTCAGACTGACAATTGACCCTAACGGAGGCTCTTATAAAGGACACGGTAAAAAGTTTGATATTACGAAGTCATCAGATAAATATGTTGATGTCCTCTTCCCTGTTAGAGATGGTTATGTATTCAATGGATGGGAAAAGGTATATGGCTCAGAATGGATGACAGAATATACAGACCGTTCTATCAGATTCATCTTTGGCGGCAATGGATATCTGAAGGCAAAATGGATTCCAGAGAATTCAACTGGTATCCTTCAGATTAACCCAAATGGCGGTACATATGAAGGCTCATCAAGAATAGTGACTAAAACTGGAAAATCTAGTACAATCTATGATGTCAAGACACCTGTGAGAGATGGTTATTCATTTACTGGATGGACTATCACTCCAAATCCTCCAAACGGTATTCTTTCTGGCAATAAATATACATTTATGACAGGCACGGATACAATTACTGCACAATGGAGAAAAGATGAACGAGTTTGTGTCGTTCCTAATGAATGTCCTGGACCAATCATGAAAGTAAGGAGATTCGTGCATCTCACCATCAATCTTTTTGATTAATAATTCTTTAGATAATTAGCGGCGGCAACATATGTTGACCGCCGTGCTTTTTTATTTTTAAAAAATTTCACATTTTTCTAAAAAATATGATTTATTATAATCAGCCAAGAGCTAAAAACTTGACATCACCCACGCCTATGTGACTTGTCACACTGGAAGACTGGGTGAGTGCTAACAATACCACCTTTCTTACCTTTAATAGGTTCTAATAGATTCACCTTTTTCAATAGCTCAAGGCAACTAGATTCACATGGACTGGCATCTCTGTAAATCCTGCCAGTCCTTTTTTGTTTTTAAGCATTTATATGATTAAATATCACTGTGACGGGGAATAATCGCTCCCCATCAATAACTATACAGCAACAAGAATACAGGAGGTATGTATATGGATTTTACAGCAAAGCAGGCTTTCAGTGTCATGATTATCATATTTGCAGCAGCTCTCATCATCATGGTGACGGCAGCCATCGGCAGAGACAATACAAAAGAAACCAAAAACGTACAGAAGGAGATGTGGGAGGCTTCATCTAATCTTGATAATGATTCATCTTCATCCTCTGGTGAATAAATATGAAGAAAATTAATATGAATATATTTAAAAAGCTGGGCATCATCTTTATGGCATGCTTTATGGTGATTGGCATGACAGGATGCTCTAAGCCTAAGAATGAAGCCATGAGCAGGGAAGATGTCAGAAACTATGAAAAGCAGAATGCATTGAATGACTACATGATGATATGGAAAAAAAGGGAACTGCTTCAGTCAAGACTATCTTCAGTAGGTCTTGATATTACAAATAATAGTGCCAGCAATACGGAACTGACCTTGGAACAGAGTGCAGCCTTTGCCATTGCATACTACTATTTCATGAATGATATCAATGACATTGCTACAGAAAGACTGAAGGCTGATGAGAAATATCTTGATAAGTTTGATAATGATTATCTTGACCACCTTGCACTCATGAAGGCTTATGCAAAAGCCTATAAGAAGGACAAACCTACGATTGAAGCCATTCTTGATGGCAAGAGCACGGCAGATATTTCCGAGATGAAATCGTTTATCCTGTCAGCCAAGATTGCCGATAACAGCTATAATAAGATTGATGTTCCTGTGCAGAAGATACAGGAAGCCAAGAATTCTGTTAAATAGTATGAAAGAAAACCGAGACCTAAAGTGGCCTCGGCTTTTTCTATTATTGGAATTTTATAGCTAGGCTATGCATTTCTCACAGCCAGCTTCTGCATATCATTGCCGATGGCTATAGCCTTGTCACTGACATAAATGCAGGCATCCTCACTCATGACTTCAGCTATGTCATAGGCATTGTACACGCCATCAGGCAGATTGATAGCAAACATCTCTTCACCATTGCTCAATGCCTGACCGTCCTGCACGCTGATACATGCGTCATCCCGTGTTCCGTTTCCTCGAAGCGTAGCGGCTACCTTCTTCATGGCTTTTTTGTCAATGCTGCATGACAGGTCAGAAAGCTTTTTATAGGACTCCTTCATTATGAAAGACAGCTCTGATGCTTCAGCTCTTAAAAGTATGTAGTCATCTTCATTGCCTATTCTGATGATGGCATGGTCATCCTCCTGCCATAATGCAATGAATAGCATATCGTCTGTGCCATTCTTGCCAAAAAGCTTGATGAAATCAACATTTCTGATATAGGTCTGTGGCATGCTGTAATGATAATTGCAGTCATCTGTCTGTGATGTGCTGTCCTGTAGTCCATTATAGACGCTCTGGAGCGATGCGTATCCGTTCGTAGAAGAAAAGGTGATTCTGCTGCCATCCGTCTCGATGATGATGCCGTTCAGTTCTGGATACAGTTCAATGTCCGTCCTGATGGCATCATGCGTCTTGAGGTTCATGACTGCACTGCGACTTAATGGTGCCGACTGATAGAAAGGCTTGTTGCTAGGAAGTGTGATGGCATTTCCTCTGGTGCTTCTGACCTTCTGGTCGCTGACCAGGCTGCCATCCTTGGTGTATTCAAGCAGATGTCCGTTTCTCAGTATGAGACTGGATGTGTGCTTGACATTATTGATGGCATTGAGGAACATCAGGTAGTCAAGCGTGTATGGCTTATCCATTTCTGTTGTGTCAACTGGTACGCTCCAGTGAAGCGTGAAGTGCTCATTAACAATCTCGAAGCCGTCATAGTTCAGCCTGACAGCTGTATGTTCCTTGTCTCTGTCAAGTATGACAGCCTCTCTGAGAGGTTTATAAAACTTCTTATCCATTCATTGTCCTCCTTTGCTGCTTTTTAGGCTAGAATTCAATATCATCTTCGTCATTGGCATAATGCTTGACCATGTATTTTGCTTCTACAGCTGTGTCAGGAATATCCAGTGCATGTGCCTCTAATGTATTCACCTGTTCAATGTCAGGAGGGGCGCATCTGTCATCATCTGCCAGTCTGAGCTTTGTATAGGCGGCATCAGCAGCAGGGTGGACAGGGATGATGTAGGCATAGTTGGAAGCCGCCTTGCTGTCCGTTCCGTATTTTGACAGGTACTGATTGATTTCTGCCATGTGGGCAAATCTGTGGTCATTCAGGTATTCCACAGTGAACCAGTAGGGGTGATGGAAGCCGTGAATGAAGTAGTTGAACAGCTCGTCATCACTGACATGCCTGCGGATATCCTTATTCTGAGTGAAGAGCCACTTGATAAAGGACTGCATATAGAGCTGGAAGAGCACCCTGGATGTGACTTCTGGAATCAGTGTTGCACGTCTCTCGGCAAGATGGCGGACAGGAGGCTGAGATGGCTCATTTGTTGTCTGCATATTGCTGTTTATTTTCAATGTAACGCCTGATGATGATTGTGTCTTTTTTTGTGCTGCCCTGTTGCTTCCAATGTTGAGTCTTACCATAATGCACACCTCCTATTATTTAGTACATAGATATTATATTACAAAAAGGCAAATATTGCAAAATATTAGACAACGAAATAGAGAAAAATAGAAGTTGCCATACAGTCTCTCAATGCACAATATGATTAAATATCATCATGCATTTTTCAGCATAATGGAGGTGAATTTGCATGAATTTTATTTCGTTTGCCTTAATCATTCTTGAAATCGTAGGAATGTACAAGGTGTTTGAAAAACTTGGAGAGGATGGATGGAAGGCCATCATTCCTCTCGTCAATTCCTTTACGGTTCTGAAGGTCGGGAAAAAGAATCCATGGGCATTCCTTCTGGGATTTGCAGGATACTTCTCATTCATCATGGGAATGTTCGTATTCATGGTAGCTGCATCAACTGACGCCGATGTCTCAGGATTTGTTGCCATCTTTGCACTGCTTTTCTTTATTGCATCCATGGTACTCTATATCGTCTATATTGTCATTGCCTTCCATGCTTATCAGAACATCTGTGACCAGCTTGGACAGTCAGTCAACTATGCTTGGCTCTTCCTCTTCTTCCCATACGTGATGTGGATTGTTGCTGGATTTGATGATAAATGGGAACCTGATGAAGCCACGATTGCCTATTTAAACCAGCAGCATGCTAACAAGAAGAGCAAGAACGGTGCAAGAAATGCTGATGCTCAGGGCAATCAGCGTCCTGCTCAGCCATCACAGCCTGCTCAGTCATCAGTGAATTACAACCATGTGACTGTCAAGCCTGTCAAGCCTGTTGAGCCTATCAACATCCAGCCTGTGACCGTCAAGCCTGCGCAGATGTCTGACGACCATACTGATGTCGATAACAGTAACGACAAAAAGACGCCATCAGACAATTAATACATCATCATGAGACAGTGATTGCTGTCTCTTTTTATTTGCTGTATAGTTGCATATATAGCTATATTTTGTAACTCTATGTCTTTTATATTATTTTCATAATGTTGCGTATAATGCTATATTGTGCAACTTTTAAGGACAGAAAGAAACAGAAACAAGAGGATGATGACTACTGCAGAAAGTACAGAGGAAATGTCATGATGATGTCTTCCGTCTAAATCCTAATAAAAACGGTTTTTGCGTTTTTATTTCCCAGCTAATTCATCAAACCTTGTTTTGTAGAAATTATCTACGCCTTTTTCGTTTTTATTTCTCGTACTCTAATAAGCATCCAGCATGAATTCCAAAAGCAGGAGCCTCATCTGCTTCATTACAGTATTCCTCACTGCAATTCCTGCAATCATGTCCGCTGTCTCTATTGTAACTCATAACAATCTGCTACAGCTGTATTTGTACTTTCTGGTATTGCTGTATCTCTTTTGATAAAAACGGCTCAGACATGCTCTATCACGATAATAGAAGCATGTAAATAATTGAATGTATTGTTGTACAGTAATACATATCAATGAGATTTGTTGACTGTGTAATGATATCATGGCAATTATATAGAATATCATTAATGCATACTAGCATTGCAATGATGGACTTGAATAGTGTGTAATGCTATATGGAATGCATTACATAAAACTGTCTGTCCTGCTGTCTGATGCATTCTGCTGGGCTGTCTTATAGGATTCCTGATGAATGATTACTGGCTATGCGATAGCCTGTTTACCGTCAGTAAACGTATAATGCCAGCAGTCTGTCGCTGCTGGCTGTCTGAATGAATAGGGAAATAGGTGGATTGATGATTCATGAGGTATCGGAATAGGATAACGATAAGAGGCATAAGGAAACTGAATAGAACTAAGGAAGAATGCATAGGGAAATGGAACAGGATAGGGGAGAATAGAATGGATAGCAGTACTATAAATACTAATCAGTACTGTTGCTATAAATAAGCACTATAAATACTGTAAGTACTATACACACTATCTATTAATACTAATACTATCTATATATTAATAAGGATGCATGTCCTCTTGTCCCTTTTAGCCTTCCTCCCTCTACTAAACGGACATGCCATTATTCTGTGCATGCATGGAGGTTACAGTGCTCTATTTCCTCTCCATGCCTGCACATTTCTTTATGTCGTGATGAGGCTTCCCCATGACATTCATGACTGTCTGACTGTCACTCATGACTGCTGTACGTGTGAGAGCTGTCTGTATGTATTCTCTGATATTATGTACTCCTGTCATTATGATAACCGCTCTCTATCCACCTCATCACTCCGTCCTCTGTCATCCGCAAACGCTCATGCCGCTCTTCTCCTGTCTGATGGAGAGGCTGGACTGGTGATGTCTCTGACTGTCTGCAGACGCTGATGACTCTCTGTTCTTTTGCTTTTAAGACGCTGTATGCATGGGAGCTGATTGCCTTTGCTTCTTCCTTTTCAGGTTCTTCTTCTTTTCCAGGACGCTCTTGCCATTCCGTCTCTCTCCATCACTCCTCTTTCAATGAGCTGACACAGCTGTCCTCATGATTGCCAGCATAATGCAATAGACACAGGAACGCTATCCACTCCTGTGTCTCTGATGATATATGACTGATTTTTAGTGTGACGCTGTGTCCTGCTAATGAGCAGCTCTGGTGGTACTGCAATTCTGAATGCCTTGAAATATCCATTCTGCTTCAATGGTTACACGAATATGCAACATTAGACGAATTGCACATACTGTTAGAGAGCTTTTCATCATATTGTGCAACATTATTTGCTACGCTCCTAACAAGACCCCCAGAGCTTCAGAGGAGTGTTTGAGCTTGAGGACGTACTCCCCCTATCGCTAGGGGGAGAGGGAATGCGTCTTCTGGTGAGAGGTCTTTTGACCCCCGTCGCCCTTTCGTCGGCCGTCACCCGTTTATTGCCAATATGCACACGTGTCTCATTACGATATCATAATGATTCACGCCCACGTGATTCCAGATGCATTTCAGCATCCTGTCACATGCCATATCCTTAAGCGGCGTCTCACTTCTGTTCGCATCTACCGCCACACCGTTTCCAGTGCTTGATATGTCCCCAGTGGGTTATTTACGCTCCACTAGATTATCCAATCTGATAAAGCATCCGTTTTCTAGATTCCTTGTCAGACTGGACGAGCTTACACTCAGCCTCCAATCCCTACTTTTAACCCTGTGCATATTTTATTATATTAATATAACATGCATTTAGGCAACGGCCATGTAGATTCTCCAGCCGCTAACGTCAGACACCATGGCAATTTAGACAGGCGAGTTCCGAGCGAATTTTCTCAGTTAAGCTCCGCTAAACTTAGCTTTTTCTTTATACACGCAACTACTCTTCGTGTGGTTATACAAGCATTCCGTAAAGTCTGCATCCAATTTCTTTAGGACAAACCAGCTGATTAGGTTTTTGCATAGCTTTCTGGAATTTCAGGCATCCAGCAACCTCTACAGATATTATATCATATTAATCCTAAAAATGATGAAAATTCAACATACAAATTTTATAATAATCATGCAAACAAGCTGTCTGTATGCTTAAATATATAAGAAACAATAATAATATTAATGAAATGCATAGATAGATAATATCACAAGGAGGTGTGCTATATGGCACGTATATATGCCTATGGACAGACGACAGCTGGCGGTCTGGACTATAACGGCGATGCTCTTGACATTCATGAAATCAATGATTTTGTCATCATCAGCATCTTTGACGGCAATGGATGCACTAAAGGCATGGTCAATGTCGGCAAGCTAGTCAGCAACATCATCAATGACTACTTCATCAGAAAGCTGACACCTATGACAGCAATGGTGAATGATATGAATATACTGAGACCTATGATGGAGGATGCTCTCTATATGGCTTCAAGGGCAGTGCTGTCCATCAACGCCATCTCAGACAGATATGCAGGTGTCTATGTCTCTGCTTCAGTCGTCATCATCAACAGGATGACATTGCAGTGCCTCTATGGCTCTGTCGGCAACACGGAGATTCAGACCTTCCGTTCAGGAGAGTTCAAGAGAATCAACACTGTCTTTTCTGAAGCCTTTAATGACCTCAAGGCAGGCAAGATTCAGGAATCGGAATTCTATGCTCATCCAAAAAGAGGCGTAGTGACCAGCTGCCTTGGCCTGATGGAGCAGTTCATGATGGATGTCAGGGTGGAGCAGGCATTTGAGAAGGATATCATGTTTCTGGCAACGGATGGACTGTTTGCCCAGCTTACGCCTAATGACGTGCTCAACAGCTTTGCAGAGGACGGCGACAATGCATCCGTGCAGGGAGGCGTGGAAAAGGTCATCAGAAAGGTGGACGAGAGTGACAGCAAGGTGGACAATGCCTCACTCATCTGTGTCTTCATTGATTCTGATGTAGACAACATGGATATGCAGTCCATGCAGCAGCCTCGTACACAGTATCAGCCACAGCAGACGCAGGCTCCTGCCTATGCCAGCAATCAGCAGAATCAGTATCAGCAGCCTCAGTATCAGCAGTTACAGCAGACACAGTATCAGCCTCAAATGCCTCAGTACCAGCAGAATAATTATCAGCAGTCCCAGTATCAGCAGCAGTATAACGGACAGACATCCTATAATAATCCACCACAGTATCAGCAGACACAGCCACAGCAGAGTGGGGGACTGAGAGGTGCAAGAGACAAGAGCACTGTCAGACGCAGGTAGGGTCTGTATGCTCTCTTTTCCTCCTGTGCAGCATTCGCATTTTTAGTATTAGAATATGATTAAATATCAGACAGAGCTGCAGATTGTGGCTCCGCCTATTTTTCTAAAAAATAATAAACAAGTGAGGTAAATAAATTATGAAAACAATCAGAATCAGTTCAGGAAAGACTGAAACAAGCGATGGCAGGACAGAATACAGCTATGTAGCAAGAGCAGGCAGTTCTCTTTACAAGCTGTTAGAGACAGACAGTGATGTCGAAGTCTCAGCAATGGGCAGGACAGCTGTCAGCAATGCCGTCAAGGCAGTCGTGCATGCATCACAGATTGCATCACAGCATGGACGCATCATTACGGCTGACAAGTTTGCCTACAGGAATACAAAGCTGACAGGCATGAACGGCGAAGAGCTGGATGCCGTCATTACGACATTTGTTGTGCATTTGATTTAATCGGCGCATCAGGAGGTCAAGACAATGAGCTATAAGTCCAAGAAAATGAAGAAGATTGACCAGTGGGGGCAGATAGACCTAGTGTGTCCATGTGGCGGTGCTCCTGACAAGCCCTATGACTTTGAATTCATCACGGAATTCAGGCAAGTCTACTACAGATGCACGAATCCTGAATGCAAGAACAGGTTTCCTGCTGATTTGCATCTCAAGGCTATGGATTTGATGAACAAGTATATTGAGGAGCATAATACGCTTGAAGGCTTTTCTGCTTATTTCAGAATGCATGATGAAAGCATCAGACTGAGATACATCGAGACAGTGAAGATTGAAGACTTCTATGAATATCACAGAATCGAATGCTCCAACCTGACAAGATGTCCAGAGTTTAAAGATAACAGGATGAAGAAGATTTCCCTGCAGTCTGTTAAGAAAGATGGTCAGGTGCCTGAAGACTATGCAGGAAAAGCAGATAGCAGTCAGCAATAATATACAGAGAGGCAGATTTTCTGTCTCTTTTTTTCATGTCTATTAATTTCGTGTCTCATTATGATTAATTATAGATGTCATGAATATGTGCATATTGTTTTATTTGCATGCACTGGAAAGGAGATGAAAATATGACAATTGAAGAATTAGTTTCAGGTATGGCTAATCCTATCAAGGACAAGAGCCATCCGCTCTACGGCTTTGATGTCTATGGATGCTATGATGTCATCATTGATTTCACTGATGAGTCAGGACATTCAGATTTTGCTGAATTCATTATTGATTTCTATCAGCAGGATGATGAAACATGGCAGAAGGATATCATTCAGGACTGGGTGTTCTTCTGCAAGGATAACGCCATTGGCGTCAAGACCTGCAAGGACATCAGGATTGAAGAATTCAGCCAGAAAGGCGGCAAGGTTGTAAAGATGTGAGAATATTTCAGATATTCAAGGATACTCTTGCATTGATGCTTCTGGCTGTTGTGTTTGGTGGCCTGATATCATTTGCTGCTATTATTGTCGGCTCATTGCTGACAGGCAGATTACTGTTTTAAAGAAAAGAAAAAAGAAAGGAAAGGTATTAAGTTATGCTATTAGAAACAGTAGGAGATTATCGTTTTTCAAACAATGTCGAAAGACTTGTAAATGAGGTAGAAAGACTCAATGATAATGTTAATTCATTAGTGAAAGTCATTGAAGCTCAGCAGAAAATGATGGAAGATATGAATCGTTCCATCATGATGCTGACTAAGGAATTAGAAAAAAGTGGCAAATAATTAAAATTCGTTGTGTAATAATTTGCCACGAAAACATCATAATGCTATAATGTACATGTAATGAAAAAAAGAGGAAAGATAAATGATGAAAATGAATTTAAAGGAAACAAATAGCAACAACAATGGAGCAGCTGCTCCTCAGCCTCAGGCACAAGCTTCAGCATCACAGCCAGCAGTAAAGCCAGCAACAAAGCCTGCTGTCAGACCTGCTGTGAAGCCAGCAGTTAAGCCTCAGGTCCAGCGTCCTAAAGCAGCGGCATCTCACGCCTCAGCTGTAGCCAAGCCTGATATGTCAAAGGTAACGCCTGAAGCCATTGGCAAGTTGCCATTCAAGATGAGAGTGGCTTGTCTTCAGAATGAATTGAATGCTCCTAAGAGCAAGTATAATTCGTTCTCTAACTACAGCTACCGCACGACAGAAGATATCATTGAAGCTGCAAAGCCTTTGTGCTTCAAGTATCATGTTGTCTTAACCATTACTGATGATATTGTCGTTGTTGGTGACAGATTCTATGTCAAGACAACTGCTCGTCTTGACGATACAAAGTCTGACGAAAGCATTTCTGCATCAGCCTTCGCAAGAGAAGCTACTGAGAAGAAGGGCTTTGACCCTGCTCAGATTACAGGCTCTGCTTCAAGCTATGCCCGTAAGTATGCCTTGAATGGGCTTCTCATGATTGATGACTCCGATTCAAAGGATACTGACACATACAGAAATTAATCCTAAAATAATATAGACGCCATTTCTGGCGTCTATATTTTTGCCTTTTTTGCATCAGCCAGGCAACATATGTCATTATTGTGATTATATATAAGAGTAACATGTTGATGCATGTGCATAATAAGAGAATATCATATAGGAGGTGGTGCTGAAGTGGCACACTGCAAAGAAAGTAGAGGAGGGATGTCATCATGATTACATTGGCTAATGTCTCTCATTACTATAACAATGACAATGCTTATGCCTTGTCCAATGTCAGCCTGCAAATCAATGATGGAGAGCTGGTCTACATCATCGGTACGACTGGTGCTGGCAAGTCTACACTTATCAAGCTGCTGGACAGGGAAATCAAGCCAACCTATGGAGAGGTCTATGTGAACAACATCAACCTTTCCGAAGTGAAGGACAAGGATATTCCTTTCTACAGGCGTACCATTGGCGTCATCTTCCAGAACTATCAGCTTCTGCCTAAGAAGACAGCCTTTGAGAATGTGCTGTTTGCTCTTGAGGTGACAGAGACCGACACTAAGGAAGCCAAGCAGAGAGCATGGGACTGTCTTGAGCTTGTAGGACTGACGGAGAAGGCATCCTTCTATCCTAGCGAGCTGTCAGGCGGGCAGCAGCAGAGAGTGGCCATTGCCAGGGCACTGGCTAACAGGCCATCACTTGTGATTGCAGACGAACCTACTGGCAACCTTGACCCAGAGACAAGTGATGCCATCATGCAGATATTCCACCGTATCAATGCTCTTGGCTCCACCGTGCTGATTGTCACGCATGACATCAGCCTCGTGCAGAAGTATCCAGCACGCACCATCAATATTGAAAAAGGCATGATTGCCTATGATACAGGTGCTCTGCATCCTAAGCAGTCCATGCAGCCTCAGTCAGAGTTTGCCAGTGCTGTGACGCATAACGTTCTTGAGGCAGAACAGCAAGAGCAGGAGCCTTATGGCTATAACAACGGATATGGCAATATACCTTCCTATGGCAATCAGCCCTATCAGGGTTATGGCTATGGCAACAGCAATCCAAACAACAACAGTTATAACAGATAACAATTGATATTAAGAATTTCAGGAGGAAAAACGTAATGGACAATACATCCAAACCAAAAATTGCTAGCAAAGAGAAAACCGTCATCGGAATCGTAGTGAGTGTGCTGCTTATAGCAGCCATTGCTGCATGCATCATAGTGACAGGCAAGACGGTTCCAGAGAAATACCTGTCAACATTGGACAAAGGAGACATCAATGGCTCCATGGATTATGTCAAGAATGAAGACATCACAGATACTATCGGATTTACCAGCAATCTCTATCTGAATTACAGAAATCTGCTGGCATCCTATCCAGAAGCAAAGGATTCCGTAGATAACTTCATCAGTACCTATCTGACATCTGAAGACATTTCCTATAAGAAAATCTCAAAGAAGACCATCAAGGATGGTACTGAATATATCTATGATGTTACCTGCAAGGATGATTCAGTCCTCAATGACAATGATGTTGCAGCAAAGACTCAGCAGGCTGTCTCAGAAAAGCTTGAGAAATATAATCAGGAACTGACAGCAGGCAAGATAACTCAGGGACAGTATATCAAGAAGTCAGGAGAAACGCTCTATAATGCATATGCAGAGAACGTAAAGAAGGAACTTGGCAAAGCAAAATCCAAGACAGTCAGATACAAGTTCACTGTCAAGAAGGACAAGATTACAGAAATCGTGCAAGACGACAGTAAAGACAGCAAAAAGACAACTGATACTGCAAAGAAATAACTAGCAGATTGTATACAATTTTATCGGACACAAAAAAATAAAAAAAAGGAGGCCTCTTAATGAGAGGTCTCTTTTTTGTGGTCAATATGAATCATTTCTTGTATACTGAGAAATGGAATGGACGGTCATAAATTTTGACTGTGCTCAAAAGCTGAATGTACTGTGCTCATTCAATTGATTTAAGATTAATTGTGAGGTACTGTGCGCCTGCACTTATGTGGAGGTGAGGCATATGAGTATGTTTGAAATGATATATTTGTTTTTGCTTGTAGTTCAAACAGCTATAGAGATAGCTATGCTATTTAAAAGGTAAATACAGAACCATCCATTCCATTTGTTGATACACGAAATAAAATTGCCGTTTTCGCCATCCAGCACAGAATGATGACACTGATATAGCCACGCTAATGACTACACATATATTATATACTTATAATGTTAATAGTGCAATATTTTTTTATGCACTTATCCAAAACAAATGCTGACAACTATATTGCTGTCAGCACTGTCCTGAAGTAGCGAAATTTCTTGAGCTGTTTTAAGGCTCATCTATATTTAATCATATATTTTTACAAAAAAATCTTCATTTTATATTTTTTTAAAAGAATGTGGAGACTGCCTTATTGCAGTCTCCATTTTTATGTTATCCAATGATATAAGTGCCTTTTTTGAGCATGCCTGCACATTTGTCAGCATTGACGCTGAAAGGCAATGTCTGCATGGTCATGGATTCTTCATCTACCAGCATGACGGCTGTCAGTCCATTGTATCTGGCAATGGCAGCCAGCTCTGCTGTTGTGTAGTTGGTGCTGTTGAGATAGAGGACAGATTTGTTTTCGATAGAGACAATTTTTGAGACCATGATGCTCTTCTTGACTTCTTCCTCGCCATCTGAATTCAGACTGCGTTCCATCTTATAGCGTCCTGTTATCATGACAGGCTTGCCTTCAAATGTATCAAGAGCATCTCTTAAGCGTTCATAGTCTCTTGGGAAAATGACACCTTCAATGTCTGATGTTTCGTCTTCTACAGAAATGAAAGCCATGTCATCACCCTTGCGTGTCGTGATGCGCTGGATATGCTTGACGAGTGCCAGGAAACTGACATTGACGCCATCATAGTCCTCATCTGCAAGGATGTCACTGAGAATATCCGTGTTCTGATACTTCTTCATGGCTCTGTAGGCTTCGAGGATGTGACCTGTCAGCGTTGTGTGGAGCATATCTCTTTCTAATGCAGCCTTTTTGTCAGCAGGGTATTCATAGCCTTCGACCTCATGCTTCTGTGGCAGTACATCCAGCCAGCTTGCAAAGCCGTGTCCCTTGATTTCCTTCTGCTTTTTCTCAAAGTCAACGATGGCTGGAATGGTCAGGTCAATGGCCTTTCTTGCCCCAAACTTGTCAAATACGCCAGCATCTGAAAGCACTGTGAGCTTCTTTGTGACGATGCATTCATCTGGAAGCTTTCTGATGGCATCTGGCAGGCTGTCAGCATCGCCAATTGATGATACGGCGTTGGCATAGTCATCGCTGATGCCAGTAATGGCCGCAAGTCCATATCTGATGGCAAGTGAGCCGTCTTCCTGTTTTTCAACCGTAAATCTAGCTTCGGACTTGCCAAGTTCAGGAGGCAGTATCTTGATGCCCATCTTCTTGCATTCGGCAAAGATGACAGGCAGCTTGTCTGTATTCTGTGATGCTACTGTCAGATTGGCAGCCATGAAGCATTCTGGGTAGTGAGCCTTGAGCCATGCTGTCTGATAGGCGACAAAGGCATAGGCACATGCGTGTGATTTGTTGAAGCCATAGTTGGCAAACTTGACAATGGTGTCATAGATGTCGCTTGACAGCTGTCTATCTACGCCATGCTCCTTTTCTGCTCCGTCAATGAACTGCTGACGTCCTTCAACAAGATAGTGTGCAATCTTCTTACCAATGCCACGTCTGAGCACATCTGCCTGTCCAAGCGTGAAGCCTGCCATTTTCTGTACCAATGACATAATCTGTTCCTGATAGACAAGTATGCCGTATGTCTCTTCTGTGACTTCCTTGAAGATTTCATGAGGATAGTTTACGCTGTCAGCATCCTTTCTTCCCTTGATGTAGTCTGGAATGAATTCCATAGGTCCAGGACGATAGAGTGCATTGGCCGCAGTCAGATGTTCCAGGCTTGTTGGATGCAGCTGCTTGAGCATTTTCTTCATGCCAGCCGATTCAAACTGGAAGATACATCCTGTCTCGCCATCCTGAAACAGCTTGTATGTCTGCTGGTCATCAACAGGAATCTTGAGCAGGTCTAGCTCTGTTCCATAGTTTTCTCTGACCAAATCCTTTGTATTCTGTTCAATATCAAGTGTCTGGAGTCCAAGGAAGTCCATCTTCAATGCGCCGACAGCTTCTGAATTGTTCTTCTCGTACTGAGAGACCAGCACGCCATCAACTTCCTTGAGTGGGAGCAGGTTCTTGATAGGACTTGAACCAATGATGACACCACAGGCATGCTTTCCCGTTGCCTTAGGCAGTCCTTCCAGAATCTTGCCCATGTTGAATATCTGTCTGACATCGCTGTCCTTTGCAATCAGGTTCTTGAAGTAGTCAATGTTTCTGATTTCGTCAAGCAGCTCTGGCTTCTTTTCCTTCTTTTCGATTTCTCCATCATCATTGACCTTTTCAACCGTAATCTTGTTAGGAATGTTCTTTGTGATGGCATCACTCTTGGCATAGGACATGCCTATGGCTTTTGCAAGTGCCTTGATGATGGATTTGAGGTTGAGTCCCTGATAGGTTGCTATCATGGAGACGCATTCAAAGCCGTACTTGTTCTGGCAGTATCTGATGACCTTTTCTCTGTCAGCATTGGACATATCTGTATCAATATCAGGCATGCTGACACGTTCGATATTCAGGAAACGTTCAAAGAGCAAGTCATATTTGATAGGGTCCATGTTGGTGATGTAAAGGCAATAAGCAAGCAGTGAGCCAGCAGCACTTCCTCTGCCTGGTCCAAATTCAATGGAGAAGTCCTTATTGACGACCATTGGGTCAAGCTTGGATAGGTCCATGTTAGGGAAGTAGATTTCTGGATGTTCGTAAACTTTGTCATCCTTGCCCCAATTGATGAAGTCCTGCACGATAAGGAAATAATCTGTAAAGCCCATGCGATTGATAATGTCAAATTCATAGGCAAGTCTCTTCTCATATTCTTCTTTCTGACTTTCTTCAATCACGCTGAAACATCTTTCTCTTAATCCTTTCCATGCCAGCTTTTTCAGATAGCCAGCTGATGTTTCGCCTTCAGGAAGAGGGAAGGATGGCAATGTCTTGTTTTCATGGACATGGGCATTGCATCTGTCTGCAATCTCCTGTGTGTTTGTCATGATATCAGGATAATAAAGAATAGCCTCACGAAAGACCTTTTCCATCATCTTGTCTGTCTTGTAATAGAATTCGCTGTTGTAGTTGACATAGCCACTGTAGATGCTGATGCGTTCAGGGTTAGGGGACATTTCAACAGCAAGGGAACGGTGCAGGGCATGTTCCTTGTGGATATAGTAGATATGATTTGTTCCGACCACCTTGTGTGTCTTTGCAAGCTTTTTGATATAGTCTGACTGATAGAACTTGCGTTCTTCGGGAATATTATGAAAAGTGATTTCAATATAGACATTCTCTCTGCCATACATCTCGTCAAGCTCAGCCATGAGCTGGTCTGCTTCTTCAAAGCGTTCATGAATAACAAGGTCATAGAGTTCGCCAACCACACCGCCAGTAAGACAGATAAGTCCCTTTGTATGCTTCTTGATTTTCTCAAATGTTGTAATGGAAACGGTATTCTTGCTGTCAATAGGCACATTGGCATCTCCTATATTGGCATCTGTTGACAGATTCATAAGAGAGACAAAGCCTTCATCATTCATGGCATAGAGTTCAAGGTGATAGCCACTGAGGCTGTCGTCCCTGTGATAGAACATTGTCTCGCCCATGATAGGCTTGATGCCTGCCTTTTTGCAGGATTCCTGAAATGTACGAATGCCATGCAATGTGTTAATGTCACACATGCCAACAGCATTGGCTCCATTACGTTTTGCTGTTGCAATGATATCATCCAGCTTGGCAATGGAGTTCAGTAATGAATATTCTGTTTTTACATTCAGCTGTATCATAGTCCCTCCTGTTGTTTTTCTTTGCTTTTTGCTTACGTATTTATTATAGTATATTAATGACATGAAATCAAATTATTGTACAGTCAATTTCAATTTTCTGCATTCGTGTCTCATTTGCTCGTTAATATGATTATATATTTGTGTATTTTTAAAGTCTTCAGCATTTTTGGCACGCTGGAGCAGAGAGGAGAAATAATTGTTATGCCAAAGTTGAAAATTAAATCTTTAGAATCTGTAAAATTTGCTGCAGATATGGTATTCCCTAAGACAAATGCGAATGCCCAGATTTCGCATTCTGCATTTTCTGGGAATGAGACATCCACTGAGTTCCATTCAAAATTGAACTCAGAAAAGAATCCTGTAGTCAAGAAGGTCTTGGCTGTCATTCCATACAAGATTGGTCAGGCAGTCGTTGAATCTTGCGTCTATGACGACAGACAAAATTTCTATCATTGCCTGATGCAGGATGGAAATGAGGCTGTATTGGTCGTAGCTGACGGCACATCTGTTGGCTCAACCTACGCCTTGGTTGAGTATGACAAGGACAAGAAAATTGTTGGTGGCATCACCAACAACTTGTATAGCCATACATTATACAAGGCATTGCTTGGTTTCAGACTAGTAACTAAGGACAAGGAGGCTACTAAGTGCTGGAGCACTATCCATGAATGTGAAGGGGTTGTTGACAGCAACGTGAAGAAGGAATTCTTTATTACTGTTGATAACATTCATCAGCTTACAAAGCAGATGGATGGTGTAACCTTCACTGCTGGTGACACCAAGCTGGTCGTCAAGGAGTTGCAAGATAAGATAAATATGGATTCTGTAAGAGGAATTCATAAATATCTTGACAACACGACTCCTGATGAAGGTGTTGAAGCTTCTGTTGGTGCTGCATTATTAGGCATCGATGACAACATTGAGGAAATGCCACTTCCAAAAAAGAAAGCCAGCAAGAAAGTTACTGGCAAGGCCCTTGTAAAAGCCATCGGTGATGGTAAGTTCAAGCTGAATGATGCCATTGACACATCCTGGGATGAAACACTCCAGGATGGCTATAAGAAAGCTCAGAAGAACTTTGACTCTTCTGACCTCAGCCATCTGACTCAGGATGAGGCTGAAGTCATTGCCATGATGTCTAAGGGACTGACGACATCATTAGGATTGCATGGACCAGCAGGTACTGGTAAGACGAAGTTTGCAGAAACTATTTCGGGCTGCATCGGTCTTCCAATGGTTGTGGTACATGGCTCAGAGAATCTATTGGAATCTGACATTGTTGGCTCAATGGAATTGATGAACCAGGATGGTGTATCCGTAACAGGATACAAGGAACGTCCTCTCGTCAAGGCCTATGAGCAAGGTGGATTGTGTTTCTTCGATGAAGTAAACACAGTCTCAACTGGGGTTCTTAAAATCCTCAATTCAATTCTGGATGGCAATGGAAGCTTCACTTTTGGTGACAAAGTATTCCATCAGCATCCAAATTTCAGATTTATCTGTGCATGGAATGATGGGTACACTGGTACTAACCAGTTGTCTCCAGAATTCAAAGACAGACTTCCTGAAAAGATGATTATCAGCCGTTTCAGCGATGAAAAGGTGGCTGCAATCATTGAAAAGGAATGTGGATTCAAGAATCTTGATATCATCAAGAAGATGTGGGCTATCGAGGCGAAAGCCGAAGCCTTCATCAATGATGTTGGAGATGGAAGTGAACAGCTTTCTTCTGTAAGACGTGTCATTGCATGGGTTAAGCGTGCACGTATTACAGGCGAATTTGTACGTTCCGCTTGTTCGACAATCATGCCTGACTTATGCTCTGATGGGGCAGTAACATCTTACACTACTGATGCTTTTTTAGCTGATAGTGTTGATGAATTTGTTCCTATCATCATGCAGGACATCATCGATAATTTTGATGATGCAGAGTTTGAAGAAGAGGAGGATGACTAAAGGAGAGAAAAAATTGGCAGAAAAGAACAGGTGATGTATTTCACCTGTCCTTTTTTTTGCGCAAAAAAAGAGGATGGATAAAATGTCCATCCCATTTCTAGCATTAAAATAGCAATTTCTCACATTCTCAATCCATTAAAGACACTCATGTCCACGAACACGAGATTCTCACATCCGTTGAGGCATCGATAAGCGTCAATGTCACGGCGAAGCTTCCATCCAGATACATCAATAAATGTCAGGCTTTTGCATCGTTCAAACATGCTGCTTATATATCTGCACTTGCCCATAGAAAAGTGCGACACATCAACGCTTTTTAGAGACTCGCAGTTCATGAACATGCTGTTCATATTTGATACAGCTGATGTTCTGAAGGTACTGATATCAAGCGTTTTTAAGTTCTCGCAACCAAAAAACATGTATCCCATGTTATTGATATTTGATGTCATCCATCCATGCAGGTTAATTTCCTGCATATTCATACAGAGTGCAAACATATCTTTTGCACTTTTTAATGACCTTGTGTTCCACCTTGAGAGGTCAAGCCGTTCCAGTTTTGAGCATCCCATAAACATATGGCTTGCATTTTTCAGGCATGCTGTATTCCAGCCTTCAACATCAATTGTGTTTAATTCTACACAATCTCTGAACACGGAATCAGCTGATTCCATACTGCTCGTATTCCATCCTGATAGGTTCAGTGATGAAAGCTTACCGCAGTCGCAGAACATAAAGGCCATGCTCTTGACACTGGATACGTCCCAGCCTGACAGGTCAAGATTTGTCAGACTCTCACAGTCATCGAACATGCACTCCAGCATTGTGCATCTGTCTGTAATGACTGGCAGGCCATCAATGCTCTTAAGATTTTGGCATTCACGAAACATTGCACTGGCATCATCCAGAGATGGCAGATTCCTAAAATCAGGCATGCTGATTGTCTTAAGTCCATGACAGGCCAGAAACATCTGCCTGCATTCTTTGATGTTATCAAGATGAATGATGTCAAGGAATTCAATATTCTCAACAGCTTTATCATCATAGAACATGCAATTGAGATTGCTGATATTCTTAAACGATACATTTTTTATGGATATATGATACACACTCATCTTTAGAGAACTTAAGAAATAGCATTTGTCAGACCATTCAATATAGTCAGCATCAGCGACTATCTGAATTCTGTCACTTAACACATCAACATAGATGGGATATGATGCACCATCATCCACCCTCATCCATCTTCCAGATGGTTCAAAGCCATCTTCACAAAATATTCTAATGGATTTGATATCACCCCATTTCCCGACTTCTACAAACGAACTTAGAAGAAGATTTTCATTATAGAAACCATATCCGCCGTTTAGCTTCTTTTGAGAATCTTCCATGATATTTATTAATTCTTCAGAAAATTTTGCTATTCTCATTTTCTTTACCAATGGCGTGCCATAGGGCACACTTCCTTTCTTTTTTTGTTTCTTTATGATTTCAACAAAGCAATATCAGCAAGCACAAGGCTTTGGCAGCCCGCTATGATGTTGGCTTTATTAGCTTTGCACTCCTTGCTGAGCTTCCATCCTGATGTATCCAGTACCATCAGGTCTCTGCAGTACTCGAACATACATCTCATATCCCTGCAATGACCAAAGGCAAACTGATGGACATCGAGTGCCTTCAGGCTTCTGCATCCATAGAACATCTCTTTCATAGTAATGACAGACGATGTTCTGAATGTTGATAGGTCTAGTTCATTTAGACTAGCACATCCCTTGAACATGCATTCCATGTTGTCCACATTGGCGGTTCTCCATCCATGCAGATTAAGACACGCCAGGTTTTTGCACTGGTAAAACATGTAACCCATCGTTCCGACTTTTCTTGTATCCCACTTTGAAAGGTCAAGAGATGTGAGGTTTTCACAAAGTGAAAACATCCCATAGGTATCCTCAAGATTAGAAACGTCCCAATCTGCAACTTCTGCCTTTCTCAGACTCCGACATTCTCTAAACATGTATTGAGTAGTTTCCAAACCTACAGTATTCCACTTGCTAATATGCAAGGTCTTCAGTCCTTTGCACTTAAGGAACATGTTGTCCATTTCGCTTACATGCGACACGTCCCAGCTGTTCAGGTCGAGCTGCTCAAGTCTGTAACAGTTACAAAACATGCTGGAAGTGTCTATGCATCTTTCATCTATTGAAAACATATTTTCAATAGTTCTCATATTCTTGCACCCATAGAACATGCCCATCGTTATGAAAGGACGCAGGTTCCTAAAGCATTCCATGTCAAGCTCTATCAGATTGGCGCATCCACTAAACATAGATGCTGTCCATCTTATATTGCTTTCCAACCCTATAAGGTTTTTAAACGTTATCCTTTCTACCTTTCCGTCTTGACAAAACATGTTTGACAAATAAGTGCATTGACTAAAATCAATGTCTGATATTTCCATTAACTTCACGTAAGTTGCTTCTGACAGCATATGAATGGATAGTAATTCGTCCGTCCATTCAATATAGTCAGCTTCGCCTATGATTTCTATGCCGTCGCTTCTGACAACAGCATAGATAGGGTATGACTTCCCGTCATCTAGTCTGACTGTCGTCTTGGCATCATCAGGCTGGACAAAAGGCATCATGCATCTTACGTTTATGTAGGTGTATGAAGCCCATTCTTTTTTTTGGATAAATGCTTTCAGCAGTCCATTTACACTTCTATTCACTTCATATGGATTCAACGCCGCACAATATACCCTCAGCATTTCTCCAAGGCTTTCATTGAATTTTGCTATTTTGCTCATATATATCATTCTCCTCTCCGTGCTAAGCAGCACTATTTATATGGCATGTATATTTTATCATATTAAGTCTTAGACAAAGAAAAAGAGGATGGAAATCATCCTCCATAAGCAAGCAAATATTTCATTTAAAAGATATCTCCATCAAGATATGCCAGATGCACGCACCTCTCAAACATGCCATTCGTGTTACAGTCGTTTCGGATTTTCCAATCTGATATATTCAGCCAGATAAGACTTTGACAGCCTTTAAACATGCCATACATATATCTGACTTTGCCTACTGAGAAATTGGATACATCCAATGACTGGATGGATTCACAGTCCTTGAACATGTGAGCCATATTAGAAACAGCTGATGTTCTGAATGTGCTGATGTCAAGCTCCTTCAGCATGCGACACCTAGCGAACATGAGTTGCATATTATTGACGCTGGTTGTTATCCAGCTATGCAGGTTAATGCTCTCTATGCTGATGCAGTCGTAAAACATGGACTCTGTTGTTTTCAGGCCTTTTGTAGACCATCCAGACAAATCAATATGTTTCAGACTTCGGCAGCCTGCTAGCATTTCTGTCGTATTTCTAATGTCCCTTACATGCCATTTTCCGACATCATCGATGTCTTTCAGTTTTTCACAGTTTTCAAACATAGAAGTCATGTCAAGGACATGTTCACAGTGCCAGTCTCCTGTCTTGATGGATTCAAGATGAGTGCATTCTCTAAACATGTTTTGCATGAATTTGACATTAGAGACATCCCAGTCTGACAAATCAAGACTCGTTATTGCCTGACACTTATAAAACATATTCTTCATGTTTAAGCATTGGCTTGTGATGACAGGGAGGCCATCAATTTCTTTCAAATTTTCGCAATTCTCAAACATGTATCCCACGTTTTGTAGATTAGGCATATCTTTGAAATCTGGCATTTCGATATGTTCTAACGAGTAGCAGCAAAAGAACATCATTCTTGTGCTATTTATTGCATCTAGATTGATGATATTTTTCATTTTGACGCTTTTTATAAACTCGTCTCTATAGAACATACATTCAATTAACCCTCCAGAAAGAGAAACGTCCTCAAAAATGATGTCTTCCACACCTTTTTTGATATTCTGGAAAAACAGATTCTGCTTTCCAGACCATTCGATATAGTCAGCGTCTCCTATAATGTTGAGGCTATCCTTTGTAGTCTCAACATAGATAGGATATTTACCATCATCCATTCTGATGCTTTCTGGGGATGGAATATAGCCTTTCTGGCATCTTACATGAATGCGCTTTATCAGATACCATTTTCTATCCTCAACAAAAGCCGACATCAACGGATTTTCATTGTCATAATCCAAAAGGATATTGACACTTTTCTGATTTTTCCGAAGAATGTCGTTTTGATTTTCTGCAAATCTTGCTATTTTCATTTTTCTTTACCAATGGCGTGCCTTGTGGCACGCCCCATTTCTTTTCTTTTTTCTATTAAATGGAATGTGCTTTGTATACATTTTCATCAATATATACAAGACTCGTGCATCCGAAAAGCATGTCGCGTGTATGACAATCGTTACGAATCTTCCAGCCTGATGTATCCAGCACCATGAGACTGTTGCAATCCTCAAACATGCTCCCCATGTTTATACATTTGCCTAGAGCAAACTGATGCAAGTCCAGTGTTTTAAGCTCACAGCAATCACTAAACATGTAGCCCATGTTAGACACAGCTGATGTTCTGAAAGATGACAAATCTAATTCCTTCAGTTTCTTACAGCTTCTGAACATGCCAAACATGCTCAAGGTCTTTGACGTTCTCCAGCCAAGAAGACTCAGATATTCAAGGTTTTCACATCCACTGAACATATTGTCGGTGTATCGCAATTCCTTGGTATTCCACTGAAACAAATCCAGTGAACCCATGCTCTTGCAATTGCAGAACATGTATCTGGCATCCCTAAGACTAGAAACATCCCAGCCTTCAATGTGCAATTCCTTTAGATTCTTGCACCTCTCGAACATGCCCGACACGTTCAAGACCTTTGATGTCTTCCAGTTCTTGAGATTCACATGTTCAAGATTTTCACATCCACCGAACATACTATCAGTATATTGTAAGTTTTCTGTGTTCCACTGAGACAAATCCAGCGAAATCATGTTATCACAATAGCAGAACATAGCTTTGGCATTCAAAAGATTAGAAACATCCCATCTTTCAACAGGCATTTTTTCAATGCCACATTGAGAGAACATGTAGGAAGCGTCCACCATATTTTTTGTGTTCCAGTCTTCAATGTGTAATTCCTTTAGATTATTGCATTGCTCGAACATGCCATTCATGCATCTGACATTGGACATGTCCCAATCATTCAGGTCCAGTGTCCTTATTTTGTAGCAATGTGAAAACATTCCTCCTGTTTCCACGCAATTGCTACTTATCTGCAAGATATTTTTGATTTCTGTAAGATAGCAGCAACAGCTAAACATGTTGGTTGTGCATTTTGGCAACATCCCTCTGAATTCTGCCATGTCTATTGTTCTTATATTCTCGCACATTGAAAACATGCTTTCTGCCTCTTCCACGTTTTCAAAGCCTGACAGATTTTGAAAATCAAAATCAATTACACCCCTATCGGAGTAAAAGATTTCGGACAGGCTTTTACACTTGCTGAAATCCACATCATGCACTATGATGTGTTTTACTTTTCGTGCTCTGTCCAGAAGGTGTAACTGGCTGAGGTCATCCCTCCATTCTATCTTGTCAGCTTCAGCTACTACTGAAACTTTTTCCTTTGTTGCGATGACATAGATAGGATATGATGCATAGTCATCTATCCTTAATGTCTCCGCATCATCTGGAATGTCGGCAGGCGCCTGACATTTGATTTCAATCGTCTTGGCATCATCTTCACTTGCAAATGCCTGGATGAGGCCGTTATTGAATCTTTTAAGAGACTCCCCAGAATTTTTTCTGCTTTTTTCATTCATTATGTCTAAGATATCTTTGTTAAATTTTGCTATTTTCATATTTTATTCTCCTCTCCGTCCTCAATGGGACATAAATATAGCATATATATTTTATCATATTAGGGATGTATGCAAAAAATAAAAAAAGAGGACGGACAAAATGCCCATCCATTCAATAGCAATATCTCACAGTCTCATCAATCCATCAAAAACGCTCATGTCCACGAACACGAGATTCTCGCATCCATCGAGACATTGATAAGCGTCCGTATCAGGACTAAGTTTCCATCCAGAAAGATTCAAGCTGATAAGGTTTTTGCATCCTAAATAGCATATATATTTTATCATAATATGCTTATAAGGCAAAAATAAAGGCACCTAAATAGGTGTCTTTATCAGCAAGATAAGAAATATTATTAATGAAAGACGGATATATCAACGAATACAAGACTGTCACAGTTGTTAAGAACGTAGCCCTTTTGACAGCATCTGTCCAGTTCCCATCCTGTCAGGTCAAGAATATTGAGGCTTCGACAGCCAGCAAACATTTCATTTATGTACATGCATTTCTTGAGCTTGAATCTTGACAGGTCTAATGCCTTTAGTGATTCACAGCCTTTGAACATGCTACTCATGTCTGATACAGCTCCCGTACTGAATGTGCTGATGTCAATTTCCTCCATAGACTTGCAGTTTTCAAACATGCAAGACATTGATGTGACTCTTGATGTTTTCCATCCATTCAAATTAATGGATTTGACTTGTTCGCATCCGTAAAACATGCTGTCTGTCTTCTTAAGTGACTTGGTGTTCCAGCCGCTCAAGTCTATAGCTTCGAGCGAAACACATTGTCCAAACATGCCTCCTGTAAACTTAAGGCTGCTGACATTCCAGTCTTTGATGCCTTTGACTTCCTTTAAGTCAAAGCACTCGTAAAACATCTTTATCACTTCTTCGAGTCTTTCTGTGTTCCATCCAGACAGGTCAAGAGCCTTAAGACCTTTGCAATAGGTGAACATATTGTTCATTTCCCTTACATGGGAAACATCCCAATTGGAAATGCCTTCAATTTCTTGCAATGATTCGCAATTTCTGAACATTGCAGACAGGCTGAAACATGCATGAGTGATATGCATGCCCTTGACAGTCTTCAATGAAAGGCATCCAATAAAGGCCCTCGCAACATGCTGCCACTCTGACTTGAATGCAGACATATCGATTTCTTCAATACTCTGGCACCCAGCAAACATGTAGGTCATGCTGTAGATGTCTTCAGTGTTGATAAGATTCTTGAAATCTACATCCTTTAATGACTTGTCGCTGTTGAAAAGAGAATTGACTTTCTGGGCATCTTTAAAGTCTATGTCATGCATGCTGATATGCTCAACATGTTCCAGCCTATAAAAGAAATTTCCTGCCTCTTCGCACCATTCTATGTAGTCGGCAGTACTGATGATGCTGACTGTATCATCTGTTATCTCAACATAGATAGGCAGATAACCATTATCAAGACGTACTGCCTTGCTGTCAGGCGTATAATCGGATATGCATCTAACATTGATTGTCTTGATGTCAGGTATTCTCTCTGCTGGCAGAAAGGCTGGCAAAAGACGGTTTCTTATCCTAAAGCCGTCATTTGGCTTCCAGTGCATTTCTGTCTCCTTTTTGTCTAAGATTTTTCCTAAATCGTTACAAAATTTTGCTACTTTCATATTATCCTCTCTTTCTATTGCAGTATTTCATCAACAAATACCAAGCTTTCGCATTCCTCTATTATGTCTTCAGTATTGCATTCTTTGCTAATCTTCCATCCCGATGTATCAAGTATCATCAGGCTGCTACAGTGTGCGAACATGAGTCTCATATCCTTACAATGACTTGGGTCAAACTGATGGACATCAAGTGCTTTCAGGCTATTGCATGAATAGAACATCAATGCCATGCTTGAAACGCCTGAAACATTCCAGCCATTCAGGTCAAGCTCTTCAAGACTAAGGCAGTCCCTGAACATTGCACTCGTGTTATAGCATTTAGCATCAACCTGGAATATGTCATCAATTCTCTTGAGACTATAGCAGGCACTAAACATGCTTTCTGCATATTCTGGATGCAAGCCTTGAAAACAGCTCATATTGAGTGATGCAAGCTTGCAGCAGCACGAAAACATAGAATATGTATTTCTTACATTTTCCATGCCTTTAATGTTATGGAAATGAATTTCCTCAACATCCCGATTATGAGCAAACATGTATGAAAAGCTAGTGCATTTGCTAAAATCAATGTCATCTATTTCCATTGTCTTGATGCCTGTTGAATATGAAAGCATACGAATGGATTGTAATGTGTCCGTCCATTCGATATAGTCTGCCTCAGCCACAACTTCCAATCCGCCGCTTCTGACTATAGCGTAGATAGGGTATTTACCATCATCCATCCTGACTGTCGTCTTTGCATCATCTGGCTGGACAAAGGGCATCATGCAATAAATGCTGATGTAGGTACATGAAAGTCCCCATTCTTTTTTTGGGACAAATGCTTCCAGTAAGTCATTTTCAGCTTTCCTATACATGTCTCCTGGATTAGATAACATGTGATATGTTTTGAGCATGTCGCCTAATGATTTACTAAATCTTGCTATTTTCATAATATTCTCCTTTCTGTGTCTGTAGATATTTATCTATAGACCTTATTCATATAGCATTTATATTTTATCATATTAGTGGTTTATAAACAAAAAATGAGACACCAAAACTGGTGACTCATTGAACTCCATACAACTAAAGTAGGGGGGCTTTACAGCTGTCAAATATAAAAGCTAGCATCGAACATGTTATGACAAGGCCAGGAAGATGTATCAGGCAATACCAGACTGACACAATCATAAAACATGCTTACTGAAAGCTCAATACCTGGATAAATGTTCCACTCGTTTTCAATCCACAAAAGATTTTTGCAGTATGTGAACATATTTGCCATATTTTTGCATTTTTCTAAGCTGACATTAGATAAGTCAAGCACCGTAAGGTTTTCACATGACATGAATGCTCCTTCAGCCCTCTCAACGCTGGCTTTATTTTGCCAATTCTTCATTGAGACATCTTCAAGCTGAGTGCAATGTCTAAACATGAAATCCATGTTTATGATGTTAAAACCGTCCCAGTTGTCTAAATTGACATATCTGAGAAAACTGCAGCTATCAAACATGTCAGCAGCTGTCTCAAGTCTTTCTGTGTTCCAGCCAGACAGGTTGATTGATGTCAGACTGGTGCATAGTTCAAATACCCCTGATGCATCCACGAGGCTTGAAGTATCCCATTTTTCTGTTGGATTCTCTTCAAGTCTGTAGCAGGATGAAAACATATACCTCATGCTCCTTAAACTGCTGGTTTTCCAGTCTTGTATTGGAATGCTTTTCAGGCTGGTACATTCATTGAACATCTCATCAGTTTTTGTAACATGAGATGCATCCCATGTCTCTATGTCACCGATATGCTTTAGGCTGATGCATCCCTTGAACATGAGAGACATATCTCTGACATTCCCCGTATTCTTGAAATCAAGTATAACATTTTCCAGGGCGTTGTCATTAAAGAACATTCTCTGAAAGCTGTTCGCTTTCGTGCAGTCAGCATGCATTTCTACATATTTCAGTCTCTTGCTGTTTGCAAACGTATCCACGAAGCTGGTCAAATTGAAGACAATAGCATCATTCATAATGACCTCTTTAATCCTCATCATCTGATAAAACATTCCTATTGTTTCATCATCAAATTCAATCTGATACGGAGACCAGATTTTCAAGTTGCCTTTTCTGATGCTGGCGTAGATGTCTTCGCCAACAATAATTGACTTATCATCAGCAACGTCATTATCACATCCTGCAATGATGATTTTCTTGAAGGAATTTTTTCCTCTTATGCCTTTTGGAAAGAACGGGCTTATCAGTTCTATGTTCTTGACTGATGAATAATCATCAAGACAAAAATTCCTTTTAAAGAAATCATTAAACTTTACTATTTTGCTCATATATAATATTCTCCTTTCTGTCCTCATCAGGACTACTATATGGCATTTATATTTTATCATAATATCTTCTACGACAAAAATAAGCAAAAAGAAAGACACCTTAATAGGTGCCTCCCAGCAAGATAAGAAACATTGCAATAAAATCATCACTAGAAATCAAAGGTCCTTTTGCTTCCATGCTGAAATATCAGGAAACATGAGGCTTGAGCACATCATAAACATGCCTTTTGTGTTCCAAAGCGATGGATTGAGATTCCATGCATTTTCCACCCAGAACAATTCTTCACATTCTTCAAACATTCTCACTGTATTTCTACATCTGGAGAAATCAAAAGAACTGATATCAATTATTTTCAGGCTTGTGCATCCTGAAAAAGCATATTCTGCGTTTTCGATAAATGCCTCTCTTTTCCATTTCATTGAGACATCTTCAAGGCTTTTGCATTCTTTAAACATAGATGAGACATTCTTGATATTAAAGCCGTCCCAGTTGTCTAGGTTGACTTTTTTCATTTCCTTGCAAACATAGAACATATAGGATGTGTCCTCAAGTCTTGATGTGTCCCAACTTGAAAGGTCTATTTCCTTCAAGTTCCAACATTCAGAGAACAGATATTTAACATCTCTGACTTTTGATACATCCCATTTTTCAGTGGGATTCTTTTTTAAGGCCAGACAGCATTTAAACATACGACTCATATTTTCAAGACTGCTTGTGTTCCATTCTTGAATAGGAATATTTTTCAAGTTTTGACACTCCTCAAACATGCTTTTCATGCTTTTTACATGCGACACATCCCAGTTTTCGCATGTAATTTTTGTAAGCTTATAGCATTTTAAGAACGTTTTCCTCATTTCCTTTACACTTCCTGTATTGGAAAAATCAAGCTCTGCATTTTCAAGATTAGAGCACCAAGAAAACATACTGTTAAAATCATAAATATTCTTGCAGTCTGCCTTCATCTTGACATGCAATAGTTTCTGGCTATCAGCAAAAGTCTGCATAAAGCTTGTTACATGCTCAAATGACAATCCGTCTGTCATGATAACTTCTTCAACCCTCTCCATGTATGTAAATATGCATATTGAATCATCTTCAAATTCAATGATTTCAGGGGACCATATCTTGAGCAAGTCTCCTGTCACTTTTGCATAAATGTCTTCACCAACAGTGATGGCATCATTTCCAGGAACTTCATTGTCTTGTCCCTGAATGAGAACCTTTTTAAAGCATCTCCATCTCCAGTCTGCTCCTTCTGGACATAAAGTATTAATGTTCTCTATGCTCTTGAAATTTTCATAATTTTCAAGGCTACATGCCGCCTTGAATTCCTTATTAAATCTTGCCATACTTTCATTCTCCTTTCTTGCCCAATATAATAAGCATATCGTATGGATACGTATTTATTATATCATATTCAGGTTGCAATTTTCTATGATAGTTATTATGATTTAATATATAAGAATTTTAAAGTCTTCAGCATTTTGGCTGCTGGAGCAGAGAGGAGATATATAAAATGCCAACAAAGAAATTTAAGGAAAAGATTTTCTCGTTCAATATGGTGAACGAGACACTAAAGTCTTTGACCATCCCAGGAACTGATTTTGTCTCTATGACAACTTCAGAAATCCATTCTACTCACAACACCTTCAAGAATGTTGTGACTGGAAAAATTCTTGGTTACCTGTCAGACAAGACGGGCAAGGCTATTGCTGATGCAAAGGGGCTTTATGATGGCACAAAGAATGTTTTCAAGTGCCAGTATAAAGAGCAGAAAGCTATCCTTTTGGCCCATGAAGTTGATGGAAAAATCAACTATACAGTGGTCAGCTATAAGGACAGTGGCACAGTGACTGGAGTTGTTACAAACAACGCTCAGCACTATGACATTTTCTTGGCTATGCTTGTCATGAGAGTGATGAGCAATCCTGAAGCCAAGGAAACCTTTAATAGAATTGAGGTTTCTGGTGGCAAAATTGATAAGAGTCAGGAAGAGCCTTTCTTAAAGCTATCAGACAATTTAGTCTGCGTAGCTAAGCAGATGGCTCACGATTCTGTGGTTGTTGCCGAAGGCAGCACAAAAAGTACCATAGATGAATTAAAAGCAGGCATCAAGGATGCAACTGCTATTGATTCTTACATCGGTGCAGAGACGAATCTAGACACTGAAGCTTGCAAAAAGCTAGGTCTTGATGCTGCTTCTATTGACAATCTGTTAGCCGTAAAAAAGGCAAAGAATGATAAGCAAACCAAAAGAAATGAGAAAGTCATTTCTGGTGAATTGCGTATCAACAAAGTGCCTAATCCATCTTGGGATGAAACTCTTAAAGATGGATATGAGAAGGCTGCTACTGAGCTAGGCTCTCTAGGTCTATTAGACAATGCCGAGCTGGATACGGCTTACGGCATGGCTAAAGGCTGGATTAAGTCATTAGGCTTGGTTGGTCCTGCTGGGACTGGCAAGACTAAGCTAGCTTCGCAGATTGCGGCGGCATGTGGCTTGCCTATGGTCGTGGTGCATGGCTCAGAGAACCTTCTTGAGTCAGACATCGTAGGTTCCATGGAGCTTGTCAACGATGGCGGTGTTTCCATCACGGAATACAAGGCACGTCCTTTGCTCAAGGCTTACGAGCAGGGCGGACTTGTGTTCTTTGATGAGGTCAACACAGTCTCATCAGGTGTGCTGAACGTGCTGAATTCCATTCTTGACGGCAATGGAAGCTTCACTTTTGGTGATAAAGTCTTCCACCAGCATCCTAATTTCAGATTCATCTGTGCCTGGAATAATGGCTACACTGGCACCAACCAGTTGTCCCCATCGTTCAAGGATAGACTTGAGTCTAAGATGATGCTTGCAAGATTCAGCGATGAAAAAATTGCTAGCATTGTTGAGGAGAAGTGTGGGTTCAAGAATTTCGATATCGTAAAGAAGATGTGGTCAGTGGAAGCGAAAGCTGAACACTACATCAATACTGATGGTGACCCATTGTCTCAGGTGTCTTCAGTTAGAAGAATCATCGCATGGGTGAACAGGGCCAGCATGACTGGTGAATTCATTCGTTCAGCCTGCTCAACGATTATGCCTGATTTATGCTCCGATGGGGCAGTGACAGCATACACCGTTGACGCATTCATGGCTGACCAGGTGGACGCATTTGTCCCTGTCATCATGCAGGATATTCAGTACATCTTTGAGGATACTGAATACGTCAATGAGCTGGAAGATGATGAAGGATAGTGCACATTCATTTGTGGCATCGGCATAGCCGATGTCACACCATGAGTTGGACGATGAGGACGAATAACAACACTGCTGTGGAGTAGAGATGGTGGCAACACCATCATCTCCAATCCTTTTAAAGAAAAACAAAAGAAGAAAAAAAGAAAGAAAGGGGTGTGCCATAAGGCACGCCATTGGTAAAAAAAATGAAAGTAATAACTGTTGATGAAGCAATAAAAAAATTAGCAACAATGGATAGACCATTTGCGGCATATGGGAAGGGCGTGCTTTTCCCAGAAATTCATGATGTCAGAATTGACGTTGTGAATGAGGATAAGCCAGTAGCATATTCTCACGTGGATGATAAAGAAAAATATATCCATGTGGATGTTGCCATGGCAGTTCTTGAAGAAATATGCCTTAAGAAAGATGTCTCATTGGAAGACGCAATTCTTCGTTTGAGAGGCGTTATGTCTCATGAAGCCTTTCACCTTCTCTATACAGATTTCGGCCCTATGGTTGAAATCTGCAAGAAAGGTGCTGAAGGCCAGGCACAAATGCCAAAGCTGGCTAAGAAATGGCAAAAATGTAAAAATGAAGCTGAAAAGAAAGTTGTAGAGGAAAAGGCAAAGAAAGCTCTCTATGATTATGTAGAAGCAAACTACCTCAAGGAGCTTGACAACTCCCTTGAGGACGCCTGGATTGAAAACATTGGTCCAAGCTACAAGCCTCAGACTTATGCAGGCGTGGTAGCCTCTCGTGATTCTATCACAAGAATGGAAGTTACAGGTGCTAACACCAGCATGAGTCATGACTCATCAGAATGGATTCACAGTCTGATTGCAGATATCAGACATCTTGCTGTTATTGACTACCGCCAGGAAGTCGAGACACCTTATCTTGATGCAGATGAAAATCTGAATGACAAGGTTGATGAATTACGTCAGCTTTGCTATTACGCAAGATTTTCATGTGAAAATTCATGGGATGTCTATGCCACAGCAAAAGCTATTCTTAATACATATCTTAAGGATAGAATTACAGTTAAGACTGATGAATTTTTCAACGGATTCATCAAGGCTCTTGAAGCTGGTGACACTGAGACTGCTGGTCAGCCTCAGATGGATGACATGGCTTCAGAATTGTCAATAGCTTCTCATAAAAAGGAAGCTGGAGGCCAGGGTGCTTCTAGACCTTCTGAATTCAACATCGATTTAGATGAAAAGAATCAGCAGGCATTAGATGATGCCAAGAAGGAAACTGCAGCAGCTCAAGAAGCTGCTCAGAAAGCTGCTCAGAAAGCTGCTCAGGGTAGTCAGGATAGTACAGATAGCAAGTCAGGTGCCGATGGCTCTGATAATGCTGACGGCAGTCAGTCTGAATCAGGAAAAGGCACAGATAGCAGTTCTGATGCTGGTCAGTCTGGAAGCTCTGTTGGAGCTGATGAAGCGTCTGATTCAAGCAGTGCTGAATCAGGTAGTGATGGTGCTAGCCAGTCTGAATCAGGCAACAGTGCAGGAAATGAAGGTGACACTGCTGCTGTATCAGATAAGCATGCAGGCAAGCCTTCAAAGAGCGTGTCAGATGTCAAGAAGATTGGCAAGTCAGAAGCCATCAAAGCTGCTGCTGCTGTTGAATCTGATGTCAAGACGCTTGAAAAACAAGCAGACAAGGCTGCTGAAAAATCTCTTGAAAAGGAGATATTTGGTAGCAATGGTTCTGGACACTCTCCTAATTACGAAGGCACGTCAAAAGTGCCAGGCAGTTTGTCGCATATGCACGATGGCGTTGGACTACAGTTTTTCAGTCCTGACGAATGTGCAAAATATGTCGGCAGATATGCTGGCGTAAGGGATAGCGATATACAGAAAATATCTCGCCGTTCTGCACAGTTTGCTAATCAGCTAAAGAGAGTGTTGATGTATCGTGCAAACGATACAAAGCTCTTTGGACAAAAGAGTGGTAAAATCAACACACCTCAGCTCTTCCGTGCGAAGACAGATGGTCGTGTCTTTAAACAAGTAACACAGGGGAAGAAAGTTTCTGCCCGCATCTGTGTACTTGTTGACCAGTCTGGCTCAATGCATGGTCAGAAGGCGTATGATGCTGCCTTAGCTTCAATGCTGCTTGCTCAGGCATGTAGCAGAATCAAGGTGCCATGTGCTGTCTATGGCTTCAATTCACCAAATTATGATTGTAATCTCTATAAATATATTCCATTCGATGGATACTTAAAATATAGAGATAACTTGAATCTGGTGGAAAGAGCCAGCGGAGGTAACCGTGACTCTCTTGCTTACTTCCATGCAGCTATTGATTTAGCAAAGCATGCGAAGAAGGATGAGAAGCTTGTCATGATTGTCATCTCAGACGGTTCACCTGCTGATGATGACTATTATGGTCAGCCTGCGTTGAATGACTTGAAAGGCTTCATTAATTACTTCAAGGTAAAAAAGAACATTTCAGCCATTGGCGTAGGTATCGGTGACGATACAGAGCACATTCCTCTTATTTATGATGCTTATAGTATCGTGCCTGACGTTGATGAGCTTCCTGAAGAGCTGTTAGGCATTCTCAAGAAAATCATGACTGAATAAATTCTAATTATGTTGGCTATATGACTGATGACATTTTGTCGTCAGTCTTTTTTTGCACAAAAAGAGAGACCGCCAGAGCTGATGATTGTTTCAGCTTAAGCGGTCTCTTTTGCATATTCTCTTTCAACAGCCGTATAGATGCCATCAAGCGTCCTGTGACATTCGGAACGTCCTGTCTTCTTGTACGTCAGAGTGTAATTGACATAGCCGTCCATGCCATTGATTCTGATGACAATTGCCCTGTCTTCATAGAGTATGACGGATGCCATGTCTGCCTCATGCACGCCTGGAAATGCCCTGGCTGCACGCCTGGCAACGTACTTGGCAAAGTCGAGATTATATTGCATCTTTTTTGTCCTCCCCATGCAAATGATTCTATATTAAAAAAACAACACTACAGCAGATGCTACTGTAGTGGTGCAGGTTAATTACATAAAGGTCCTGCTGAACTTAGGAATTGCAGACGGAGAAAGAATAATCTGCATTCCCGTTCCTATTGTGTCTGTGAAAGCTTTCCCAGCGTCAGAGAAATCCAATTCCTAGTTATCGGCATTCCTTGACTGACGGCATCACTGGTTTCATTATTCTGGACTTAATTGCACATTTTTACGAGCATCACGACATAAGAGGCATGACGTAGGAAATGTGACTTTCCTTCATTGCCTGCCATGATATATCCAAAATACATATATTATTTAATCATATTTTTTTGAAATTTTTGCAAAAAAATCTCCAACACATGATACGGTGTTGGAGTCGTGCATTCAACATATGCACAATGCTCAGCATTCAGGTCGGAGAATAGGGTAACCTGAACACCTGCATCCTATTATAAACAATATCCCAGCATGACATCTGCAAGCGTCTAGACAGCTAGCATTCCTGTCATCATATCATCTGGTTCGTCATATTAAGATTGACAATAATTCTCCTTTCTGTGAGATAAAATATATCTCACCCATATGGATAAATTCAGCTTACATCAGGGGCATGTAACTGCCTCTGGGAAAAGCTCTCATATGGAATCTTAAATAACGTCTATATTTAATCATATCTATTTTAAAAAAATGCACAAAAAAGGCATAGAGAAGAATGCCTATTTTAATAGTCATTTCCTCTATGCTTGCTCTTACGTGAATAAGAGCCTTTTCCTTTTTTAGGCTTTACCTTTCGGCTGCCTTGAAGGAAGTTTGCCACATGCTCTGGATTAGGCACGTGACGGTAAGCGTCATATCCGCCCTTAATTGTATTTTTCATAGTTTCTCCTTTCTGTGCAATTCACTAAATCAGACAGCCGAGTAAAAGCCGTCAGAAATCACACCTAAAAAAATACACCTATAATTAATCATATCATTTTTTAAAATTGACCCTCCCATCATTCGCCTTTTGTGCATTTTTGTGATATAATATGAATTATGCATGGAACGCATGCAGAAATATAACAACAAGAAAAATGGAGGACGCTGATTTGTATATAGCAGAAGTGTTTCTGCGATGTGATTCCGTCCCTGAAAGATTCGGGACTTTCTACATACGCAGGAAATTCTATGAAATCCAGAAGGACTTTCTTGACAGGACGTCTGACATGGACTGGATTGACACAATCGAAGAGCTGGAAAAGACTGTAGACCTGTCGCCATTCATGGAGATATTCAAGGAATGCCGAACGTGGGATGACTGCTATGGCAAGGAACCAAAGCTGATTCAGAGCGATATCTACTATAACGTAGAAGGCATCAGTGACAAGCTCAAGGACAGGCGGTTCATCAACCAATGCATCATCTACACGGAAAACGGACGCATTGCTGGCTACATCAGCTTCTTTGAAATTGACAAAAAGGAAAGAAAGCGTCTCAAGGATGTCGATATCGTCATCCATGACTATCTGCGTGAAACGCTGAGTCAGAGTAATTGACGCACAGGAGGTACTCTATATGGGAGTTGGATTTAAGGGCGTTGGCCTGGATGGATGGCCATTGCTCATCTTTATTATCTTTTTATTCATAGTTGGTGTGTATGCCTTTTCCAGAGGACTTACAGCCCTGAACTCTTCAACAGGAAGGGAGAACGACTATGCTATTTCTCAGGTCGTCTTCTCTATTCTGCTGATTGCACTGGCGGCATTCCTGTTCTATTTCTATTACGTTGCTAAAGGACAGCTGCCATCCAATCCATTCGGACTGATTGCCATGTCAGCCGCACTCATCTAGCATTACTCAGGAGGGAAACATTTTGAAAAAGAGAAAAGACGATTATCAAGAAACAGAATACTCAAAATCAGACTCAGAATCAGCAGAATATGTCATTGTCGATGATGACGATGAAGAAATGGATGCAGATACAGATATGGAAGAGGCAGAATCAGGAACAGAAGAGGCTGAAACTGACGAATACGAAGTAGAAGATACAGCAGATGATGCCGAAGCTGAATACGAAGCAGACAAAGCAGACGAAGCAGAAGACGAAGATGATGATGACGAAGATGAATATCATCCTCGCCACGGTGCTCCAGTAAGTGCTGGACAGGATGCTGCCATGAATGCAAGACTCTTCTTCTCAAGATATGGCAGAAATATCGGCATCGGACTGATTATTGCAGCTCTTATAGGAGGAGCTGGATACGGCATCTCCTTCATGCTAGGTCATCAGTCACAGCTGGAATCCTACATGCTGGAAAAGAAACTGGCAAGTGAGGATAAAGGCTCCAAGACATCAGAAAAGAAGGACAAGAAGAAAATGAAAGGGCAACTGGCAGATGACTATGAGAATGACGGCAACGAGACCATTGATGGCTCACTCTTTCCAGATGCCAGCCTAGAGAAGAAGGCTCAGGAAGATGCTGCAAAGAAACAGCAGGAAGAAGAAGCTAAGCAGAAGGCTATTGCTGAAGCTCAGGCAAAAGCTAAGGAAGAGGAAGAAAAAGCAAAGGCCGCTCAGGCACAGGCTGAGGCTGCCAAGAAAGCTCAGGAAGAAGCTATGAAACAGGCTGAGGCAACACGCAAGGCTATGCAGGAAGCTGAGGCACAAGCTAAGGCAAAGGCTGAGGCGGATGCGAAAGCAAAAGCTGAAGCAGAGGCACAGGCATTGGAGAATGCAAAGGCCAATGCAGGAGCTGATGATGCCATCAGGACTGGGCAGAGCAAGAGCGTAGCAGACATGCTCAAGCATGGCAATGCCTATACGGACGTGCAGTTCACCTCATCTGATGACGGCGTAGCAACAGTGGACAGCAATGGCAACGTGACTGCCAGAAAGGCTGGCGTGACAACCATCACCATGACTGGCATGGTCAACGGACAGCTAGCACGAAGCACAATGAAGATTGCTGTAGCCTAAAAAGCGAAAAAGCAGAAAGAAAAGGCAACACGCAGACAGTCTGATGTGCTGCCATTTTTTGTATTGTAAAAAATAATAAAAAAAGATAAATTCATCTTCCAATAATTTGCTACCATTGACATAATGGTGTATTATACGTATGTAACAGAGATAAAAAAACTGCACATAGCAAGAAAATTAACAGAGAGGTAAGAAAACGTGAAGAACATCAAATCACAAATTATCACAGGATTAGCAGTCGGCATGGCCATGACAGGCGGTGCGGCTACATCCATTCATGCTGAAAATCATACTGAAACAGATGCAGATAATACAGCATCTATCAAGCATGAAACAGCAACCCAGAATGCAGCACAGCAACAGGCATTTGCTGATGCCACAGATGCTGAATCACAACTTAATAAAGCATCATCTCAGGTAAAGGCGGAAGAAAAAACAGTCAGCGAAGCTGACAAGACAGCCCATGAGGCAGCAGAAAAGTATACAGACGCCATGAGAAAGACAGCTGTTGCTGACGAAAAAGCACTCAATGACGTGAATGCCAAGAAAGAAGCAGCCACACAGGCACAACAGGCATTTGATACAGCAGTCAATGCTCTGAATGATGCTAACGGTGCTAAAGCAGAAGCAGAAAAGAATAATAATGAAGCCAAGAATGCATTGAACAACGCCAAGACTGCCCTTGACAAGGCTAATCAGCACGCAGATGAAGTGACAGATGCAAAAGTCAAGGAAGCAGCAGATGCCAAGAAGAATGCAGACGATGCACTGGCAAAAGCACAGACAGACTACAAGAATGCTCAGGATGCGGTGACAAAAGCTCAGTCAGCAGCAGATACCGCCAAGACTGACACAGACAATGCCAAGGCTAAAGCCACAGCAGCTAATAATGAAGTCACAAAAGCACAGAAAGCCGTTGATGAAGCAACAGCCAAGGTAACAGAAGCTCAGAAGAAAGCTGACGAATTCAAGTCTGAAGATGCATTGAATGAAGCCATCAAGCAAGCACAGGCTGACTTAAGCAAAGCTCAGGATACACAGACAAAAGCCGAAGCAGACTTAACAGCTAAGCAGAATATCCAGAAGGATGCTAACAAAACTCTAGCAAATGCCAATTCTGCACTTGATACTGCCAATCAGGCCCTCACAACAGCTCTAAATCAGCTAAAGACCGCTCAAACCAACTTAGATAATGCAAACAAGGCAAAGACTGATGCACAGGCTGCTTTAGACAAAGCCAATGCAGATAAGAAAGCTGCTGAAACTGCACAGACAACAGCTCAGAAAGCTTATGATGATGCTGTAAAAGCAAACACTGATGCTGCCAAGGCTTATGAACAGGCTCAGGCTCAGATTAATGCACAGCAGAAGATTGTTGATGCAGCTAAAGCTAAAGCTGATAATGCCCAGGCTCAGTATGAAAAAGGATTCAAGGGATTCCTTGAGGAAATGAAACTCAAGACTACTGATGAAAAAACAAAGACAACCATCGACAAGGCTCTTGAGATGCTGACTGGCAAGGTTGGCACAATCAAATTCACTCTCAATGAAAAGACTGGCTTGTATGAGGCTCATTCTGATGAACATGGCAATTTTGAGACAACGACACAGATTGAAGGCAAGGAGATTACAGAGCATCTGGCACAATACGATAAAATAAATACAGCACAGAATCTTGACAATGCGATGGCATCCATTGCTGGTCTTGAACGCACCAATGAGTTAAGAAAACAGAATGGATTACCTGCGCTTGACACAAACTATGCCTTAATTGCAGAAAGCATGGTTAAGTCTGATGTTGCTTTTATTATCAACGGTCATCCAGTGTATAATGTCTATTCTTCATCAGAAAACCTTGCCTGGGGTCCTACAACATCTTCAGATGCTATTGATTTATTCTACAGCGAAAAAGAAGAATTTGATAACTTTAAACTTGATGCTGATGATACAAATACCAAGGAATATTACAAAAACAATCTTATTGATTTTCAAAAGAAATATACGAAAGAATCTTTCAAAACAGGTCATTATCTTAACATTGTCAACCCAAAAGGAAAGCAAGTTGCTATGTCATTATCTCCAGAAGGTTTAGGCTTATATCCTCGTTGGGAACAGGCATTTAGTGACAGTGCTTCAGACATGCTTGGCACAGTAGATTTAGCAACAATGACCATTGCTGAATACAAACAGCAATTGCAGTCTTATATTGATAGCCTCAAGAATGCTCCAGAAATCTATAAACAGGAACTTGCTAAGCTCAATGACATGAAGTCAAAGCTCACGAACGTATCAGACAAGGATGTTGCAGATGCAAAGACTAAGCTTGATGCCGCCAATCAGACTGTCAAGAATGCAGAAACAGCTGTAACAAATGCACAGACAGCATTCAATCAGGCAAATGATGATGTCACTCAGGCACAAAAGAGCGTAACAGACAATCAGAGTGCCGTTACAAGCAAGCATGATGATGTCAATACGGCTAAGAATGCGGTCAAGCAGGCACAGGAAACCAAGACAGCCGCTGACAATGCTGTCAATACTGCCAAGACTGCTCTTGATAATGCTCAAGTCAATGTCACTAATGCTCAGAATGCATTGAATAGCAAGAAGGCCGCGTTGAACAACTTCAATACGAACAAGGCACAGGCAGAAAAGGAATTTGCAGATGCTAAGAATGCACTTGCTAAGGCTAACACCGATAAGGCAAACGCTGACAAAGCTTTAGCTGATGCCCTTAAAGCTCAGCATGATGCCGACAAGAAGTTCAAAGAAGCTACAGATAAGCTTAATGAAGCCAAGACTCATGAAGCAGACAAGAAGGCTGTTTATGATAAGGCATCTAAAGATGCTACTGCTGCAGTTCATCAGATTGCTACATTAAATGGCTACAAGAACGCTATTGCAAGTGCCAAGGATAACCTTAGCAAGAAGCAAGCAGATGTCAAAAAAGCTGAACAGGCCTTAAGCGATGCTGAAAAGGCAACAGCAGATAAAAAGGCAAAAATGGAAACTGCAAAGACAAATGCTGACAATGCCAAAGCTGTTTACACTCAGGCTCAGCAGGACTATAAGAATGCCAAGGGTGGCAAGCCATCAGCATACAAGGACTTAGCTGAAGCAGTTAATGCTGAAGCTCAGACACAGAAAGAAGCAGAAAAAGCCCAGGCAGACTATGAAGATGCAGAAAAGGCTCTTACAAAAGCTAAGGATAACGAAGCTAATGCTCAGGAAGCCTTCAACAAGGCATTGGATGCATTAGCAAGCACAATCGAAACAGAAGAAGAGACAACTGACTCTGCTGTCATTGATGACCAGAATGTAGACCTGACTGTAAAAGGATTCAAGGAAGCTGTTGAAGCATTACTTAATAAGCAGGACTTCTATAAAGGACTCAAGGACGGCAAGAATACAAAGTTCACACACGTCTATGACAAGGATGCAGATGCTGATTCTATTATTAAGCTCAAGGCTTATGCATCAGTAAAAGGCTTCACTCCTGTTGACTTCTTTGACTTAGGTGTAGCTATTGATAACGATGGCACAGTGACTCCTGTCAAGGAGGTGCCAGCATCCGTCACTTACTCATTTGATGTGCAGGATGTCAAAGGCAGACAGTATCATGTCAGCCGTCTCCATGATGGCGACATTGAAGAATTGCCATTCACATATGACAAAGGACATATCGTCTTCACAAACAACAAATACTCAGCCTTCATGGTATCCTATACTGATGCACCTGTACAGGTAGTCAACGGTGACGCTGACAATAAAGCAGGCAGTCAGACTGTTCAGGCAGGTCAGAACGCTCAAGCAAGCAAGAGTGCTAGTGCTAAAAACACATCTGAGAAGAAACCTGAAACATCCGACCCTACAGAAATGGCAGGATGGATGATGGCATTGATTGCTTCAGCTGGTGCTGCATTTGCAACTGCTAAAATGAAGAAAAAGGAAAATTAGAAACAGATTAGAAAACAGAATTCCTGAGGATGTCGTAATGGCATCCTCTTTTCTTATGCTGATTTGTGTTAATTTATGCCTGTTTGTGTATACTACATTTCTGTAGTATTATGTCATGGCGGTCTGATATTTATTCTGTACCTGTGACTGCATTGTATGCCTAAATGAGCGTGATATGGGATGCTGGAGCCGTTTTTATGCCTTTCTGTATGTCCTGATGACTGTTTTTTAATGCGTCTCTATCATGTCTAATTATGATATTCTGCCACTCGTCTCATTCTGCTTTTATTTATGATTAAATATCCTTTTTATGTCATTTGCAATAATATCACACGGAAGTGTGGAGGTGATTATATGGATTTTAGTTTAAAGCATGCTCTTGAGGTGCTGATTGCTATGCTGGTGGTTGCACTGGTCTTCATGGCGACGGCTTACCTGCTGAAAAACAATGGCAGCAAGAGTACCAGCACAAACAGTGAAGCATGGAAAGGCGTCAATGCTGTAGAGAAGAAAAGCAAAGATATTGACACAAAAGACAGGTTCATGGCACCAGTGACCTATGAAGACTGGGTAATAGACAAGTATGGCAACAGGAGAGCTAAGCTTGGTTCAAAGACTGTCAATAAGAGAATAGGGGAATATGCACACGGTAGCGATATTGGTGGAAATACGGCACAAAATGGTGAAATCCAATGGTATTATTATATAAAAGATACGTCTGCTAAAGTGACAAAATCCAACAATGTTGTTTATCGTTATTTTTATCCTAATTTTGATGTCAATGAGACAATTCATTTAAAAGATAATACCGAAAAATACAACTATTGGGGAGGCTATGATGCATCTAAAGGAATTGAATATTATGGAAATACAACACTTGTTATATTTACAGCTTATGTTGATGGCAATGAAGTTGCTCATAATACCGATGCTACTTTTCCAGTTCCTTATGGAAGCACTGTAACTATGAAGATTACTTATGTCAATCCTGCTTATTATGCAAGAGAAATAACACAATCTTATAATGACAACCGTAAAACCCACCGCTTTAGCAGTGAGGATATAAGGCTGAACGAGGCGTAGCTCTGTGAAGTATAGTTCACAGAGCA
>OCVV011292020.1_pt1 | contig 105894 bp, 150 predicted proteins | sample 1539721 | NCBI WGS metagenome assembly OCVV01 (sample SAMN02144230, study PRJEB22623) | gut metagenome | biome: sheep rumen | host: Ovis aries | place: New Zealand
TCATGGAGTGCTTCTCCTTGTTCTATGTGCTTATTCGACAAGCCAGTAGACGAAGAGTTCGGTGTGGTAAATGCCAAAGACAAGGACAAGAATACCATGCAGTGTGTACTTCTTACAGGAATCAACTGTGACAAGTATAAATATCTAAAGAACGACTACCTTTCAGCTATTTCATGGGCTATCATTGACTCATGCTACAAGCTTATTGGAAAGCCAATCCCTACAATCAAGGAACTGGATGAGCTTATCAAAAATGATGAAAAGGTATGGGATATTTACAAGGACGGTATTACAAGCACTATCAATCAAGCTGATTCCGACTTCGGAAGAATGTATGCAATGAGATATAAACCACACAGCATATCGGATATGTCTGCCTATGTTGCGATTTTAAGACCCGGATGTGCTACATTTAGAGATGACTTCGTAGATAGAAAGCCTTACAGTACAGGTATCAAGGAACTAGATGACCTATTAAAAGAAGGCTCTCATAGAATGATTTACCAAGAGCTTATCATGAAATATCTCATCTGGCTGAGTATTGTTGAATCAGAAACATATACAATCATCAAGAAGATTTCAAAGAAGAAGTTCAAAGAAAAGGAACTAAAGGAATTAAAAAAGACCTTATCTGAGAACTGGGTAAAGCATATCGGTACAATCAAGGGATTTGAGGAAACATGGGGTGTAGTACAGGCAGCAGCAAAGTATTCATTCAATGCGTCTCATTCATTGAGCTATGCCTATGATTCAGTCTATATGGCTTATCTAAAGGCTCATTATCCTCTTGAATATTATACAGTGGTATTTGAGTACTATGAAGATGATTTTGATAGAACAATCAATCTGACAAAGGAACTTCCTTACTTCAATATTGAGCTTAAGCCAGTTGAGTTTGGTAAGTCTCGTGCAAGATATTCTTGCTACAAGGAAGAAAACGCAATCTATAAAGGTGTCAAGTCAATCAAGTACTTGAACGAAAAGAGTGCTGAAGGATTATACAAGTTATCACAGGAAGAAGAGATTGATGATTTCGTTGATTTGCTTGTTAAGATTGATTCTCCAAAGTACAAGCAGTATTCAATTGACAAGAGAGCTATGGAAATTCTTATCCGTTTGAACTATTTCAAGAAATTCGGTAAATCAAAATATCTTCTTGAAGTATATTCTTTGTATAAGAAGCTATCAACAAGAAAGACAATCAAGAAAGCTGAATTAGAAGATGGCAAGATTGATATTCCAGAGTATCTTGTACAGAAGTATTCGGAAAAGGAAACTCCTAAGCAGTTCTCAAAAATTGATGTTATCGGATTGGTAAAGGAACTTACAAAAAGAATTGAGAACAAGAATATCTCAATTAAAGAATATATAAAGGCTCAGAATGAATATCTCGGAGTTGTTGATTACAAGAATGAGAAGTTTAATGACAGGAATAATAGATACTTTATCGTTCTAAGCGATATGGAAAATGTTAAAGGAAACCCAAAAGTAAAGGTTCATGATTTAGGAGAGGGGATTACATACGAAGTAAGATTTCGTATGTTCAAGAGAAATCCTTTCTCGCAATATGACTTCATCATAGGCTCTATCGTACAGGAACCGAAGTCAAAACCAGTAACTGTTACTGTAATGGTAGATGGAAAAGAAGAAACAAAAACGGATTGGATTAGAGATAATGATGATTTGGAATATGTGATGAACGACAGATGGAATATTATTCAAAAATAGCACAAAACGTGTTGACATGGTATTATTTCAATGCTATAATCTTATTGTAAATTAAGAAAAGGAGAGATAAATATGGAAACAAAAGAAACTTATAAAGAAACAAAGTTAATGAAATTGAAGGACTTCGTTCCTCATACCTTCATTCATGAAAGATGGTATGTCTCATTTAGTGACAATGAACTAAAATACGAATTTGGCAAGTTAAAAGAATTATGTCCAGACGACAGTTCTTTTAAAAGAATTATGGACAGTGATATTTGCTATGTAACAAGTAGAATGGACGAAAACTTAAGACCATACCTTCTTGTCAAATTGACGGTAGATTTCCCATATGTGATGTTTGGAAAGCATTAGGAGTGTTAACATGTGGGAATACAATAGAGAACGAGAGGCGATTGTATATGGGATTTCTTCATTGGATTTTGAACTCCCATATCAGTCGTTTGAGAATTATATCTCTACCTATCCAAACTGTCAAGGATATATGTCTTTCAAGTTCGGTAAGAGTGATACATGTCACGGAATAAGACTTCATATTATTCCTGTCGAAGAAGGAAAGAGATTGAAAAGCTATTATCAGATTGAGTTGCTTGAGTTCAACGAGCGATTTGGTACGGAGAGAAGAAGATACTATTTCAATGAAGACCTTAAAGATGACGGAACACTACTGTCATTCGAGAAGGCAGTGGACATGGTGCATAAAGTGAAAGAATATCAAGAAAGAGAGGAAGAAAAATGGACGATTTAAATTATATGGAAGCTAATGTGTTAGACACAGTATATGAAGAATATGAAAATACAGTAGATGACATTAACGAATCTGAAAAAATCGAAGAAAATGATGATGAAGAAGACTTCGAAGAAGATGAAGAAGGAGACTTGAAGGTAGAGAATCTAGAAACATTCACTTCCTCATTGAATCTTGACTCGTTAAATAAAGTTGTCAAGAAAGGGAAGAAACTTCTTGAAAAGAAACTCAAGTTAAGTTATAATGAAATTACGGATAAGGAATTATATCTTTCCGACTGGGGAGACTTAAGAGAAGTAAATAGACTTATTGAGTTGCTAGAACATGAAGTTGATGATGTCAAGAATATTGCTAAAGCACTGAATGAAGAATCACATAAGGTTGTAGTTCAGAAGAAAGCAAAAGACATTATTGATAAACTCAAAACAGAGAACAAGAAGAAAATTAAAGAATCTGAGAACAAATAAACCATAGGGAATTGCCCTTATATTAAGGAGAATTATAGAATGAATGGTGTAAAATTTAAAGCATATTATGAAAGAGATGTCTTTCGCAAAGATGATTTTGCCATTGTCGCTATGAGACCAGAAAAATGTAGCGAGGAAGTAAAATTAAACAAATATGGAAATGTTACGGTAAAGGGCAATTTCCCTATTCTAAGTGAAGACATTCTATACACACTGGAATGTGATGTTGAGAACAGTCCTAAATATGGATTGTCTTATAGCATGACAAATTTCAGTGTTGAACAGCCGACTACGGAAGAGGAAACATATAAGTTCCTCGTTAATATCTTAAGTTATACGGATGCCGATACATTGTTCCTAGCTTATCCGAATATCATTGAAATGGTAAAGGACGGAAAGGAACCAGACTTATCAAAGCTCAAGGGTATCAAGGAGAAGAAATGGCATAGAATTAAGAACAAGATTATGGAGAATACCGTATACTTTGATGTTATTGGATATTTTGACGGTGCCTTGTCAATCAATGCAGTAAAGAAAATCTTTGACAAGTATAAGAATATTGAAATAATCAAATCAAAAATCAAGGAAGACCCATACTACTTTATGTGTTCAATTGATGGTATTGGTTTTAAGAAAGCAGATGCTATTCTATTAAGAATGAAGGATAAGTTTAACTTTGATTTAAGAACGTCAAAACAGAGATGCCGAGCTGCTATTTCTCATGTAATCAAGGAAATGATGGATGACGGTTCGACAAAAATGTTGCTTGTTGATTGCAAGGCAAAGACTGACGAGCTTGTACCAGAGTGTTGCAAGTATTTCAAGGAAATCGTAGGAGAATCAAAGAAAGATAAACATAGTGAACTTAAGTTGTATGTTGACGAAGACCATATCTATGTCACGTTGAAGTCAGTATATGATAGTGAATCATTTATTGTAAATTCTCTTCTTGAACTTGAGGGGAATAAGAGAACATATTCAAAACTATTTGATAAAGTGGATATGAGCAAATATAATAAACTAGGTGACTTTGAAGCAACGGACGAGCAGAAAGGATTATTACAGGCAGTCATTGACCACAATGTAGTTATCCTTGACGGTAACGCTGGTTCTGGTAAATCAGCCACAATTTCATTACTTGTCAAAATGCTTGAAGATAACCATGTCAAATATATGTTGGCTTCTCCTACAGGAAAGGCAGCAAAGGTATTACAGAACTATACAATGAGACAAGCCAGTACTATTCATATGATGATTGCATACAATAATTTTGATTGTGATGTTCTTATTCTAGACGAGTGTTCAATGATTGATACGACATTGATGAATATGCTATTGGGGAAAATGCTGAGTCAAAGAGAGTTTCTACCTAAACTTGTATTTGTAGGAGATGATGCTCAGTTGCCTTCTGTTGGATATGGTAACGTATTCTATGATATTATCAATACAAATAGATTCAAGACAGTCCACCTAAGCAAGATTTTCAGATATAGCAGTGGTGGGTTGATGAAAGTTGCTACAGACATTCGTAACAAGAAGAGATTCTTGCCTAAAGAATCGGAAATAAACAAGACGGTAATCTTCGGTGACGAAAAGGACTACATGTTTGTAAAGACCGACAAGGAAAAAATCCTTAATGATACGTTGTCATTGTACAAGGGTCTTATTGAAAAGGGAGAACTTGCCGAGGATATTATGGTTCTTACACCTTACAGGAAAGGTGACTTAGGGTGTACTGCAATAAACAACCTATTACAGAAGATTGTAAATCCTAGAGCCAATGACGAAAGAGAAAAGAAAGTATCATTTGATGATAAGACTTTCTATGAAGGTGACATTGTATTGCAGACAGTAAATAACTACACTGCTGCGAGATTCATCTCCGAGGGTTCCATTGAAGAAGACCATGATGACCCACAGGTACATACGTTCATTGCCAATGGGGAGACAGGACGAATCAAGAAGATTTATGACAAGTATCAGAAAGTCATTATTGAGTTCCCTAATAGCATTGTAATCTATGACTATGAAGAAATGAAAGGTGTTGATTTAGGATATTCAATCACAATCCACAAATCACAGGGGTCTTCATCAAAATATGTAATCCTGTTATCATCTTCATCTCACACGTATATGTTAAATAACAACCTGTTATATACAGGAATTACAAGAACAAAACACAAATGTATACATATTGGTGAAGTTAAGACGGTAAATAGAGCAGTAAGAATCAAAGAAGAAAACAATAGAAAGACAAATATGTTTTATCTATTAAGTAATATCGAAAGGAAGTAATTTATGTTAAAAGTAGAAAACATTGAAGTTATCGGATTAGAGGGTGCTATCCGAGGAATGAGAAATCCAATGGACAGTTGGAAACACATTGACAGTGAATATGATGAAGAGAATCCTAGAAAGTACAATGTAGGAGAAAAGGATTTAGGGTTGATGAAAAGGCTATGCAAGGCTGGAACTGAACATGCCAAGTTCATGAGGATGATTCATATCCAGTTTGACTTGACAACTAATGCTATTGTGTGGGCTGAATTTGATACATACAAGGTAGGAGTTACAAGAAACAGTTGTTCAAAAATGCACCGAATTCATGTGAAACCTTTTACTGAAGATATGTTCAGTACCGAGGGAATTGGAGAAGTAGACTATGCTAAAGAGGAACTTTCAAGAGTGCTAGACACACTGAACAAGTTAAGAGAAGACTTCAACAAGACAAAAGACAAGAAGTATTGGAGAGCAATGCTTGAACTTCTCCCTCATGGATATAACATGAAAGCAACTATTGATATGAACTACCAGAATGCTCAGAATATCATTAAGCAGAGAAGAAATCACAAAATGCAAGAATGGAATGTGTTATGTGATGAACTCCTAAAACTTCCTTATATGAGCGAATTAATTAATCAGTCATAGAAAGGTGGATAGAGATATGTTATATGAGTTTTCAGTAATCTTTATACTATTATGTATTTTGTCAATGTGTGATATTATATAACAATTCCATCAATAATATTCAAGGAGATAGGGGTCTTATTAAGACCCCATTTTCTATATAAAAACCAAGCATGTAAACCTTGCAATGTCTCTATGTTGATGATATAATAAACATGTAACCTAAGAAAACTTAGGTATAAACCAAATATATTAATTAAAGATTAAAGGAGAATGTATGAAATGACAAATTATGAGGAAGTACAGATTTGTAGATTGTATGAGTCCAAGAAAGATGAAATCACTCATTTAATCAGTCGAATCGTACCTAAACACTTAAGAGAAGATTTTGAAACAGTTGCAAAGATTGGATTCATGGAAGCCATTCACGACTATGATTCCGAAAAAGATGGGGGCTTGAATGCCTTTATCAAGAAAAAAGTAATGCAGAAAATCAGTAAGGAACTAAGACACGAAAGAAGTAAACAGTCCAAGTTCGAGAACAAATGCAGCTCATTAGACACGAGAAAAATGTCACACAAAATCAATGATGGTATTATCTTTGGTTACGAGGAAAGTGACTTTGTTTGTGATTCCTATGATGATGATTTAACATATTAATCATTATGGTTGGCACAAACTCGTTGTTTTGAGGTATATATTAATCAAGAAAGAGAGGTAAGATATTATTTGAAAGTAATTAAGAGAAGTTTAGAGGCAGTTGAATTTGACTGCAACAAAATCCGTATTGCAGTACAGAAAGCAATGGATGAAGTAGGAAACAAAGATGAACTGCTGGCAAATGCAGTAGCAAGTGGGGTAACGAACAAGATTCTCCAAAAAGAACTGAATGAAATCACGGTGGAAAATATCCAAGATATTGTTGAAGAGACATTGCTTCAGTTTGGTATGGTTGATGTAGCGAGAGCGTATATTCGTTATCGTTATCTTAGAGAAATGGATAGAAAGACAAAAGAAAGGAATGAAACAATCTTTGGATTGGTAAACTCTTCTGCAAGTGATGAACTCTACAAGGAAAACTCAAACAAGGACGCAAGAGTTGTAAATACCATGAGAGATTATATTGCTGGGGAGACATGCAAGGCTCTCGCAAGTGAATATTATCCAAATGATATCCTTGAGGCTCACAAAAATGGATTGATTCATCTTCATGATATGGATTACTCTCCTGTGATGCCATTACATAACTGTGAATTAATCAATCTTGAGGACATGCTACAGAACGGTACTGTAATCAATGGTAAACTCATTGAAAAACCTCATTCGTTTAGAACTGCGTGTACGATTGCTACACAGGTTGTTGCTGGGGTTACAAGTTCAAGCTATGGTGGTGCCACAATTAACTTAGCTCATCTTGTTCCTTTCGTAAATGAATCAAGAAAATCAATCACAAAAAGATTTAAGGAATATTTCCCTAATATGGAAGATAAAGAGCTTAATGAAGCTATCGAAAAAGAAGTGGCAAAGGAAATTAGAGACAGTATTCAGACAATTCAGTATCAACTAAATACATTGAACACTACTAACGGACAGGCTCCTTTCATTTCAATCTTTATGTATATTGATGAAGTTGAAGGGCAAGAAAGAGAAGACATGGCTAAATGTATTTCCGAGATTCTTAAACAGAGAATTGAGGGAATCAAGAATCCTCAAGGTCATCCAGTGACAGTTGCATTCCCTAAACTGCTATATGTACTTGACGAAGACAACGACCATGAAGGTTCTAAATATTGGGAATTGACTAGACTTGCAGCTGAATGTACTGCGAAAAGATTAGTTCCAGATTATATTTCAGCAAAGAAAATGAGAGAACTTAAGGAAGGAAACGTGTTTGGTTGTATGGGATGCAGAAGTTTCTTGCAACCATATTATGAAAACGGAAAACCTAAGTTCTGGGGAAGATTTAATCAGGGAGTGGTTACAATCAATCTTCCAGATGTAGCATTATCATCTCATGGGGATTTTGATGTATTCTGGAAACTGCTTGACGAAAGACTTGAATTATGCCATAGAGCATTACAAGTACGTCATAAGCGTTTATTAGGTGTGAAATCTGACGTAGCACCTATCCTATGGCAACATGGGGCATTAGCAAGACTAAAAGAAGGAGAAACCATTGATAAGCTATTGTTCAATGATTACTCTTCTATTTCGTTAGGATATGCTGGATTATATGAAACTGTCAAATATATGACAGGCATGAGCCACCATTATGGTAAAGGCAAGGAATTTGGTTTATCCGTAATGAGAAAACTAAATGAAGCATGTAACAAATGGAAGAAAGCTGAAAATATTGGATATTCAGTTTATGGAACTCCAATTGAAAATACAGTAACAAAATTTGTTAAATGCCTTAAGAAGAGATTCGGTGTAGTCAAGGATATTACAGACAAGAATTATATCACAAACTCTTACCATATGGATGTAAGAGAGAAGATGTCTATTTTTGAAAAGCTTAAAGTAGAAAGCGAGTTCCAAGAACTGTCTCTAGGTGGAACTATCTCATACGGAGAGACACCTAATATGACAAAGAATATTGATGCAGTATTGGAAGTAATTAAATTTATTTCCAACAATATCATGTATGCAGAACTAAATACAACTACATCTTATTGCAGAGTATGTGGTTGCACTGATATTTCAATGGGAGATGACTTGAAATTCCATTGCCCTCAGTGTGGAAATGATGACTTCGACAAGATGGATATTGCACTAAGAGTATGTGGGTAGACAAAAATGTTATGCCCCTTATATGGGAAACCATGTAATGATAAGTGGGTGAACCTAGAAATCTAGGGTGTTATATAAATTATATAGCTAACGGTGAAAACTTATAAAAACAAATTATTTATTTATAAACAATACCGTGCCAAGTTTGTGACATAAGTCACTTAAAGGTGTAGAGACTATACAGAGACATCTGTTTAGGCATATTATGAAATGAGTATGCTGAAGCGCTCGCTACCTAACCACAATTTAATATATTGTGTATGGTAAAGAGATAGTCCAATTGTACATATTAAGTTATGGACAGTTGATATAAGTACAAATCCATTCTCGGAAGGTCGAGCTTCGGATATCAAGAATAGAAGATACCATCTTGATGATGAAGAAATGTGCGATTAAGGAAGTGAAATAAGTGAGTAGATATGCCAAAATAAAATATTACTGCATTTCAAATGGTGATGGGGTTGGTACCTCTGTGTTCTTCACAGGGTGCCACTTCCATTGCAAAGGCTGTTTCAATAGCTCTATCTGGGATAAGAACAATGGCAAAGAGTTCAATGAGGAAATCATTAAAAAGATTATTGATTCATTGGACTATGACTATGTAAATCATATCTCATTCCTAGGTGGAGAGCCATTTGAACCATACAATATCAATACCTTATTTGAACTGATTGATAGAGTGAAGGAAAAGTATGGTGACAAGAAAAAGATTTGGGTGTGGACAGGATATAAGTTTGAGGACTTATTGAAAAGAAACTTAAAAAGAAAAAATATCAACCCAAGAGAATTAACTAAAATTGATTATCTTGTAGATGGACAGTTTATTGAGTCGCTAAAGAATATGAATCTAAAGAATAGAGGTTCATCAAATCAAAGAGTTATTGACATTAAGAAAACATTCCACTATAATGATATAGTACTGAAAGAAGGTGAATAGTCAAAGTGAAAGTATCATTGCTTAGACAAAACTCGATTGCTCCTAGAATGGAAGTAGGAAAGCCTACATATACGATATACTCTCCTAGGAACTTTACAATCCAGCCTAAAGGAACAATTTATGTTTATACAGGCGTGAGAATTGATATGGAAAATTCACAGGTAGGTGCTCTTCTTTTCTCAAATGAGGAACTCATGAAACTCAAGAACTTGCACATGCCACTTCCTGTTACGGTAGTAGATTCATTTGCAGATGAAATAGTTGTTGAACTAAAGAATGATTCCGACATGCCTAGAATACTTAGGGAAAAGGAACCAATTGCTGAATTGATGTTTATTCAGTATGGCATGTTTGTTGATGATGATGGCAACTTCTTAAAGACTATAGATGAATCAGAAGATTAGTATTTGTTACAACTGAATATGATACATGCAAGAGTATGGCTTAAACGCTAAAATTTGCCATTCTGCGAGGTCTTTTTGGTAGACACCACCAACTGAACTTCTCATGTATCAAACCGTCTCATACTATGGAATTATCATGGATATGAAAGCATTAAGACTTACGCAATGTCCTGTTGATAATTCCATAGCTTATATTTGGAAATACAAATATCATTAAAATTAAATATACAATAGAATAGAGGATTAGAATATGGGGAGAAAGAAACAAGAAGTCACCCCTGTTAAAGAACAGGATAAAGAATCAAAGCCCAAAAGAAAAAGAAGAACAAAGAAAGAGATAGAACAGGACAAGAAAAAGAAAAAGGAACCACCTAAACTGAAAAAGAATCACTTCAAGGAAAGGTGCGATATCTGTGGCAAGTCATATGATGATTTTAGGACATTCTTTGACGAAGATAATCAAGCCCACGTAATCTGTTATGACTGCATTTCTATCATTAAAGGGTTATAGTAGGTGACTCATATAGGATAGGAGAAGAAATCTTTATGAGAAAAAATAAATCAGACTTTTACAAAAACTTTATGCTTGCTATCTTACTAGCAACGATTATCTTATCAGTGGCAATCAATATAAGCCATATGAAAGCCCACAAGAGAAGAGAAAGAGAGATAAGACACCAGTTAAAATGCAAACACGACATCAGGAAAATTGAATTAAAACCAGTCACTGGTGTCGTGTCTACATCAAAATCACTTGTAAATTTTGGTGTAGCGAATGTATCAAAAACAATCAAACCAAGAACAAACAAATGGAAAAATATCGGCAAATGGAGAATCACTTACTACTGTGCTAGTTGCAACTCTCCTAGAGGAACACACCGTTCAGCCTCTGGAGTAAGACTAAGAAGTGGTCACGTTGCCATGAATGGAGTTAAGTTTGGTACTAAAATCAAGATTGGTAAAAAGACATATACAGTTGTCGATAGAGTAGGAAGAAATAGAACAGTAGATATTTTTGTGGCAAGTAGAAGATGTAAATGCTCTGGATTGCATAGAAAAACTGTCTATAGAAAAGCATAGACATGTAATTGCCTAATAGGAAAGGAAGAATTTTATGATTTATGTTTTGATTGGTGAGAGTGGATGTGGAAAGACAACCACTGCTATGGAACTTGAAAAGTTAGGATTGGATAGAGTTGTTACATGCACTACTCGACCTATGAGGGAAGGAGAAGTAAACGGTAAGGACTATAATTTCATGTCGGATGAAGAGTTTATCAATGACGAAAAGAAAGGATTATTTGTTGAAACTGCTACCTTTAGAGGGTGGCATTATGGAACTCACTTAGATAGCTTGCTTGGAGACGAAGACAAGGTTGTTGTCTTATCACCAGAAGGAATCAAGTCTCTAATCAAGGATAAGAGGATTCCTAATGATTCAATTCGTATCTTCTATATCATTGTTGGTTCATCATATAGATTACACAAATTATTGATTACAAGAGATGATGAAACCGAGGTGCTTAGAAGATTCAAAACTGACAAGGAAGATTTTGATAACCTATTGAATAGTGAAATTAAGAAAAGAATCATTCCTATTTTCAATATAGAATATAAGATGACTCCTAGTCAAATAGCTAATGCAGTCATTGATGTACTACGTAACGATAGAATCCTAGGTGTGTTTTTAGAATAGCAATATTAAACCATTAAACATGTAAATTTATAGTAGAATCAACCAACAATAAAAACAAAAAAAGAAGGGGTATAGCCTATGAAATAAATCATAAGTTATACCCCTTTTAATTTGGATAAATATCAATTCAATAGTATACAATATTAAATCATATACTATTTTACCATTTTCAGTAATGTGTTTCTTCCTACTACTCCGTCATCAACCAATCCATGCTTTCTCTGGAACGCAGCAACTTTAGCCTTCGTGTTCTTTCCGTAGACACCATCTACGTCAGCTCCTACTCTTTTCTGTACAAATTTAACCATAGTCTTCTTGCCAATCATGAATCTCTTTAACTTAACAGTTCCGAAAGAAGAAATAGTCTTCTCTCCACGAATACCGTCCTCTACAAGCTTAGTTTTTGGCTTGTAAGACACGTTAAACGCATGTTGGTACTCTTTTACCACACTTGAACCTTTTGGCTTAGGAGAAGCCTTTTTAGCCACATTTACGGTTGCCTTAGCTGGCTTGCTTGCTGGCTTGCTTGTGCTTACCTTTTTTGCAGTAGCAGTTGGTTTAGGTGCAGCTGCCTTAGCCTGTACTTCCACATGCCAGAATACCCATGATACAAAAGCCATGCACCAAGGATATTCACTTCCTCTTACTTCTTTACCGTAGAACCATGTATTGTATTTTACCTTATTTGAGCCAGCTGGTGCTTCTTTTGTGCCAACCTGTGCCTTTGCTTTTGCAACAATCATATCGGCAGTAATAAGCTTGTCATACTTAGGGCGATAGAACCCTCTAATGTATTTAGTTGTTCTCGTTCTAATCATGACTTTCCCACCATTATCATTTGAAGTAATTGATGTATTCCCTTCAATCACTTTATAACCTGTAGATGTCTTTTCCTCGACAATACCTGTATGTGATGCTCTGCCTTTTCCGAAATCAAAAAGTGCCACATCACCTTTTTTGCCATGTTTCTTGTCGATAAACTGTCCGTGAGCCTTAGCGTAAGCTTCCAATGTAGGACAATATGCAGTTCGTTTCCCACCATTAAACAAATAGCTTCCATTATTTGCCATTATCTTCATCTCCTTTCAATTTCTTAGCCTCATCAAGCATTTTCTGTAATTCATCTATGCTCTTCTGAATCTGCTCTTCATCACCACTTGTAAGAGAGCTATGAAAATTGTTAATCTTTTTCTTGATAGGCAAAGGAATATTTACTCCCATCAAATCAATGTTTTCAAGGATAGATACTCCTTCCATGAAAAGAATATATACAGATGTACCATAGGTAATCTCTTTTGGTAGCATTACTGCATATACAACAACTGCCATAGCTACAATCAATAGAAATTCACCAATCTTTTTGGCGATACCATCTCGCATTTTAGAACTTTTAACTGTCTTAGTCACCCATGCCTTAGTAAATCCAGTGATAACGTCAATTAGCATGAGAAATAAAGGTGCTAAAAATACCCAAAAATTATTGACATAATGAATCCCTTTTGCTAGTCTTAGTAAATCTATCATTTTACAAACAAACTCCCATTTATTAATTTTATTCTTCTAACCAGTCATTCATGAGCATTTTTTTATTTTCAAGATGTGTATTCGCTCTCGCACATCAGTATGATGGAATCAATATCCCCACAAGCTTCATGATGAAACTAAAATGCAATTAATAAACAATGAACAATCAATAGAAAAGAGTAGACTTAGGTCTACTCCCCTTCAAACATTTCTTCCTTTTCTTCCTGTGGAATTTCATCAAGGTCAACAGGATTGTCCATATTTGCTACTTCTTCGCTATCTTCCACGTCACCTTCTTCTTCAATAAGTTCTTCTTCGTCCTTATCAGCCATTTCCTTTTCTAGCTGAGGAATAAATTCATCATTATTGAAATCCTTGTTATAGTTGTTAGTAGAAATTCCTAACATACCACCTAGCATAGTGATAAGTGCCAAGATTGTAGCAGTAACCTTTTCAGTATTTGGAATGCCCCAGATTAACCCAACTGCACTTACAAAAGTACCAAATGCTGGTAATCCTTTTGTAGTAAGCCATTTCAACTTATCGTAAGTATCGTTTGTCATTTTAAATTTAAACATTATAATATCTCCTTTGTTATAAATAATATATAAGTATGCAATATATGACATATGTTGCATATGCAATATATTACAAAATGCAAGGTATAAAATAAAAGAACATGCAATAAACACGTCCTCTTATTTTCGAAATTATTCTTCAATCATGAATGAGATTGCAATAAATTCATTAGGAGTAAGTCCTGTATCATCAAGCTCATCAATTTTGATTTTCTTGATTTTCACATCAGCTTCAGTGTCCATAAGATTACGATATTCCTCTACAAACTTGTCAAAGTTTTTAGAGTCTCTATTTACTACATATGAATCTTCTCCTTCTTTTTCTCCATACTTTCTTACAAGGTCATTTTTTACATTCTCAAGTGTATTCATAGGCTCTGATAATGTCTTGATATTCATTGCTAATGCAAAAGATGTTTTTGCCTTTAGTCCTTGCTTGTTGGCAAGTTTATTTAACACCTCTTCAGCATACATAATTGAATTTAAAGTTAACTTCATTTATTTAATTCTCCCTTTCATTCTTTATAATTAATCTCATTAATAATCTTCGCCAGTAATTATTTTAAATTCCTCTTCAGTAATCCATTTCTTAATTACTGCATTACGGACTCTAACAGTATTCCACAATCCTTCGTCATAGAATTCTTTGACGAGTTTAAATTTCTTGCTCATTTTCTACAACCTCACTTTCGACTTCTAATTCAACTTCGGACATCATTGCAATATATTCAATGTTTGCACGGTTGATTTCAGCTTGAGCGATAGCATTTTCTTGTTCTTTCCTGTCTTTTGGCGACAATTTATTTATAATTACATTCACGTTGATTCTTCCTCTACTTTCTTTAAGTATTCTTTCGTTCTCTTAATCAATTTGCAAGAGTTACCCTTTGAAGCATTATTCGACCATCCCTCAAAACAATTATCAATTTTGTCTTGCGTAATCTCGCCTTTTTTCAACAACTTCGCTTGACGATATAACTTCTTTCTCTCATGTCTAACATTTTCACTATTGAGAGTCATGATAATTTTTCCAGTTTTTGTAACATGATAATGAAAACCTAAAAATAAGAAACCGTCCTTTAATGGTTTAATATGTGTTTTCTTAGGATTCATAGAAAATCCAATTTCGTTTAGCTTTGATTCGATTTTCGCTAAACAGTGTTCAAGATATTCTTTTGATTCATGCAATAAGAAGAAATCATCCATATAACGGATATATTTTTTGATTCCTAACTTTTCCTTGATGAAATGGTCAATCGGGTCTAGCAAAGAAATGCCAGCTATCTGCACCATTTGAGAACCTGGATTATATCCTACATCACCTTCATATTGAGTATTAAGTACATCACATACCATTTCATAGTCAGTGTCACTCAAGCATTTCCTAAAAATCTTATCTACTTCTTCATGTCTCATGTTTGGATAATAACCAGACACGTCAATCTGAAGTACATAACCATCAAGTCCATTATTTATATAATGTTTTCTTAAATACTTTTTTACTAACTTTCTTGCAAAATCTATACCTTTACCTTTTTGGCAAGCACAATTTGCATAGATAAATGATTTAGTGGCACTTGGGTATAGTACCAAGTCGTTAATTGAGCGTTGATAAACCCTATCCTCAAAAGGTATTGATAATCCGTCTCTAGGCTTTGGATATGTAATTCTTATTTCTTTTGGTTTGCCATTTTTCCATTTTCCTTCTCTGAATTTACGTTCCATTTTGTAAATTCTTTCAGGAGCATTAAGATTAAATGACATAACACTAGGTTTCCAACCTACACCTTTTTTACATTTAATAAATGATTCCCATAATGAATCATATGATGTTATATGTTCATTGTATTTAATAAATAAAGCCTCCTGTCATAGTTACGCAACTACAAGTAGTCACGCAACATCATTTCGGTATTGTTTATGGATTTGCACCAACGGGTTTCGGTTCCTTGCGTAAAACTAGCTATTCCACAAACACTATGTGTATGCTATTGGTTAGCTATCATCACAATCGGGAGTGCAACGATTCGCATTCGCAGCGTTGTTGTTGTTGACATTGCCAGATGTATTCGCATTCCACACGTTGTTAGCATTGTTGAGATTCGCCGAGCGAAGACGCACTACAAAATTTCAACCTACGCCCGATATATAACATATAACTTAGAAATCCTTATATCTTTGCTTGTCGGCTTTATACCATTTTCCTAGAAGTGTTCTAGCATCCAATGTCATACCTACCCAATGGCTTACCTTTCTACCTCTCAAATGAAATAATCTTTGAGCGATATTTATATATGAAAGTAAATTGTTGCAGTAAAGAATCGCCTTATGTTCCAACTTCAACCTCGTCCTCTTTGATTCTTTATCAGTCACACGAATATTGTTAGCTGTATTTGCAGACATAAATATATCGGTTGCACAATCTACAGTTTTATCTATGAATTTTTGATATTTTTCGTCAAACACTTTTGGATTAGAACATATTTTGATTGTATGGACACTTAAATCAAGAGCTTTGTTCAAAGAGATAAGCCCTCTATTTTGAGGCGTGTCTGGTACATTTCTTTGACCAACATTTACAGCCATGAAAAAATCCCCCTTTTATCCTTTATATTATATCATAATCGGTTCTCCACCGATACGTGGTTCGGTGGATTACCTAAGATTACCCAATGACGCAAGCGGGAGTGCAACGATTCGCATACGCAGCGTTGCTGTAGAAGACATAGCCAGACGCATACGCATTCCACACGTAGCTAGCATTGTAGAGATACGCCGAGCGAAGACGCACTACTTGTGCAGAGCTATGATTCTCAATCGCATATGTGATATTTGGAGCGTAGGCAGTGTAGTCAGCCAATGGTTTGTCCAATCCTAATTGCTCTTTCATCAATGGATAATATGTTCCTTCTCCAGCTTTTTGAGGAGTGTAATATAGTTCTTCTTTTGAAGGCAAGAATACCTTGTCATATGTATATGACTCAATGCCACCGTGAGTTGGATTATTCTTCCATGTTTTGACTTTAACAGTTTGCATTGAATTATATAATTCATCACTAATCCCACATAAGAATCCACTTACTGTGTTTAACTGGTCTGGAGCAATATCCCACTCATCTTGAGCTATCCACCATTCTCCTTTGCCTTTACGAGAATTTAGGTATTGTCTATATGCTGAGATTTCCCAGTCGTTATTGCCATAGGCAGTTTCTTGCATAGAATTCAAATTGCCATCTCTTTCATTAAATTTTAATGTTCCTAATGACGTACCGTCTGTACCTTCTGTAACAGTAAGGGCATTTTCTAAAATATCAATACCATTTGCATCATACACATATACTTTCCAATTTTGTGGTGCAACATCTGGCATTGAATAGAATCCAGCCAACTTGCCACCTACTGGTACGTCCTTAGTAAGTGTAAACTGATATGATTTATCTTTTTTAGCGTTAGTACCCCAATCTGCACCTAATGTGATGTAATAAGTTCCAGCACTTAATCCGTCTCTGCAAGCGTAGAAAGCTCTATTGTGAGAGAATTGAATTGGCTTTAATGTAGCCCAATGTGTTTTCAAGAACATACCTTTGATAGTGCCTTCTCTTGTCTCCACATCTTCAAATTTAGCAACATCCCAAGGATTTGAGTATTCCTTATTGTTGTTATCAACATCAATCCAGTTTTCCTCAATCTGGTCTCCGTATTTAAGGAACTTACTAGCTTTCCCAGAACGAACCAATTCTGCCAATTCAGTCCACAAATTGTCTTTCCTTAGTGTCTTGTATAACAATTCAACAGTGTCGGATAAATCAATAACAGTAGTATTAATGCCCTCAATATCATTTGTATTTTTTGAGACTCTATTACCTAGACTATTGATACTTTGCTGAAGAGCATTATCACTACTAGTACGCTCATTTATTTCATCATTTAATAATAATCGCAAATCCGAATCAGCGTTTTCTCTAGCAGTCTTTTCGTTACCAATAAGACCCTCTAGCCTAGTGTCCTCGTCAGCTCTAGCAGTAGACTCGTTAGCAAGATTAACATCTAATCCATCAATCCTATTACCCATTGCAGTTACACTTTGTGACAATCCATCTACCCTATTTTCATATTCGGCAACCTTGTCAATAAGAATCTGCCAATTTGAAGGCATTGGGTCATCTGGGTTTACCCCACCGTCATAGTCGAGGTTGGCATCACCATTAAATCTAAATGTAACTTCATTTGTAGTGTATCGCTTTGTACACACCATATAGTCCTCGGTGTCCGTAGCGAATAGAGTCATCTTAAACTCTGGTTGTTTTAAACAGTCAGATGGAATAGCACATGTGTTGTTATTAACTGGCTTGACATATGTATCACCATCCAAGTCATGGAACTGTGTCCAAAGATATGGCAAATCCCATCCATTGGTATCTTGCGAATTGTTAGTTTTAAATTCAAAACTACAAGAGAGTGTGTTAATGGTACCCGTTGATGAGTAATATCTTTGGTTGCAACTCAACTTCTGTCCATCAACACTAAAATTTATATAATTCATGTTTGACATTCTTTCACTTCTTTCTTCATTAAAAATTCATTCTAGTTATATTTATAATATGCAAAGTAATTTTATCCTACATTCTTAAATTCAAATAATGTAGAAAAAATATAATTCTCAAAGCTATTTTTTAATCTATTTTTACTGCTCTTAGTGTTACTTTCATTCCACCACCTACACTGGTTTGCGAACCTGTTTGACCAAGTGCAAAAATATTTTGAGCAGTGTCTAATTTAACTATTCCTGTAACCGAGAAACCCATAGAATAGGCACCATCACCTGTATGTGACCCATCAACGTAAATTGTTGAGTTATTTTGTATTCTTGCTTGATATATTCCTGTTGAAAGAGCGTTGCCAACAGAAGTATCGCTCCCAATTTTGGCACTCATTATATATGTGCCAGCTTCAAGATGAATACTATTAGTTACTACAGCTCCAGAGCCATAAGTGGCAGTTAATGTACCTTTTCTCTCGGTTTCATAATATTTCTGAATTAAATCTCCATAAAAATTTTTCATTTATTTTTTAACGTAGTGTGGTGCCATTACTTAATCGTTCATGAATGGATAAAATGTAGCCTGTGATGTTCTAGCTGAATTCAACACTCTATATAGAACTCCAGCATATACAGGAATCCATGCTCTATTCGGGCCTCCAACATTTGAAGTTGGTTGACTTAACGTCATAACTAAAATATTATTAGTCAAGTCCTTTATTTCAAGTTTTCCCGAATTATTTCCCCAAATATGACATATAAGATAACCATCATGAGGACATGTCCAATTTATTTGATTGGAACTATCTGGTGTTCCTACAGTATATCTGTTACCATCATGTGCATATATCATTGACTGGTTATTATAATCAATCAACGGAAGACTACGAATTTTTGTGCCATCAAATGTTTTCATAAATACGTGCTTACTGTTTATATGGAATGAAAAACCATTGCCCTCTCCTGTAGCTACCTTTATATCTATGGCCTTTGAATGCAAGACTCATTCCATTAGTTTGTCCAACAGACCCATTTCCACTACAGCCAGACATTAACCTCATATTGCCAGTGAAATCTTCGTCTGCTATGTATACATACGACCCTTCAACATACGAACAGCCTAAAACAAATATTCCATCACTATCAGGTGTGTAATACTCGAATTTTTCGGAAGCGTCATTAAGACCGTTGTGAATCGTGACTATGTTTTGATAGTCTAGTTGTGGTATGCTTGCAGACAACGGAGTACCATAAAAATCTTTCATGATTCTTTCACCCCATGTATTTCAGTAACTAAGCACTGACACCACCCTTCATTAAGAAGGCTACGCTTTGTAACCCCCTTGGAATATGATAGTGTGTGTGTGTGTGTGTGTGTGTGTGTCACACATATCCGTGTGTTTCATTTTGTATAAAATCATAATATCTCCTTCCTTAAACTTTTCTTTAATTTCCTTTCAACCCATTGATAATAGTGTACAACTCATCACCGAGAGTTGAATCATAATCATCAGTATATACTGCTTTAGCCTGTATCTGATAAATCTTGTCAAGTGCATTGATTACTTCCTTTAACAAATCTTCTTTCTTGATTTTCTTAAGGGTACCACCAACACTAACAAATACAAAGTTATTGTTGTTTATCGAATCAACGCTAGGATAAGTGTTAATATCCTTATTAGCCAATTTTATCCCTTCCTTTCTTTTAACAATATCAAGAGATAGGAAAGATTGTTTCTAACCCATCTCAATGATATTTTACCATATAAGATATGATATTTCAACACCTTAATGGTTATTTTCTAGTTCCTTTACTCGTTCCATTAAGTCTTGATATTCTTTATTGAGTTTCTGATAACCATATACCAATGGTGCAATGAATTGAGTATAATCTACTGCATACATTTCTACACCATTTTCATCAATAAATGTGTCAATGATAGACATTTCATCTTTAGAGAATCCATTGTCTTCCATGTTCTTGATTACGTCCTGTGCGACAAATCCTAGTCTAGTTCTATCTGGTAATCTATCATACACAAATGATTTAGGTTTGACACTCAATAATGTATCGACAATAGAACTATCCAAATCCTTTATATTATGTTTCAATCTCCTATCGGAACTGTTTGAAATTCCCGGATATGCCAATAGGTTTCCACTCTTGCTTGAAATCAATCTCTGGTTATAATCAGCACTAGAACCACCTTCATAATGAAAATCAATATAAGAACTTGCACCACATATTTCAAGTCCTGTACTTCCGTTATCATCCAATCTAGCCATAAAGTATTGGTCATCATATTGCTTAAATAACATTTGATATGGTATATTTGGCTCCATATGAACATCAAATTCTCTATAATTGTCGCCTCTTTGAGTACCACCCTTAAAATGCAATCTTGTGTCACAAAATTCAAAAGTACTTCCTTCTATACCAGAATATATTTCCTCTTTCTCGATACCAAAGCTATCTATTTTGAGAAAGTTATCATATGTAGAATCAGTTCCGTCACCTCTACCGTAACTAATGAGAATTTCGCCATTGTTTAGTGAAATCTCTGAATTGTCTACACTTGGGTCACTGCTATTTGCATCATATACATTCTTTTCCCTAGAAACAATACCATTTTCGTCAATTATTGTTTCCTTGTGGAATGTGGTAAGATTTGTCTGGTATAGTGCAGATAAGTCGGACACAACATTGAATGAGTTCTTGCTCATGTATGTCTGGAAATCAAATGCTCCACCAGTAGCCGACTCAATATAATCAGTTTTGCCAGACCTAAATCCAGATGTACCCTGTGACCTAAGCTTAATAATACCTTTACCATCTATAAATAGGTTATCAGTAACGTTTAGATTCTTGAACACAATAGGTTCCGTAATGGACGTTACCTTTTCATAATATGTAGATGGGTCATTTTCATTATATGGAACGGTATATGAATATCCAGTACCGTCCGACTGAATACCATATTTTGACATTGTTACTGCCTTATATCTTTCGCCATGATTGTTGTAAGCGTAGAATGCTGCTTCTTCGCCATACTTGGCTCTTAGCTTACCTTCCGTATTAATATATAGACCGTCATTCTCGACAATTGCGTAGCTTTTATTGTCACCCAATTTCTTTATCTTAATATTGCCAACAATATCCAATGTTTCTCCGTCATAGAAGAGATGATAACCGTCAGCTCTACCGATACCGAATACTTCGGCAGAACCTTCCATAGAGAAAAGGATATTGCCTTGTTCATCTACAAGCTGGTTTTCATTCTCATCAGATAGATACCTTGAATCATCTCTCGTACCGAAGTAGATTCCGTTATTGTTATCGTTGTAACTTTCCTTTCCAGCACTTAGAGAATATTCTCCTATAGTAAATCCACCAATCGTAGCTGCGAATGCTCTTAAATCAGCTACATTGATAGCATTTGCGTCAATAGAGCCAGCTCTAATAGAACCTGTATAAATCTTTCCACCATCAATCATTGTTGTGGTTGGATAATATAACCCTTTTAATTCGGAATCAACATTATCAATATTACCTTCAGCAGTACTAACTCTATCAGTTAGATTGTCTACATCAGTGCTCAATCCTGTTACTGCGTTAACTTTGCTTGCAACGTTATCATCAAGAGCACTAATCGTTACTGCTCCATCAAGATTGATTTTACTTGCACTAATCTTGATTTCTTCAGCAGTCTGGTTAATACTAGATACAATAGAAACTGGCGATAAGTCGTCTTTATATTTTTGACTAGAAGTTACTTTAGAGACAATCTTCTCGTCAGTAATTTCTAATTCAGCACTATGGACTCTTTCTTCTAAAGAATTGACAGTATCTTTAGTTGCATATGTGCTTGCAACCTCTACCTTGAATCCTTCATAGTCATTGAGTTTCAATTCTGCCTGTGTTACTCTTTTGACAAGCTTTTCGGTATCACTGTTTGTAGTATAGTTTGATTCTACATAGAACTTGAATCCTTCATAATCCTGTTGTAATGAAGAGTGTCTTTGAAGAACACTTCTTGTCATGTCGGAATTTGTGCGAATATCCGTTCTACTAGCCAATAGTATTGCATTTATCACATCATTATTGTTGACTGTTTCAAGAATCTTGTTCTTGTTGATAAATGTCTGCAATTTAAGGCTAGGGAAAGCAGTAGATACGCTCTTGGCACTCTTTAGAACCTCAGATACAGTTCCCATAGGGAGAGCAGTTAAGCCCTCAGAGGCACTACTGAACGATACATTGATATTTCCTATACCAGTATCTGAAAAGTTGATTTCATATGATATTATCCTAAGATTAAATACCATATCATCAACTCTATATTTAATCCAGTTGAATACGTCAAATGAATCCCATAGTGGTTCAAATTCCTTAATCATGAAAAGATTATGAACATCACTATTAAGCTCATAAATTTCTCTAGAAGCCTTATCCAACTCGTCATTGGCAAGTTTTAGAAATTCAGTAGCTCTTTCAATCATTTTCTCATTGTCAAGACCTGTTGAAATGAAATTGGCATTATTATACTCATCTTCTCTACGATATGAGAAGAACTCAGCAATAAGCTCTGGAGTTTTCAAGAAGTTAGTCATATCAAGACTAGAAGTAGTTTCACTTACTTCTTTTTGTGCTTTGTCTATAACGCCTTCTACAATCTGCACCTCGGCTTTTCTTAGTTCAAGTTCGGTATCAATTATTGCTTTCTTGTGTTCACATTCCTGTTTGAAATGAGAAATGGAATCAGCATCTTCTTGATTCATGCCAGCAATAATTGACAGTGCTTCTTCATAGGCATTAGAGAATGATTCAAGTCTTGACCTAGAATAATAAGACACGTAATCCTGTAGCTCACTATCAGTACCATGAAAATCTATAATCTTATAGATTGAAGATACATCAGCGATTTCTTTCATTCTCTTCTCTACATCCTGTCGGATATACGTAGAGTAGTCACCGTTTACCGTAAATGAAATATCGCAAGAAGAAGTATCATCTTCATCTCTATATGATTTTACAACGATATTCGCACTATATGTTCTTGAATAAGGACTTGACACCTCACTCAATCTTTCAAGATTAATATCAACTTTGAATGCTCCGTCAATAATCATCTTGACGTAAGTAGTAAGAGCACTCTTTACAGTATCGTCCGAAGTAGAACTCTTCAAATCAACGATACCAAGAGTTACACCATTTACATACTCCTTGATTGTTTCCGATTGAGCCTTTGCCTTTTCTATATCGAATTTAATAGCTGGTGCAAGCGAAGAGTCAAGATATGCTTGAAAATCTATTGCGTCATAGACAAATCGAATTAACTCCTTGTAACCTTCTCTATTTTCAGCATGGGAGAAGTTATTGTTCTTTAGAACTCTATCTTCCTCTTCCAAGCTCATATCATATGTGGCATACTTGTCACTGTTATATTTGTCTACAAGAGCATCATAAGAAGAGTAATCTCCTACCATATACGTCTTTGTCTCTTGCTCTTCCTTAGCTAAGTCATATTCAGAGATAGCGTTCTTAAGATTGTCACTTGCATTAGCAAGCATTCTATCGTTCCAGTGATAAATATATCTTGTTCCGTTGGGATTAAGATTGATGATAGTTGCGTCCATATCATCATCACCACTCTTGAGATAGAAACAGTTCTTCATCTCATTGTCTCTTGTCTTTAGAGTAACGGTTTCACTCAAGTTATTATTTGAGATAAATACATTTGTATATTTCCCATATCCCAACTTCAAGTCGGTACTTCCACACTGAGGGCATTCTTCATAGAACTCACCTCTATGTCCACAATGATTGCATGTGGTGTACATATCCACTGCATTTATTATTCTATTTTTACTGTCATAGATAAACTTGCAACCAAACTGAGCCTCGATTTCATTCAACGCATCCTTGATTGAAATATTGCTAAAAGAAAATGTTCTCTGAATATTCCATAAGGTTCCGTCAACTTCTCCAATCTTATAGTTTGGTGCCTTTTCTAGAACTCTATGCAACAGTGAATTTTGAGTATCAGCTGGTGCATAGAAAACCGTAGCTTTCGTATAATCTTCTCTCTCAATATCGCTTTCAGTATTAATTTCAACGTCATGCAATCTTATATTACTTAATTCTGCTACAGGAAGATAAGTACCTGTAACATGCTTGGTTGTTGTTTCCGTTTCAGTAGTCTCAACTGAAATCTCAAAGTATTCATCATAGTCTTGCACATAGATTACTGCCAAGTCATTTATTTCTTCCCAGAAAAGTGCAGTATTCTTGCTCTCAAAGTCAAAAGAACTATCATCTTCATTCTCAGAGAACTGTAAACTATCCTCTACGTCTTTCCATGAGGAATGACTCTGCATATCCTTGAACACCGTAAAGCTTATCTCTGGTGAATCAGTGCTCTTTCTGTACGTGATAGTTCCAATATCTATATTATTGATTACACCTAGCTTTTCAAGTGCTCTATTTGACATGATAATCTTAGGATATTTTGTGTACCCTTTCTTATCAATATATAAATTAGCCAAAGATTCCTACCCCCAGTCTCAAAGGAACATAGGCAATTTTCAATGTGCAATCTAAATTTGATTCAAATTCGTTATTAAATGCGATAGTTCCTTTTCCTGTATAAGTAGAATCATTTACAAGTTTAGGGAATATATAATTGTACTCCCTGTAAAGATTATCTCTCTTTGAACTTTTGATAATCTCATTTGCACTATCAATAATGATTTCTTCATCAGTAGTACAATCCTCAATCTTGACAGTATTACCGTCAGAATTGTTTACAAATTCCAAATCCCCATCCTCTTTAATTGTAATCTTGATGATGGGATAGAGATATTCAAGTGCAGCAAAATCTATATCTAAAAGAGGAAGTTCGAATGTTTTAGAAGGAGTATTCTCCTCGAATATGACAGTATCTAGGTGTGCAAAAGCTGAATCGCTCTCAAAATTAAGAGTGTACCCCAAATACTTTCCCTGTTGCGTGATTTCGGTTATTTTTGTGAATAGTCCATTTAGTTTTAGGTCAAATATAGACCCATTATCTCCTATTGTGTGAAGAATCAATTCTCCATGCTTTGATGATGTTAGCCATCTTGCTATCTCATCCATCTCTGTTCTTGTGTAGAACTCGTTTCCATTATTGCACGGAACCTTTACAAGAGATAATGTTTTATCATCAATCTTTAATGGTTCCTTGACTGTTGCCTTTGTTCTTCCAAAACCAAAATCATTCTTTCTCTTGTTGTAGTCCGTCTCATATTCTAGAACTGCAATATCATTATCGTTTTTGCCTCCGACATATCCAATCTTCATTTCAAATATAGAAGATTCTACACCATTGAACGAAAAATCATAGAACAATGATTTTCTCCCCCTTTCCTTTACAATTTTAAGTTTCGGACAATATTTGTCCTATATTCTCTTCAATATCAGCAATCCTTTTTCTAGCCTTGTCATATTTTTCTTTTGATTCCAATGCCATTGCGATAGCAATTTCATAATCAACTCTCTTGCTTTCTAATTCGTCTATAAGCAGTTCGAGTCTATGAATATCATTGTAGCTTTTATTTATGATTGCATTCAGTTTGATATTCTCTTCGAGAATATCTTCATAATCCCTTTTATTCACTTTATCCATTTTATCTTTTCTTTCTAAATTCATAATAATAAACAATAATAATAAACAATAATAATAAAATAATAATAATAAAATAATAAATAGGATTGGGAGAGAAATATTCTTCTCTCCGTCTCCTATAATATCACATCAAAAATCCATTATCAACTATTTTATGTGCTTTCTTGTGGATAACGAGTTTCCACCGTTCATTGCATAATCAACAATATCAACTACTGCATTATTGAATGTTCTATCCTTGATAAGTTCATTCTTGAATGCCTTGTAGTCGGTTACGTTAGGAAGTGCAATATTGAGGTTTATATTATCAATCGCAGTGTTAACACTGTTTCCTCTATTGCTCATAAGATAGTCTAGATTAGATGACTGTTCATTGAACTTCTGCAAGATTCGAGTTGTTTTCACATCAAATACTGCTTCACCTTGCTTAAGAGTGTTAATCGTCACGGTATCATCACCAGAACCCTGTAATATATTCTGATAGCCTTCTACCAAACCACCCTTGAAGAAGTGACCATATTTCTTCTTGTGAGCTTCTCTCGCATCCTGTACTTCGTTCTTTGTATTAGCCCAGCTCTTTAGGAATCCCTCGAACTGTTTCTTATTGTAATTCCATACATCAACCTTACCGTTATCTGGGTTCCAACGTCTCAGCTGGTCGCCAACATTATACACGATATGACCGTTTGTGTCAATATGACCTGTAGTTCCACTCTGCATCTTGACTGATTTGCCTTTGTACTTCTTCCATACACTAGCTTTTCCAGAGTCCTTGACAGTAGTATAGTCTTTCTTAGCACCACTCTTACGTAAGTCGTTATACTTCTTGCCTGTAAGATTAGGTACTCCATTACTTGAAGAAGACGCTGCCTTTTTAGCTGCTGCTGCTTTTGCCTTAGCATCTGCTGCTGCCTTAGCCTTAGCTTGAGCGTCTGCTTTAGCTTTAGCCTCTGCTGCTGCTTTTGCTGCTGCTTGAGCCTGTGCATCATTATAAGACTTCGTAGCTGCCTCACTCTTCTGTACGGTAGAATTTTGAGTTACAGTAGAAGTATCAACCTTAGCCTGTTGGTCGGCTTCAGTTTGCATGGCATTGACTTTGCCAGCAATAGCGTTGAGAACTGCAAGAATGTCAGTAGTAGTATTTGCTATATTGCTTACACCCTGTCCATAAGAAGCAACCAAAGAAGGGATATTCTTCATGTCTTCACTCAAGAACATATTCAATGCTTCCGAACCTACATATCCAGATTTCTCACTAAATTCACTTAATGTTCCTTCTATTGAATCCTGTTTTTCATTTACTGTATCAAATGCGTTTGTAACAATCTCTTCGAGATTTTCCATTCTATCATCAATCCAGTCTTTGAAATCGTTCTTAAGGTTATCTAACATGTCCTTAGTATCATCAATGTACTTGCTCCACTGCATTTCTCTTAAATCTTCTTGCGAATCCTTTAAGTTTTTAGCAGCCTTTTGAGCATTCTTCTTTCCCTCTTCGGAAGTGTCGCCACCAAAAGCCATCAACTGTTTCTGGTATCGAGTTGTTTCTTCTACCTGTTTCTTGATTTTCTTTTGGTAGTCATAAGCGTCTTTTTGGTCACTCAATGCTTCTTTTCTTTTGGAAATAAGTTCTTCCATGTAAGAAAGCTGTTTCTCATAGCCTTCCTTGATAAGTTTCTTGATTGACTGTTTCTCGTTCTCAATATTCTTGATTGCGTCTCTCTGCCCCTTAAGAAGAGTATCTCTTCTCTTTAGGTAAGAGGTATTTAATTTATCATTCTCATATTGCTTGTCAAGTTTAGCAATCTCGTCAGAATAGTTCTTTACACTCTTAGCATAAAGGTCATACTTAGAAGCATAAATTCCCAATGTGGCAGTTCCTTTTTCAGTGATAGAACCATTCTTGTTGAACTGTTTATCCTGTTTATCAAAGATATCGGAAATGAAATCCAATTCTTCAGCGAAGTCCTTATAGTCATCAAGTATTCTATCAAACATATCCCATGAGACTTCCTTGATTTTCTGATTCCATTCTTCCTGTTTCTTGATTGCGTCTGCCTGTGAATTAGCTACATCATCAATATTCTTCTTGAGGTTATACCATTCCTTAGAATATATCTTAAGTGTACCGTTTTTGATACTTTCCACAATCTGGCTTTCAAGAGCGTCCTTTTCCCTTTGCTTGAGGGAATTCTGTTGCTTGCTCAAACTGATTAATGTTTCATAATACTTAGTAGAAGTAAGCATACCTTTCTTCTGCGAAATATCCATAAGGTCATTTGCTCTAGTTACCATAGAAGTAAGAGTTTCCATTTGAGACTCATAGGCACTCTTTATTTCCTCGGCTTTCTTCTTCTGAGTTTCAGCAATTGCAGTTTCAGTCTCGATAATTTGTTTTCCTACATTATCAAGCTTATCTTTCATTTGATACCAACCCTCAGAATATTGAGCAATAGCATTAGTTCCACCATTCTTGAAGTTTCCACTGTTCAACGTAGAGTTCAATTTAGAATATTCACTTCTCAATAGAGAAAGCTTATTCTTCTGGTTTGTCATCTGAGAGTTCAAATCGGAAATAGTAGATATAGTTCTCACATCAGCATTATAAGACTTAAGATTCATATTGGCAGTTGATTTAGCAATGGCATTGTCAAGAACCTGTATCTTCTCTTCATATTCTTTAGCATAGTTTTCAAACTGTTGAGCAAGAAGTTCATCATTCTGTCTTTCAAGTTCACGAGCTTTTAAAGAGGCTGCTTGAGCCTTATCATAAAGTTCCCTGTACTTATTGATTTTCTTGATTAGCTTTTCATCTTTGATATCTTGAACGCTATAGTTTCCACTCTCAACTTTCTTTCTCCATGAAGCTGACAATCCAACTTTATTAGCAGCCTGTTGATATGATTTGGCAGCTTGCTTTTGAGCATTAATCTCATTTCTAGTCTTTGACAACTGCTGGCTTAGATAGTTGTTTCGAGTACCCCATGAATTATAGACATTGTTAGCAAGTGAACCAACCTTAGATAAAGCATCTTCGATTGATTTAAGCTTTCTTTCAATCCAATCAAATGTTTCAGTTGTACCTTTCTTGCTCTTCTTATTACTCTTCTTCTTGCCTTTCTTACTGCTCTTACTTTTACTCTTGTGGCTATTTGACTTTGATTTGGAGCTACTGCTTGATTTCTTCTTCTTAGATGAAGATGAAGACGCAGCTCCACCATAGAACCCACCAGTACCAGAACTGAAAGCCAATCCTGTAACATTTCCGTTAACATAGGCTTTTCCTCTTGTGCCTGTTTTACCGTTCTTAATCAAAGCTTCGGTCTGCTTATGATTGAATACAATATCACCTTTCTTGTAGTTGAAGAACTCAGCACCATTGTTTCCAACAGTGAAATAACGATTGCCACGCACAACCATTTCCTGTCCTAATTCTCCTACAAGAGTTCCACCAGCAAAAGCCTGTCCATTAAATGTACCTTGAGCTAATCCATGTCCAAATGTACCTTGAGCACTGCCATGTCCATTCTTAGGTGGTTTAGTCTCGTCATTTGACTTGTATGTGATAGTTACAGTCTTACCCTTAAAGCTATCATAAGTGCTCTTGGCATTACCAGTAGCATTCATTTTGATGTTTACTGATTTTTCTTTTGTAAGATTCTTCTTCTTTTTCTCAGCGTCATCTGCTTTTCCTTTAAGGTTCAAATATACATCATTAGTTTTCTTGATGTTTGCAATCTTCTTAGAAACGGATTCAACACTGTCTTGGCCTGTAACGGTAATTCCTACTTCTTTCTTTTCATCCTTGCTCATGTTCTGCAATGACTTCTTAGCAGATTCAAGGGCTGCTTTAGCTTTTGAGTCATCAACCGTGATGCCATATTTCTTTTCAACGGTCTTGATTGTATCAAGTTCCTGTTTTGCTTTAACGAACTCCTGTACTTTCTTAAGACCAGACGCTGCTGCTCCACTAAGATTTGAAGTATTAATAGACATTAACACTGGCTGTTGTAATTGAAGTTTATGTCTTTCAAGAGTAGCAAAGATTGTTACTGCCTCGTTTGCTCCTTTAGTTTTAAGGTTAATACTTCCGTTTTCCTTAAGTTTATTAAGCTTTGCTTCAATCTTGCTCAATGCTTCGTCAGTCTGAGAAGCATCCATCTTACCGATATTGCTTAAGTCAATGTTTTCACTCTTAAGTGATTCCTTTGAGAATGCCTGTTTGTATCTATTATCAGTGTCTTTTCCGTTTTGGAGTACACCCAACTGATAATTGACACCATTCTGAGCAACCTGTTGACTCTGCTGATTAGACATGTCGTAACCACCGTAGTTAGGTTCATTCAGTTCAGCCTTAGAGCCAGCAATAGCTTCCTTGAGAGTATTAGCCTGTTCCGTTGCTTTCACTAAGGCATTATATAATCCACTATCAGTATCTCCAGATTCCTCTAGATTATTCTTAGCCTCAGTAAGCTTATCTATAGTCTTTTGTACTTCTTCTTCAGAACCTAGATTGAAGTTAAGATTTCCGTCACCAAAGATATTATTGAGTTCATTGGTTGTCATTCCCTTTGTATTTTCAGCAACCTCTTTAATCATTTCAGTTGTCTTGTCTTTTACAGTGGAAAGATTGTCGGTATCTGGTTCCATACCAACCTTGACCTTGAACCCATAATCATTTAACTTATTAACCATCTGCTGAACTACTTCCGTAGAAGTACCTAGCTTTTGAGCAGCCTCACTATCATTAATATCAAACTTCCATTTACCGTTTTTCTCTTGAGCCTGTCCGATTTTCTGCAAGTCATTCAAGAAGTTCTTTACACCTTGGCTTTCATCTTGGAAGTATCTATCCATAACAGGTTTGCCCTTTTTATACATATTAACAATCTTGTCAGTATCCCAATTGCTTACATCCTTATCAGTCATAGTCTGTACATAAGAACGGAACTTTTCGGTACCAACTAATCCCTTTTTGTATAGCTCATCCATCTCTTTCTTGTTTTGAGTAGCATAATCATAAGTGTCGCCTTTTTCACTTCCACTCATGGCAGTCTGCCACTTGCTGAACGAAGAAGTAAGACCTTCGTATTGAGTCTTTAACATTTGAACGTCACTAATCTGTTGAGCGATTTTATCTCTCTGTCCGATTAAATTGTTATACTGTTCCGAACCAACCGAAGCCTTAGCGATTTCCTCTGAAACCTGTGCATATCTATCCTTTAATGAACTCAACTGACTGTCAAAATTCTTAATATCATTGGTCTTCAATGCACCCATCATCTTGCTAAGTTCACGAGTGTTTACTTGAATACCGTTAGCAGTCTGTTCAAATAGTTTTTCCTTATTGTAACCCTTTAAAGCACCAAAGATAGAATCGGCATTATCTATATCAGCTGAAGTAGTTCCTGTAGCTGAACCAATTGAACTTTTGATATTTGAAATCTGCTCAAGAATAGATTTGCTACCGTCTACGCCATCTCTAAATTCAGTGATATAGTTCTCCAAACTTTCCTTAGCAGTCTCACCAGCCTTGACATAACTTTCAGCCTTGTTCTCGCCATTAGCGTTAAATTCCTTAAGCTTATCCTTAAGAGTCTTAGCATCAAGCCCTGTCTCCTTAAGTGCCTTTTGAAGATTCTTGGCTCCCTTGACCTGTTCATCAAAGCCTTTCATCTTGACCATATCAGCCAACTGTTCTTTTGTATACTCAAGATTCTTGCTATTGAACAGTTCGTCAAATTTCTCATTATAGAACTTGGTTGGGTCGATAGATTTCTGAATCATATCACGAGTGTCTCTCAGTGAATTATATGTATTATAATCCTGTCTTTCGCTCGCAGTTCTCTTGTCAGCTGATTTCTTGGATATTTCATCATATCTAGGTTTCATCCTTTCAAGAACATCAGAGAACTCGTCCATGTTCTCTTTTAATCTATTCTTTGTTTCCTTTCTATCTTCATCAGTCATTTTGCCTGTTCTTGTGGTATTTAGATTTCTATCAAATCTATCTAATAGATTATATATATCCATATTACCACCTCTAAGAGAACCACTTATCTTTGTCTCAGATAAAACTGCTCCATTTGAGTTTTTAACTTGATATTTTGAAGCCCCAGCATTTGATATATCACTATCAAAGTAAGTATTCTTTTCTTTTCCAGCTAATAATTTGCCATATTCCTTTTTATTTAAGATTGTGTATTTATCTACAGTCTCACTTGCCTTATTGAAAGAGTCGGCTGCTTTCTTGCTCGCCTCTGCCCTTTTCTTTTCAGCTTTTCTAGTCTGTTCCTGTACTTTCTCTTCGGAACTTTTTAATTCAGTTTTAACGATTGTATTATCTGGGTCTTCTTGTAATCTAGCCTTGAGCTTATCCCTCTTTGCCACAGATTTCTTAAGAGTTTCAGTCGCAGCCTTAGACTGCTCATTGGCTTCTTCCCATTTTCCGTAAGCCTCATTCATATCCTGTTTTTCGTATTTTGACTTGTTGATTAAGTTATCGGCAATAGAAAAGATACCAGAGATAGCCATACCTATACCAGCACCCATTAATCCACTTAATAACGCACTTCCTAGGTTAGCACCAATTTGTTTTCCACTGCTTGCTAATGCTGAACCAATAGAGCCACTCGCAGAGTTGCCAGCATTTTCTCCTATGTCTTTTCCAATTTTACTTCCATCAACAATAGGTTGCTGAGTATCTGTTTGAGTTTTATTTACATTAGCTATTTCTTTATTATTCTCTAATCTACTAGTACTTGTCTGAAGATTCTTTTCATCTAGAGCGTTTCCTTCTTCTTTCATTGAATTAAGCTCTTCTCTATTCTTGATTTCTTCCTTGACGTTTTCATTAGCCTTTTCCGAAGAAGATGAATCACTAAATACAGTAGGTGTTAAATTATCTTTCTTTCTCTTGAATAAATCCTTGAATCCACTTGAACCGAAAGATATATCAGTCTTATTCCATTCCTTACCTAGTCTACCAAATAGGTTACTGAATAATCCACCTTGACTTTTAGTTATGTTAAGGATAGAAGAGTTCTTATTCAATCCTACAAGAGAAGCCCCTTTGAAACTAGAAATGACGGAACCTATTCCTAGAATTTCTCCTAATATACTTCCACCAGTAACATTATGAATTGTACCAGTAATTGTAGTTAATGCTTTTCCTAATCCATTTAATAAGTCAAGTCCTTGCTTAAGTTCTTTGGCATTAAGAATATCCATCCACATTCCTGTACCTGTTTCTTTTAAGGCATTAAGCTTGAATTCCAAACTGTCGGTAGCCTTACCAAATTCTTTCATGGCTGAACCTTTAGAACCCTGTGAAGTTGCAAGAGCCTTTTCTGCCTGTGACCAGTTAGAGAAGATAGCCATACCAACGTTTGCATTTCTCTTACCGAACAAGTTCTGAGTTACAGCTGCCTTCTGGGCATCCGTAATCTTGCCCCATACTTTCTGCAAGTCAGCATAGTAATCATATGTACTCTTGAATCTAGTTCTTTCTTCATCAGCATATGCACTTACACCAGTAATGGCTTCTACGTTAGAAACTTTCTTAGCGTCACGGGCGTTCATTGCAGAAGATTTCAACGCAGTACCTACTACCTCAGCGTTCTGTACAACTTCCTGTGCAGCAGTACCTAATGCAATAGTCTGGTCAAGAGAATTATTTGCAGCTGCCATAGAGGCACTTGAACGCTTAAGGATTTCAGCGATAGCACCGTTGTTGGCAGAGAAAGCGTTACCTACTGCATTGACCTTAGAAGCCACTCCATCAAGAGCGTCACTCGCAGAAATCTTATATGCTTTCATTGTACTTACCAATGATTCGGTAGCTTGGTCTTCATTCATATCTGGGGAAATTGTTGCAAAGATAGAACTTGTTTTAGCAAGCTTTTGACTATCCTTGATAGAATAACCCAACTGAGCATACGCAGCTGTCTGTTCTATTACTGCCTTTGTAGAAGAACCTAATTCTTTAGCTACCTTATTTGAACTAGTTCTTATATTATCAAATTCCTTCGAAGTACCGTTAGCTACTTTCTTAAGCTCAACCATAGCAGTGTCTATTCCAACTATGTTCTGGAATCCATTTTTAACCATGCTTAAGCCCTTGAACATTACCGATACTGCACTTATCCAGCTGAAATATTTCTTAAAGTTGTCCGAGAATTGACCTACAAAGTTCTTGCCATTTTGTCCATCTCTCTTCATTTCTCTCTTGAAACCAACCAATTGAGCATTTAGTTCTTCGAACTTTTCTCGTTCCATTGGTTTTTCGCCTGTCATGATACCTTTATACTGGTCTTTGAACCACTTAGCTCTTTCTCTATAAGCTTCATTCATTGCAGTATTCTGAGCCATCAAGTTGGTAACTTCAGCATATTGACTGTAACCCGATTCTCGTTTAGCATAAACAGGTTCTTTTTCTTCTTCAGCAGCTTTCTGTCTAGCTCTTTTTGTTTCCTTGGCTCTTTCTTCATAGGCTGCCACAATCTGCTGAGTTTCATCTTTGATTCTAGCAACCGAATCCTTAGCTATGCTTTGTCTCTCGGACATTGTATCGGCATCAACTAGATTCTTGTTTAATGCTTCGAGCTTATCATTCATGTTCTTTCTAGTATCAAAACTAGACTGCTCATAAGCCTGTTTACTTAGCTTTTGTAAGCTATCTCCGTCACTTCCGATAAATCCCTTTAAGGCATTGAACTGTTTGGTATAAGTAGAATAGTCTCCTACCTTGCTTGCATCCTTTAGTTTATCGGAACTTAATTTGATTTTATTAGCCCCTTTGTTATAAGCTGAAACAATAGCGTCAGTCTGAGCATTTACCTGTGACACGATTTGACTTGATAATCCTTTGTCTGAACCACTTGCATTTACGAGTTGTTTGTTCGCATTAGCAAGCATTTCATTCATGCCTTTTCTTGCGTCAAAGTTTGAACTTTCAAAAGCTTTCTTCTTTATCTTTGTTAATCCGTCACCTTCACTGCCTAGCATTCCCTTCAACGCATTGAATTGCTTATTATATGAAGAGTAATCACTCTGTTTCATAGCAGCGTTGAGCTTGTCGGAGTCGGCTTTTACCTTATTGGCACCTTCATTGAATGCCTTTGAAATAGCATCAGTCTGCTGCTTAATTGAATTGATAGCATTGCTTGAAATCTTAGCTCTTTGAGTCACACTATCGGTTCCAGCTAATTGTTTATTGACTTTATCAAGCATATCGTTAATGCCTTTTCTTTGATTGAAATTGGCACTTTCATAGGCTTTCTTACTTAACTTGTCTAATTCATCACCAGCTTCTCCAGCCAATCCTTTTAATGTATTAAGTGATTTAGAATATGTTGTGTAGCTACCTAGCTTGCTGGCATCATTTAGAATCTTGTTTAATCCTTGCGAATTGCCAGAGATACCACTTTGAGTAGCTTTTGCCATAGTAGAACTAATATCACTTGCTGCTGATTTTGCTTCTTTTACAAGGTTTGAATATAGTTTACCACTACTTCCACTCATTCCCTTATCTAGACTTGATTGTAGTTGTCTTCCTATACCATCAAGATTCTTCAAATCAGCTTTTGAGATATCCATTTTCAATTTTAATGGAGTTGACTCAATCTTACTTTTTATTTCATTTATCTGAGCAGTAACTTCACTAGCGTCAAGCCCAACTTTTAAAGTGGCATCAACATGTCCGTCTGCCATAAACTACACTTCCTTTCTTATGAGGAACTGTTCTAATCCCTCACTCTTTTAAGAGGTATACCCAGAAGTGTTCTTTCTCTTAAACGTTTATAGTTTACAGTCTTTTCTCTTTTTACTCCGTCCTCTAAGAACCACGAACCAAATTCAGCCTCAATTTCAGCGTCTTTTCTATTTGGTGGCATATCCATTGAGATATACTTGAAGAAACTGTCAACTACCTTCTCTGGTATACCAGACTTCATCATTTTAATCTTGCAGAAACTTCTCAAACATGAGAAATAGAAAGGTGCTCCATTCAAGATTTTTGTGAACACTTTGTTCCATGAAGAAATATCCTTTCTCTTCACCCATCTACCATCATGGGCTTTTGTAACGAAGAAAAAGTCACTCTTCACACCCATCTCAAGTCTCTGACTTCTCCATGCAGATACATACTTCTCCACATCTCTAAGAATGTATCTATTTACTTTTTTTCCACCTTTCATCTTCAGTTCATCAGTCCTGTAAAAAGCACCATTCAATACAAGGTGGTCTTTGTTGAAAGAAGAAATTCTTAATTGCAACATTTCCGAAACTCTAATGTCACTGTAACACGCTATTGCAATAGCACAAGCTTGCTCGTACTTTCTCTTCTGCATAAGATACTGCAATAAATGTTCTACATCCTTATCTGTCATAGGAGTTCTTGTTCTAATTCCTTCTTTCTTTGGAATCTTGATTTTAAGGATAATATTCTCAAAATCTGGGAACTCTTCCTTTCTTTCGCTCAAGATATAGTTAGACAATGACGAGATAGCACAATTCATTCTCTTCAATCTAACCGTGTTCCAATCCAATTCAATCAAGCAGAATTTTTCAAACTTGTTGAACTCTTTTCTTGCAACATTTACAAAGAATTTATTCTTGTTATGTTTGACATTCCAGCACATGAATGTCATTAAATCATGCACATAATGATACGTTGTTTTCTCACTTTTGCCAGTTGCTTTCAACCATTCCTCATAGTCTTCTAAAAGGAAAGTGTTCTCGTTGGAAATCTTATTGGTTATTTCATCACTGACAAACTTGACGTAATCCTTTCTCCATCTTCCGTCCATTCCTATCTTTTCCTTTCATTCTTAACAATCCTATTATTTAACAGAAAGTCCTATTGATGAAGCAATTCTCTTTACCTCATCAATAGCCTGTTTCTCAAACTCACTCTGAAAATATGCAATTACATTTGTACCTGTAACAACCTTACCATGTCTACCAATATGTAACCCTTGGTATACCGATTCTTCCGTAACGTCAGCACTTTCAAATATATGACTCATTGAGCTAGGGTTATGATATATCTTCAATGTGTCTCCGTCTGACTGATACTCATACATTTTGTACAACTGTCTTGTACGTTGATACTGTCTAGGAGAATAATCGGCATAGTACATATCCATAGCTTTATTGTCAACTGCCCTCATTGATTCTCCAAATGTAGAACCATTCAGAGCTTTCTTTAAGTCTCTTTCTATCTGAGCAAGTTTCTCTTCTATACTAGGCACTAAGCCACCTTCTCTTCTTCCTGTTTTTCTTCTTTTGTTTCTTTATCAGTTTCTTCTTTTCTTCTCTCTTCGTCTAAATTCTTGATAAAAGAAGCTACAACTGGGTCATTCAATACTGTAACGTTTCCATTAATTGCATTGATTAATTCTCCCATATCAACATTTTCAACCATTGTCTCAAGATTAGCTAGAATAGAATTTACCTTTCCGACAAAGTTATAGAATCCGTCAGTCTTTTCCTTTTCAGCTCTCTTGACTGCGTGTTCATATACGTCTTCAAACATTCTATATTGAGCGTTGTCAATCTCTCTCAACAATTCAGCTTCATTTACTACACTTGCAATATCAAAGATATTTTCAAGATTCAATCCGTCAATAACAGTGCTTAAATTTGTATAGGCATCAAGCAATGTGTATCTAAAGTACATTCTATACATAGCTGGAGTTGTCTGATTGCTCAAGATAAAATCTTCCAAGTCAGTCGCTTTTTGCATATATCTAGTAATGTCAATTTTCTTTCTTTCTACAACAATTCCCTTTTCATCAAATAAAGTTCTTAATTCCATAATATTATCCTCTCTTCCGTTCATTCTATAATTCTATTTTTCACATGCTATCCTATTTAGCATATCTCTAACGTTCCATTCGTAGTGCGTTCTTTTCTTTCTTCCATCTATCTCAATAGCATTAGCACCCAACAGGTCATTTATGTTTACACTTCTCTTTTTGCTACCTGTAATATGCTTAATGAAATTTCCGATAGAGATATAGAAAGTTCTTTGAGTCCATTCTTTCTCGTCTCCGTTTTCATCTCTAAAGTTCAGTACTAATCCACATTCTACATGGTTATACTTTGAAAACTTAGCCAAGCTCATTATCTGGTGTTTGTGTATCATTCCGTCAGCACCGTTCTCATGGAAAATATCGGCAAAAGAAATTCTTCCACTTTTTGTTGTCTTAAGCTCTAGACAGTGAAAATTCCTGTTGACAGTATCAAACAAAAGATAATCACATGGATTCTCATTACTGAACTTTGCACTCTTCTTGAAACTTTGAGCTTCATCTTTAAGCCTAATCAAAAATTCTTCTTCCTTGCAAGAATCCTTGAAATCACCTTCAAATATCTTCCCTTTATTCTTCACATTCCTAATCCTCTCAATCTACATTATTGTCTACAAGATACAAGAAATCTGCAAACAAATATTAGTCACGATTATTAAATAATCATAGTGACAAAACTTCACGTTTAAATCGCACTAAAAAAATAGGGGCTATTTATTGCCCCATTTCTTGCATCTTGTAAATAACACATATTCAAACGAAGATACTATTTTTTTCTTCGTTTCAAGAAAGAAGCAACTTCTTCATTTACTTTTTCCTGTTCTTTAACAGGCTCTTTGACTACTTCTTTTTTAACTTTAAGGATTTCATCAATAATTTCCTTGATATTTTTCTTAAAGTTGTCTTTATATCCTTTCTTGATTCCAAGTTCTTCAAGTCTCTCTCTAGCATATTCCTTTGAGATATTGCCTGCCTTGTAATCAGTGAGCAAAAGGAAAATCTGGTAATGTTCAGAAGTGTCGCATAGCACTTTCCATGAGTTCTTTTCTCTTGACTCAGCACATACTTCATACTTCTTACCACAGATTTTGCATTCTACCATTATTCATCCCCCTTTGATGAAATTAAGAAAAAAGTAGGGGAATTTCACCCCTACCGATTTTATTATTCTGATAAGATGATTGAGTATAGATTAGCTGTATCAGAGCAGTAATCCTTATTGAAGTCAATGTCAACCTTATGTCCACCATCTCTTGTCATAGATAATGAAATATCTTCTGGGTTGATTTTAGCACGACTTGATACAATGTGACCAAGAATCTGTTTTTCAGTACATGGGTCACGGAAGATAACTTCAACATCAACTGCAATTACTGAAGGGAACTTGTCAGTTTCATTGTCGATACGAACACCTTCTGCAACTTCAGTATCATATTTAACCCATACTTTAGAACCGTCTGGTACAGATGAATCAAATGTGATTTCTTTTCCAGTAATTGAGAATTTTCCAGCACCAGCAGTTACATCTTTTTCAAGAGTTTCAGCAATGTTGTTAGAAGCTAAAACATAGACATACTTAAATTCGTTTTTAGGTGTAGCAGATAATTCCACTTTTCCACCAGAAACTGTTAATGTTTCATTCTTAGGTGTTACAACAGTACCAACGAATTTTTCCTTACCATACTGTAATGCTGATAAGTCAGTTGAATATAAAGCGTTAGTGTAAGTAAGAGTACCTTTCTTACCTTTATATAATTTAGTGATTGTAGAACCTAAAGCATCTTGAATTTCATCTGCTTCAGTTGTAGAAGTTAATTCAACTTCTTTTGCTTGATTTACTTTAGCTAGAACTCTACCATCTTCAATATTAGACATTGTGATAGTACGGACTCTATCTAAAATTAATTCATTTGGATTAAAAGCCATATTTTGTTTCTCCTTCTTAGAAATTATTGTTGGATATTACGAAGTCCAATCCAACTCTTTTTTGTTTACTTTCTTTAAATCTATACCAAATCCAGAGTAGCCACTTTGCAGTAGTAGTTTTGAATTTTGTATATGAGTAATTCTTTTTACGGAATCCATGAAAGCGTAATAGTTCATGTCAAAGACAGTCTTATCATCTCTCTTGAATCCCTCACTATTGACACATGCTGATATATAATTCAATAGTTTCGAAGTCTTTGGCTCTTTCTTTGAAAGCTCATAATCAAATTTTTCATCTTCAATCTGAGCCATCTTAGTGACTTCATTTGCTGGGTTATCCTTATTCTTGGCAAACCCAAAAATCTCTCTTATGACATCTGCCAATAAGTTATGAGTGAATCTATCAAATGTAATAGTATACTCGTATTCTTCTTCATTCTTTTGACCATTGACCGATTTCAATATATCAATGAGGAAATTGCTTGATTTCGTACCTTTAGTGAAGTCTTCATCTTGAAACTTTCCTGTAACAGTCTGAACAAGTTTATAATCACCAATCTTATCATCATAGATTTTTTGCATTTTTGAAAAATCAAGCACATCCCCAAAAACAATCTTAATCCTATTATTTGTCAATCGAGGTGCAAGGAATGTAGAAAAGAAATCCCATTCGTCAACCTCAGTCCAATCTATTCCAGCATCCCACAACTGCCATTTAAAATCAGCTGGCAATGAGGTGAACTCGAACATCATTGAAGAAAAACTATCTACACCATATATTTTCTCATAATCAACAATCTCTCCCAATGTAGGCATTTTGATATAGATTGAGTCAGTTATGGGGCAAGTGTCACCCCTATAAAGACCTAGCTTATCTATATCCTTTGTAATCTCACTCATTTATACACACAATAATGCGTTGATATCTGAGCATGTGAAAATCATCTGCCTCATTAGGAACCTTCTATCATAAGAATCCTCTATATTCTTCACAAGCTTAAATTCTCCCAAACTGATAGGGTTTCCGTCATAGTCATATGATTTGCCATTGAACACCCTATCTATAAGCTGAGACAGATAATCATTTCTGTTATCGGTGATTTCTCCGTTCTCTATTCTTATATGGTTCTTGTGAGTAAATATAGCGATTGTTAAATTGGCAGTCAAAGAATTATTATTTACCGAACCACTTGTATTTACCATTACACATATAAATGTAATGTTCTTATCTATAACCTCTGGAAACATAAAATAGTCATAGATATGTGGAGTAAAGCCTAGTTCTCTTGTCTCTTCCGAATCCTTAAGGTATAAAGGAATCCAATCTTCTTTTTTCATGTCTGGTGAGTCAATAGCATTAACTATCTCATCATTTCCTATAAGTTTCTTGATTACCGTCTGTTTTATCTTAGGTACAATTTCACTGTAAGCCATAATTACATACCTTTCACTTGAAGTACAATTTCACCTGTCTTATAAACTTCATTTTCATCAATAGCCTTTACCGTAAAAGAACGACCTTTTAAGGCATTCCATTCAGTCTTGATATTGAGTTTGTTAGGTGAGACTTCCTTGATTATAAGTTTATCCTTAAAGTCGCATAATACTTCCCATTTAGCGACCATATCTTCATTCTTGACATCATTATCGTAGAATGAAGCAATTATATTTGTACCAGATTCGTAACCAATAACTAAAGAAACAGGTTTTGATGTAAGCTTGATTGTATGTTCCTTATCGTCAACAATAGGTTCCTCTTTCTTTTCCTTATAGTTGCAGATAAGAAGTTCCGTATTGTCTTCATTGACGTTAAGTTGACTCTCCTTTAAACTAAGAGTGATATACCCTTTTCCAGAGAATACATTTGCAACGTCATTTACGTTTTCGACTTCGTAGACAACAGGGTTGTCTGGGTTTCTAGTTACAAAGAATCTATCCCCCATGACAATCTTGTTTGTCTCGCCATCAAAAGGAACATCAATGATGCACCTTGTATTGTTTACCTGTATTACCTTATTTGAAGTAAGAGATGAATAATAAGGGAATGACACTACGCAATCTCTCTGAATAATATCTCTATCCGAGTTTATCCACTTGAGCACATAGTTGCATTTCTTGATTGTACCTTTCTGATAGACTTCATCATCATAATCGGTATCTTTCACTAGCCACAGTCCATTCCACTTAACGATAGCACCTCTATCCAATGGTTCCATAGCCTTGAATGATTTTATATCATTTGAGTCGGTTGAGTCAATTACAAGTTCGGTAGCTTGTCCATTAACTTCCACAATCTTATATGATGGGTTGTCAATGGCATATCTATAAATCGAATCTCTTTTTCTATTTATAGCCTGTTCTCTCCTTGTGTTTCCTTTAGAGAACATTCTTTTACGGTAACTATCCATGCTAAATCACCCTTTCTAAAAGTTTGTTTAGCGTATGAATACACCTAAAAATCATTACCTTTACTTCTTGGTGTGAGCATTTGTCAACATTCTTGGATAGATATTCGATTGTTCCCATCACATCAATAATGATAGGTTCATCTTTAATCATATCCAATAGCATTGCTGCTCCTTTAAGTTCAATAAGATATGATTTCGTATATGCAACAAGAGTAGCGTAATCGCCATTTGTCATTGATTCCTCTTTCAATGGAAGAATCTTGTATGTCTTATTGATTAGATGTTTTATGTAACTTTTTCTTTCTCCTACACTTAGATTTAAGGTTTCCATGTCGATAAGTCTCCATTAAGTGTAAGATATTCATTCATTAAACTTCTTGCTCTATGCTGAACCTTATCATATGTAGCCTCAACTTCGGCTAACATATTTGCCTTTGAATATTCAGTAAAGTCCTTTGTGTTTAAATTGTTACGCATTTTATCAGCGTCATTCACTTTAGGTGCGTACCAATTCAATAGCATATATTCAGTAAGAATATCAATTTCTCTTCCTGTCAAATCAGAGTCAAAATAAAGTTCATCATCTTTTTTAGTAAGAGTCAATTTGTTTAAACAATATCCGTCAAAACGCATAATTGCCATTTCAAGCAATCCGTCCAATGAATCCTCTAGCAACCAATCTTCATAGCCAGCCATATCCAAGTCTGATATTTTTCGGAGAAAGACAGAATAGACTTTAGATACAGGTGTACTCATTAAGCATCCTCTCCGAAGTCATATCCTAATAGACTTGACAATAGGTTGATTCTAGAACGAGAATCAATATCCCCATTTGTAACTAATCCATATACCACATCAATTGATTTCTGTTTCAATGCAGTTCCCATTAGGTTTACTTCTTCCTTGATTTCTTCAGTATCTCCATTCAAGAATAGATATTCTAAGTCTTCGATTGTATTGCATTCATTACGGTAGAATTTATCTACGTTTAATGCTGCATATACTTCATCAGCACTATATCCGTCTTCTTGTCCTTCAATAACAAGCCAGTTGTCCTTGAAGAATCTCAATCCTTCACGTCTAATCTTCTGTAATTCTTCATATGTAAGTGACGCATAATCATCAGAATCCGACCAAGTTTGTTCGAAAGAATTGTCCTTAGCCTTGAATACTAGTTCTCCTGTTACATTACTGATTACATTAAATAATTCATCTCTATCAATACGAACTTTCTTCTTAGGTCTTCTTACAGGTTTCTTAGCCTGTTCTACCTTTGGTTCTTCTTCAACTTTAATGTCTTCAGTTTTTACTTCATTATCAACAACTTCTTTTACTTCTTCAGCTTTTTTAGTTGTTGTTTTCTTTTTAGTGGTCTTTTTAGTTGTTTTCTTTTCTGCCATTTTTATCTCCCTTTATTCTCAAAAATTAAGAGGTGAGATTTGACCCACCTCTTGCCAATCAAAATACGCATTAATTATGCTAATTCGTACATACCGAATCCTTCATCAGTGAATGCCACTGCGAAACCATGAGCCTGTAAAGCTAAATATTCAACAGTTAAGTCCATGTTAGAACCGTCATTTGATTCTTTGATGAAAGTGTCACCCTGTAATAAATGCTTGAATGGTTTATCACCAGAAGCGATTACATATAAAGTATCATCACTTAATAAGTATTCTTTAGTACCTTCTTTATAAGCCTGTTTTAATTCAACTACAGGAGTACCGTGGTAAGTACCGTAATATCCCTGTTTGAATAAATCTTCTTTAGCAGTATTTGAATCTGCACCTTTGATACCAGTGATTTTGCCTAATGCTTTCTTAGTACCAATGATGATTGCTTTTTCGCCAGTGTTAGTTTCTACTCTAGTGATTAAGTCATCAAGCTGGTCTTCTGCGAATGAACCAGATTTCTTGTTTAATGCTGGTAATCCTGTGAAAGCAGCAGTTACAGTTTCATACATCATGTTCAAGACTTTTCTCTGTAATGCTTCTGCTACTTTAGAGATTAATTCATTAATATCAATCTTGCCAGAGATGTAGTGGCTAAATTCTTCGTAGAACTTAATACCTAATACTTCTAAGTCAACAGAGATTTCTTCAGCACCGTGTAATCTCTGACGTCTTAAAGAAGCAACACCTTTAGCTACTCTTGTAGCAACGAAACGAGAATTCTTTTTAACTTTGAATACTTTTGTATCACCTTCTGCAAGGTTGTGTTCTTCAAAGTAGTTGAATAATGGGTTTTCAGCTTTTAATGCTTCATAAGCTACTTCAGTGATGATATCTTCGATTAATGCGAATAATCCACTAGAACGTCCTTCCATTAAGTCTTTTGGAGTGATTTCATTGCTACCACCAGTAAACTCAATGATAGCGTCACGAATTGATTTTTCTACTTCTTTGCTTGAGAACTCACTAGAGTTTAATTTACCCTCGTAGTTATCAAGAATCAACTTCATTAATTTATTCTTTTCCATCAATAATATTCTCCTTTATCTAATTTACGCTTTCTTTACAACTTCATAAGCTACATCAGTACCTACAAAAGCTGTGACTGGTTTTAATTCATATTCTCCAAATACTTTAGAGCCAGCAGTATAACCTAATGGTGTATCACCGTTAACTAAAGAGAATACTGTTCCTTCAGTTAAGATATAAGCACGTCCTAATTTGCCAGCTTTATTATAGAAATCAGCTTTAGTGTCTCTTTCATCATCTAAATTTTCGACAGAAGCTAATAAAGCAACACGACCTTCTGGAGTATCTCCACCAGCTAAAGCTGCACATTCATGTACTTCATATTCTCCATCTTTTACACCCTTGACATCAATAATAGTTCCGTTATCCATGTCAGCTGGAATTTCAACAGTCACTAATTCAGTAGCCAATACTGTACCAGCAGCTTTTTCAACATTAACAATATTATGTTTTACTTTTGCCATTTAATTGTTTCTCCTTTAATTAATCTTCATAATGTTTTAGGATTCCACCGTAATCATCAAAATCCTTATCGTCTGATTTCACAGAGAATTTGAATTTCTTAGGTTCCTGTGGCTTTTCCTTACTGAATTTCTTCATAGATTCAACTCCCACAAGATAGATAAATTTATCTTCTAATGCCTGTACAGAGAACTCTTCTTTCTTTTCCCAAGCACTCTGGAAGTCTTCATTTTTCTCTAATGCCTTAGAGTATTTCTGATATAGCTCTTCTTTCTTGGCTTTATCAAACTCTTCCTTGAATGATTTTAGTTCTTCAAGTTCTTTTCCCATCTGCTCTTTTTCAGCAGAGAATTTTTCAATTACTTTCCCTTCGATTGTCTTTTCGATTTCATTGTAAGAATCTTCAGTTAAATATAACATCTTTGCAATCTTAGGTTCTCCGAAAGTGATATTTTCACCTTCTCCTTCAAACGGAATAATATAAGTTTCATATTTATATCCGTCTTTTTCCCAAATATCCACTGATACTAAAGCGTTATTTCCGTCAATATCTCTAACCCACGTATCATAATCAAAATCTTCGCCTTCAAAGATATTAGCTTTTCTTAATGCCTTATTTACATTTTCGATTACAGTATTGTAACTTGTAAATTTTTCGGATTTCTTATCTTCAGTTTCTTCTACTTCTTCGTCCTTAACAGGTTCGTTAGTATCTTCAGTTGTAGCAACAGGTTCTTCAGTAGCATTTGTTTCTTCAACTACATCTTCACCAGTTTCAACCACGTCTTCAGTAGTTTCCACTACTCCGTCTTCAGTAGAAGTGTTATCAAACTTTGCATCAGTAGGGTTTTTAGTTTTACCATTCATGTTTTGTTTACCCCCATAAAGTTCATTAAGTTCATCAAGAAACTCTTCATATAAAGAGTCCTTATTTTCGTCTTTGCTACATAATGTAATTCTTGCATTGTCAAATGCTGGTTCAAAACCCTCAAGAATACATAATGCAGTAAAGGTAATATCGGTAGCAACAGGAATATCCTGTGATTCATCCATTTCATTGATGTCGATTTCCATAGACTGAGAAAATTCTTTATTTTCCTCAATATGGTCAAAACCAAACATTCGTTTCCAAAGAATTACATCAGTGAATAGAGTGTCCTTCTCTTCGCCATTCACCATTTCCTTTGACCACCACTGATTAGCCGACTCTGGAACAACACCAAATGGGATTGTCATATTAACAAGTTGTAATTTATTGTTTTTGTCTTTAATTATTTTTGCTTTATGACCAGCAAAAGAGTTTTCTTCTTCATCATAATATCCCACAATAGGAACATTTTTCAAGGTAGGAACTGCCTTTTCAAATGTTTCTTTAGGAATAGAAAAACCTTTTACATTCTCCCCTGTGTACGCAATTGCACATACGCCTTTTGCGAAAGATGAATTGATTTCCGATATTTCACTGAACTTAATAGAAATACCATCTAATCTTTCCTTCTTGTTCACAATTTGCCCCTTTCTTCTAGATTTCATGCCATCAAAAAGTGAAAAGCTCTACCCAATCAATGGCAATATACTAAAATTGAACAGTAAACTTATCCTTGAAATTAATGCTACCATTGATAGCACCAAGTTCTTCGTCACTGAACAATTCAGCAGTTTCTCCGTTATACGAAAAAATATATTCCTTAATAGAATCAACCTCATTTGTAAATAGATGGGTCAATCCCTTGCGTACAAGAATTTCTGCTACGTCATCATTGAACGTAGTTATATATTTTCCTTTACTCTCCATTCTTATCTCTACTCTTTTCCCCTTCATCCGTTAAATCTTCATCATCCAATGTAGGTCTTCCACCTTCATCATCTGAATTTGATTGAGTGTATGATGTTTTAAGTGGTCTAGTCCACTGTTCTCCAACCAATCCTAAAACATTATCTTCTACACTGGAAAGCGTAGCAACATCCAAAGGACTCAATCCTAAGCTTGCTGCATAAAGCATTTTAGCACCACCTACACCAGCAGTGGCTGCCTTATAGTAAACGTCTGCACTACTATTATAAATAGTATCATCAGTAAACTTGAACATAAACTTATATGTGTTGTCAGTATTTGACAATATTAGATTAAGTACATCAGTAATATTGTCTAGAATACTTCTTGCCAATTCCTCGTTTGACTTAATTGATAATTCCAACGCTCCCTTAGTTGTTGCCTTGGCACTACCGAACAACAATGGAGAAGTACCACTGTCAAACCAGAATTGAGATTCAGTTTCACTAAGCTCTCTTGTAGCATTGTTTGTACCTCTGTTGAATGTTACTTCACTTAGCTTGAAAGGAGTTGCAATCAATCCAACCGAATCTGGAATATTTAAGGCTGCCTGTCTATAATATTTTTCAATTATAGGTTCTGGAGTCATTGTGTTTCCATTTTCGTCAGTAGGAATTTCAAGAGCGATAGCCTTATAATTATTGTTTCTATCATTTGCTCTATTTAATAATCTCGATTCTTCAATATCGAAGATATCCTTAAGCAATCCTACAAAGTATGGCAATATAATTCTTCCGTCATCTCTCCACAACACACAAATCTGTTCCTTTGGTTCGTAGTATCTATCTCCTTTGCCTGTTGAATATTTCCTGTAAGCATTTTGTACATCCTTTGGGAACCCATCCAATAGATACTCTTTTTTTCCGTTGAAATACTTCAAGTCAAGTGCATACTTATAGACTCCATTTTCAATAGATGTAATTTTAGCAAAAGACATATCTACTTCTCTAACATAGAAAGAATCATCATTTTCATAGTATACACCAAAGTATACTCCAACCGTAACAATACGCTTTGTTATTTTTTTGCATATTTCTTTGATTCTCATCTTTTCAGCTCTTGTGGCTGCTTTGATATATGCTTCCCTATATTTTTCTACATCAAAATTACCATCAATAAAAACAGAACCATCTCTAGGAGTGAGAATGTAGTTGTATTTTAGAATTGTAGAATGATAATCAATCAATGATTTATAATGAGTAGACACTGCATACATCTGGTCACTGAAATTTCTTAGTCTTTCCTGTGAGTTACCAGCATACGGTCTTTTAAGCCAATCAACAACATTATTTCTAGTAGCATTTGTTAATGTTACTTCATTCTTATTGTTCTTGTTCCAGTCATTAAGAATTAAAGTGCTACTCTTGGAAAAGAATCTTGCATAATAGTTTCCTTCATTAATCATTCTATTAATATCCGTATAATCTTCCATTTAAGTCTCACCCCTTCCTTTTATTGATTTTAATTAAATAATCCATGTTCTAACTTAGGTGCTCTAGAATATCTACTAAAGATATCGGCACTCGACCTATTCGTTTCATTTACTTTTTCACTTTCAAGTTCCTTGACTAGATAATAAGCATAACTCATTGAAGAATATTTATCCTTTCTTTTGCCAGCTATTTCGGTAATCTTGAACTTGTTGTTTACAATCTCATACACAAGATGTATGATTTCATTTATTGCCAAGTCTGTTTCGACAAATGGCATTCTTTTTCTTATTCTTAGAGATTCAGATTCCATTTCGTTTGAATCAGATGAATCATAATTTCTTGAGTCAATGAGTAGCTCAATAGCTCCATTTTCAAATCCAGTTCTAAATCTCTTTGCTGCTAAATCATTGAATGTAGCACTAGCTTTGACACTATAAAGTTTCTTCTTAGCGTTAGGAACTCTACATCTCTCAGCCATTGTTGGGTCATTGTAGCACTGGATAGCTGGGTATACTTCGCCTGTGTCTGGGTCTTTATGTTCCGAGCACACATAATCATATACACCCAAACCGTTTCCATTACAGTCAAGAACGAGATAGTCACATTTATACTTGTAAAAGTATCTCATAACTTTCAATCCTAATTCTTCGGTCTTTAACCCCTCGTCAGTGTCCATCATTCTATACTTAGCCTTGAATCTCTTGTTCTTTTGTTTGATTGCGTCTACAATCGTAATGAAAGAAGCATCATTCTTCTTTTTCTTAGTTGAAGCCATCAAAGCAACGTCACAAGAAAGTATTCTATAATTCAAGAATCCTAACTTATCCACAAATTCTCTTTCATTTAACACATCAACCAAAGGTGGTAATGGGTCATCAAGTATTCTTTGTGGCAAGATAGATTCAAGTGAGAAGAACTCACTATCCTTAGAACCAAACCATTTACCACCGTATTCCATGTCAAATACGCTCTGGTCAAAGTCTGGTTTCTGAAATTCATTTATGACAGTCTGTTTCTGGATAATTCCTTCCATGATAGCAATCTCATAAGGAATATCGCATACAAATACATTCTTGAACCCAGATAACATTTTCTTGACTGCACTCTTGAACGTAACATATCCCCATCCAGATTTGAACCATGCAGAACCTAGATAGATTCTCTTGTTGGTTTCAATATACTTTGAACCTTTATATTCAGCCTTGTCTTTGAATCCAACATCACGAACACCTGTCAAAAATTTATCCAATACAGTATCTATAATATCCTTTTTCATGATTGGATATTCATCATAGATATTTATATTACCACGGAAAGAACGTGCATTATCATTTGACGCAACTGCACGGATTATCGAGTTATTCTTGAACTTGACTTCTGGGTTGTTGTTCGTCTTTATCTTTCCACCTTCTATCTCGTTGAAAAGAAGGGAAGAGTTATTCATAAGCCCTTCTATCTTCTTCAAGATATTGGTTGCCTGTGTCAATGTCGCACTTGCAATATTGATTTCAACATTAGGATATAATATAGCCCAACAACATACAAACACTGCAATCAAGAATGATTTACCAAGCCCACGACTCGCAACAAATACAAACTCGTCACTAACACTCATTTCATATATCAGTATCTGCTGAAACAAATGCAACTTGACATTCAAGAAATCATTAGCAAATCTATGAATATTGCCACGATAGTACGCAGTCCAGTCATTTATTTGTTTTCTAAATCGTTCCGTCTTCTCTTGCTTGATTTCATCATCTGTTTTCTTGTTCTTATTTAATGCTCTCATTAGTCACCAAAAACACGAGCAAAGATTTCTTCGTTTTCTTCTGAAACCTTTTCAGCGTCTTTCTTAGCACTGAATTTCTTCTTGATATATTCATAGGCATCCGAGAAGACATTTTTGATACCTATTGCATCTGCCAATGGTGCTTTATATACACCGTCAATATAAGCCTCTATTCCATCAACATCCTTGAACATTCCGTCTGGGTCAAGAATTGGTCTATCCTCTTCTAGTTTCTTAATCCACTTTCCATATGAATCCAAGGCTTCCTTCGAATCCTCTTCCTGTGAAGGCAATAGCCCACACGCTTTCAAGTTGTTGATGTAAGTGGCTTCCAACTTTTCAGTTTTCTCACCATTTTCTCTAGCCTTTGTAAGCTGAAGTTCATTGAAGACAATATTTTTAATGATACCTTCCATAGATACAGTCATATCTCCAAGTCTATTTTCCCATTCCTCAAAATGACTAACCAAGAACTGATAATCATCATAGGAATATCCATGACCAAAGAACTTCTTGACATCTTCGGTAATATCATTTTCCACCATTTTCTTGTCTTCAGCTTTAGCCTCATTTTCTTTTGCCACCTTTAGAGCCTTCTTGATTGCAAGTTCCTCTCTTTCGGTGTCATCATATGTCTTAGCTACCTTGCCTATACGTCCTAGGTAGTTAGCCATACGAAAAGGCTCTTTCTTAGCTGCCTCTTTTGCTGTATTTTCATTAAAGTAAATATCAAACATTGCACAAATTCGTTTGATACCCAACACCCTATCGTCATAAAAAGCAGTATATTTTAATAATAAATCTTGCATACATGTCTTGCAAACTGGAATATGGGTCTGATTTTTCTTCCATAGGTCACTCTTGGACATATAGAAGAAACCATTTTGCTTATTAAATTCCTTACCACAAATTGGACATTTATATCTGCCTATTACTGTTGGTGGTTTAATTGCCATTTAATTCACCTTTTACTTTTCAGTCTCAAGAATATCTGGTGAAGCTTCGATTCTTCGTTTAGCATCCTTACCAATCTTGAACTTGACTTTATTCTTAGCTTCAATTTCCATAAGCTTACCAGTCTGTGGGTTGCGAATCACTCTTTCACCTGTCTTATAGGCATGGAAAGTTCCGAATCCTCTAATAGTTACTGACTGTCCTTTTTCAAGATAATCTACGATAGTTTCAAATACTTCATCAAATACTTCATTAATCTGTCTTTTCTGTAATCCAGTTCTAACTGCAATTGTATCTACAAGATACTTCTTTGTAATTTTCATAATCTTTTTCTCCTTTTATTCCTTTAATCCTAATTAAATTTGTCGAACACAACAGGATTCAAACTTACAATCCCATTCTTGTCAACAACAAACATCATCTGAGAAGGTTCTCCTGTAATTCTCTTCTCAATACAATACTGTCCACCAGCACCACTCAATGAGCCACCTCTAATGATTTTTACATCACTGATATCATTAAAGGCATTCGTATGAAGATGACCAAACATAATAGCATATGGGAATCTCTTTGTCATCATGCATAGCTTTTGAACACCACTTGCGTCAAATTTGTCAAAATCGCCATGTACGTGGAAATATTCCTTGCCATAGATATTTAATACTCCGATACCAGAATCTATCTTATTATCCAAATATTTGACGTTATGGACATATTTCTTCATGTTCTTAACAAGAAGTCCAGAAAGCTTATCAAGTCTTTCATCATGAAGAGCGTCTTCTTTCCTGTCAAGTCTAGAATGGTTCCCTGTATTGTCTTGATAATAAACCATCTTGAAATTCTTAGCTAACCCAAACACAAAATCTCCAATGTATTCCATGACAAGTTCAAGCTGGTCAACAACATTTTCACGGTTTGTTATCTGAAGAGTCTTATGAATACTTGCATTAATCTGGTCGCCAATGCCTACGACATAAACCTCTTCAACATCATATTTCTTGCCTAGTTCGATAGCCTTTTCAAGATACTCGTCTAATCTTCTTTTGGCAATATCCGAGTCATATCTACCAAAGTTATTGTCATATGTTTCACCGATATGCAAATCCGAAAGCATGACCACAAGAGATTTATCATCTTCATTGAAAGATAAATGTTTCTGTTCAATTGGTTCATATCTCTTTTCACATAGTCTCTGCATAGCCTCTTCGAGATAGTCCAACTTCTGCTCAACTCTTGCTTCAATCCTATTCTTCTTATTGTATTCCGTTCTTTCGTCTCTAAGCTTTACCTTTTCTCTTTCAAGTTCACGTTTAGCTTCACGAAGTTCATTTATATATTCATCCGATTCTTTCTCACAGAATACATTATGATAGAATATGTCTGCATATTTTGCTTTCTTTCTCCAACAAGATTCATCACGCATCCTGTCATCATAATAGCCAAGTTCGTGATTTACTGTTTCATTGATTGATTTCCAATTAGGAAACAATCCTTGCTTAATATAGTTATGGATTCGCCAAAGATATTTCTCTTCATTATCTTCTTCTGGAAGTCTCTTAAGCAAGTCCATATTATTTAAATGTACTTTTTCTTTATCCATTTATTCATCTTCTCCATTTACACATTATTCTAAAAAACAAACAAAAGGAACCTTATTACAGGTTCCTCTAAAATGCTAAATCATAAATATAGAAAGACACGGTGAGATGTTACGAGAGAGAACAACAATGAAAAATGAGATGATTATTATCAAATAGAAAAGGAAGGTTATCTCACCATGTCAAACTATCATATTTTGAGAGATTTATTTATACCTCTCCTTTACTCGCCACTAATTATGTTGATATAATGGGCTTTTTTCGGATTTTTTATGTAAAAATTTGCGTTTTTTGTAAGTTTTTTACGATTTTTTGAGTATGTTTCTAGAACGTGTCACTATTTTCTTAATATGAAAATCCTCTATTTTTTCTCTTTCTTGTCGGAAGAAATCCACATAATTACCTTGAGAATAGCTAATGAACTTACAAATCCTACAATAAGATATTCAATTCTCATGAATGTATTGTCACCTGTCTTTGGTGCATTAGAAACTTTCTTAGTATTGGCTTTCTTTACTGCCTTCTTCTTATTTGGTTTGCTTTCTTTTGTTTTGTTAGTCTTCTTAGGCTCTTTATTTTCAGTCTCGTTAGGAATGACTTCTACAATATCTTCCTCGTTGTTAGATTCTTCTTCTTTGTCTGTCTTATACTTGTCTTTCGAATCATTAATAATCTTGAATCCGTCTTCGGTTCTTTCAATTGTTACATAGTAATGCTGTGCGTCCATCTCTAGAAGGTCGTATGTGATTTCATTTCCATCTTCATCATACTTGTCAAGTTCAACCGTCTTAGTCCAGTTCTCTTCCTTTAAGATATTTACTTTCTTAACTTCCTTGTCTCCGTTTAAGATTACTACCTCAATGCTATCTGGTCTTAAATCTTGATATGTGTCAATCCATTCTTTATCAATCTTAAGTGAAATCTTTTCTTTTTTATTCTTCACCGTCAATTCCGTAGGAGAATCAGATTCAACCTTAACTTCATGTACTGTACCGTCAAGAATATATCCTTTCTTAGCTTTTATTTCTTTTACCTTATAATTACCACTGACAAGCTTTTCAGTCTTAGCCAATCCATTACTGTCAGTAGTGATTGTGTGTTTCTTACCTGTAGAAGATTCTACTTCAAATTCCACTCCACTAATAGGCTTATTTGTCTCACTATCGACCTTATGCACAATAATCTTGCTATTATTATTCCCTTCAGCCGAGCCACCAGATGTAGCCAACGCAAATGCTCCTGTTGATGTCTGAGTTCTTTCATTAGACACAAGTTTAGCAGTATTAGTGATTCTTTTACCATTATAAGTTGAATTATATGCTAAATCATATCCTTTACAGTCAAGATTTCCTAATGTGAGAGTAAATGTATTACCATTCACTTTAAGCTTTCCACTAGAAATCAGTTCAGCGTATCTGATTGTTCTTCCTGTAGATTCAATATGCCCATTACTGTTGAATGTTCTTTCAGTAAGTCTAAATGAGTTCGAGTCAAATTCCACGCTTGAATCCAATGTGTCAGTGACAGTTACATTTGTTAAATTAGCACTGCTAGGATTGATTCTTACAAACCATGTAGCAATCTCTTCATTGATTTCACCATTACCTTCAACTGCCTTTTCGCTCCACTTATTGATAACGTCCTTAGATTCAGTGACACCAATTACCTTAATAGATGTACTTGATGTATTGCTTGAAGAAATTTTGAATTTATTCACTTCATTCATCTTTAATTTAGACTGTACAAATGAAGCCTGTAAGAAAGCATTGCCTTTGATATTGTTATGAGTATCTACATAATCCGTAAATGTTCCAACAAGTGTACCACCACCATTTGAATTAGGATTCACAACTGCCTTAGCCACTACATTTCCATTCGCATCTTTCATGTCAAAGAATCTCGCACTACTATTTGAAGGGAATTTCATTTCGTCTGGTAACTTGATTGTAAATGTATCGCCATTGCTCAATTCAGTGCCATACTTTGTAGCACTCCAATCGAACTTGATTCCAAAATTATAGTTATAATGGATTGAATCTCCATATTCTTTACCATCAGTATATGTAAGCTTAAGATTACTTACATCAATATTTTTCTCAGCTGCTTTCACAGTGGAAACAGAAAAGCCAACGCACAACACAAATGCAACAAGAATATAGAATAATTTGCTGATATTTTTCATTATTTTTTCTCCTTTTCTCTTCTTTTCTACAATACTTCTCTTAATAATGCAAACATGGTCACAACTTCTTATAAAGATATTCAAAAGGAATGAGGTAGATAACACATAAAGAGAGTAGAATGAGCACAAGTCTTATAGAGATTAAAGATATAATATTATCGAAATACACATCTTTTGACTGTCTATTAAGCGATTCAATTGTGAACTTATTCCGTTCACCATTCTTAATTTTGTCTTTGTTCAATTCACATTCGATATTGACGTTTCCATTCGCATACGAATTAGTATCATGAATATCATTATCAAACTCTCCGACAAGAGTATTTCCATTCAAATAGAAATATCCAAGCAAGTCACCATTCTTATTCTTTAGAATTGCAGTCACATCATTTGGAAAAACAAGATTCTCTGGAAGATAGACAACAAATCTATCTCCTTCGGATAGATAGCTATAATTATTTAGACTCCAACTGAATGATACCTTCAATTTCTTTTTCTCATCAGTAATTTCCTTTACTTCCTTGCCTGTTTCCCTATCAACAATACGGAAATTACTAATAACTGCTCCCTTTACCTCTTCACTGGCACTCACTGGCACCACACAAACCATAAATATAAATAAACTAGCCAACACAACGAATAATCTTTTCATAATCTTTTCTCCTTTTCATTTTTTCTCTCTTCTATTGTTGTTCTAAAAAAATCTATGGTAATACTTCCAAGAAAGGATTTTCCCTCTCCTTGACTATACAATACCATAGATTTAATGTCGTGTCAACACTTTCGTTCTAATTTTACATATTTTGAACCAAAAATATCAATAATGTCCATACTTTCAAAGTCGCAATCAATTTCAACAAGTTCATTGAGTGTTTCCCTGTTTCTATAAAGATAGTCATAGAATGACTTGTTTGGAACTGCAAAAAGTGAACTGAAAAGGAAACCTCTAACGTCCTTGTAATCATTCATCTCAAGCATTCTGAAAATATAATCAATTGTCTTGTCGTTAAATTTCATCTTCGAAACAGTATTCATTGCATTTTCCTTTTCCCTATGGTATAGAACCGACTTCTCCTTTGGCTCAAGAGAGTCATTGGCATAAATCAATGAACATGCCTTCTTGTATTCTCTTGCAATATCAACAATCTTCTCTATCTGACGATAGTTTGTACACCCCCTAGGGGTGTCATTCCTAATCAAGTCATAGAATTTCGTTCCCTTCTTCTTGACCTTTCTTCTTCTCTTTCTTGCATTCTCAATGATTGCCTCTTCAAGATAGTCCATGCTTGTGTCCATCTTTGTGTACGAGTTCTTTTCTTCGTTCTTGTACCCCTTGAATCCCTGTATGAATCCGAAGAAGTATGGCTTGATTACTTTTCCGTATTCGTCTCTCAAGCAATACTTATGTCTAAGTCTATCAAGTTCTCTCTTGTTTGAAAATTCAAACTCCTTCTTAGCCGAATCAATCTCAAGCATAGACTGTACACTAAGCTGACAGGCGTCATAGTATATCTCCTTGATTTCATCATAAGGAGTGCCATTGTTGAACCTGTTCCAAAACAATGAATTAAGCTCCTGTGAAAGATTGACAATCTGTCCGATAGAGTTCTTGCTTGTCTTTATATCCAAGTCCAGCTTGTCTTCAGCAGTGTAGAATCTCTTCTTCTTTGAGCTTTCAACATTGCATGTGGGAACCTTGAACAAGTCATAATTCTTCTTGGCAGCTTCAATGAGAATACTGTTGTCGGTAAGAAGAAGAGTATCTGAGTCAAAATCACTCCCACTTAGTCTCATGAGAATGTTCTCGTTGATACTGTTGATGTATACAATCTCATTTGTTGGATTCATGTATCTATCTATCATTTCATTCTCTACATTTCTATGAACAAGAATACACCCAGCAACAACATGAGGGCTTCTGCTCCCCAGAATGTCCATATCATAACCGAATCTTTTCGTATGGATATTCCCTATCCCAATCTGTGATTCACCGTTAAAACATCCAATTGAAGCCATAAGCATCTCGATAGGATTGCCACACAATGTTGAGTAGTTGCCGTTGACGAGAATGTGTCCTCTCTTCATGTGCTTATAGAAAGCAGCGACAGTATCTTTTAGGAACCTGTCATACAATGATGTTTCCGTTATCCTGTTGTTTATTCCCAATAGCTTATAGAAAATTTCATTGTTGCTTAAAAGTGACTCATATCCCTCTTTCTCGAACCTGTCAAAAGGATATTTCACATAGTATCTTAGAACGTCAGCGTCCTCTTTTAGCTTGTTCACGAAGTCAAAGCTAGGTTCAAGAAGTTTTCTTATGTCGTCAATTGACAACTGTAGAGTGTTGAGCAACTGATAGTGTGTATACACCATTCTCCCACCGAAGAAATGTGTCTTCTTTTCATACTTCACAAGCCCGAATGTATCTTCCATGTTATCAAGCCACTCGTCAAGAGTGCCAAATTTTAGGTACTTGATAGAAGAAGGTGTCGTAATGAGTTTTACGTCTTCTATGTTCTTGGCTCTCGTCTTGCCATTAAGCATACTTACGTCAGTGATTCCATGCTCCTTGAAGAATTTCTGAACATTCCCATTGAAACAGCATGACTTGAAGAACCTGTTTCTAAGAAGAAGCATACCCTTGTCCGAATAGTCCTTTTCCTCGCTCCTAAAAAGTGATACGTCCATGATTGACTGTCCATCCCAAATTGAGTTTACTACTTCAGCAACGGTATCTCTCGTCTTTAGCTCCCCATCTTCATACACCGTCTCAATAACATCATCCTTGAACACGCTCTCATAATCATCAATGACAAGGATATTTTCTGGTTTTATCTTCACCGTATCAACAATACTGCTCAATGTGAGGGCAATATAGGCTTCAAGACTTGCCAAGTCAACGCTCTTGTCCTTTCTTACCTTGATTCCCATCATTTCCCATTTGTGCATCATGGGGTACAGGTTCTCGTCAATAAACAGGCACTTGCCTACTCTTGAAGAGCCACTACTACGCTTGTACCTTACATATTTCTTGCCATCACACATAAAACCATGTTTATATAGTATCTTTCTAAGCTCCGAAGTGGAATACAATGTATTAATCTTTCTTTTTCGGTAAACCTTGTCCTCTGAATCATAGTAGAATGATGAGCCAAGAATCTTCTCGCCAACAGGATTCTCGACATGCTCTCCCAACTGAATTGCACATAGAACTCCATTGTCAACAAGAACATTGTCTACAAGCTCTTCCTTGTCTACACTCTTTCCAACCAGTACATAGAATCCGTTGGCAAACTGATTGTACTCACCAAGAGAATACTTGAATGTGACATTGATTACCGTTGTAGTGCATTCATGTCCATTTCCATAGAAAGAAAACTTGTTGTTCCTGTATTTCTTCCTGTATACCTCTCTAAGCTTAATCAAGTCGAGAGAATAATCAAATGAGTTGATGAACTTTCTTAGATTGTATTCTCCCTTGTGCTCCCCTTTTCTGTATCTAGGGGAATATCCATTCTTATCGTCAATCATCTCTCCTAGCACAATGTCCTTGGCTTCAAGAGAAATGATGTCCACTCCCTTGTTCTTCTTCAAACCGTAACCTTCCTTCTTTTATATTCGTCTCTCTTTTATCTTGTAACATAAATTACGTTACAAAATAAAAATAGCACCTCTTCTAAATCTCAGTCTCAAGTGGTTTTGCATTAATAGTTCTATCAAGTACATCCACGAGACAGTCAATCTCTTCATTTGTATTTTCCTCATTAAACGTAAATCTTATGCAAGACAATGCGTCATCTCTGTTCATTCCAAGTGCAGCAAGAGTCCTGTCTTCCTCAATCCTGTCCGTAGCACATGCCGAACGCTGAGAGCAGCATATTCCATAAAGAGCCGACAGTCTATTCACTATATTGTCTGCTACCGTACCATGAAAGCAAATCATAGCATTTCCGTCAAGTCTGTACATGTCATCTTTTTGGCATCTTCCTACCACGTCAGCGTCAAACAGTTCAAGACATCTCTCGATAAAGTAGTCTCTCAATTCTCTTGTCTTTCTTGAAATGCTATCTCTATTCTCCTCAAGCTCTTCCATAGCAACCTTGAAGGCTGCAATGTACGGAAGATTCTCAGTGCCAGCAATAAGTCCTCTCTCCTGTGTACCATAGACAACAGGTTTAAGTTCGTCAATCAAGTGTTTTCTAAAGTACAGTGCTCCAATTCCTGTAGGAGTGCCAATCTTGTGGCCACTTATCGAAAGCAAATCAATCTCCATATCCATAACATCAATATGTCTACTGCCGAGCAACTGCACTCCGTCAACATGAAAGATACCACAATAGTCATGGACAAGAGAGCCTATAGCCGAGATATGCTGAATCGTACCGAACGTAGGAACTCCACCTGTAATGCTCACAACAGGAGTCTTCCCTATCTTGTTTGCATACTTGAGGAACAGTTCGACACTGTATAGCTGAATCTCTCCAAGGATATTGTTCTCAAGCCTATACACGTCATATCCTTCTACAAGAGTCTCAATTGAAGGGTGAACAAATCTGTCCACTGCAACAATATAGTCATCATCCTCAAGATACCCCCTAAGTGCCAGTGTGTTCGATTCACATCCCCCACTTGTGAATACCAAGTCTCCAAATCCTATATCTCCAAGACTGTGAAGAATATACTCTCTGCTTTCCTCAAGCAGTCTCTTCTCAGCGTTGGCATACACCGAAGAAGGGTTTCTCCACAGTCTCGTCATTACGTCATTTACTGCGTCAATACATTTCTTGGTGGGCTTTCTTCCAGCCCCATTGTCAAAATAAATATAGCTCATTTTATATTCTTACCTCTCCCATAATATTTTGTCTATTTTTAGAAAGAAATTTCTTTCCTTACTTATAATTATAACACATAAATATAAAAAATGCAACAATATATAGGTGAAACTAGAGTACTTCTCTAAATTGGTATTTACCCTTTCCAATTCCAATGTATGTAAAGATTCTAGTCATTGATTTCTCATCAAATTTATAGTTTGAGTTATAATATTCTATTTTCCTGTTAAGCCATTCGTCAGCATATTTCAACTCATTTTCATCAACATTATTATCATTCACATCATCTCGTTTTCTTCTCTTGTCTCTTGTTGCAATGAGATAAAGATTAATCTGCTTAAAGAACTCATGCTCTTTCGTGAAAATATTAAACTTATGGATTCTCACTTTTATTGCATCTAATTCTTGAAGCTTGAAGAATGCTCTCTCTGCTGTCTTTCTAGAAACTCCAAACAACTTCTCAAGATTGCACATCATTGCTGGATATATCTCTGGAACATATTTAGCCTTATCCTCATCATCTTCATCAAGCTTTCTCTTTTTTGTGTTCTTGTCCATAAGAACAAGATATTCAAGAAGTTTTGACTTTGTAGCATTCTTTTCATTAGACCTAAAAATATTCTCCACTGCCTGTCTACTGACAAATGCTACATACTTGCCTCTATTGTCAACATCAATATAGTCATATGGATTCATGAAAATATTGTCTATATTCTTGTATCTTCCAGTCATATATTCCTTTCTTGTCATCCCCATGCCGAAGATTTCATTAAATCTATCGAAAGCAAGCATGTCCTTATTGAATACGCTCTTCCTCTTCTTTCTCTCGTCCAAATCATATCCGAGATGGAAACAGTATTCTCTATATCCTACACCGTATAAACCATTATGTCCAGCATATCTTATGTTTGACATCTGGAAAGCACAATATAACAACGGAATAGAACTTCCTTTGTCTTCTCCTTCGATTCCAAAAATTCCGATTGGAATTGATACGTAATCCTGTCCTTTTCCTTTCATCTCTCTTCCCCTCTCTCATACGATAATGATGATTTATAACCAAGAACAATGTTCATCATGTCATCTCTCCTTTCAGTATTCTCATTCAAATGCACTATTGCTCTTGAAATTATCTTAACACATGGATTGGCAAAATGCAATACCATTTGTTTCATTTTATGACAAATCCAAAAATGAGTCAAAAAGTGTACCATTTTGGAAAATGTGATTAGGATATTTTTATATCTCATATCGTAATATCAAAAATCCAGAAAATGTAACAATCGTTACAAAACCCTAATTTCAAAAAATGTAACGAATGTTACAAAAAATAACCCTTCGGGGAAACCAAAAAATGTAACAACCGTTATCTTTTTTGCCGACACAAAATGTAACAAATGGTACTTTTTTCTCCTAACTTTATATATATAAATATATATAAGTATTAATACTACTAAAAATAAAGCGCTTAGTAAATTAAAACGTCTAAAAGTGAGCGAAGCTCACCTTTTAGGGGGTGGGGGCGAAAACAAAAATCGTGTTTTCTAAAAAAAGATTAATTTTTATCACCCCCCCCTAACGTGCTACGCAGTTCCCTTAATCCCCCTAAAAGGTTTCGCAGCTCACGTCATGTCGCTACACTCCGTTCAGCCATGAGATGTCTTCACTATGTTTCACTAGTCGTTGCGTTGCATACTCCTTCCCCTCTTCGAGAGAAGTTATATGAACTTACTCCTTCGCTTGCTCCTTCTATTCCCTTCGGTCGTATTTCGATAGCAAGCTTTAGTGTGGCTCTCCATGACGCTCGCCCTGTAGCACACTTTGTTGCTCCCTATTCGCTCACCTAATAGGAAGTCATACCCAGTGTTAGTTTCCAGTGGCATATGACACAATCCTCTTTCGGTACATTTCAGATGATTGTATCATTCTAGAAGGTTATGTCTTCTTTCTAGGATATATTCCATTCCATAGAGCATACATACAGGTATATATGCTATCCCCTAGAGAGACTATTAGATACTCCTTTAGGAGATATATAATACATTCCTAGATAGATATATTCTATTTCCTAGGATAGCTATATATAATCTCTCATCTTCCTAGGAGTATTATTAATTTCTCTATAGGTATGTTTATATATTCTCTAAATACATATTCTTTTATGTACTTATTCTTTAGAGCTTGGTTACTATTCTTTAGAGGTTAATATTTATTACCTAGAAATATCTTGTTCTTAGGATTATATACTTTCCTAGTTTTACATTCTAGGGGCATTATAGATATTCTATAGAGTTTTATTTTCTGATTCATCTATCTTCCTAATTTCACACTATGTTGGTGTCCGTTGCGTTCGGTTCCCTCACTTCACAGCCACTTAACTTCGCTTACGCTCAGAACTGCCTATTCCCTCGCTACGCTCACTCACTCTCCTACGCTACGCTCCGTTCGAGACAATTGTTATATATTTTTATTACTCCTAGGGGAAATATAGACCATATCTAAGACTTAGGATATTAGTTTTAGAATACTCTATACTTTTAGAATATTTATATTATATCTTTAGAGTTGTATTATATCTCCCTAGAGTATACGCAAGTATATTTATCATTCCTAGGATATTAAATGCTTTAGGGATTGTTTTGTTATTCCTAGGACATAGTATTTCATAGAATATATCCTATAAGACTTATATCTTAACCATAAGAGATTATTTATCATCACAAGGCATTATTTACCGTATTTTATGGTTTCGTGCCTTAGAAGGCAAAATAAAGCCATTTAGAGGTATGTCTAGGATATTTAGAATCTGAAAATGTATAAATATGAACAATTAATTTACGATATTTTATCTCATATAGTCCTATAAGGCTTAAAATGGCTCTCTAAGAGACTTTTATACCAAATAGTATAAATAATACCTCTTTTATATAAAAATGCCTTAGAATTGAAATATGAAGGAAATAGAGGTATATGAATATATATTAGCCACAATAATTTTCATACATTCATAGAGAATATATACCAGTGTGCATAAATTACACTTTACATTGGTGTATACATCTTAGGTAGTATTTACACGAGTGTATTATTTTATCGTAAAATGAGAGTATAAGACATTTTTCTTGAGAGAGGATAAATAATGCCTATGGATATATAAAGTCTCTCAGAATTGAATTTTAAGCCATTTAGAGACACATACGCAAGAGGTTGTAACATATCCCCTAAATCACACCCCTTTCCATATATGGATTTTCAATATCATTCCAATGACTCTCCATAGAAAAATATTTAATTACCATTACGTGGGTTATGAAAAATTCATCTCTCAGTCAGTCTACACAAGACATACATATATTATCCCCTCACCTATTTAAACGTGAAAATTTGGATTCTATGGAACATGTAGACTAAAAGTCACGATAAGGTAGGATAATTGAGAACCTAAGTGGAGTAGAGGTAGGTTAGAGATTGAGATATGTGGGGTAAATCTGGTGATTTTTGCGATTATATTTTGCATGAAACTTCCCTAGAAATGTGAATAATATGAATATTTTTTAATTTATTTGACCTAAATTTCACCTATTATAAGACGTTACCTATCTGGGGTTAATTTAGATATTTTCTAGGCATTTCTAGAAAATGGTGGATATACCGTTATGCTGGTTTCTGAGGTATGATTTGGAATATTATTTTTAAAGAGGTATGTAAGGTTAACGATTAAAGTTTGAGTTAACGTGGAGTCTGTCGGAGAGTTGGGGGGTGTAGATGGTGTTTGTATTGTAACGATACCCCACCCCTAGGGGGTGTCTATATGTAGAGTATATGATATATGATAATAATGGTATCTGTGGAATACCCCTATGGGGTATAAGTAATGTCCATTTTATGAGTGTTAAGACACCCATATGGGGTGTTGGTAATGGATTGTTAAGTGTGAGGAATTGAGCGTCTGCATTATGATACCCTAGGGGGGGTGTAGGGTGTATAGTAACTATGTCAGAGAGATATGGTGTGTAGAGGATTTGTGATAAATCCAACTATATGAGCCTTATAAGGCGAGCTTATAAGACATAAGGGTACTACGAGGTGAGCCTTACAAGGCGAGCTTGTAAGATAGCCATAGTATGTAGGATTATATGGTAAAAAAATAAGTAAAATTTTAGTGAAAATAATATAGTTTTTAACTGATATTGGTTATAGGTATTGGTTATAGAGAGTGGGTATGGATAGGGATTATGTATAGGATATGTATAGGTATTGTGGTGACAGAGACGAGTGTTAGAGATAGATATAGCTACAGATTGATAAGGCTTATTGGTGGTTAGTATGGTGATGTGAGAGTGAGAGTGGGGATATGGGGAATGTGAGTAACGGTAGAAAGTGACAGAGGATAACGGTAGTTAGGCTCTAGAAGGTGGTACAGAGGTGGGTGATAGTGGGAGAAGGTGGGTGAGTGTGAGGGTATGGGTATCGGAAAATTGGGTGTGTGGTGGGATTGAGTACGTTACCCTCTGGGGTCGTCTGACATGGTGGCATAGGTTGAAACGTACCCCCCATTAGTATTTTTAAAGGTTTATCGTTTGTGAGATGGTCACATTATTATAGTAATATGAGTGTGTGAACGATTAAATAGGAATGGTTCTTAATAAGGTTATATCTAGTATTGGAAACTAGTTATCTAGTATTGAAAACTAGATGTAATGATAATTGACACCGTGTCACCTTGTTTTATTAATTTACTTATTTTTAGTAAAAATTTACTAAATCAACCACCACCCTTTATCAGAACCTACCATATCACCATATTTCCCCTAATCCTAAATCTATTTCTAATAATCCTAAACCCTAAAATCTGATACCATACCATAAAAAATCACAACTTTTTTCATAAAATCTATTGACGTATTATCACACATATGATATATTATAGTTGTGGAAGGGGAAAGGACTTATCCTTTACTTATCCACCTCAAAAAAATATCACTTTTTTCTAAAAAAGGGTTGACACAATCGCCCACAAGTGATATAGTATAGTTAAGGAAAAGGAAGTAACCTTTTCTAGATTGAACCTTAACAATATTATCCTTTATTATTTCTCTTAAGTCTTTAAACTTTTTCTTAAAAAGTACTTGACAAGGGTTGTTAAACATGATAAAATAAGGGTGTAAGGTAAGTACCTTACTTGTCTTATCCATTAACAATCGCTTAAAAAGTTTCTTGAAAAAAAGTTAAAAAAAGGCTTGACAAGAAATAATAAGGGTGATATAATAAGGGTGTAAGGTAAGAGAAGTACTTACCATGAGGATTAAGAGTCACCTCAATAAAGAGTGTAAATGTTTCACGTGAAACATACTCACAATAGTTACGACTATTAGTAAAGAACTCTACCATATTGTAGCAACGGTTGGTTACTAGCCAGTAAAATTAGTAATGGTGCTTAATACCTAATTAAGCGTATGTAGTGACAGTACATACTGTTGACCTTTGACAAGTTAATGATGACACTATGGACTATGAGCCATGAAGTTATGGTATTATCTGAAATATCAAAACTTCTGTTGAGCCTATCAAAAGAGAACACTGGAAGAGTGTTTATGTAGCAAGGGTACTTTATACCTTGATGTCGAGACAGATATCACCGTTACGTAAATAATGACTTTGTCCACTCGATACAGTTGATGAGTCTATGACTATACCACAACTTTGATAGCTAGTCCGTCTTACATATGCTACCGATAGAATGATAGCAAAATCACTACCGATACATGAATAAAGCAAGGACTTTATAAGTCCTTACAAGTCAATGAGGTGTCTCCTAATTTCTGAAAATATTGCAACCTCTATCTTTAAACAATCTCATTGACTTATAAGGGTTTATAACACCTAACAAAAAACTAGAATAACGAAAAGGATGGTAAAATATTATGAAAAAACTTTATACTAAAGAAACAATGTGGCAAATTTTAGAGGATTATGGAGTAGCGACTAATGATGAAATTAATTTAGTTACTAGCATTAACGGTTATAACGAAAATACATTGGAAGATATTCTATATGCTAGAACTGGACTTACTAGTTTTGAACAATTAGTAGATGAACTATAAACAATCATATCAAAGAAAAGGAGATTAACCATGAAAAAAGCAAGAAGATTAAACACAATTTTAAGCAATGCCAAAATAGATTATAGTAGTTTAATGTATCTAAACATTTACAATATTTATGAGTTAGCAAGTTTCCTTAAAGATAAACTATCTAATGATGAAATATCTGAAATGGAAAAGGCTAAAAATTTGTCAATCAAGGTACGTAAATGTATCGATTCTGACCCTTACTATTATTACTATGTCTACTTCATGGAAATTATGGATGGAGAAGACTATATCACTAATATTGAGAAAAAGGAAGTCTACCCTTTAAGAAATGAGTATTATCATGACTGGGACGACTGCCCATGGGAAATTTAATGGCAAAAATAAGCATAAAAGCAACTGAAAAGGAGATTAATAAAATGATGAACACAATTAAAGAATTAGATAGAATTTACGATTGCAAGGACTATGCAATCAAGATTGAGCTAGATAGCAATGGTGTATCAAGCGTATATACTGCACCAATTAGTCCAGTGACTAACGGTTTATTAGCAACATTACACAATACAAATGGCAATGTAAAAGGCAATATTATCGTATCAGATGGTGTATCTGAAATTAAAGAACCTATTGATATGAATGTATCTAGATTTATGGAATTAAACAGTGCTCTAGAAAATACGCTTGATGAACGTAATGGATGGAAACGTATTCTTAATGCATTCATTAGTACAAAACTAGCACCAATGAGATGCAATACGCTTGACACTAAACAAGCCTATAACATATCTATGGAAGAATTCTTGCTAGATATGGATGTAGAATGCTTTTACCTAGAGTCTGAAATAAGAGATTATGATGAATTAGGTAGAACATTGGTAGACTTGCAAGAACTAGATATTCCTATGGAATTAGAAAGCCATATTGATTATTCAGGCTATGCTCATGGTTGGAATATGAGCGACACAAGTGAACCAGTCGGAATTATGACTCACTGGGGCTACTTATACTATTCAGAATATGGAAGTAAACTTTAGAAAATAAGGGTATAAAAGGAGAAAAATAACAATGTTATATTACAAAGTAAAAGAACAATACGACAACAAACGTATCTATAAACGTAACAATAAAGGTCAATTGGTATACAATGGCTTTCTAGTTGGCAATGAATTGATTACACAAAAAGAGCTTGAAAAACTAGGCAACGTATGTCTAGACTGGTTCGAAAAAATCAATGTAAAGAAAACAGATACATACTTCTTTTTCGGTGCAAGATTTCAATAGAATAAACAGATAAAGTATCTATAATAAAATCAGATTAAGGAGAAAATAAGAACATGAGTAAATATTATGAATTAAAACCAACAACAACACAAAAGAGCTTTTATGGTAAAGCTATCGTACAAATTGACAGCAACGGTGTAGAAACGCTATATAGCTACAATACACCTATCGTAAAGCGTCTGAAAGACGGTACTCTTATCAAACTATGGGGTGGATGGAGTGCAACCACTCAAAAGCATATAAATGCTTTCTGTGGCTTAAACAAGGCTGGTTTTATGGCTCTTGATTATGAGCCTACACCGAAAGATAAGGCAGATGCTTATCAAGGTACACTTTACAGATAATGAAATAACTAGATAGAGAAATGAGGATAAAAAAATGACTAATAGAGACATAATCAACAAAATCAACGGGGCATATTTCTATACAACATTAGATACCATTGGTATAGAATGTTTAGAACACTGTTTTAAAACACTATACAATGATAGCAAAGAAGAATATTTTGATGACTACGAAGACCTTTACGGATTAATGGAAGAGTATTTCGAAGAGCAAGGAACGACAGAAGATGTAGATACGAAAATACATGAGATTGCTTCATCTCTTACTAGAGAACAATATAGATATTTAAAAGAATTATATTATGACTTATTTGAGTCACAACAATAAGATGATATTTATATCATCTTGCAAGCTACCAAATAAATAGTGATGGCTTGCAAGGTTATATAAACCATAAATAAAAAAGAAAGGGCTACTTTATAAGGGTAGCAAAGGTAAAACAACCATGAAAATGAACGTCAATGAATTAAAGAAAAGAATTGAGAACATTAATAGCAAGGAAGACAAATTGACAGATATTTACAATGAAACAGAAGACTATATCAACGCTCACATTGGTGAAGAAGATTATATGGGCTTCTTTAATGAATTTGAAATCAAGTATAATTGGAACATGAACAAATTTACAGAATGTACCATAAATTACGCATATGACTATGTATCTGATTTTTCTGAGAAAATAGCAGAAGAGTTCTTATGGCAAAATTCTGGATATGATAATCTGGACTCATTGCTTTTCACAATCCATAAGCTGGTAGAAAAGTATGGCAATGAAGATAACGTCTATGCTTATTGCAGAAATATCATTATTGATAAACTTGCAAACTTAACTTGCAAGGAGATTGAACATATTAAGCAGAATTTTGAACAATGGAATAAGCTTGATGAAGAAATTGATACGCTAGTCGGTAAACTTGAAGAAGATATTATTCTTGATGCAACTGAGTTTGCCATGGATGTAAATCCATTCCTTGAAAAGAATGTTCATAGAAATAACACTCTATCTGTCGTAATTAGTGAATATTTTGATAAAGAAAGCAAAGATAAAGCTTATAGCCTTATCGAAAGCAGCAAAGGTATCTCACTAAAAGAAATGAATGACCTTTTAGAAAAAAACGGTTATAATTACATCAAGTTTGATGAAATCTTAAAGGAAAATGAAAAATATTCAAAATAATTATTGACGAACGGTTAACACCTATGGTAAGGTATATACAAGAAGTAAAAAGCAAAGGAGATAATAAAAAAATGAAGACTTTAAAAGAATTAAGAAAGTATATGTACGATAACAGAGAAGCTATCGACTTTGAGGAAGGAGAAACTTTCTCTGACTGGTGGGCAGCCTATGAAGATGCCTTAAGAGAAGAAGGTAGCGTTGTAGTAATTAATAATAAAACTTATGTTAAAGATTAAAGCAAATAAAAGACAAAACAAAAGGAGATAATTAGCATGAAAAACACAATTGAAGAATTAAGAGAAGAAATCGTAAACATTGAACAACAGATTGAAGAGAACACAACTGAAATTAATAAAATTCAGTGCAATGGTTCATACTTCATTCCAGAATTATTAGAAGAAGACTTTGAAAGAGATTTTGATGATATGGTATATGAATATGTAGATAATCAGTGTATCTATTATTCAGATTGCGAGGATATTGTTGATGCTTATCTTGAGGATAATGATGGAGACATTTTCGATTTAATTAAAGAATACAATATGCATTTTGGTATTATTCCAGATGGATATACACAATTAGCAGCCTATGTTCTAGAAGATGCTTGCTATAGAGATTGTGAGGAAGACTTTAACACAATCAAGGAATTGATTGATGAAAATAATAGCTTGAAAGAAGATTTATCTGATTTAGATGATGAGCTATCAGAACTAGAGGTAGATAATTTAGATTTAGAATATTTAGAACAAGAAGAAGAATTAGAAGAAGATTAGAACAGGAGTGGGCTAAGCCCACTCTACACATAATCATAACAAGCTAATAACTTGAAGTGGTTGCCAAAAAAAATATCTAAAAACCATTGCGATAATTGTAAGGGTTTAGTATAATTGATTTAGAAATAAAAAATAAACAAAGGAGAACAAGAACATGAAAATTGAAGAAATGAAAAGAGCATTAGAAGAGTATCAGATGCTATCAGAGGCATGGAGAAATGTAGAGGTGGTTACAAAGAAAGATGGTACACCATTTAAGACATTGAAAAGAAATTTCAAGAATTGTATTTTCTTTGAAAGATATGGCTTGCAGCATGTCGGTGTATCAATCTCAAAAGATAGACATTACTACCATGATGATTTTATTCTTCTTACTGAAGAAAATGTAGAAACAATTAAAGAACATATTGATAGTAGAATTAGAGCATTAAAGAAATATGAAGAAGAATATAAGAAAGCTGTTGATGTTATTGAGAACAATACCATTGATATAGATAAGTTGGCAGAAAATATTATGAACAGTATCAAGGAAAAATGTGGAAATAATCAAACTGCTACTACCGTTTACAAGTTTAAGCTAATGGACAGATTAAAAGAAAAATATTAAATAGAAAGAGGAAGAAACAATGAAAGAAATTAACATTTACAAAATTGCGTTTGAAAATATGAAAGGAGAAAATGAAGAAATATTCGTTTTTGCCGAAAATGAAGAAGAAGCAGAAGACATGTTCAAGACTAATTTTTGGTATGACGACAACTTAATGGAACTCGCATATAAAAAATTTATTAATGTAACTTTAGTAAAAAATCCTGTGAAATATGAAATTGAAAATTCAAAACACTGGGCAATCACTTTTGGATGCTTTGGGGCTGAACTAGAAGAATACTATCACAAAAGGAGAACATAAACATGACAGAGATTTTAAAAAGGCTACCAGTTGCAAAGAAAATCGCAAACCATGAAAATCTTGAAGTGGACTGGGAAAGTTGCGAAAGATATGGTATTGACGACAGAGAAGACCTAATGGAAAAAATCTTAACAGCAAGTACAGATGAAGTATTGAACAGGATTTTGTTCAAGCTAAACAACGGTGTCAAGTTTAGAACAAAAATCCATTCAAACGTTGGGCTTGTGATTGAAAGAGTTTATGAAGATTAAAGGAGAATGAATAATATGTTAGAACTGTATGAAATTGATTATAGCGAAAATAATGAAGTAAAAGAATACTATATCATTGCTGATAATGAAATGCAAGCCTACGATATGTATTACTTTGACATTGAAGAAGGCAATGATAATATCTCAGCTGACAGAGTAGACGTTTACAACTTGCAAGCAGTAAGAACAGAGTATGAGTTTATTAAAACATGTCAAAAGCAATTAAGACTAGCAAAGAAAAATTTACTAAAATACAATGATTATTTGAATGATGAATTGACAGAATATTTTGACACATATTTAAAATAAGGGAGAACAAAAAAATGAAAAGAGTAGAAACTAAACTAACACTAACAAATTTGACAAATAAAAAGGATTATTCCATCACTTTGCCTGTTAGTGAAGAAGAATTAACAAAATTTATTGATATGGTTAGCAACAATGATAAAGATGATTATATTATTTCAGATGGATTTAACGAAATCAAGTTTTTCTGGTTTGATGTAATGAAATACGATAACATTAATGAATTGAATAAGTTTGTTAAACATCTAAATGAGTGTGATGAATATGAATATGATTTAATCATGGCACTTATTGATTGGGGAGAAATCTCTAACTTAAATGATGTATATGAAGTAAGTCTAGATGACTATAAACTTGAATATGACTTGCGTACATATGAATCAGTAGGAAGATATTTCTATGAAATGAATTATGGTGATATTAATCCAATTATGGAATTGTACTTTGACTTTAAGAAGTATGGTAGGGTTATCATGAATTATGAATTTCATGCGACATTCTGTGATAAAGGTGTTATTTTCTGTATCGGATAGGAAAATGAAAGGAGAAATGAACATGAGAAATATTGAAGAATTCAAGGAAAAATTAAATGCAAAGGCTAATGATATTGATGCATGGTTGAATAATTATATCAATAAAACAGCTAGAGAATTTGAAATTCCAGAGACATTCTATACAGATGCAAAAAATGGTTCATGGACAGAGCCAATGGATGATTTATTTATTAAAATCATTGGATGCAATAATAAAAACAAGGAAAATAAACTGGTGGCTGATTTTGAAGCCCTAATGAATGTCTATGCAGTAACTTATATCAAAGAGAACTACAAAGATTATGATGAAATCTGTCACAAGATTGATAAGGGTGTTAGCAATACATTCAACTTCTATAACAACGAATTGGTTTATGGTAAGGATTTTGTAGGAGTACTGACATTAATCAATGAAACAGATAGCGAAGATAATCTTGGCTATTTGGAAGAATATATCAGTGAATACTGCTCAAACTTAACTTATGATAGAGAAACCTCTAAGAAGTTATGTGAAGAGTTTATGAAAGAAGAAAAGATGGATGTTTTCGAAGCAAAGAAATTCCTTGATGAAAGAGGAGCAGACTATAGAGGTGTAATTGAAGATTGGAATGATATGGCTTATGAAATCAAGAGATATAAGTGTTTCAAGGAAAGCACTCTATTAAATAATCTCATTGAAATGAAGTACAATCAGATTGCAGCAAGAAATAAAACTTTAGAAGTTTATTTACATGAAGACTAGAACTTCCTTTACAGAAAGACTAAAATAATATATAATGGATTTAGAAAAGGAGAACAACAAGATGAAAAGAAATAAAAAAGTATTAACACATAATGGAGAAAACTTCTTCCTAATTGGTGGATTAGGAGCTGGCACATTCGCACTTATGAAGGCAAACACTCAGACAATGATTCTATTACAGACGTTAGCACTTGGTGTGTGCATGGCAATGTTCTTTGTCTACCAAACATATAGAAGAAAATAGCATTTAGTGTAGAACAGTTCTACACATTTCAAGAATAGAGAAAATAACGAAAATAGTAAAACAATAATTAAAAGGAGAAATTTAAAATGAACAGTAAAATGAAAATTCTAGTAATGATGAGTATGGATGAAGTAGAAAACTTCTACTTTGAAGATAATAAAATCACAACAGATAAAGGAAATAAATTCGATAGAATTGAAGAAATGACATCTTACATTGTAAACAGATTAATGGACTCAAAAGAAAATAGACTTAGACTTAACGAAGTGTTCTCTGAAATGGGTAAATTTGTTGACAGTCTCATTGAAGCAGTTGATAAAAGTGATTTAGGAGTAAAGGGAAAGAACAGATTATACAAAACAAAAATCATGAAAATGACACCATTATACAAAATGGTGAACAGAAAGGAGAAATTATAAATTATGAGCTTAGTATTATTCGTATTGGTTTGGATAGGAGTAGAATTCAAGAAATCTATTGACAGGGAAAAAGAAAAGATTAAAGATGAGGAATCTAGAATCTGTGTTGAAGTATATAATAATATTCAAGGAATGAATCCATATAACATAAACTCAAAAGAATATAGTTATTGGTATGATATTGTAGACTTTCAGTTCCAGTTTTTCGCAATTCCTTATCTTAGAGGTGCTAGTAAACATTATAATAGCCTTGATGATGAGGTGTTAAGAAGAATTGACAGAGAAGTAATTGACTTACTTGCAGATGTAGGAATTCCATCTATCCCTGTAAGACATTATGATTATGTAAAAAAACAGCCATATGATTACTGGTATAAAAAAGAAGTTGACGATATTACAGGATATGAAGGCTTGGAACTTACAGCTAAGAAAGTAAAGGAAAGACAGGCATATTGGAAAGAATTACATGGAGTTAAAGATTAGTAAAAAATAAATATAGCAAAAGAATAAAGAAAGAAAAGGTGATTAAAATGAATACAAAGACATTGGAAGAAAAGAAGAAACTAAAGAAAGAATACAACAAAAAATATTATAGAGAATCTCAGATTTATAAGAGAAGAACATGGTCAATCAGAGAAGATAATATGGTTCTTGCTCATGACATTCCAGACAAGGAACTATCATCACTAATCAAGAGAAGTGTTGGAAATATCCAGAGAAGAAGAAGTGTTCTAAAGAAGTCCATGCGAATGGCTTAGAAAATTCCCTTTGTTTGAACAGGAAAGCTCTTATAATCGTGAATTTTGAGACATAGAAAAACTAGAATAATTGGATATGTTTTAAGAATGGGTTCAATGAAAAACCGTTAAAATGAGAATTTTCCTGTTCAAACAAAAAACTAGAAACTTATTGTGGACATGGGCTAAATTGTATGGTAAGATATGTACAGGTAGAAGAGAACTACCTAAAAGCAGAGAGAACTATTTAAAAGAAAAGGAAGGAGATTTAAGTATGTGTTACAAGGACGAATTAAAAGAAAAGAATGAAGAAAAGGTGAATGAAATCCTAATCAAAAGTGGCTTGATTGAGTCAGACCCAGTAGTTGAATATCTAGAATACTTTATCAATTCAAGCAACTCAAAAATCAACTATTTGAATACAATCAAGAATTTCTTAAACTTCATGCTTGAAAAGGGAAAGATTAAGAACATGGCTTTAAGCAGTGAGGATTTTAAGAGTATTACAACTGCCAATGCAATTGCATATTTGAACGAATACAAGAAGACTCACAAGAACAGTTCTGTGAAGACTTCAATCCATATGCTTTCATCTTTCTGGGAATATCTAAAGAATGCATATGATTTAAAGAATATTATCAAACTTATCCCTAAAGGTAAGTTCAAGGCTACTTCCGATAAGGAATCAAAGACTCCTACTGATGAAGATGTCAAGGAAATGCTTGCTCATATCCAGAAATATTCAAATAGAGCCACAAAGCAGAGAAATATCGCAATTGCTAAGACTCTTGCTTATACAGGTTTGAGAGTAAATGAACTTGTGGGATTGGATATTGAAGATTTACATTTAGATTGTGAACGTCCTTATCTTTCTACATTGAGAAAAGGCAAGTATGACAAAGAGGAATATGAGAATGTCTATATTGTTGGTTCTGCCAAGAAAGTCCTAGAAGATTATCTTGAATATAGAATGAAAGAGACAAGTGATAGCAAAGCTTTATTCTTGAATGAGAAAGGCGAAAGATTGCAGATTTCTGGTGTACAGAGAATGATTAAAGCACATAGCAAGGGCAAGATTACAGTGCATATGTTAAGACACTACTGTGCTTCAACATTATATGCTAAGACTAACGATATGTCGATTGTAAAAGATATGCTTGGTCACTCAATCAATTCAAACGTTACATTGAATACATATATCTATACTACAAAGGAAAAGATGAATATCTTGCAGGCTCTATAATGAGCCTGTGGCATTCTATCTGAAATAAGATGTTACTTAAAGGAGAAACAAAATGAGTCAAGAAAAAATGGAAAGAATTAGTCAAAAACTATTAGAAAAGTTATACAAAATTAATTTAGATAAAGAAAATTCTATTGAACAGTTCAGAGAAATTGCTGATTTAATTGGTGCAAACGAGTTGTTAGAAAGCTTTGTGTCATACGAACAATTAGAACAAGTAGCATTAAATATACTTGAACAAAATGGAATTTGTGAGTTAAAACACTTTCTTGATGGTGTTGAAGATATAACGAGAAGTGTTTATTTCATCAATGTATATGGAGAATATAGAGCGAGAAATGTAACCAGAGATGATTTATTAATTTTAATGCAAGACTTAGAACATGAAATTAAAAGTTGGCAATCTTAAATCTGTAATCGTTTATTTACTATGCCATGATAAGAGTAAAGAAGGAGAGAGAATTATGAACAAAGAAGAATTGTTAAAGGAATTGGATAATATTACTGAATGGGGAAAATCTAGAGATAAAGATGAAGAATTTGAAAAAATGCGAAAAATCGCAGTGGAAATTGGTGCAAAAGATTTACTTGAAGATTTTGTAGACTATTATAAGTTAGACCTCATTGCGAAAGAAAAATATAAAATTGGTGGCTTACCAGCTATGAAAATGTTTCTTTATGAGGTCAACGATTTTTGCCATGATGTTTTCTATATCGACTATTTTGGTAACGCTCGAAATGTATCTTATTCTAACTTAAATGTTTTACATCATAATTTAAGAGCTAGAATCAAAAAGTTGTAAATCTAATTAAAAGGAGAGAAATATAATGTATAAATACGAAAAAGGAATTGAAGATTTAAGACAGGTTTATGAATCATTGTTAAATTTCAAAGGAGAAGATGTAATCATTGAATTTATGTCTGTCATTGACGAGTTCCATTATTATTCGTGCAATCTTGTGTTTGCAAGAAATTGGGATGAATGGAATAAAGTATACGTTTTCTTTGACGTTATAGTAGATGGCAACTATGCAGATGAAACAGAGAAAGTATTTAATATTGAAGACTTTGATGAGTTAAAGCAATTATTAGATAATGCTAGATACCTATTCAACGAAAAAGTTAAAGAAGGGAATAAGAAAGGAAATAGAAAACTATGATTAAATTATTTTTGAATGATTTTGATGTTGATAAAAATAAGAAAATTATCTCGACAATTAATAAATCAATGGCGAGCAGCGTTAGCTGGGATATTGGTATGCTTGTAGATGACTCTCAGTGTCTACAATATGTTGCTACATTTGACAAGGACGAAGATGGTGATTTTCAAATTAGTCTTAGTAAATTCTCAAATTCAAATTTATCTAAAGAATTAAAATGTTATAGTTCAATTGATGACAACAAACTTAAAAATATATTGTGTATTGTAAAAGAAGATATTAGAAACCATGCTACAAATTATACTGCAAGAGAAATTTATAATATTCTAAGAAGATGTGGTCTTAAGCATTGTTGTGACTTGAACCATTTATTAGATGACAAAGAGATTAATTGTGAAGAATTTGTTGGCAAGCTATTGTCGTCTGATTTGTTGTTATATAAAGGGAAAACATTTACCAAAGGCGAATTGTTTGATTTTAGTAGCTATATTTCTTTAAACAATAAAAAGGTAAAAGGTGGAAAGAGCTTTGAAAATGCTATTGAAAAATACATTTTAAGTAAGGTAGATAAAGAATCAAAAGAAAAGATTAAAAATTGTTATAATGAATACATTAAAGTAATGAATAAAATGAAAGGAGAAAATTCATAAATGGATTTAATTATTATTTCACTATTAATTGTTAATTTGATTATCATGTTCACTATCTACCATAACTTAAATAAGAAAGATAGTAATGATAATGAGAGAAAGATTGTGCAGAAATGCAATGGTAACGGAAATGTTCAATCTGTAAATACCATAAGAGTTAATTACAAGGAAAAGAAATTAGCCAAAATTAAAAGCAATGAGAATTTGGCTAATAGAAAGGACTAATTAATTATAGTAAAGGAGTGTTTAGATGATAGCAATCGAAGGTATGGAGATGCCAAAGAGTTGTAAGAAATGTCCATTTAAAGCAATACTTCCTAATGCTGGATTGAAAAATGGTGTATGTAATGATTTGCATTTACCATTCAAAAGACACCCATATTGCCCTTTAATAGAAATCATTATTTGCAAGGATTGTAAACATAATGTAAAGAATGGAAAAGGTGGAACAATGTGTGATAAAGGGCATAGGTTTCGCATGAGAGAACCTAGCACATTCTCTTGTATAGATGCAGAAAGGAAACATAAATGATGAAATTAAAAGACTTGTTTAATAACTTTCCTAGAAAACATAAAGTGAAAATTAAAACAGGAGTTGGGAGAACTATGAAAATGAAAAATAATTTAAAACTGAAGGATATTATTTACTTGTTCAATAAGTTCGAAAAGGCTAAATTCGTTTTTGTCAAATATGAAAATGGAAATTTAACTACAAACAAATGTAGAGAATCAATTATTGGCACTCTTGAAGATATTTATCATAGCAAGGACATTAAAGCACCTAATATGTATGTCAAACATGTTGCTTTCCTTAATTATTGGGATGTATTTTCTCAAGAGGATAATCAGTACCTCACCTTCTTTTTAGAAGATAAAGATTATGAATTAAAAAAAAGATAAGAAGGAGAAATAAAATATGAGTAAATATAGAGTAACACAAGACGATATTTCTAACTATATTAAAGAGGTTGCCAATGAAACAAAGAACAGTAAACAGGAAAGCTCATATCTTAAGGGATATGGATTATGCAAAATCAACGGAATTGACATTATGGACATTATTGAAAATACTGAAATGGATTATGATTATCTTGTTTCTGGCAACGAACTTTTCCGATTATTGGTTAATGTTCTTAATATTGTTAATGCAAATTATGATATAAATAAAAAGACATTGGGTGGATTGGTAAATGAAACTATGGATTTTATTTCTGAATTTCTAGTAGAAAACGAATCTGTTGAAGACATTTCATTTGGTGATTTGGAAAATGTGTTGTACAATATTTCTCAGATTGAAAAGGAAGAAGAGAGTATTGACAATCAAGAAGATGACGATTATAATAAGCTTGTGAATTAAAAAAGTAAGAGAGGGTAATTGAATGAAGAGTGTGGATAAGTTGCATGTTTTTTATGTAACATTACTGGTCTTATGTTATATAGAAGTTTTAAGAAAAAATATTTTTGAGCCTTTTTTTGAAGATGAAAGAATAGCAATTTTAATTACAATTCTATTAGATTTTGTTTTCATTATGTACAACGTTTATCTTCTAAATAAATAATGATTCTAGTCAGATTAATGAGAAAATGTAAAGTGAGGTTATTATGAAATATAAAGTGATAATGAATAATGGAAATGAACACTACGTTGACTTTGATAATGAACACTATAAAAATGATTGTGAAGATGGTGGATTACAGGATTTTGTGAAAGCTTTGTGTTCTACAAAATATATTGAAATTGGAGAATATATTGAGGTAGAAAAGTACAAATGGCGTGAAAGGAAAATATTATTATCTACAAGAAATATTAGCGAAATAGTATCACCAGAGAAGGATTGGAAGGGGGAATAAAAATGAAAGAATATTCAGCTGTCGAATGGAACTCAATTAGAGTAGAGAACGGTGAATATATTGGATTTTTACCGAGCATTGATGACAATAATGGTAATGATGAATTTTTAATCACATATGCGACAGGCAAGCATAGATATACTAAAACTGACATATGGAATGATAATCATAATTGGTTTGAGAACTTTAATGTTATGGGTGAAGAAGTTGGACAAAATGGTATTGTAGCATGGGCTAATTTTCCAGATTCTTATAAAGGAGAATAAATTATGAAAGATAAAATTCAATTAAATAAATATGACATGATGGAAGATTTTATTACTCTCATTAGCTTTTCTTCATGCACTGATAGTGGTTGTACATTTTACGGACTTAATAAATGTGTCATGTATGATGAATGCCGTTGTATGAGCTATAAATGTGGTTATATGAAGCTATGCCAAAATCGTGAGATGGCGAGAGAAATCTTAAAAAAGAAATATAATTTATAAAGAAAAGGAGAATGATTATGAAAAGATACTTTGTAAGTGCCATGTTTTCGAATGGCTGGGGTGTAGAAGCTGAAAATGAAGAAGAAGCTATTGATAAATTTTGTGAAGAGGCTGAATCTTTAGATGGTGAGATTGACGGAAGTACTATATATGTTGTGAAAGTTGAGGAAAAGAAATGACAAGAGCGTGGGAAAAGGTTGAAATAAGAGATTTTTATGTTAGCGATAACTTTGAAGAAAGCATTCGTAATAGTTTTCAAAATTGTTTTGTCATTTTTAATAACAATCATACATCAATTGCAGTGAATTATGTGGATAGAAATGGACAACTGAACTTCGATTACGTCACAACTTTATATGAAGACTCATATCTAGCTTATGATGATTTAAAAGAAAAAATCCTTGAGAAAAGCAGAGAGAAGTATGAGACTTTACTTAGGTATTACAAGAAAATACTAGAAGAATATAAAATTTTATTAAATAATAAGAACAATACGACTGTACATGATGAAGCACTATACCGTGAAATTGCTAAATTATATGACTATCTGAACGCATTGGAGAAAAATAGAGACATTGGAATACTTGCATATTCTTCTCTTATTAGTTTAGTATCTCAATGTGTTGGATTGAGGGAAAAGAAATTTAAGAACTTAGAAGAACATATAGAGAGCGTTCTTAAATGGGCGTAGAGGAATAGAATGATAAGTATAATCTATAAAAGGATAATGAAATTTATTGCTTTGATTAAAGAATTAATAGCGTTCTTTCTTGATGAGATGAATAAGAGACTTGATGAAATAAATAAGAGACTTATCGAAATTAATAATAAAATGAAAGAACATAATGAATACATTGAAGTATTAAAAGATTGTACGCAATTAAATTGTGTAGAATGTAAATTTAATGAAAAATGTGATTTTAGTAATCTAAATAAAAGAAAGGGAGATAAATTATGACAAGAGAAGAGAGCGAAAGAAAAATTGAGGTTGGAGATATTAGAGTAGTGTTGTATGACGAATTATCAGAGCTTATTAAAAAGAATAAGGATAAGAATCTTATCTATGTAGAGGGAGTAAAGTTGTTAGACCTGTTTAAACATATTGGAGTATTGTTGAATGATGAATATGATGACATTAAGAACCTTCTTTTTGAGCTAGTTCTAGAAAAGAGAAGTAAGTCGGAAGTACGCATAATCATGGATTCGATTCTGTTCCTTTTCAGTGAAGTGGAAATTCCTGTTGAATGAATAGAACATTTTAATAAATTTTTTAGTTAAAAGAGGGATATAAAATGAGCAAAGTTTTATCGTGCAATAGCGTGTTCGGTACCAGTACTATTGTAATAGAGGATTCTGATGGAAAGAAATATACTATTATATTTGTAGGAAAAGATAGCAGTTTAAACCCTAAAAGAGATAGACCTTGCTGGGTTTTGATAAATGGAAACTATCCAATCTTTGATTTGTCGGATTCTGATACGGAAACAAAAGTTGATATGGAAGAAAAGAACCCATTTGAAGTATGGGATGCTGGAATGAGACGTATCTTGTATACTTACGATAATAGTGAAAATAAAGTTTTCACGATACACGTGCCAGATACAGAGGAAGAGGAAAAGGAAGAGGATGATAAATAAAATGACAGGATTAGTGATTATTTCGTTAATGAATTTATTATTTAACTTTGTTATTCTTTTTGTAATCATTGATGTTATGGATGAAATTAAAATCATGAAAACAGATAGTAGAGAATCTAACTTTCACATTATAAAAGAAATACACAATTTATTCATGGAAGTTACAAGAGATGAAAATAAGAAGAATGAATTAAAAGAGAAGATTAATAGAGACAAATGGTTTGCTTTAATGTTAAAGAATTTTAGAAATATGAACAGATAGGTTGAAATGCCTATCTTTTTGTGTTATCATGTTAAAGAAAGGAGAAGTTGATATGAATATTTATGATTTTTATAGAATGTATTCGCACACTATTGAACATGCGAAGAGAAAAAGGCAAGAAAGAAGAAATATAAGAAAGGCTGTAATGGAGAGAAAAAGAAGAAAGGCTAGAGATAAGGTTGCTGATAATCATATTGATTTCTATTATTTTGAGAAAGGAAATAGTGATAAAAATGCGAGATAAAGAATTGATGGGAACGTGGGATAAAGAATTTTGCGAAAAGATGAACAAGGTATTCAAAGACAATAAAGCTATATTCTATGATTATGGTAACATCAAGATACTAGAATACAAGAAAGACAATACTCAAGAAGATATGGTTAGATATATCTTTGAAGAAGATACCTATACTTTGCATATCTCTGGTGATTATGGATGTTGTGATGCAGTGAATTACAAAAATATGCGTTTTGAGAGTTTTTATATGAATTATTGTGACGGAATCAGTGAAGAGTATTTTATGCAAAAGGTCAGAGCATCTAGTGTTCCATTAACATATTATGATTTCAATAAGTTTTGGGAAGGAATCCATGATAAATTGATTGAAGTAGGTAGCATTTTAGAAGATACTAAAGAAAGAGAGTATTTTTGTGACTGTGAGAATAAAGAAGAAGAAAAACTGTTCAACATCAAGGAAGAGTTGTATAATTATTTTGAAGAGGATAGTGGATTAAATTGGGATAAATTAAATGTATGGTGTCCAGATATTTATGATGAAGTCGCTTGGCTAAGATATGATGGACTTGGATTAGAGCAGAGTGAGTATTGTAAGATATGGCTATATGCGTTCAAGTTGGCTTGGGAAGAGCTAATTCGTAAAGGAGAGTCAATTTGGAATAAAAAGTTGTTGACATTAGTTAAATTATAATGTATTATTTAATTATGAAATAAAAGAGAGGTAAACAAAATGAAGAAACTGAATGTATTGAGCTTATTTGATGGTATCAGTTGTGGAATGGTAGCTCTTGAAAAAGCAAATATTCCTGTGAATAGATATGTTGCATATGAAATTGAGAAACATGCTATTTCTATCAGTAAATATAACTATCCGAGTATTGAACATTGTGGAGATGTGATTGGTGAAGATTTTAGCAAATATAAAGGATTTGATTTGCTTATCGGTGGTAGCCCTTGCCAGTCGCTAAGTATTGTACAAAGCAAGACAAGAGAAAATCTTAATGGAAAAAGCAAATTGTTCTTTGAATTTGTAAGAGCCAAAGAAGAAATGCAACCACGTTGGTTTTTATTTGAAAACGTAGCAAGCATGAATGAGGAAAGCAAGAACACAATTTCAAGCTTACTCGGATGTCAACCTGTACTTATTGACAGTGCCGATTTTTCTGCTCAGAGTAGACCTAGATTATATTGGACAAATATTCCTCAACTTAAAGAGTATAAGAAGTCAAATAAGGTATTAAAAGATATTATGTGTGACTCTATTGAAGAGAAATATTATTATACATGCGATTATAAATTTCATGGCGAAGATAAATCTATTGCAGCGACACTTGATATTAAAGGACATGATATCTTAAAAAGAGTTCATAGCAAATATTTTAAATGCCATACATTAACAACCTGTGGTGGTGGCAATACACAAAAGAAAGTATTTGATAATGGTAGACCTAGAAAACTTACACCATTGGAATATGAAAGACTACAAACATTGCCAGATGATTACACGTTGTATGGGAATTATGATGGAACAGTAAAGAAAGTAGCAGATACAAATAGATATAATACTATTGGAAATGGATGGACTGCTGAAGTTATCTCTTATTTGTTAAGTGGTATTCATTCGGTAGATTTAGAACAAGGAGAAAAAACAAATGAAGACTATTAGACTAATTGAATTGTTTGCTGGATATGGTAGCCAGCTTATGGCACTTAAGAGATTGGCTAAAGAAAAGAATCTTAAAATTGAATCTTATAGAGTTAGTGAATGGGAAACAGGTGCAATCAAATCCTATACATCTGTTCATCATCATGGTGAAGATTTTGACATTGACAATCTATCGTTTGATAAAGTTATGGATTGTTTAGAGAAATTAATAATCTCTTATAATGGTAAAGTTCCCATGACGAGAGATGAAATGAAAAGAAGAGGGGAAGAATGGTGTAGAGAAATCCTTAGAGATATGATTGTATCGAAGAATCTTGGTTCTATTACACGTATCACAGGAGATAAGCTTGGGATTGTAGATAAGGACAAGTATACATATATGATGACATACTCGTTCCCATGTACGAATCTATCCCTTCTAGGAAAACAAGAAGGCATGGACAAAGACAGTGGAACAGGAAGTTCGTTACTATGGGAAGTAGATAGAATTTTGCATGAATGCAAGGAACTGCCACAGATTTTATTGATGGAAAATGTAACACAGGTTCACTCAAAAAAGAATAAAGACAATTGGCTTGAATGGTGTAGAAAACTTGAAGAACTTGGGTATCAAAACTTTGTGGCAGATTTAAATGCTAAAGATTATGGAGTTCCACAAAATCGTAAAAGATGTTATATGGTATCTATTCTAAAAGACTCTGATATTGACTGCAATTTTGAATTTCCGAAAGAAATGGAATTGACTGAATCTATTAAAGATAGACTTCAGAGCAACCCTAATGAGTTTGTAAAATTTGATATGGATAGACTTAGAAGAATTTCAAAATGGAAATCTTATCAGAATCCATTGGATAGAGTTAAAGGTTATGAAGATATTATTCCTACTATCACGACAAGAGTAATGATTAGTGATGGTGGGGGTATCAATGCTTCAACCATTCTTATGTCAAGAAAATTGGCTAAATCTTGCAATCTTAGACAGGAAGTTCTTGACGGTAAGGATTTATCATATCTTGAGTTAAGAGGTCTTACAACAAGAGAATGTGGCAGATTCATGGGTGTATCAGATGATGATATTGATAAAATGAAAGAAGTATGTAATTACAAAGAACTATATAAACAGTTTGGAAACAGTATTGTTGTTGATGTTTTGTATTATATTTTCAAGAATTTATTCTAGGAAAGAGTGGAGATAAAAAATCAACGAATTTGAGGAAAATAGCTAAAATAAAATTAACGAATTTGCGATAAGGAGAGAAATAAGAATGCTAGTTTATGTTGTATTCAATGATGATTCATACGGATATTATGAGTGTGAGGATGTATATATTGACAATAAAAATATTGAAGATTCAGAAGTGTATTTTGGGAGTGGCTCATTTCCATTTCGCTCACTGAAAAGTGTTACATTATGTAAAGACGGTGGTGTACCGACAAGAGTTTTATTTGAAAGGAGAGATTAAAATGAAAACAATTTTAACAGATGATTTCGAAAAATATGGAAATGAATATCTTCTCGGTGTGAAAGATGTAATTGATAAAGAACTACAAAGACGCAAAGAAGCTAAGAAAGTGGAGTTGCAGAAAATTCTTGACGATTTCATTGATGAATTGCACAAAGATGGCTATAATTTAAGAATTGTTGACGAAATCTTAGATATGATAGGAGATGCGTTATGAGAAAAGAAGAACGTGAGTTTTTAGTTAGATATCTTGAAAACATGAGAGATAGCTATATCGGTGGAGAGGAATATGAAATATATCCTTTGACAGAATATGAGGCTCTTGGTATGGGAATCAAAGCAATACGAAAATTAGAGAGGATTGAAAAGGTTATTGAAGAACATGATAGATATAATATGCCAGATGATGTCTATTTTTATGAGATAAGAGAAATTTTTAACAAGGATAAGTTATAAGGAGAGAAACATAAAAAATGAAAGTTGTAGAATACATATTGTTTGCTATATCAATCATAAGCTGGGTAGGATTATTACCATATCTGATTGCATTTATGACATTACCACCTTCGGAAGAATTTGGGGTTGGCTTTTGTGTAATATTATTAATTATGATAATTTCAAGTGGAGCAGTGTTTTACAAATAGGTAGAAAGTAGAGAGGGATAAACTATGAAAGAAAAAACAGTTGATGTATATTACGACCTAGGGTTATTTAAAGACGCTATAGACGTTGAAGAATTTTTAAAAGACTCTTTCTCATTCTTAATAAACAGAGAGAATGACATACGTATTATGACTGGTGGAAATCATGATAGGTTCATTACTTGTAATCCTGTCTGGCATGAATTCATAACGTTTGACACGCTATATAAGTATTATACTCGTGCTGATGAGATTTATTTTCCAGATTTTAATGATAAAGAAGTGGCAAGAAAATATTATGAAAATTATTTAGGGTCGCTAGGTGAAGGAGATTTGCATAGCTTAGTGAATAAAGACGCAAACTATGCAGTCTTCCTAATAATGTATTTGCTGATGTTAAAAGACGATATTGCAGTAAAAGTGTTGACAAAGAGTGTGTAATATGGTATATTGAACGTGTGAAGGAAAGGAAAGTGAGATATATGTTAGACGATATGTCTGTAAAAGAGTTAAGAGCAAAAATCAAGAGTGGTCGTTTCGGATGGGAAAAGATGACTAAAGAAGAAATTGAGGAAGTAGGAAGTATGTTAGCTGATATGCACGACCTCGAACGTAACTTTAAACATCACAAAGAAGTAATGTCAGAATGGGGTAGAATTACACTTGAGTTAGAAAACTTTTTAGATGAAAATGGGTTAAACCTCGTATGGAATGGACATACTATTGTGCGTCCTCATTTTAAAACAGATATTAGAGATATTTTTGAATTAAAGGAAGAAGGTAACAAATGGTGGCTGAAGACAAAACAAATACAAGTGAAATAATTAAGAAGACTTTATTAAGATTATTTAGTGTGAAAAACGTACCATTGGATATATTAGAAAAAGAGTCTTCTCTTGATAAGTTGAGAAAAGAGATAGAACGAAAAATCGAACATGAAAAACGTAGATACGATTTATTTCTTTATCAAGAAAAAGATTTCTTTAAATCAGAACAGTGTAGAGGTTATATTGATGCTTGCAAAGAAACGATTAAGTTCATTGATGAACACAAGATGAAGGAAATTGAAGACTTGGGAAATGCATGTTGGTATATTTTAGAGTGTATCAAGGAATTTAAGGAAAGCGAGGGATAGGTAATGAGTAATTGGACACATGTAGCTGGAATCATCCGTGTTGACAGAATAAGAGTGGATGATGATGTAGAAGAATTAGATTTTGATGAAATTTTAGGTAAAGAATGTTTGAATTATTCATCTCGTGAAGTATGGGATGATGCAAGAAAACACCCAGATAAGTACCTTCCTATGGGAAGTGAAGGAAGTCTTCAAAAAACGGTATGGGAAAATCCAGATAGAGGTCGTGTAGATTCATACACTATTTCTATTTTTGGAGACTTGCGTGACCATAACAGTACTTCTGAAATCATTGACTGGTTCATAGAAAAATGTAATTTACTATGGGTAAGAAGTGCTATGATAACAGTAGATAATGATTTGCATGGTACAGAAACATACACATATTAAGAAAGAGAGAAATAAAAAATGAGAACATTGGACGAGGCAATTAAATCTGAAGAATTGATAGTAGAAGATTGTGAAGAGCAAGCAAGTATGTGTGACATGAACAATCTTTACGAAAGGAATGTAGCTTTTGAAAATGGTAAATGTGCTGAAAGGCATAGGGAAATTATTGAATGGTTGAAAGAGTTGAAGAGACTAAGAGAGAAAGAAGATGTGTTAGATAATATAGAAGAAGAGATTGAACAACTACCAACTATTCTAGTAGAGGTACAAAGACCACATAGCGTAGTATCTCGTGATGTTGTGGAATTGGGTTTAGTTCTTAATGTTATTGACAAGTACAAGGTAGAAAGTGAGGATTGAAAATGACTGATAGAGAAAAAGCAATTGTTATGGCATTCACTGGAAAATGTATGTTGACAGAAGATAAGTTTCATATCTTCCATGAATATATTGAAGAAATCATGGGTAGACCTGTATTCACACATGAATTAGCTGATAAAGGTGTTAGTGCCGAAATCAAAGAAAAGTCAAAATATGATTTTATTGCATTATGCGAGGAAGATGAACATGAGTCTTTCAAAGATATGGGAGAAGTATTAAAGAAACTTGAAAATTTAGAAAGAAAAATTGAAAATCTCGAAGAAGAATTTAATCTTCATGTAGAGGATTATGAAAAACTGGTGGAAGAAGTTTATGACACCGAAAGAAATTTAGCCAGATTACACAATAGAACATGGAGATAATAGGAGAATTAGAAGAATGACAAAAGAAGAAGCGAAAAAGGAGATATGTAAGGTATTTGAACCAGCTTTCGCAAACTACATCATCACTGCATTAGAGGAAGGTGTAACAGTGTCTGATTGGTGCGAAGATGCAGTAAGTAGAAAAGATGTATTGTTACAATTAACAGGTGTAAATCTAAGTACAAAGAGCACAGATGAATTAATAGCATTATTTAATAAGCGAATTAAATCGTTACCATCAGTAACACCTACACGCAAGAAAGGTAAATGGATTAAACATGAGGACTATTACGATTGCTCTCTATGTGGTTGCCTTGCTCCTTGCACGGAAACAGCAAATAGTTTTATTTGGAAACTGTCCAGCTACTGTCCAGATTGTGGAGCTGAGATGACAACAGATAGATAGTAGTATTCAATTCCTTTTTATTTTTTCAAAAAAAATATAGACAAGTTTAATTATATATGCTAATATATATGTAGAAGGAGTGAGCATATGATAGCAATAAAAGATATGGAACTTCCAAAGGGTTGCCTTCTTTGTCCATTCATAGACAAGGATGGATGGTATAGTTGTGATATTAAGCCAATGGCAAGAACAGTTATTGAATACGATAAAAGGGCAAAGGATTGTCCTCTAGTAGAAATTGTGACTTGTAAGGATTGCGAGAATTGGGAGAAAGATTTATCTCCACAAACAAAAACTAATAAAGAGTATCATTTTTGTCCTATGATTGATATGTATACTGATGAAGGTTTCTACTGTAAGGATGGGAAAAGGAGAGAATAAATCATGAAATACCGAAAAGAACTTCTAGATAGTAGAGGTTTAAAGCCAATGAAAATATTTATTATTCCAGAGGGAGCAACTAACGGAGACATAATAAAATTATTATTCCCAAATGGCAAAGAATATGATACTATAAATGATGGCTGTATTCGTTACGAAATAGAAATTGATTTTGATTATAGTTACTGTAGCTATTTTGATGAAGTTTGGTGGAATGAACCATATATTAGTGAAAGGAGAGAAGATTAAATATGCAAATTATAATTAATGTACCAGAGAAAGAATTTTCAGTCGATATAAAAGATAAGTTCCAAGACTTTTTCAAAAGACTTGAGGCAGAGACAAGAGAACATCTTGTAACAGGCACAAGTTTACTTTGTGGAACTTATGAATTGGAAACTATTAAGATGTTTCTAGACGCTTTCAAAGAAATGAGAATCATTCCTAATAATGTGACTAATGGGGATATGGTAAAAGCTATGTTTCCAGATATAATTATTGAAGAAAGCGAAGATACAATTCATTTGAAATATTCTACGGTAAATTCAGACCCATTGTTCTTCGTACAGGTATCAAAGAAGTGGTGGAACGCACCATATAAGAAAGAGGTGTAAGCATGAGTTGGGGAATTAGTGAGAACGCTAGTGAGAAAGAGAAGTTAAAAGCAGAAGTGAATGATTATTTCAAAGGCTTAAATTCAGTTTATGTGATTGATTATATTGCATACTGTGAATTATATGATGCGTGTATGCCTATTCTTGAAGAATGCTATGACAGAATGGAAAAAGAACGCTTAGAAGAAAGTGAGGAATAGATATGGCAGAAGAAAATAATAGTAAACTATACCAAGCGTTAATGGTGCAGTATTACGGTTTGAAAGCGAAACGTAATGCTTGTATGCAACAGATAAATGTTTTAGAGGCTAAATATAAAGTGCTAGATGAACAGTTGGCAGAGATGTATGACATTTTATACAAGCATGGAAATTATATTTATGAACATTTTGAGGAAGAACATCAATTAAAGAAAATAGAGGATTAATAAATGGAAGAATATTTGGAAGATAATAGACCTTCACTTGAAGAACTGTGTGAAGAATATGATAAGTGTGTAGAATGTCCAGCATATGAATTTTGCCGTAGCATGGAAGAAAGTGGGGAATAGCAATGAATATAGAAAAACTTATGGAAGATTTGAAAAAGTTAAAACGTCCAACAGAGGTGCTTGGTAGAACAAGTTATTTACCTGTTATTAGTACAGAGTATTTACATGATGTGGAAATAGTAATTAGGCGACATTTATTAGATGAACACGACAAAGAATTTGGAGAGTTGAAAGCTAAAGTCTATGCCTATGAGAAGATTATAGCCAATAGTAATTTCGCTCCAATGATTATCAAAGAAAATGAAATAGTATAAAGTGAGGACTAATAAATGATTAGAACATTAACTGTAACTTATGAAGAGTCAAACGGAGATATGCCTATAATGTGTGTTGCAGAAAGTAATATGTCTTCAAGCACGGTTATGAAAATGATTACAGGCGAGAAGGCTGAACAACTTTTTAAAGAATTAACGGAGTGGAATATGATTATCAATAAAGAAAGTGAATGCAAGGAATGACAAAAGAACAAAGTCCAGAAACAGGGTATTGGATATTAACGGACGCAGAGTGGAGTAAAGTATGGCATTGCAACTGTTCGAAATGTGGCAGAGAACCTTTATATTATATTGGTGGATCAGATAACGTGTGGTTGATTAAAAGCCACCTTCCAAAGTTTTGTCCTAGTTGTGGTACGAAAATGATAGGTTATGGTACGAAAATAATAGATGAGGTAGAGATATGCAAGTGGTAATTGATATTGATGAAAAACTATACGACTATATGCGACAAGAAGAATATGACAAACAATTAGATAAGCGTTTCGACTATCAAATAAGGTTTGCAGTTAAAAACGGAACGCCATTATCTAAAGGGCATGGGAGAATTGGTGATTTAGATAAACTAGATAATAGGTTGAAGAGAATGCAACACCACTATGTATATCCTCTATCTGTACAAGGTAATGCAATAGCTGGTGGGATTGCATTAGCGAGAAGTATGATAGATAATGCACCAGCAATCATTAAGGCTGATAAGATAGGAAGTGAAAGATAAAATGCAAGTGGTAATTGACATTGATGATGAAATTTATAAAAGACTAAAGAATAGTGAAGTGCTAGTAAGTGGACTTCGGAGTGGAAAACATTTTTTATCAAAGGTATGTATGGCAGTAGCAAATGGTGTAGAACTCCCTAAAGGACATGGGGATTTAAAAGACAGCTCAAACTTATTATGCATTAATGAATATGATGGAGAAAATGAGAGAGCGTATGTTCCATATTATGAAATTGAAAATGCTAAACCGATTATCAAGGCAGACAATGAGGGGTAAAAAATGACAGAGGATAGATTAGCAGAGTTCTTAAACAAACTAAATGTCCTAGCTAACGATTATGGATTGGTCGTTGGTGGGTATGAGCTGGAAGAAGAGCAGTTACATTTGTTGATGATTGAAACTATTTATAAACCAAAAAGAAGAGAAGGTACACCGAGAGAAGATTATGAGCCACTTTATGACTGTGAAAATTGGATTCCATAGGTAGAAAAGGAGAGTAAATAATGGCAATGGTAGTAGATACTAAGGAAAAATTAGAAAGAGCATTATCAAAGGTTGGGATAGTTGGTGAGTGGATTAACCCAGACAAGTATGGGTTTAGTAGATTCTATAATTTCAATGTTTGTGGAACTGATGTGATTATTGAGTGGTATTGCAATTATTCAGAAATTAAGATAGGTAATGCAAGAATGTGGTTCACACATATTAGTACATATAGTGGCTATCCAAATAGAGGAGAATGGATTGAATTCACTTTTAATGGCGAGAAACCATTACATTTAAAAATTAAAGAATAGAGGTATATTATGAATTTAATTGACAGAAGTAAATTGGAATTAGATACCGAATGGAGTGAGTATTATGATGGTTATATGTCATACTCACAAATCCAAATTGATGATGCAGAAGAAGTCAAAGCAATCACACTAGATAAGGTTAAACAAGCTAGAGAAAAAATGGAAAGCAAACTATATGTAGGTACAGAAGAATCCACAGGTCTTCCAGTGTTAGATTTAGGAGTGACTCTATGCTTGGAAATTTTAGATGAATTAATTAACGAAAGTGAGAACAGTGAATGAATGGAAGAGAATTAGAAAGCAAATTAAATTACCTCGGAATGAGTAGGGGAATAAGAAAAATAGCATTAGATGATAAGTTAGCATCCACCGAAGAATTGGCAGTTATGTCAGAAGGTGAAGTTTGCGACCTAGTAGCACAGAATTATAAACTTGTATATGCTGAAGACGAAAGAATTGGACTTGTACAAATTGATGATGCAAACGCATTATTTAGTATGCTTAAAGTTGTTAGTAGATAAGGCAGAAAGTAAGGAATAATATGAACAGAGAAGATAAATATTTATTAGGTTGTCTATTTGCAATTCATAAGCTACAAGAAAAAGGTAGTAAAGAATTTACTGTAAAAGTTGATGGCAAATGTGAAACAATACCTTGGAAAGAAATTTGCAAGTGGATTGAAATACAATACGCAATTGAAGAATGAGGAATAATATATGAAGGGCTTTAATGAAGCAATTAGTTTAAAAGAGATAAGAGATACTATAAATAGAATAACCAATCTGCAAAAAGAGCAAACGGAAAAAGCTCTTGCAGAAGCTATTGAAAAGTATGATTTTCTTGTTGGCTCAAAAGACGCTATGTACAAACTAAAGGAAGTATTACCAGATGGTGCGAATATTATATATTCTCCATATATTGAAGATTCAATGTATGTTTACGCTATTAAGAAATTCGACATAATGGATTATATTGGACAAATAGGACAAAATAAAGTGGAAGGTGAGTACACAAAATGATGAATTTTGATAAAGAAGAAGTAATGGTTTTGTTAGCTGAATATATTGAAAAACATCCACTAGCTATTGAGTGTGGTAGTGAATACATCATGCAAGATGATGAAGCACAGTTTGATGCATTGCAGTTAGTTTGTAATATTTTTGATAATATGTAAAAGAAAGTAGAGGGATAAAATGGGAGAATACAAAGCAAAAGACATTGCTAAGTATGTCGTTTATTATTGTGATGAATATGGATATCCAATTAGTAATTTAAAATTACAAAAAATTCTATATTTTATCCAAGCATATTTTCTTGTTGAAGCTGATAAACCATGCTTTTCTGACGTTATAGAGGCATGGGATTATTGCCCTATCGTTCCGAGCGTGTATAAAGAATATAGAATATATGGTAGTTTAAATATTCCTTGCACAGATGATGGGAGCGAATTTAGGTATATTAAAAGTGATGATTATGATTCATTAAATCGTATTCTTGCAGAAGTATCTAAAAATACAGAATCTCAACTAACTTATATCACACGTAATCAATCTCCTTGGATTGATGCGAGAAAAAGTGTGACCAAGAGAATAACAAACAAAGCTATTAAAGATTATTTTGAAGAATAAGAAAAAGGGGATAAATAATTATGACGATAGAAGGTGCGATTAAATATTGTAACGAAGTGGTAGAAGAAAAACTAGAAGAAATTCAAGACTGCTTAGAAGTTAACGATATAGAAAGTGTAGCAGAATGTGAAAAATGTATTGAAGACCATAACCAAGTTGCCAATTGGCTAAGACAGTTGCAAGCGATACAGAGAATAGTTAAAGAATATTACTATACTCCAACAGAAGTAATGGACTGTTCTGACGCTTTCGATATGATACGTAAAGTGGTAGGTGGGGAAAATGATTAAATTGTTAAAAAGAAATCCCTGTAAAGAATGTATTTATTATCGCCCAAAGGATAATATCTGCCGTTCGAAACAGTGTGCAAGTTGTGGTTGCCACCCATATGTTAGTTGGATTGACAGACTTTTTTGCGAACCACTCAAACCATTCAAGAAGAGAAAGTGAGGAATAAATATGGAATATTACGTATACGCTGGTTATGACGGTGGTATAATTTATAGGAAAGAACGAATTAGAGCAGAGATTCTCAATAGTATGCTACCAGAGAAAGTATTTATTGGTAAGTTTAATAATCCTGTATCTTTTGTCAATACTTTTATAAATGATTATAGTGACCTTGAGTTCAACATAATGTATATTCTTAGCGTTGCTAAAGATATGTTCCCAGAGACTGAATGTAAAAAGATTTTCATTGCCTTGAAGACTCAAGATGAACATTATATTTTATACGACAAGAAAATGGACTTTGAGTATGAAAAGGGAAAGTTTGAAATCCCAAATGCAGATATCATTAAAGACTTATCTTATGATGGATTATGGATTTCGTTCATGGCTTATCACAATATACCACCTAGCTTTCTCAAGGATTGTGACTTAAGTGATATAAATGACATATGGAATATGTTAATAAATGAAATGGGGTTTTGTATAACATATGAAGATGATTACTCTATTGTATGTCAGGTAAATGCAGATATGGACGATTATATTGGATATAGGACTGGCTGTTATGGTTATGATGATTTTGATACAGTCAATTATTATGAAAAGTCGATTAAGTTTGTTGATAAAGAAGAATTTAGTGAGGAACTTAGAAAATGTTTAAATGAGATAAATCGTGTTGACAAGTTAAATTTTATCTGATATAATTTCATTGTAATCTAAAAGAAAAGGAGAGAGAACATTATGGAAACTGTAGTTGTAGGACTTATTAAAGGGAGACACGAAATGCCTGTGTCTTCCTACATCTTTGAAGAGGACATTAAGGATATGTTCGATTATCATGAAATTAGAAAACATATTGCTGATTTCATTCATAGCAAAGTTGGAGTTGACTCCTATCATCTTGGTCAATATTATTCAAGAATAGGACAAAAACACTTGACAGTATATGTTACTGGATTGACTTCAGTGGCATGCGAATTGGTGGATGTGTGCAATAAAGCTGGGGTTATGCTTACGTTAATGCACTATGATAGAGACACTGGTTCATACCATCCTCAATATCTTGGTTCTAAAGAATCTATCTGGCGTTAGATTGATTGTTGATAGTGAAAGGGAGAGAATATGAGAAATTTATCAGTTGGGCTTATAAAAGGACAAAATGAAATACCTAGTTCTGTTAAAGGATATATCTTTGAGGAAGATATTAAGGATATATTTGATTATGAATCAATCAGAAGTCATATTACTAAATTTATTCTAAATGAAGTTGGGATTGATTTCAAAATAGATGGAGCATATGCATATAGTGGTAAAAGGTCTTTGACTGTATATGCCATAGGATTTAAACCAGTAGTATGTGAACTTGTGGATTTATGCAATAAATATGGTGTCTTTCTTACGTTATTGCATTATCACCGTGGCACTGGAACTTGGAGTCCTCAGTTTCTTGGAGATGATGAAGCTATCCAGCATTTGGATTGATGCCAAATGGTAAGGAAGGAGAAATTACAAATGAATGAAATCAGAGTTAAAATCAAGAACTTAAGAAACATGCTTTACAACTATTGTATTGAGGATAGAACTACTGTAATTATGGAAGAGTTATTGGAGTTAGCACAGGCTATTTCTAAGTATAAACGTTATATTCTTAATGCAGAGGACTATGGTAAAGACAAGAGACATAGTGAAAATGAAATTCTCGCCAATATTCATGAAGAAATGGCAGACGTTCTTATCTGCTTGGGGTTATGTAAAGAATATTTTGATATTGATAATGAAGAATTGCAAGAAATTGTTGATAAAAAGATGAAACGTAACGTCAATTACATGAACGGTGTGAAAAAATAGTAAATATATAATAAAAAAAAGGAGAAATAAGATGAAAGATTTAGTCTTGATTGTAGCTATTGTGCTATTTGTCTGTGGTGGATTAAGTGTTCTATTGCTTGCTATATTGAATTTCAGTGCAATGGTTTCCTATAACGGAAGAATTACACAGATTGAAAACGACCTCAATGATTTGGAATATAAACTCACTAGACACATATGGGTAGATGAACATGAAGACAAAAAACACAAGAAACCATTACATTATAAATTATGATAAAAACATTATGTGCTATTATTGTGAAATTGAATATGACGAGGGATTTAGTGTGGGATTCAGAATATCTGTAAATAAGAATAGCTATACTTTAAATGATGAAACTATTATCAAGCTTATAAAGAAATCAATTTCAAAACATTGGATTCCACACATTAAGCATATAAGTTATAGTTTTGTTGGCAGATTTAAAGATGGAAAGTATTTTAAATGAGGTGATTATATGGAAGAAACAAGTACATATCATGCTTTTGATATTAAAGAGCTAAAGGAAGAACTTGAGTCTCAAAAAGAAGAGCTTGAGTTTCACCAAAATGCAATTGATGATATTAAAGTAGAACTGGGTAAAAGAAGAAGTGAAATTCGTGAAGAATATCAAAAGAGATTAAATAATTTAGTCAGTGACATTGTTGAGGATGGATTCGAAATTAAGTTCGTTCAAACCGAATATGATGTATTTCCTAATAATATTAAGTATAATTTATTTGTTGATTATAATGATGATAAAACTATAATGGTTTAATAAGGAGAAAAAGATATGGAAGAAACAAGTATCTTAAAAACATTCAAAGACTTACTTCAGATTAATGTTGAGCAATTTGACATGAAACAAGTATCAGCTGAAAGCATTTATAACTTTGTAGCTACTTATTTTGTCACACTTGATGAAATTAATGATTTATATAAGTTGCGTAAGGATAGTGAGAAATGATAAAGTTTGTTGTTGTTTACGATAAAGATGATGATATTCTTGCTTGTGGTAGCGTTAAGGAAGTAGCTAAGACTTTAGACCTTAACACTAGTACAGTATATAGAAGATTAGACAAGGAAGAATATTATAACGGTATGTATTTTTATGAGTTGAAAGAAGAGGAAGATGATTATGAGTGATATTAAATTCGAGAAAGTTAGTTATGAGCAATTTAAGAAAGATGTATTGAAAGCGTCAAAGGATTGGGCTGATTTTGACAGTTCACACATTAAAGATATTTATGACAATATTAAATTACCTAAAAGGGCAACGGATGGTTCAGCTGGCTATGATTTCTTTAATCCATGTGATATGTATATGAGAAAGCACCAGACAGTTAAATTCCCAACAGGTATCAGAGTTAAAATGCCTAAGAATGTAGTGCTATTGCTATTCCCACGTTCTTCTTTAGGCTTTAAGTATAGATTACAATTGGATAATACCATTGGTGTTATTGATTCTGATTATTATTACAGTGATAATGAGGGGCATATGTGGTGTAAATTTACTAAAAATGAAGATAAGGAATTATATTTGCATAGTGGTGATGCCTATATGCAAGGTATTTTTATGAATTATTTATTGACAGATGATGACTCCGAAGATGATAAAAAAGTAAGAAACGGTGGTTTCGGTAGTACGAATGAAAAATAATTGCTAATTGGATAATGACTTATTAGAAGGGAGAGATATATGGAATTAAATTTTTATATCATATTATTTGCGTGTCTAGTTGCAGTTTCTTTCATCTGTTTAAGAATGATTGACAAGAAGAACCTAGGTGATATGAAAATCAATCTCGACAAGGCTAGAAGAAACAAAAAAGAATACGAGAAACTAAGAAAGAAACTTAGATTCTGGTATAGATTAAGCTATTCATTCTATTTTATTGAAAGATTCTGTACATGGGGATTATTCATCTTATTATATATTGAATTATTCAGAGTAGCTGGTTGGTGGGGATTGTTTACCATTCTAATTACTGTTGTAGAATCATTCATGTTGTTCTTAAAATATGAGAGTCTTACAAGAATTAGGGAAGTGAATAAGAATGTTAAGAAAAAAGCCAACCACTAGATTAGGTTTATTTGAAGGTGTAGTTGGAATGTATGACGAGAATGGATTGATTATTAGAAGTGCTATCTTCAAGAATGATGAAGAAATCAATCTACCTCATGTAAGAGATATTTTAATACACTATCTTAACACTAAAACGGTAAAAATGGATGATGGATATACGAAAAAGAAATCAAGTAGGAAGCTTAGATTGTATGTTGATTATAGCATGAAGCTTCAGCCAGCTAAATGTCTAGCTATTGTATTAGATATGTGCCATTATTATGGCATTGAAGTAGACCTATATTTTAGGGAATTTGATTATGAGAAAAATATGGAAGTTTGGGTAAAGCACGAGACTTCTTTCTCACCTAGAATATTCAAAGATGAAGAAGACTCAAATGAGTCAAAGACATCTGAAGACTAAAATGAGTTAAAAATATTTGACAAATCAAATGAACCAAAAATATTTGACAAATCAAAAAACGTATGATAAGATATATGAGTAAACTAAAGTAAAGGAGATAAATTATGGAACTAAAACAGAAAATCGGAAAGTTTAGCCTATGTGGGCTATACGAACCATCTAAGAAAGGAGAAACATTCTCACTGGAAACTGCTTCTAAGAACAATTCTAACTGGATTCAGAATGTTGCAAATCTTCCAATCTATTGTGGCGAAAAGTATGGTAAAATCTTTGTGAATATTCGTGGTGGGTATTTACATGATAACCCAAGACCAATCAAGAAACCTTCAATTGCTAAAGACGGTAGTGCAGATTACAGTAACATGGTTGAAATCGACTGGAATGGTAGAAAGGAGCCATATGTAAAAGATGAAGTTCATCACTCTGGTTTCATTAAGGTAAAACTTGATGGTGTAGAAGAATCGTTCCTACATGAGTATGATTTGGTTGAATACTTAAGCCAGAACTTAAAGCCAAACACTCCACTTAATATCTGGGGAGATTTGAGATGGAATTACTACAAAGGAAATGTTAACAGAGACTTTGAAATCAAAGGTATTACGGATGAATCAAGGGGCAAGAAGATTAACCCAGAAGAAATCCCTTATAGAGCTACATTCCGTCAGGCAATGTTACTCGATAGAAATTCAGTAGGGAAGCTAGACAAAGCTAAAGGAACATGCGAGTTGAATGCACGTATTCCTACAAGAATTGGCAAGCTAAATGGTGTTCAGTTAAATGACGTATTTGTATTGCCTTACAAGTTTGAATTCAAATTCCCTAACATTGAAGATACAAAACAGGTAAAAGCTATCACCAAGAAGTTCTTAAAACCAGAGAAGGGAATTACTGAAATCACATTTGATGGTGAAATCTATGAAAGTGGTTCTACCGTATCTGCTACATTTGATGACTTAAGTGATGACATTAAGCTTCTAGTTGAATTAGGAATGAAGACAGAGGAAGAAGTATTAGCTGAATGTTCAACAGGTTCGATTGAAAGAAGAATGGTATGTACATCAATCAATATTAGAAACACTAAGAATGATGACGGAACTAATGAATCTATTATTCAGTTCTTCCCCAACGCTTACGACAAAGAAGTGTTCGAAAAACTTCCACCTAAAGATGGAGAAGAAACTAAGACTAAGACTGATGAAGAAATCTCAAAAGAAGAAGAGGATATCTTCGGTGATTTATTCTCAGATGATGAATTACCATTCGACTAGTCTTTAACTAATGATAGCTGAGTAGCTTAGGTGAAAGGCTATCATATAACTAAATGAATTAAGTGAAGTAATAAATCAAATAAAATATTATATTAAATAATAAATATAAATAAAGGAGAAAATTTATGGCATTTGGAAGAAGAAACAAATTATCAGTAGATATTTGGAACTACAACTTATACCTATTGGGAGAAGAAAAAGTAGGTAAAACAACTCTTATCTATGAGTTGCTAAAAGACACAGTAGGTGAAGACGGATATCTATTCGCTGAAATGGGTTCCGAACAGGGGGCAGACGCAATTGAAGGAATCAATTATGTAAATGTTCCGGTATGGAATAAGGACTCTGTTGAAAATGAAGCAGAGCTTGACACTTGGGATTTACAGAACAAGGTTGACTTAGATACATTAATCAACGATATTGTTGAAAATAAGACAACCGAATATCCTAACTTAAAAGTATTGGCAGTTGATACATGTGACCATTTAATCAGAATGGCAATGGAAGAACTATTAAGAAGAAAGAATCTTCAGATTAAACGTAAAGGAAAAGGCGATTTAAAAGAATCATTCAACGAATTAGGCTATGGAAAAGACGAAGACTTATATAGACTTCTTGATGAATTTAGAACTAAGTTGAGTTCCGTAGGAATCAAGTTCGTATGGATTGGTCATACTAAAACTAAGAACTCAATTGATGAAACTACTGGTGAAAAATATCGTTCAATTACATCTAACCTAGACCCTAGATGGCATAAGTACTTCGCAAATGATGCTCATGTAATGGGAATTGCCTATAAGGATAGACAGATTATCAAGAAAGGTAAGACTCAGCTTATCAAGGGTGAAAATCGTAAAATCAAGTTTAGAGATGAAGACGATTATGTAATCGAATCTGGAAGTAGATTTAAATATATCGTTCCAGAAATTGACTTTGACGCAAAGGAATTCAAAAAGGCTATCGAAGATGCAATCAAGAAAGAGATTGAATCAAATGGCAAACGTAAAGTTGAAGACGCTAAAAAGGAAGATAAGAAATTAGCAAAAGAAACTGAAAAGATTGTTGAAGAAGCAAACAAGAGAAAGAAAGAGAAAGATAAACTTAAGAAAGTTTTAGAAGAAATTCTTGAATACATCAAGGAACACAAAGGAGAACCAGAACTTCTTAAACCTATCGTAACAAAACTTAAGGAATTAGGATATACAGACCCTAGAACAATCGACAAGATTGATGATGCATTAGAAGTTTTAGAGTTAACTAAATAATGAAAGGAAGAGGATAAGATGGCTATCAACAAGAAAGAAAGACAGGCTTTTGATAAGCTATATAAATACGTAAAGGATGAAGTATTCCATTACGAACCAAATGTTCCTCTTCCACAACAAATAGTCCTAGGACTTAAAGGATTATCCCACGGAAAGGCGATTGAAAACAAGAATATCCCAGACCGTGGGAATATTTCTTTTGAAGTAATTTACTTGACATTTGTATTCTGTAAGAGTAAAATAGATTATGCAATGACTCATAAGAACTTCAAGAGTGATATAAGTGCATTTGTCTATATAAGAAAGATTGTAGAACCTCATTTAAATGAGATGGCTAAGAAATATAATGACGCAAAGGCAAGTGGAAAAGTAAAAGAAGTAGAACTAAAGAAGAAATCTGCTAGGAAGATAAAGAATGAAACTTATGAGGGATATGTTGCAAAAGGAAAGATTAAAAATTTCAATGAAGAAATGTGGTGATGTTATTGCTTAATTTTGAAGAGCAAATCAAGAAGATACAAGAAGTAAAACTTCAAGATGAAGCGAACGTAGTTTCAATTATCTACAAGAAACCAGAGGTATTATTTGATTTAGACTTGACCATAGACAGTTTTACTCACAATGAATGGAAAGTATATTACGCTATTGCCTATGACTTAATTGTAGGAGAAAGAAAACAGGTTCTTGATGACGTTACGGTTGGATTATATCTTGAGAAACACCCGAAGCTCATGAATAAGTATAAGGAGTATGGTGGGTTTGATACAATCAAGAAAGCAACGAAGTATGTAAAGGAAGAGAACCTATTTGGCTATGTAAATCAGTTAAACAAGTGGAATGCTATCCTTGAAACAGCCAAAAGTGGAATCTACTTCCATATTAATTTCAACGATTTGATTGATATGGATATTGAGGAAGTATACACAAGCATGGATGCAGCAATGCAGAATGGTTTTCTCAAGAGAGGTGGCAAGATTGCCTCTTATGATGTAAGTGATGGGCTTGATGAACTTATTGAAAAGCTCAATAAAGGCAGTGCAGTAGGCTTACCATTCCATAATGCCAATATCCTAACGGACGAAGTAGGTGGATTTAATCTTGATGGGAATATTTATGGATTAGGAGCTTCTACAGGTGTCGGTAAATCAACAACTGCTATTAACTATTTATTGCCATCTGTAATCAAGTTCAAGGAACCTATTGTCATAGCCATAAACGAGGAAGACAAGGAGAAAATTCAGAAAGAACTTCTTGTATGGATTTCAAACAATCTCTTCAATGGATATATTGGAAGTGATGAGAAGAGACATGATGTTCACAAGAAAGACTTAAGAAATGGTCACTTCTCAAAAGAGTTATTGGAGATACTTCTAAAGGCAAAGGATAAGCTCGAAGAGTTGACAAAGGGTCATCTTATTACAATCATTCCTTTTGAGAAATACACTTGCAAGGACATGATTAAGGTGATTAAGAAATACTCTTCTATGGGAGTAAGAATGTTTGTATTAGATACATTCAAGGAATCATCTGACATTAAGGTACAGGAACAGACATGGAAAGCTATGGAGAGAGATATGCGAGAACTCTATGATGTAGTTAAACCAGCCTCAAGAAATGTAGGATTATTTGTTACATATCAGCTTGCCAAAAATTCGGTAAAGACAAGAAAGCTTACCAACTATGATGTAGGACAGTCCAAGAATATTCTAGACGTAATCAGTGTGAACATCATGATGCGAAAACCATTTGAAGATGAATACGAGGGTGGCAAGAAAGAAATAATGTACTTTGAGAAAGGTAAAAGTGCAGTAAAGAAAGCCCTCAAGAGAGAACAGAACTATATGATTACATTCATTACAAAGAATAGATTTGGTGAATCTGGTTCATATGAAATTGTATCGGAATATGACCTGTCTACCAATAGGAATAGAGACTTGGGAATCTGCTACGTACAGGAAGATTTCTAAATAGTATGAATAAAGGGAGAAGATTTTGAATGACTACGTTAGAGTTGAAGAAAATGCTTAATGACTATGACAATACGGAAAAATTATTGCATAAGATTGGGTGTCATTCAATCAAAAGACATGATGGATATATCACATGTGCAAATATTGATGGAGATAATACTAGTGCAATAGTCATATATCTAAGCGAGTTCATGAAGGTAATGAACTACACAAGAAAAGAATTTGATGAAAGTTCTGATATATTTGACCTTGTGAGACATAACTTGAAAGTCATGGGAAAATCTCATTCCTTTTATGATTCTATTGTCTTCATTCACAAGGTATTCGGACTTAAGCTTGATAATTCATATGTTCCTAAAAAGGATAAAGCAAAGAAAGATATTCTTGAGGTATTCACGAAAGCAAAGAAGATAGCAAAAAACACATACGAAGACTATGAATATGATATAGAATATAATGAGAACTTCGATTATGTGAGATACCCTCATATTGACTTCTTTAGAGAGGGTCTTACATTACAGACGGTAAACAAGTTTGCTTTGGGATATAACAACTATAGCAAGAGAACCGTAATTCCAATGAGATATTGGCTCAATGGCAGAGTCCTAGGCTACAATATGAGGTCATCAATCAAGAACTGTGAAGAGCTAGGAATAAGAAAATACTATATTTCAAAGGGATATCATAAAGGTATCAATCTATATGGCTTATGGGAGAATAGAGAACATATAGAAAAAGCTGAAAGGATTGTTGTATTTGAAGCTGAGAAGAGCGTACTCAAGAGAGATGCTCTTGATGATTGCACATGTGTAGCATTGAGTGGTCATACCATGACCAAGGAACAAATATCAATTATCCTAGGACTTAATGTAAAGGAAGTTATTATTGCAATGGATAATGATATTGACGTGAACGAGGTAAGAAGTCTATGCCATAATTTTTATGGATTAAGAAAGGTGTCATACATCAAGGATAATGAAGGACTTCTGGAAAAGAAAGATTCGCCTTGTGACAAAGGAAATGTAATATATACAAAGCTATTCAATAATAGGATTACTTATGATTGTCTTGAAGAAAGCAAGTATCAAAACTTCATGAAAGACAAGTAGAGAGAGGATGGGATTATAAGAGAAATGAGAAAAACTTACGAAGAATTAAATGAAATTAAAAAGAAGTATGGAGTAGATTTTCTGTATTCATGGTCAAGAATCAACTCGTGGCATACTTCTAAATACTGCTACTACCTAAGATATATCAAACACGAAAGAGAGGTTCTATCGAACATTTATAGTGCATTGGGTGGGAACATTCATGAGACATTGGAGAAATATTATTCCAATGAAATCTCATATGATATGATGAAAGAATACTTTGAGTCATTATGGCTTGCAAATTATGACATTGCTGGATTAAGATTCAATAGAAGTGATAATGACAAGGACAAAAGTATTGCTACAAAATACAAGAAAGACCTATTGGACTTCTTTGAAAATCATAGACCTATCAAAGCCGATAAATTAATGTTAGAAGAGTTTCTAGAGGTAAAGGTGAGAGATGATATTATCCTACAGGGATATGCCGATTTGATTGTCAAGAAAGGAGACAAGTATCTTATCGGTGACTGGAAATCATCTACAATTTACAGCAAGGCTAAACAGGAGAATGAGATTGGTCAGCTTGTTATTTATGCTTTAGGATTGCACCAGACAGGAGTTCCTTTGGAAAATATTTCGGTAGCATGGAATTTTTTGAAATATGTAACTGTCAAGTTCAAACAGAATAATGGCAAAGTAAAGGAACGAAACATTGAACGTAGCAAGTTTGGTGATTCTGTTAAGTCAAATGTCAAGACGGTGATGAAAAGACTTGGATATTATGATTCAGAGATTGATAAATATCAAATTAAGGTTGTTGAAAATAACTCTCTAGATGTTTTGCCAGAAGATGTAAGAAATGAATTTGTCGTTACTGATTGCTGGGTAAGAAAAAGAGTTACCAAAGAGCTTGTTGACAAATGGGTTGAATACTTAAGAAGTACAGTAGATGAAATCAATGAAACAATTGAGGACTACAAGTTGTCTCATGATGACAAGGTTTTCTATGATGACGAGGAAACTCTAAAAAAAGGAGAATACTTCTTTAGTAACCTATCTGGATATACACTTGAACAGAATAAGTGCTATAATGAGTATCTAAAAAGAAAGAATGGAGAAGAACTTGTATCTTTTAATAATGGGGAAGTGACTATCAATACCGATACAAACAACAATGACGGAGACTGGCTAACTGACATTATGTCCAGCTTATAATTTATAGGGAGTAAGTATATGCTTGCTCCTTTTTGTTTGCAACGAAAAGTATTGCATATCTTGATTATATGTGATAGAATAGTTCCATGAAAGGAGAAAAAGGAAATGGCAAAGGAAAGAAAGTACGATTTTTGTACGCATTGTAGAGATGAAAGACCATACACACTTCGAGAGAAGATTGTGAAAAAAGAAATAAAAGGCAAAGTTTTTGATTTCAAAATACTGGTCGCTATATGTGATGAATGTGGAGAGGAAATGGATATTCACGGACTTTGGGATTTTAATATGAAAGCAATTGAAGAGCAGTGTAGAGGTATGGAAGGATTGATTAATTTAAATGAAAAAGTATTATAATTATCATAAACACTCTTCATATAGCAATCCAGTTGTACAGGACAGTGTTGCTAGAATTGAAGATTATTGTGAGAGAGCTAAAGAACTAGGTCATGATACAATCTTTACAACTGAACATGGGTATCAAGGTTCTCCTTTGGATTATTACGATATTGCAAAAGGTTACGGACTAAATGTAATTGTTGGAAGTGAAGTATACTATGACCATGAAATGAGCACTGAAAAGAAAAATAGAGGAAAACATTTATGTATTATATCCTTGAACAATGATGGTGCAAAGCAATTAAATAAGATGCTCAAAGGAGCATGGGAAAATTTCTATTATCATCCTGTTGTTACTCATGATATGCTATTCAGTCTCAACCCAGACAATTTTGTTGTTACTACTGCATGTCTAGGTGGAATGGGAATGAATATGGATTTTATTAAAGAAGCAAATGAGTATTTCAAACATTTTTATTTAGAAGTGCAGAACCATGATGATGAAAATCAGAAGAAGTTGAACAGATGGCTCCTTAAAGTATCAAAAGAGTATGGAATCCCAATCATTCATGGAAATGATAGCCATTATATTTCGCCAGAAGATGCATGGGATAGAAACAAGTATGTAATAAGCAAGAGAAAAGGAACAAACAAAAAGACAAGCAGTGATGATGATTCATTACAGAACCAAGAAGAGAATTTTATTCTTGATTATCCGTCATATGATACCATTATCGAGAGATATATGAAACAGGGAGTCCTTACAAGAGAACAGGCTATTGAGGCATTGGAAAATACAAACGTGTTTGAACAGGCAGAACCGTTGTCTTATTTCAATACGGAAATCAAGTTGCCTAGCATTGTTGATGACCCTAAAGCTGAATTGAGAAAAATCGTCAACGCACAATGGAATGAAAAGAAGAAGGAAATTCCAAAGAATCTCAGAAAGAAATATGTGAAAGAAATCATGTCCGAGATGAAAACAATTGAAGATACAGGAATGAGTTCTTACTTTGTTATTGACTACTACACATGTAAGGTTGCTCAAGAAAAATATGGTGGAACACTTACAAAAACAGGGAGAGGTTCAGCACCATCATTCTATGTTAATAATCTATTAAATCTTACCAACATTGATAGAATCTCAGCTCCTATTACTTTATTCCCTTCGAGATTCATGTCTACAACTCGTATCTTGCAGACACGTTCACTTCCAGATATTGACTTGAATACTTCGGATAGAGTTCCTTTTATCAAGGCTACGGAAGATTTGCTAGGCAAGGAAAACTGTGGGTGGATGCTTGCATTTAAGCCATTAAAGGATAAACAGGCGTTCCTTAGATACTGCAAGATGCTTGACCTTCCGAAAGGAACATACGAGGACAAAACCGATTCATTGGACGAACTTGAGCATGACCCTAAATGGAAGGATATTGTAGAGGGAAGCAAGAAACTTATTGGTGTTATTGAGTCATGGAGTGCTTCTCCTTGTTCTATGTGCTTATTCGA